>Ga0302291_10000660_pt1 | contig 10024 bp, 8 predicted proteins | sample III_Fen_N1_4_FD_194548 | JGI IMG/M metagenome (GOLD analysis project Ga0302291, IMG submission 194548) | Peat permafrost microbial communities from Stordalen Mire near Abisko, Sweden - III_Fen_N1_4 | ecosystem: Environmental > Terrestrial > Soil > Wetlands > Permafrost | place: Sweden: Abisko... | reverse complement strand
TCTGTGCTGCAGCGCACTCACCCTTCATCGCGGCCGGCGCACCGACCCTGATGCAGATGGAGTCGTGGCAAGAGCTGGCCAACCCCCGTGACCTGACCAAGATCTTCACCACGCCGGAATATGCCTCGTGGCGTTCACTGCGCGAATCCGACGATGCGCGCTACATCGGCCTGGCCATGCCGCGCTTCCTCGCACGGATTCCTTACGGAGCCAAGACCAGCCCGGTGGAAGAATTCAACTTCGAAGAAGACACCGCCAACGCTGACCACACCAAGTACACCTGGGCCAACTCGGCGTACGCGATGGCGGTCAACATCAACCGTTCGTTCAAGATGTACGGCTGGTGCTCGCGCATCCGGGGCATCGAATCCGGCGGCGCGGTCGAAGGCCTGCCCACGCACACCTTCCCCACCGATGACGGTGGCGTCGACATGAAGTGCCCGACCGAGATCGCCATCAGCGACCGCCGCGAAGCCGAGCTGGCGAAGAACGGTTTCATGCCGCTCGTTCACCGCAAGAACTCCGACTTCGCGGCCTTCATCGGCGCCCAGTCGCTGCAGAAACCTGCGGAGTACGACGACCCCGATGCCACGGCCAATGCCAACCTGGCGGCGCGGCTGCCCTATCTCTTCGCCACCTGCCGCTTCGCGCACTACCTGAAGTGCATCGTGCGCGACAAGGTGGGTTCCTTCAAGGAGAAGGAAGACATGTCCAAGTGGCTGAACAGCTGGATCATGAATTACGTCGACGGCGACCCGGCCAACTCTTCCGAGACCACCAAGTCGCAAAAGCCGTTGGCTGCGGCCGAAGTGGTTGTCGAAGAGATCCCCGGCAACCCCGGCTACTACAGCTCCAAGTTCTTCTTGCGGCCGCACTACCAGCTCGAAGGGCTGACCGTGTCGCTGCGTCTGGTTTCCAAACTGCCGTCACAGAAGCAGGCCTGAAAGTTCAAGCAACAACGACACACCTCGCCATTTACCGAGCTACCCGCATCACTCGCGTCCCGTTACCAGCATCCCTGTCTATTCACATCTGATCCTAAGGAGAAATTCTCATGGCTTCTATCGATACCCACATCAAGTTTGCCGGCGTTGAAGGCGAATCCGTTCACAAGGACCACAAGGGCGAGATCGAAATCTTGTCCTGGACCTGGGGCGTCTCCAATGACGGCGGCGGCTCCTCCGGCGGGTCCGGCAAAGGCAAGGCCACTCCGGGAGACTTCCACTTCACGCACATGTATGACAAGGGCTCGCCGGTGCTCGCCAAGTATTGCGCTTCCGGCAAGCACTTCCCCGACGTGACCTTGACCTCGCGCAAAGCCGGCGAAGGCCAGAAGGACTTTCTGGTCGTCAAGTTCAAAGAGGTGTTCATCGTGGCAGTGCAGCCTTCTGGCAGCTCGGGCGGCGACATCGTCGAGAGCGTCACGTTTGCCTACAAGCAGATCGACTTTGCCTACAAGGCCCAGGACGACAAGGGTGGCCTCACCGGCGAAGTGAAGTTCGGCTGGAACAACGCCACCACCGAAATCACCTGACCTGACCTGCATCGGCATACGCCGGTTCGCCGTTCGGGGGCTTCCCCGAACGGCAGGCCCCAACCTCTAGGCCCGGGAGAGACACCATGGCAACCACTGCCCAAACAGTGCAGGGCATCGCTGCGCTCCATCCAAACGGAGTCAGCATCGACTTGGAGGCTGGCCGCATCTTGACCGGCGTGGGCTTTTGTGTCGCCTATGCCGCCACCCAGAACAACCTCAATTTTGCCGGGCTGCAATTGAGCATGGCGCATGCGCTTGGCCCCAATGGGTCGGGCATCGTTGGCGCCTGGACCAACGGCCCCGATACCTATTACGACAGCGTGAAGAAATACATCACCCGAGAGGCTGCTGTCCAGGCTGCGAAGAAGGAGGAGCAGATCGCCGTCTACAACCTCCAGACAGGCAACGTCGAAGACATCATGACGCCGCTCGAGCCGGGCGATCCCAACGTGGTGAATGGTTCTCCAGGCACATTCAATCCGAGCCTTGCAACCGGCAGAAAACGAGCGCACAGCGTGTGAACTTTCTGCCCGCCATCCAACCCCAGATTTCGCCGAGGTCTTTCATGCCACCCGTCCTTCCATCCCAAGCAGACATCTACCTGAGCGTGCAAACCAAGCGTGCCGGCAAAGTGAAGGGCGAGGCAGTCACCCCCGGCCACGAAGACGACATCGTCGTGCACGGGTGGAATTGGGGCGTGGCCGCCTCGTCGGCGCTCGGCTCTTCCCAGGCGACGGGCCGGCGCTCGTACCGCGGGCTGACGGTGGTCAAGCACATCGATGCCGCAACGACCGCCCTCATGGCGGCCTTGGCGACCAACGACGAGATCAAGGAAGCCAAGCTGACCATGCGCAAGTCCGGCTCCGAGCAGATCGACTATTTCCTCGTCACTCTGCAGAAAGCCCGCGTGACGGCCGTCGATCATTCGACCGATGCGCAAGGCAACACCTTGGAGACCGTGACGCTGCAATTCCAGAAGGTCTCGGTCGAGTACCGCCCACAAAAGTCCGCTGGCGGGCGTGGTGCATCGCTCACCTTCGAAGACGAAATCCTCCCAGCCTGACGATCATGGCAACCGCCCAAGAATTCGTCGCCGCGGGCGACCCGCAATCTGCCCTGCAGCTGCTGCAGCAACAGGTGCGCGAAAAGCCCGGCGACGCCAAGCTGCGCATCTTCCTGTTCCAGCTGCTGTGCGTGCTGGGCCAATGGGAACGCGCGATGGCGCAGCTCGACGTCTGCGGCCAGCTCGATGCAGGCACGCTGGCGATGGTCAACACCTACCGGGAAGCCATCAAGTGCGAGGCCGTGCGCGGCGCGGTGTTCGCGGGCAAGACCACGCCAGTCGTCTTTGGGCAACCCGCCGCGTGGGTGGCCATGCTGATCGAGGCGTTGAGCCAGGACGCCCAGGGCCACTCCGAGCAAGCCCAGCGCCTGCGTGCCGACGCCTTCGAGCAGGCTCCCGCCACGGCCGGCAGTCTCAACGGTGAAGCCTTCGACTGGATCGCCGACGCCGACTCTCGCGTCGGCCCGGTGCTCGAGGCCGTGCTCAACGGGCGCTACACCTGGGTGCCTTTCAGCGCGCTGTCGGCCATCACGGTCGAGGCCCCTGAAGACCTGCGCGACATGGTCTGGGCGCCGGTGCACCTGACCTTCAGCAACGGGGGTGATTCCGTTGCCCTCGTGCCGACCTGCTACCCAGGCACGCGCGAGCAGCCAGACGGCAAGCTCAAGCTCGCCCGCGCCACCGAATGGTTGCCTTGCGGCCCGGATCAATATGCCGGCCTCGGCCAGCGCATTCTCTCGACCAGCAGCGCCGAGCTTGGGTTGCTGGAGGCGCGTGAGATCAAGCTCACGCCTGCCTCATGAACTTGCGAGATCGTCTGCAGCCGGCCCTGCTGGATCGCCTCACCGATCTGGCACCGCTATCGAACGTGGAGGCCGAAGACACCCGCGTGATGAACAAGACGCAGATCCGTGAAGCCGTGCTGCGAGATCTGTCGTGGCTCCTGAACTCGGTGCAGCCTCTGAACAAGGCTGTTGCTGCCCAGTACCCGCAAGCCGCCGATTCGGTGCTGAACTACGGCCTGCCCGCCATGTCGGGACAGCTCGCTTCGCGCGTCGATGTCAGCCAGCTCGAGCGCACCATCAAGCAAGCCATCCTGCGCTTCGAGCCGCGCGTGATGGAAGACTCTCTGGAGGTGAAGGCACTCGAAGCCTCCAGCGTGCTCGACACCCACAACGTCATCGAGTTCGAGATCCGCGGTTTCATGTGGGCCCAGCCCGTTCCGCTGGAGCTGCTGCTGCGCACGCAGGTCGACCTCGAAGCCGGCCAGGTCGAAGTGCGTGATGCCGGCAGCAGCGCCCCCTCGCGGCGCAAGACCTGATCGGGCGGCTGATGGATCCCAACCTCCTTCGCCACTACAACGACGAGCTCACCCACCTGCGTGAAGTCGGCGCCGAGTTCGCCGCCGAGTTCCCGAAGATCGCGGCACGCCTGTCGCTCGATGGGTTGGAAGTGTCGGACCCCTATGTCGAGCGCCTGCTCGAGGGCTTTGCCTTCCTGGCCGCACGCATCCAGTTGAAGATCGAAGCCGAGCACCCGCGCTTCGTGCAGCACCTGCTGGAGACGGTGTACCCCGGCTTCTTGTCGCCGCTGCCGTCGTTGATGATCGTGCGCATGCGGCCCGACCCGCTGGACCCGAATCTGTCGCGCGGCTTCACCCTCAAGCGCGGCAGCGCGCTGACCAGCGAGCTGGCCCGCGGGCAGAACACGCGCTGCGAGTTCCGCACCGCACACGATGTCACGCTGTGGCCGATCGAGATCGACTCGGTGCAGTACTTCAGCCATGCACCCGACCTGCCGCTGGCGCACTTGCCGGTGGCACGCCAGCTGCGCGGCGGCCTGCGCATCAAGCTCAAGCTGCACGGCGGGCTCAAGTTCAAGCAGTTGAAACTCGACAAGTTGCCGCTCTTCATCTCGGCACCCGATGACGTGGCCTTCCGCCTGCACGAGCTGGTGGTCGGCAACACGGTCGGCACCTGGGTTGCAGCAGGCGCCAACCGCAGCCCGGCCGCCGGCTTTGCCGATGTCGACTCGGTCAAGCCCATGGGCTTCGACGACGACCAGGCCCTGCTGCCTGAAACCTTGCGTGGGTTCAGCGGCAACCGTTTGCTGCAAGAGCTGTCGGCCATGCCGCAGCGTTTCCTGTTTTTCGAGATCAACGATCTGGCGCGCCGCCTGGCCACGGTGGACAGCGCAGAAGTCGAGATCGTCGTTCTGTTTTCGCGCGGGGAGGCCGCCCTTGAATCGCTGGTGGACGCCGGCAGCCTCGCGCTTTTCTGCACTCCTGCCGTCAACCTGTTCCCCAAGCGGCTCGACCGCATCCAGTTGGGCACGGGCACGTGGGAGCATCACGTGGTACCCGACCGCACGCGGCCGATGGACTACGAAATCCACACGCTGGAATCGGTGACGGGCTACGGCATCGCGCAGGTGGCAGAGCAGAGCTTTCTGCCGCTGTATGCGAGCTTTCACGACGCCGCACGCAGCCACGGTGCGTACTACACCGTGCGACGCGAGCCGCGCATGCTGTCGGCGCGCCAACGCCTCGATGGCCCGCGCTCCGCTTACATCGGCCAGGAAATGTTCCTGTCGCTGGTCGACCCGCAGAACGCGCCCTACCGTGAAGACATCCGCCAGCTCTCGGTCACGGCGCTGGCGACCAACCGCGACCTGCCGACCCTGCTGCCGGGCAGTTCGACCACCTGGGTGCTCGACTCGGCCGGGCCGGCCGGCCGCATCGAAACCTTGCGCGGCCCGACGCGCCCGGTACAGCGCCTGGCACGTGGTGACGTCGGCTGGGCCATGGTGAGCCTGCTCACACTCAACTACCCGAGCATCGCCGGTGAAGACCCCAAGCGTGCCGCCGCGGCACTGCGCTCGCTGCTGACACTGCATGGGCCCGAGCAGGACGTGGCCTGGGCCAAGCAGGTCGACAGCATCCAGTGGCTGGAGGCGAAGTCGGTGGTGCGCCGCCTGCCCTTCCCCGGGCCGCTGACTTTCGGCTGCGGTGTGGAGGTGACCGCGCTGGTCGACGAGTTGGGCTTCCAGGGCTCGAGCGCCTTCTTGCTCGGCAACGTGCTCGACCGCTTCTTTGCGCGCCATGCCGCAGCCAACAGCTTCTGCGAAACGGTGCTTCGTTCAGCCTCGCGCGGCGAGATCATGCGCAGCAAACCGCGCATCGGCAGCCACGCGGTGTTGTGAGATGAGCCCCCCAGTCGCTTCGCTCCTGCCCCCGAGGGGCGCCACCCATCGGCCCGGGAAACCCGGGCTTTGGGCGTTGCTTGATGGAGCGCTTCGCTGCGCTCGCTTTGGAAGGCACTGACCGTGGCCGAGCCGACAAACAACGAGTCAGCGCGCCAACTCCACGAGCGCCGCGCGCGTCTGTTCGAGAACCTTGCGGCCGAACCGTGGGCATACGACTTCTACGCCGTGCTGCGGCAGATCGAATCGCTGTCGCCTGCGTCGCCCCGCCTGGGCCGCGCACTGCGACCCAGTGCCGAGCCGATCCGCATGGGGCAAGACCCGGAGCTCGATTTCGCACCGGCCGCCTTGATGTCGTTCAAGACCGACAGCAGCAAGCCGCCGCGGCTGGGTGCGCGCTTCTTCGGCCTGTTCGGCCCGATGGGGCCGCTGCCGCTGCACATCACCGAGTACGCGCGCGACCGCCAGCGCAACCATGGCGACGCGACCTTTGCGCGATTTGCCGATGTCTTTCACCACCGTGCACTGCTGCTGTTCTACCGCGCCTGGGCACAGGGCCAGCCCGCGGTGCACGCCGATCGCCCGGCCGATGACCAGTTCGCCAAGTGGGTCAGCGCGCTGTTCGGCCAGGGCCCGGCCGCGCTGCGCAACGCCGACGCCGTGCCGGACGCCGCCAAGCGCTTCGCCGCCGGCCACCTGGCACGGCCCACGCGCAACCCCGAGGCCATCACCAAGGTGCTGCGCCAGTACTTCGGCGTGCCCATCCGCATCGAACCCTACGTGGGCCACTGGATGCCGCTGCGCCCCGAAGACCGCAGCCGCCTGGGCCGCACCGGCGCGCGCCGCAGTGCACCGCTGGGCGTGTCGGTCGTGGCGGGCGCCAAGGTGTGGGACCGGCAGTACAAGCTGCGCCTGCACATCGGCCCGCTGACACTGGCGCAGTACCAGAATTTCCTGCCCGGCCAGCCCTCGCTCGTGGAGCTGCGCGACTGGATGCGCCAGCTGATCGGCTTCGACCTGCTGTGGGACGTTCAGCTCGTGCTCAAGGGCAGCGACGTGCCGCCGCTCGGCATGGGCAACAAGACTGCGCTCGGCTGCACCACCTGGCTCGGCCGCAAGACACCGCACCCTGACCGAGGCGAACTTCGCCTGCACCCGTCGCGCCTCGGCGCACGCAACCCTCCACCGGGAGATCACCATGGCTGAAATCAGTCGCTCCGCCCTCTTCGGCAAGCTCAACCCGATCGCCTACAAGGCCATCGAAGGCGCCACCGTGTTCTGCAAGCTGCGCGGCAACCCGTACGTGGAGCTGCAGCACTGGCTGTTCCAGATCCTGCAGACGCAAGACTCCGACCTGCACCGCCTGGCCAAGCACTACGGCATGGACGCCTCCAACCTGGTGGCCGACCTGCAGACCTCGCTCGACCGCCTGCCGCGTGGTGCCTCGTCGGTGACCGACCTGTCGAGCTTCGTTGAAGACGCGGTCGAGCGGGCCTGGGTCTACGGCTCGCTGATGTTCGGCGGCACCCAGGTGCGCACCGGCTTCCTGATCGTCGGCCTGCTGAAGACCAAGAACCTGCGCAACGTGCTGCTGTCGATCAGCAAGCAGTTCGAGCGCATCCAGCTCGATGACCTGACCGAGAACTTTCACAAGATCCTCGGCGGCTCGCCCGAAGAAGCCCAGGCCGCCAGCGAAAGCGGTGCCGACCCCGGCGAAGCCAGCGGTGCCATGGCACCGGCTGCCATGGGCAAGCAAGAAGCCTTGAAGCGCTTCACGACCGATCTCACCGAGCAGGCGCGCGGCGGCAAGATGGACCCGATCGTCGGCCGCGACGACGAGATCCGCCAGGTGGTCGACATCCTGATGCGCCGCCGGCAGAACAACCCGATCCTGATCGGCGAGGCCGGTGTCGGCAAGACGGCGGTGGTCGAAGGCTTTGCGCAGCGCATCGCACGGGGCGACGTGCCGCCGGCGCTGAAAGAAGTGGAGCTGCGCGTGCTCGACGTCGGCCTGCTGCAGGCCGGCGCCAGCATGAAGGGCGAGTTCGAGCAGCGGCTGCGCTCCGTCATCGACGAGGTGCAGGCCTCGGCCAAGCCCATCATCCTGTTCATCGACGAGACGCACACGCTGGTGGGCGCGGGCGGTGCAGCCGGCACCGGCGACGCCGCCAACCTGCTGAAGCCTGCGCTCGCGCGCGGCCAGCTGCGCACCATCGGCGCGACCACCTTCGCCGAGTACAAGAAGCACATCGAGAAAGACCCGGCGCTGACCCGCCGCTTCCAGAGCATCACGGTCGACGAGCCCGACGAGCCGCGCGCCATCCTGATGATGCGCGGCGTGGCATCGACGATGGAAAAGCACCACAAGGTGCAGATCCTCGACGAGGCGCTCGAAGCCGCGGTGAAACTGTCGCACCGCTACATCCCGGGCCGCCAGCTGCCCGACAAGTCGGTCAGCCTGATCGACACCGCCTGCGCGCGCGTGGCCGTGAGCCTGCACGCCACGCCGGCCGAAGTGGACGACTGCAGCAAGCGCATCGAGTCGCTCGAAACCGAGCAAGGCATCATCGCCCGCGAAGACGCCATCGGCATCGACACCAAGAAGCGCCGCGCACTGGTCGAAGAGCAGCTCGGCTCCGAGCGTGCCCGCCTCGACAAGCTGCAGACGCGCTGGCAGGCCGAGAAGGTGCTGGTCGACAAGCTGCTTGGCTTGCGCGCCAAGCTGCGCGATGGCGCGGCGCCGGTCGAAGGCACCGGCAGCACGCTGGAAAAAGGTGCCGAAGCCGTTGCCCCGGCCGAGCTGCCCAAGCTGTCGGACGAAGCACGTGCCGCGGCCCTGGCCGAGCTGAAGCAAGTGCAAGAGGAACTGGCCACGTTGCAAGGCGAGAGCCCGCTGATCCTGCCCACCGTCGACTACCAGGCCGTGGCCAGTGTGGTCGGCGACTGGACCGGCATCCCGGTCGGCCGCATGGCGGCCAACGAGATCGAGACCGTGCTCAACCTGCCCAAGCTGCTGGGCGCGCGCGTGATCGGGCAGGACCACGCGATGGAGATGATCGCCAAGCGCATCCAGACCTCGCGCGCGATGCTCGACAACCCGAGCAAGCCGATCGGCGTGTTCATGCTCGCCGGTACCTCGGGCGTCGGCAAGACCGAGACCGCACTCGCGCTGGCCGAGGCGCTCTATGGCGGCGAGCAGAACGTCATCACCATCAACATGAGCGAGTACCAGGAGGCGCACACTGTCTCCACGCTCAAGGGCTCGCCCCCCGGCTACGTGGGTTACGGCGAAGGCGGTGTGCTGACCGAAGCAGTGCGCCGCCGGCCCTACAGCGTGGTGCTGCTCGACGAGGTGGAAAAGGCCCACCCCGATGTGCACGAACTCTTCTTCCAGGTGTTCGACAAGGGCTGGATGGAAGACGGCGAAGGCCGCCTCATCGACTTCAAGAACACCATCATCCTGCTGACCTCCAACGCCGGCAGCGACCTGATCATGAGCCTGTGCAAGGACCCGGAGCTGATGCCCGAACCCGAGGCCATCGGCAAGGCCTTGCGCGAGCCGCTGCTGAAGGTGTTCCCGGCCGCGCTGCTGGGCCGCATCGTCACCATCCCGTACTACCCGCTGAGCGAGAAGATGATGGGCCAGATCGTGCGGCTGCAACTCAACCGCATCAAGAAGCGGGTCGAAGCCAACCACGGCGTGCCCTTCACTTACGACGACGAAGTGGTCCAGCAGGTGGTGAGCCGCTGCAATGAGGTGGAAAGCGGTGGTCGCGTGATCGATGCGTTGCTCACCAACACCGTGTTGCCACGCATCAGCCACGAGTACCTCACCCGCCTGGCTTCGGGCAAGCCGCTCAGCAAGGTGGAGCTCAGCGTCAACGCAGGCGATTTCGCCTATGCGTTCGACTAAAGACAAAGACCGGGCCGGCATGAAGCCTCTGAGCGGCGCCGCGCGCCTGGCCCAGCGCCAGATGCTGCAGCGTGCCATCGACCTGCTGCGCGACAAGATGCTCGACGAAGCCGAGCCGTTGCTGATGTCGATCTTGCAGCGCTGGCCCGGTCAGCCCGACGCCTTGCATTTCCTGGGCGTGCTCGAGCACAACCGCGGCCACAGCGAAGCCGCGCTCGCGCTGATCCGCCAGGCCATCGCCGGCCTGCCCGGCCAGGCCGGGCCGCTGAACAACCTGGGCAACGTGCTGGTCGAGACACGGCAATTCGAC
>Ga0302291_10000657_pt1 | contig 10042 bp, 7 predicted proteins | sample III_Fen_N1_4_FD_194548 | JGI IMG/M metagenome (GOLD analysis project Ga0302291, IMG submission 194548) | Peat permafrost microbial communities from Stordalen Mire near Abisko, Sweden - III_Fen_N1_4 | ecosystem: Environmental > Terrestrial > Soil > Wetlands > Permafrost | place: Sweden: Abisko... | reverse complement strand
CGCCACAACCGCAGGACGCCGGCGCCTGGGTGGCGCGTGCGCTGCAGGGCAACCCGGAGCTCGCGGCACAGGCCTTGCAGCTCGCTGCCAGCGAATCGCGCATCGGCGCAGCTGGCGCGGCCCATCTGCCGACGCTGAGTCTGGCGCTGGACACCGAACGCCGCAGCGGCACGGGCGTGCCCGCGCTGGAAGCCGGCCGCAGCACAAGCCTGCTGGCGCTGCGCCTGAATATTCCCCTGTTTGCCGGTGGGGCGATCGAATCGCAGAAGCGCCAGGCGGTCTATCAGCGCGACATCCAGCGCGACAGCCTGGAGAGCGCGCGCCGCGCCATCACGCGCGAGACCCAGGCGCAGTACCAGGCGGTGCTGGCCGGCATCGCCTTGATGCAGAGCAGCGGCGCCGCAGTGGCCGCTGCCGACCGCGCACTGGCGGCCACGCGGGCCGGCCAGTCGCTGGGCACCCGCGGCATGACGGATCTGCTGCTGGCCATCCAGACTCAGGCCCAGGCGCAGAACGCACATGAACAGGCCCGTCATCGCTATGTGCTGGCCACCTTGCTGCTGCAGCAGGCGGCGGGATCCTTAAGCGAGGCCGAGCTGGCCGCTGTCAACACCTTGCTGCAACCGAAGTCCGGGAGATCCTGATGTTCGCCTATTACTTTGAAATGGCCCTGCGCAGCTTTCGGCGCAGCCCCGGCCTGACGGTCCTGATGGTGCTGACCATCGCCATCGGCGTCGCCGCCTGCATGACCACGCTGACGGTCTTCCATGTGCTCTCGGGCGACCCGATTCCGCACAAGAGCGCCCAGCTCTTCAATGTGCAGCTCGCCGCCGATGCGCAGGGCGATCATAAGGAGGACGATGAGCCCACCTTCCAACTGACCCGCCTTGACGCTCAAACTCTGCTGGCCGAGAAGCGCGGCGATCGCCAGGTGATGATGAGCGGCGGCGGCGTCGCGATCGAGCCCGAGGGCCAGCGCGCCATCCTGACATCGGCACGCTACAGCAGCGCCGACTTCTTCCCGATGTTCGAGGTGCCAATGCTCTACGGCACCGGCTGGACCGCTGCCGACGACCAGAATGCCGCGCGCGTGATGGTGATTTCGGAAGAGATCAATGAACGCGTGTTCGGCGGTGCCGACAGCCGCGGCAAGATCCTGCGTGTGCGCGACAAGGACTTCCGAATCATCGGTGTTGCCAAGCGTTGGCGCCCGGTACCGCACTTCTATGACCTGAGCATCGGCGATTTTCGCAATAGTGAAGATGTCTATCTGCCCTTCAGCACGGCCATGGAACTCAAGTTCGGCACCATGGGAAATTTCAGCTGCTGGGGAACCCATGCACCGAACACCAGTCGCGATGTCGGGGCATCCTGTGCCTGGATCCAGTACTGGGTCGAGCTCGGCACGCCGCAGAAGGCCGCCAGCTATCTGCAATACCTGAAGGATTACGCCGAAGCACAGCGCCGCGCCGGTCGCTTCGAGCGGCCCAGCAGCCTGGCGCGCATCTGGTCGGTGATGGACTGGCTGGCGCACCGTCAGGTCGTGCCCAAGGATGTGCAATTGCAGGTCTGGCTGGCCTTTGGCTTCTTGCTGGTCTGCCTGGTCAACACGGTCGGCCTGCTGCTAGCCAAATCGCTGCGCCGCTCGGGTGAGATCGGGGTGCGCCGCGCTCTGGGTGCGCCGCGCCGCGCGATCTTCTGGCAATTTCTTGTCGAGGCCGGCAGTCTCGGTCTTGCCGGCGGTCTGTTGGGGCTGGCACTCACCGCGATCGGCCTGTGGGCGGTCCGTCAAGGCTCCAGCAGCTTTGCCAACTATGTGCAGCTCGATGGCGCGATGCTGGGCACGACGCTGGGCCTGGCGCTCATGGCGAGTCTGGCAGCGGGGCTGCTACCGGCCTGGCGCGCCTGCCAGGTGATGCCCGCGCTGCAGCTCAAGACGCAGTAATTCCTTCAGCACTCTAGGACCTAGGACCGACACCATGGACATCCTGCCCATACTCGCGACGCTGCGGCGTCACAAGACCGCTTCCGGCCTGATCGTGCTGCAGGTGGCGCTGACCTGCGCCATCGTCTGCAACGCGCTGTTCCTGATCAGCCAGCGCCTGGAGCGTATCGCCGAGCCCAGCGGCATGGCCGACGAGGAGCTGGTGCTTTTCAATGTGAGCGGACTGTCCAAGAGCCAGGACCCGGTGGCCGCCACACGTGCCGATCTGGTGACGCTGCGCGGCCTGCCCGGCGTGAAGAGCGTGGCCATCATCAATCAACTGCCCTATGGCGACAACTTCTGGGCCTCTGGCATGCGGCTGCTGCCGGACCAGAATGCCGAAGGTGTGGGCGTGGCGAACTATTTCGCGGGCGAAGGCTGGTTGCAGACCACGGGCTTGCGCCTGCTGGCCGGGCGCGATTTCACGAACGACGAATACCAGGAACAGAGCACGCTGGACGAGAGCGCCGTGCGCAAGATTCCGGCCGTGATCATCAACCAGGCGCTGGCCAAGCGGCTCTTTCCCAAAGGCGATGCGGTGGGCCAGACCGTCTATGTCGACGGTCCCGAACCACTGCGTGTCGTTGGCGTGCTGGACACCTTGTTGTCACCGAATCCAGGTGGCGAGGGTGAGCATGAGCGCTTTACGATGATGCTGCCGGTGCGCCCCAGCTATTCGAGTGGCGTCTACATGGTTCGCGTTGACCCCGCGCAGCGCGAAGCCGTGTTGAGCGCAGGTGCGGCCGCTCTGGAGAAGCTGGATGCGCGCCGCATCGTGCGCGAGAAGCGCCACTTCATTGACACCCGCGACAATTACTACCGCCAAGACCGCAATATGGCCTGGCTGATGGGTGCCGTCTGCCTGGCCTTGCTGCTGGTGACGTCCTTCGGCATCGTCGGCCTGGCGAGTTTCTGGGTGCAGCAGCGCACGCGCATGATAGGCACGCGGCGGGCACTTGGCGCCACGCGGGGTCAGATCTTGCGCTACTTCCAGACTGAGAACTTTCTGCTCACCAGCCTGGGTATCGTGCTGGGCATGAGCGCGGCCTATGGCATCAGCCTGCTGCTGATGAAGAGCTACGAGCTGCCGCGTCTGCCCTGGGCCTATCTGCCAGTGGGGGCGGTGCTGCTGTGGGCCTTGGGTCAGATCGCGGTGTTGGCGCCAGCGCGGCGTGCGGCGGCATTGCCACCGGTGGCGGCCTTGCGAGGGAACTGATGCTGTTTGAGCGCTATGCTCCTCGCCGATGCGCACCGTATTGATCATTGACGACAACCCCGGCGTGGGCGAGGCGCTGACGCTGCTGCTCTCGCTGCACGATATGCGTGCCTTGCATGCCCTCACGCCCGAACAAGGCCTTGGCCTGCTGGACGAGGGCGGCATTGACCTGGTGATCCAGGACATGAACTTCAGCGCCGATACCACCTCAGGCGCCGAAGGGCGGGCGCTGTTCCGTCAATTGCGCAGCCAGCATCCCGACCTGCCGGTGATCCTGCTGACCGCGTGGACCCAGCTTGAGCAGGCCGTGGCCCTGGTCAAGGCCGGTGCGGCCGACTACCTGGCCAAGCCCTGGGACGATGCCAAGCTGCTGGCCACGGTCGAGAACCTGCTGGAGCTGAGCGAATCGACACGCGAGCTGCAGCAAAGCCGCCGCCAGCGCCGCCAGCGCGTCGATGCCTTGCGCCAGCGCTACCAACTGGACGATCTGGTGTTCGGCTCGGATGCGATGCTGGCGACGCTGGAGACGGCCTGCCAGGTGGCACGTGCTGCGCTGCCGGTGCTGATCACCGGGCCCAACGGCAGTGGCAAGGAGCGCATCGCCGCGATCGTGCATGCCAATTCGGCAGTGGCGCGCGGACCCTTCATTGCCCTGAACTGCGGTGCGCTGCCGGCCGAACTGATCGAGGCCGAACTGTTCGGCGCCGAGAGCGGAGCCTACACCGGCGCCAACCGCGCGCGCGAAGGGCGTTTCGAGGCGGCCGACGGCGGCACGCTGTTTCTGGATGAGATCGGCAATCTGCCGCTGGCGGGCCAGGTCAAGCTGCTGCGCGTGCTGGAAACCGGCCGCTTCGAGCGTCTGGGATCGAGCCGCACGCGCGAGACCAAGGTGCGCGTGCTGAGCGCCACCAATGCCGATCTGAAGGCCATGGTGGCGGCCGGCAGCTTCCGCGAGGATCTGTATTACCGGCTCAATGTGATCGAGCTGCGCCTGCCGCCCTTGGCCGAGCGGCGCGAGGACGTCCTGCCGCTGGCCGAGTATTTCCTGGCGGGCCAGGCGCAGCTGCAGGACGGCGTGCGCGAGCTGCTGCTATCCCATGCCTGGCCGGGCAATGTGCGTGAGCTGAAGAACGTGATGGCACGTGCCGCTGTGCTGTGCCGGGACGGGCTGATCACCACGGCCGACCTGGGCTTGGCTGTGCCAGCCCCGAGCGCCGCGCTGGGCCGCAATCTGGATGAACCCAGCCGCGAGGCCGTGCTGGCCGCCCTGGCGCATGCTGGCGGCGTGGTGGCCCATGCGGCGCAGGAACTGGGCCTGTCGCGCCAGGCGCTATACCGGCGCATGGAGCGCTACGGTCTGCCAAGAGACTGAGGCATGCGCAGCCCTGGTCTGCAGTCGCGCCTGGTGGTCTTGCTGCTGCTGTGCGCGGCGCTGGGCGTGGGCGTGCACGCGGCGATCGTTCTCTGGCCCTTGCCACAGCTGCTGCGCTGGGCCGGGCCTTGGCCGGCGCCCGCAGCCTGGAGCGCTGCAGCGCTTGGCCTGAGCCTGCTCGTCATGCTGCCACTGTGCATGCTGATGGCGGCCATCGCCCTGGCACCACTGCGGCGCTTGCTGCATGCGCTGGAAGGTGCGGTGATGAGCTTCCGCGATGGAGACTTCAGCACATCAATTGCCGCGCCCGGCCGGCTGATCGCGCAGGAGCTGGCTGAGCTGATGCAGGCGCACAGCGAGCTGGGCCTGGCGCTGCGCGAACAGCGCCAGCAACTGGCACAGCGCGAGCTACTGCTTGACACCATGGTACAGAGCACGCCGGTGGCGCTCTTGCTGGTCGATGGCCAGGGGCGCATTGCGTTTGCGAATATCGCGGCGCGCCAGCTCTTCGCGAAGGGCCGCAGCCTCAACGACGCGACGCTGGAAGGTCTGCTGGCGTCGGCGCCGGCCGCCTTGTCACAGGCCTTGCGCAGTGGACAGGACCAGCTCTTCACCGTCATCGAGGAGGAGGGCGAGGAGAGCTTCCACCTGCAGCAGCGGCCGCTGCTCCTGCTGGGCAGCACGCATCGGCTGATCCTGCTCAGACGCATGACGCGCGAGCTGTCGCGCCAGGAGGTGGCGAGCTGGAAGCGCGTGATCCGCGTCATCAGCCACGAGCTGAACAACTCGCTGGCGCCGATTTCGTCGATGGCGCACAGCGGAGCCGAGCTGCTGCGCCGCGGCGATACCGAGCGGCTGAAAGGCGTGCTGGCCAGCATCGGCGCACGTGCGGCCGATCTGCATGGCTTCTTGTCGGGCTATGCCAGCTTTGCCAAGCTGCCGGCGCCACGCCTGGCCCCGGTTGAATGGGCACCCCTGCTGGCGCGACTGGGTGAGCATGGCGAGTTTCGCCACGATGGCGAATTGCCCGGCCAGCCTGGCAATTTCGATGCCACGCAAATCGAGCAGGCGCTGATCAACCTGCTCAAGAACGCCCATGAAGCGGGTGGACCGAGAGCTGCTGAAGTCAATCTGTCGGTGGTTGCCGAAGGCGCGCATTGGCGCATCAGTGTGGCAGACCGCGGGCCTGGCATGAGTGCGGCCGTGCTGGCGCAGGCCCTGCTGCCGTTCTACTCCACCAAGCGCAGCGGCACGGGCCTCGGCCTGGCGCTGGCCCGTGAGATTGCCGAGGCGCATGGCGGGCGTATCGTGCTGGCCAATCGCGATGGCGGCGGGCTCGTGGTGAGCCTGCTGCTGCCCCGGTGAATGCAGCTCGGCCACAATGGCGGCATGAGTGACGAGAACACCCAAATTGCCGGCGCCGCCGAGACCCTGCGCGCGCGCCAGTTGCGCGAGATCCTGAACCGGCACGCCCACCTCTATTACGTGCTCGATGCCCCGGAGCTGCCGGATGCCGAGTACGACAAGCTGTTCCAGGAGCTGCAGGCCCTGGAAGCCAGGTATCCCGAGCTGCAGACGCCGGATTCGCCCACCCAGCGTGTCGGCGGCGCCGTGCTGGACGGCCTGACGCCGGTACCTCATGTGGTACCCATGTTGTCCATCACGACCGAGACCGATGTCAGCGAGGGCGGCGCGATCGCGTTCGATGCCCGCGTGCGCCGCGAACTGGCGCTGGTCGAGAGTGAACCGGCGGTCGAGTACGCCGCCGAGCTGAAATTCGATGGCCTGGCGATCAATCTGCGCTACGAGCAGGGTGTTCTTGTACAGGCCGCCACGCGTGGCGATGGCGAAACCGGCGAGGATGTCACGCAGAATGTGCGCACCATCGGCCAGATCCCGCTGCGCTTGCGCGGTGACGCGCTGCCTCCGGTGCTCGAGGTGCGCGGCGAGGTCTATATGCGGCGCGACGACTTTGAGCGTCTGAACGAGCGCCAGCGGGCCCGCGGCGACAAAACTTTCGTGAACCCGCGCAACACGGCGGCCGGCGCCATCCGCCAGTTGGATCCGGCCTTGGTCAAAGAGCGGCCACTGTCCTTCTACGCCTATGGTCTGGGCGAGGTGCAGGGCTGGGCCGTGCCGGATACCCAGTCTGGTCTGCTCGATGCGCTGGCGGCCCTGGGCCTGCCGGTCAACGAGATGCGCACGGTGGCCTCCGGCCCTCAAGCGCTGGTGGCCTACCACCAGCGCGTGGCGGCAGCGCGCGACGATCTGCCGTTCGACATTGACGGCGTGGTCTACAAGGTCAACTCGCGCGCGCTGCAGGCACGTTTGGGTTTCAAGACCCGCGAACCGCGCTGGGCGGTGGCGCACAAGTTCCCGGCCCAGGAGCAAGTGACCAGGCTGCTGGCCATCGACGTGCAGGTAGGTCGCACCGGCAAGCTCACGCCGGTGGCAAGACTTGACCCCGTTTTTGTCGGCGGCACCACGGTGTCCAACGCGACCCTGCACAACCTCTTCGAGTTGCGTCGCAAGGGAGTACGCGTGGGTGATACGGTGATCGTGCGGCGGGCTGGCGATGTGATTCCGGAGGTTCTGGGGCGTGCGCACACGGGCTATGTATCAGACCTGCCGGACGTCTCTGGAGCGCGGAAGATCCCGCGCGCGCCTTATGTCGCCAACTTCCGCATGCCGCGTGCCTGTCCGATTTGCGGCAGCGCGGTGTGCCGCGAGAAGGGCGGCATCGATTACCGCTGCAGCGGCGGCATTTCCTGTCCGGCGCAGCGCAAGCAGGCGCTGCTGCACTTTGCCGGCCGGCGCGCGATGGACATTGAGGGTCTGGGCGACAAGCTGGTGGAGCAACTTGTCGACCGCGGAGTAGTTCGAGGATTGCAAGATCTTTACCGCTTGGGATTGCGTGCGCGAGCTGAGCTTGAACAAATCGAGATCGATTCGTTAATAGCAAAGCTAAACGATGCTGAGCGCAGAGAGATTGCAGTCAAGACACTCTCCGAACTGGAGCGGATGGCAGTGTTGTCGGCACAGAACTTGTCCGAGGCACTCGAAGCCAGCAAGAGGCCCACACTCGGTCGCTTCCTGTTCGCTTTAGGCATACGCCAGGTCGGCGAGACCACCGCGAAAGACCTGGCGCGGCACTTCGGCACGCTGGAGGCGCTGATGAGCGCCAGCGTGGAGCAGTTGCTGGAGGTGCCCGATGTAGGCCCTATTGTTGCGGCCAGCATCCACACCTTCTTCGCGCAGCCGCACAACCGCGAGGTGGTGGAGCAGTTACTCGCGGCCGGCGTGCAACCCAAGGAAAGTCAGGGCCAGGCCGACGACAGTCCGCGCCCGCTGCTGGGTAAGACCCTGGTCCTCACGGGCAGCTTGCCCACGCTCTCGCGCGATGCGGCCAAGGATCTGATCGAGGCTGCAGGCGGCAAGGTCAGCGGCTCGGTGTCGAAGAAGACCCACTATGTGATCGCCGGCGACGAAGCCGGCTCCAAGCTCGACAAGGCGCGCGAGCTGGGCATTCCCGAGCTGGATGAGGACGGGCTGAGACGGCTGTTAGCCGGCGAGGGCGGCGCGGCGCCATAACTGCAGCACCGCATAGCTGCGATAGGGTGCGTAGGTGCTGGCGACGGCCTGTATCTGTTTTGGACTGAGCGGCGCCTGCGCGCTGCTGAGCTGCTTCTTCAGCACCACGTCGCCGGGCGGAAAGGCGTCGGCCCAGCTCCAGCCGCGCATCAGCATGTAGTGCGCGGTCCAGGGGCCGATGCCAGGCACGGACTGCAGCTGCTGCAGCGCATCGTCGATGCCGCCTTGCTGATGCGCGAAGGCGAGATCGCTCCATTGCCTGGCCAGTGCAATCAGCGAGTTGGCGCGCTGGCGGATGATGCCCAGCGCTGCGATGTCCGCAACGTCAAGGCCAGCGATGTCGGCGGCATGAGGAAAATGGAACTGCAGCGCGGCGGGCGCACTTTCGGCCGCGCTCAGCGGCGTGCCAAAGCGGCGCACAAAGCGCGAGGCCAGCGTGCGCGCCGCAGCCACCGTGACCTGTTGCCCAAGGACCGCACGGACCGCAAGCTCGAAACGGTCGAGGCTGCCGGGCAGCCGGAGCCCAGGCTCGGCGTCAGCAATATTGCCCAGCACGGCGCCTACCTGATGCGGGTCCATGTCCAGGTCGAGCCAGCGGCGCAACGCGGGCATCAAGTCCTCAGCCACCGGGCTCAGGCCCGGCGAAATGCACAGGCCCACGCGGCTCATGGCGGGATCGAACTGCGCGCTCAGCCATCCTGAATGTGTCTGCCCATCATGCAGCCATCGCAAGCTGCGAATAATGCAGGCTCGGCCAACATCGATCTGCTCGATGCCTTCCACCGCACGCGCCTGAAGGAAGGACAGCAAGGAATCCAGGGCATAGGGGCTGCGGTAGCCCAGCCACCGAGGCGCCTGCTCAGCGATCGCCAAGATATTTCTTCTGTAGACGCGCCACCGTGCCATCTTGTTGCAGCTCGCGATACGCGGCACGCCATCGCTCGACCTCGGCCGCGGGCACGGCCAGCGAGGCGCCCATGTAGAGCTCGGCCTCGTCAAGGGTGGCTCCAATGCGATAGTCCTCGGTGCTGAAGCCGTGCTGCATGATCGCAGCCCTCATCATTGGGGCACCTGCATAGATAGCGTGGACCATGCCCTCATTGAGCATACGCAGAAGATCCCGGTAGTCCTTGGTTTCGACAATGTGGATGAATCTGTTGGCTTGCAGGCTTTGAGCGCTGAGTGAGCCGCGCAACACGCCGATGCGATTGGCCCGCAGTTGTTCGACAGGGCGCTCGGCGCGCTCATCGCCATTGCGGAAAAAGAAGACGTATTTGACGCGCATCAGCGGCGCCAGCCAATGAAACGAAGCCTCGCGCTCCGGCGTGCGCGCCAATGGAAAAATGCCGACGTTCTGCCCCTCCGTGACCATTCGCATGGCGCGCGCCCAGGGGTAGAAGCTCACGTCAGACTCGCGGCCCATTCGCTGCGCCATGGCGACGGCCAGTTCATAGGCCAAACCCTGGGGGCCATTGGAGTTTGTCCAGACAAATGGAGGCAGGTCACCCGCCACCCATTTGAACGACGGGCTGGCGCTTGACTGCGCCAATAGGGGGCCCGAAGCCGCGCACGCGGCGAGTATCGCCGTGATCAGGCAAGTGCGGCGGTGTGGGGAAAAGTACTTCATGCTGAGACCCTGGAAAGGGATCGCTCTCCGCAGAAAGGTTCGCGGAGCCCGAGTTTTAGCAGTCGGTTTTGCGCGACTCTAGCATCACATCCATGACCACACCGAAAGTGCTCGCGGCAGCGTCGCTCGGCATCGTGCGTGTGCCTACAATCGGTGATGCCTTGAACAGGCGCCACTCCCGAGTATTTTCTTCTGAGGAATCCCATGCAAGTCAACGCGTCCATTTTCAAGGCCTATGACATTCGCGGTGTC
>Ga0302291_10000654_pt1 | contig 10047 bp, 2 predicted proteins | sample III_Fen_N1_4_FD_194548 | JGI IMG/M metagenome (GOLD analysis project Ga0302291, IMG submission 194548) | Peat permafrost microbial communities from Stordalen Mire near Abisko, Sweden - III_Fen_N1_4 | ecosystem: Environmental > Terrestrial > Soil > Wetlands > Permafrost | place: Sweden: Abisko... | reverse complement strand
AGCGCCAGGCCCAGCATGTCGAGGTCGGCCATCCGCTGCTGGCCAGCTGGGGCCGCCAAGCCCAGGCCACGCTGGGCCAGTGGGTGGACGCGGCCAGCGGCGGCGAGGTCGACGCCGAGGTCGACGACAGCCACTACACCGAGCCGGCGCCCGACGCGGACGACGACGAACACGGCCAGCACGACGCAGCCCGAGGCGCGCCGCAGCCAAGCCTGCTGGCCAGGCTGCAGCAATCGATTCTGACGCTGACGCCGCTGGCGCCGGGCAGCGTGCAGCTGGCCGATGCCGACCGCAGCATCGAGCTGCATGTCTGCCACGGCCGGGTGCGTGAGCTGGAGGTGCTGCAGGACCGGCTGCTGGGCCTGCTGGCCGGCCCGAACCCGCCGCTGCCTGGCGACATCCTGGTCGTCACGCCCGACCTGGACAGCACCGCGCCGCTGATCGACGCGGTGTTCGGCAGCGCGCCGCCCGAGCGCTTCATCCCGTACACGCTGACCGGGCTGGCGGTCAGCCAGCTCAACGCGCCGGCGCGGGCGCTGCTCGACGCATTGGCGCTGGCCGGCGGCCGGCTGCCGGCCAGCGCGGTGTTCGCGCTGCTGCAGCAGCCGGTGGTGGCGCGCCGCTTCGAGCTCGACGACGACGGACTGGCCCGGGTGCATGGCTGGCTGCACGACGCCGGCGTGCACTGGGCGCTGGACGCCGAGCACCGCGGCGCGCTGGGGCTGCCGGCGCAGGGCCGCGACAGCTGGTCCGACGGGCTGGCGCGGCTGTTTCTGGGCCATGCGCTGCCCAGGGTGGTGGCCGAGCCCTGGGCCGGGCTGCTGCCCAGCGGCGACGCCGAAGGTGGTGATGCCGCCGACCTGGGCGCGCTGTGGCGTTTTGTGCAGGCGCTGGCCGCGCTGACGCAGGCGGTGGCGCAGCCCTTGCCACCGGCGCGCTGGCCGGCACTGCTGGCCGACACCGTGGCCGCGCTGGTGGCCCCGGCCGACGCCGACCTGGAAGCGCTGCGCGAGCTGCATGCGGCGCTGCAGCAGCTGGGCGCGCAGCTGGCCGAAGCCAGCCTGGCCGAGGCGCTGCCGCTGGCGGTGGTGCTGCCGGCGCTGACCGCGCTGCTGGACGACCCGGCGCGCGGCGGTGTGCCCACCGGCGCCGTCACCTTCTCGGCGATGAGCAGCCTGCGCTGCCTGCCCTACCGCGTGATCTGCGTGCTGGGGCTGGACGACGGCGCCTTCCCCAGCGCGGCACGGCCGGCCGAGTTCGACCTGCTGGCCGCCGCGCCACGGCCGGGCGACCGTCAGCGCCGGCTCGACGACCGCAACCTGTTCCTCGACCTGCTGCTGGCCGCGCGCGACACGCTGCACCTCAGCCACACCGGCCGCAGCACGCACGACAACAGCGCGCTGCCGCCCAGCGTGATGGTGGCCGAGCTACTGGACCACCTGCTGCCCACGCTGGCGCCCTGCCACGCGCCGGCGGGTGCGCGGCTGGTGGTCGCGCACCCGCTGCAGGCATTCTCTGAGGCCGCGTTCCGCAGCGACGCCGACCCGCGCTTGCGCAGCCACCAGGCCGATTACGCGCAGGCGCTGCGGGTCGCGGCGAGCGCGGCAGCGGCCAGCGCCGCGCTGCAGACCTCAGCCGCCAGCCCCGCCGCCGCCGACAACCCGCTCAGCGCCGTTGACCAGGCCGCACACAGCGACGACAGCGACGCGGCCGGCGACGACGACGATGACAGCGGCAGCAGCGCCGACAGCCACACGCTGCCGGCGTTCTTCCGCCAGCCGCTGGCCGCGCCCGACGCCGATTGGCAGCGCGTCAGCCTGGACCAGCTGGTGGCTTTTTTCCGCCAGCCCAGCCGCTATCTGCTGCGCCAGCGCCTGGGCCTGCAGCTGGCCAGACCCGAGGACGAGCTGCAGGACGACGAGCCTTTTCTGCCTGACTGGTCAGCCCGCCAGGCGCTGGCCGAGCGGCTGCTGCCGCCGCTGCTGGCCGGCAGCGCCGCGGCGCAGGTGCAGGCGCTGGCCCAGGCCGGCACCGAGCTGCCGGCCGGCGCCTTCGGTGCGCGCACACTGGCACTCGCACTCGGCGCGCTGCAGCAGCACGCGGCGCGCGTCATCGCCGCCACCGGCGCGCCCTGCGTCGCGCCGGTGGACGCCAGCCTGACGCTCGAGGTGGACGGCCAGCGCTGGCAGATCAGCGCCGGTTTTGCCGACCTGCGCGCCGACGGCCTGCTGCGCCACCGCGCCGATGCGCGGCGCCCGGTCGACTACCTGACGGCCTGGCTGCACCACCTGCTGCTGTGCGCCGCGCAACCGCCCGGCGTCGCGCTGCGCACCACCTGGCTGATGCAGGACGGGCTGATCCGCTACCGCGTTTGCGCCGCGCCGCGCCAAGTGCTGGGCGACCTGCTGCGGCTGTACGCCAGCGGCCTGCGTGAGCCACTGCGCTTCTTCCCCAAATCGTCGTGGGCCTATGTCGACGGCGGCGACAACCCGGGCGCGGCCAGCCGGCGCTGGACACCCAGCGCGCGCACGCCGTTCGCCGAAGGCGCCGACGCCGCGCACCGGCTGGCCTGGCGCGGCCGGCCCGACCCGGTCAACGACGACGACGGCACGCTGGGCCAGATCGCCCACACCGTGTTCGACCCGCTGTTCGCCTGCCTGGACGATGACGCCCACGGCAGCGACGGCAGTGACAGCAGCGCGCCGCAGGCTCCGGCATGACGACATCGACCCACCCCCGCCCGGCCGCCACCGCGCTGCAGGTGCTGCACTGCGCGCTGCACGGCCGCCAGCTGATCGAGGCCTCGGCCGGCACCGGCAAGACCTGGGCGATCTGCGCGCTCTACCTGCGGCTGCTGCTGCAGCAGCGGCGCAGCGTCGGCCAGATCCTGGTCGTCACCTTCACCAACGCCGCCACCGCCGAGCTGCGTGAACGCATACGCGCCCGACTGGCCGAGGCCTTGGCGCTGCTGCGCCGCCGCGCCGCGGGCGCTGCCGGCGCGCTCGCAGCGCCGGCCGGCGGCGACCCGCTGGTGCCCGATCTGCTGGCGCTGCTGGCGGCCGAGCAGAGCGACGCCGAGCTGATCAACCGGCTGGACCTGGCGCTGCAGTCCTTCGACGACGCGGCCATCTTCACCATCCACGGCTTTTGCCAGCGCGCGCTGGGCGACGCCGCGTTCAGCGCGCAGATGCCGCTGCAGCTGGAACTGCTGGCCGACGACGGCGAGCTGCGCCAGGCCGTGGTCAACGACTTCTGGCGCCAGGTGGTGGCGGTCGACGGCGCCGCCGCCCTGCCGCCGGCGCTGGTCGACCATTTGATCGCCAGCGGCGATTCACCCGCGCGCTGGGCCGCGCTGCTCAAGCGCCAGCTGGGCAAACCGATGGCCCGCGTCTGCTGGCCGGCGGCGCTGGACACCGCGCCGCAGGCGCTGGACAGCAGCGCGGTGCTGCAGGCCTGGGCCGACGCCGCCGCGCTGTGGCAAGACGGCCGCGAGGCCATCGTGCAGACGCTGATGGCGGCGCTGCCCAGGCTCAACGCGACCAGCTTCAAGGCCGACGGCGTGCAGGCCGGCGCGCTGGTATGGCAGACGCTGCTGGCCGACGGCGTGCCGCTGGCGCCGCTGCTGCCGCTGCCGAAAAAAGCCCTGCTGTTTTGCGCCGGCCTGCTCGCCGACAAGGCCAAGAAAGGCCAGAGCGCGCCCAGCCACCCGTTTTTCGACGCCGCGCAGGCGCTGCTCGACGCGCAGCAGGCGCTGCTCGCCGAGCTGGCCAACGCCAGGCTGCGCCTGCTGCGCCGCCTGTTGAACGAGGCGCCGGCCACGCTGCTGCAGGCCAAGCGCCAGCGCCGCGTGGTGGCGTTTGACGACATGCTGGCCAATCTGCACCAGCGCCTGCACGGCCCCGACGGCCCGCCGCTGGCGGCCACGCTGCGCCAGCGCTTCGCGGTGGCGCTGATCGACGAGTTCCAGGACACCGACCCGCTGCAGTTCGCGATCTTCGACACCATCTATCCCGCCGCCGACACCACCGCCGCCACCGACGACGACGCCGCGCAACCCGCCAGCGACAACCCGCCGCTGTTCTTCGTCGGCGACCCCAAGCAGGCGATCTACAGCTTTCGCAACGCCGACCTGCCGACCTACCTGGCCGCGCGCGACACCACGCACGCCGCCTACACGCTGGCCGACAACCAGCGCTCGGTGGCGCCCTTGCTCAGCAGCCTGAACGCGCTGTTCGGCCGGCAAGCCAACCCGTTCATGCAGGCCGGGCTGGACTATGTGCCGGTGCGGCTGGGCGCCAAGCCGCGGCCACGGCTGCGCGACGACAGCGGCGGCGACCACGCCGCGCTGCAGCTGTGGCAGCTGCCCAATGGCGACGACGGCCAGCCATTGCCCAAGCGGCAGGCGCAGCAGCAGGTGGTGCAGGCCACCGCGGCCGAGATCGCCCGGCTGCTGCTGGCGGCCAGGCAGGGCCAGATCAGCCTGGACGGGCGGCCGCTGGCCGCCGGCGACATCGCGGTGCTGGTGCGCAGCCACCGCCAGGGCAGCCTGGTGCGCCAGGCGCTGGCCGCACTCGGCGTGGGCAGCGTCGAGCTGTCGCGCGCCGGCATCTTCCACAGCCCCGATGCCGAGGACCTGGAACAGCTGCTGGCCGCGGTGCTGGAACCGACGCGCGTGGCGCTGCTCAAGGCCGCGCTGGCCACGCCGCTGCTCGGCCTGGACGCGGCCGCGGTGCTGGCGCTGGGCGACGACGAGCTGGCGCTGCAGCAGCGCATGCAGCGCCTGGCCGACTGGCGCGCACTGTGGCTGCAGCGCGGTGTCGCGGCGCTGCTGCGCCGGCTGATGGCCGATGAACAGGTGGCGCAGCGTTTGCTGCAGCGCCCCGACGGCGAACGCCGGCTGACCAATCTGCTGCACCTGGCCGAGGTGCTGCACCAGGCCGCGCAACAGCATGCGGCGCCCGAGGCGCTGCTCCGCTGGCTGCAGGCCCAGCGCCAGGCCAGCGGCAGCGACGACGCCAGCCAGCTGCGCTTGGAGTCCGACCGCAACCTGGTGCAGATCGTCACCATCCACAAGAGCAAGGGGCTGGAATACGGCCTGGTGTTCTGCCCCTTCCTGTGGGACGGCCGCAGCAGCGCGCGGCGTGAAGAGATGGACGGCACGGTGTGGCACGACGGCACGCAGACGGTGATCGATTTCCGCCGCAGCGGCGACGACGGCTTCGACGCGCAGGCCGTGGCGCTGCGACAGAAGCTGGACGCGGCCGCGGAGGACCTGCGCCTGGTCTATGTCGCACTGACCCGCGCGGTGCAGCGCTGCGTGCTGGTGGCCGGCTGCTACCGGGCGGCGGTGGGCCGCAGCCTGAGCACGGCTGAGAGCTGCCGCAGCCTGTTGAACTGGCTGGTGGCCGGTGACGGCCACAGCGCCGAGGCCTGGCTGACGGCCAAACCGCCGCCGGCCAGCCCAGCGCAGATCGGCGACGCCTGGGCCGCGCTGCTGGCGGCGGCCAATCTGGCGCCGCAGCGCGCTGGCGACGGCGCGGCCCAGGCGTCGCTGTTCGATGGCCTGGGCGCGGCGGCGACCGGCAACGCCAGCGGCGCGCAGCCCGCTGCCGCCACGCCGATGTCGGCCCGGCTGTTGCCGCGGGACCGTGGCCAGCCGCTGCCGCCACAGCCGCTGGCCGCCGATGCGCTGGCCGCGCTGGCACCGCCGCGCCACATCCCGGCGGCCTGGCGCATCGGCAGCTACAGCGGCCTGGTGCACGGCGCGTTGCACGAGCAGGCGGCACAAGACCATGACAGTCGCCAGCTCGACAGCGCCGACGACGCGCTGGCGTCGACCGACGCGGGCAGCGCCAGCACCGCGCCGGCCGCACCCGGCGACGAGCCCGACGACGACGACATCCTGAACTTTCCGCGCGGCCCGGCCGCCGGCGACGCGCTGCACGCGGTGTTCGAGCAGGTGGATTTCAGCGCCACCGCAGGATGGCCCGCCGCGGTCGCCAACGCGCTGCGCGCCCATGCGCCGGCGCTGCCGGGTGCGGGCGACACCGCGCTGCAGCAGCGCCGCCAGCGCCAGTTGCTGCGGCTGCTGGCCGACGTGCTGGCCACACCGCTGACCGCAGCCGACCAGGGCCAGCCGCTGCGCCTGGATGCGGTGCCGCTGACGCGGCGGCTGACCGAGCTGGAGTTCCACCTGGCCGCCGAGCAGGTCGGCAGCGACGCGCTGAACGCGCTGCTGGCACGCCATGGCTACGCCGGCCCGCGGCTGAGCGGCGGCGGGCTGCGCGGCTACCTGAAGGGCTTCATCGACCTGGTGGTGCAGCATGACGGGCGCTGGTACGTGATCGACTGGAAATCCAACCACCTGGGCCAGCGCCCGGCCGACTACGGCCCGGGCGCGCTGGCCGACGCGATGGCCCGCGAGGGCTACCACCTGCAGCACCTGCTCTACAGCGTCGCGCTGCAGCGCTGGCTGGCACGCCGGCTGCCGGGCTTTGATGCGGCGCGCCATTTCGGCGGCGTGCTCTACCTGTTCGTGCGCGGTGTGCGCCCGGGCTGGCGCAACGCCGATGGCAGCCCCTGCGGCGTGTTCTTCCACCGCCCGGGCGCGGCGGTGCTGGCCGAGCTGTCGGCGCTGCTGGCCGGGCAGCAGCCATGACGACGAGCAACGGTCAGCTGCCAGGTGGTCCGGCGTCGGCCTCGCCCCTCTCGGGCGGCCGCGCGTTCGGTGCGCGTACCAGCACAAGCGCCCACCATGACCGCGGCGCGGCGCTGGCCGACGGCCTGGCCGCGCACATCGCCGCCTGGGCCGGCCAACAGGGCGCCACGCCCGGCGCCGCAGCCGCGGCGGCCAGCGCAGCGCGCCAGCTCAGCCTGGCGATGGCCGATGGCCATGTCTGCCTGCACCTGGACCAGCTGGCGCAGGCCGAGTCCGGCGCCCTTCGCGACACGAACGGCAACACGGTCGGCAGCACCGATGGCCGCACGGGCAGCGACGGCGCCGCCAGCGCCGCGCTACCCACCAGCGTCACCGGATGGCGCAGCGCGCTGCTGGCCTCCGGCGTCACCGGCACACCGGCGGCGCCGGGCAGCCACCCGCTGGTGCTGGACGCCGGCGACCGGCTCTACCTGCAGCGCTACTTCGACTACGAGCGCCGGCTGGCGCGGCGGCTGATGCAGGCCGCCAGCGCGGCGCCGACGCCGGTGGACGCGGCGCTGGCCGGCCAGCTGCGCCAGCTGTTCGCCGCCAACGCCGCCGCGCTACAGGGCGCGCCCGACTGGCAGGCGCTGGGCGCGGCGCTGGCGCTGCGCCAGCGCCTGGTGGTGATCAGCGGCGGGCCGGGCACCGGCAAGACCACCACCGTGGTCAACCTGCTGGCCTGTTTGCTGACGCAGCAGAGCGACGCGCGCATCGCGCTGGCCGCGCCCACCGGCAAGGCCGCCGCGCGCATGAGCGAGGCCTTGCGCCAGCGCGCCAGCCACCTGCCCGACGCGCTGCGCCAGCGGCTGCCGGCCGAGTCGTTCACCGTGCACCGGCTGCTCGGCGTCACGCCGCAGCCCGGCGGCTTTGTGCACCACGCCGGCCACCGGCTGCCGTTCGACGTGGTGGTGGTCGACGAGGCGTCGATGCTGGACCTGGCGCTGGCCACCAAGCTGCTGGAAGCGGTGCCCGACAGCGCCCGCATCATCCTGCTGGGCGACAAGGACCAGCTGTCGGCGGTGGAGTCGGGCGCGGTGTTCGCCGAGCTCAGCGCCGACCCGACGCTCAGCCCGGCCTGCGCCGACGCGCTGGCCACGCTGTGCGGCCTGGCCGCGGGCACGCTGCAAACACCAACGCCCAGCCAGCCCAGCGCGCTGCACGACGCGGCGGTGTGGTTCACGCAGAACTTCCGCTTCGCCGCCGACTCGGGCATAGGCCGGCTGGCCAGCGAGGTCAACAGCGGCCAGGCCAGTGCCGCGCTGGCCTGGCTGCGGCGCGGCGACGACGCGTCGGTGCAGTGGCTGGACGACGGCGCGGCCCAGCCGGCGCCGGCCACCTGGCAGCAGATCGAGCAAGGCTATGCGCCGTTTCTGCACGCGGTGCAACAGCAGCTGGCCGATCGCGCGGCCGCGCCATCGCAGCCCACGGCCGGCAGCCAGGCTGCCAGCGCGGACAGCGACGCCATCGCCGCGCTGATGCGCCGCTTCGACCAGTTCCGCGTGCTGTGCGCGGTGCGCGAGGGCGCGCGCGGCCAGCAGGCGGTCAACGAGCAGCTGGCCAGGCTGGCGCGCCAGCGGCTGCAGGACGCCGGGCTGGACCACAGCGCCGCCAGTTCACCCTGGTTCGCCGGCCGGCCGGTGATGGTGCTGCGCAACGACCCGGTGCTGCGGCTGTTCAACGGCGACATCGGCCTGACCTGGCCAGACGCACAAGGCCAGCTGATGGTGTGGTTTGCCGACAGCGCCGGCGCCGACGCCGCTGGCAAGCCTGGCCTGCGCGCGGTGGCGCCGGTGCGCCTGCCCAGCCACCAGACCGCCTATGCGATGACGGTGCACAAAAGCCAGGGCTCGGAATTCGACGCCGTGCTGCTGCTGCTGCCGGCACGCTTGAGCCGGGTGCTCAGCCGTGAGCTGCTCTACACCGGGCTGACGCGTGCGCGCCAGCGTGTGCTGCTGGCCGGCGCCGCCGACGTGCTGGCCGGCGCCATCAACCAGCCCACGCAGCGCCACACCGGGCTGCTGGCGCGGCTCAGCGAAGCGGCAGCGCCAGCGTGAAGCGCGCGCCCTGACCTAGCTGGGACTGCAGCGTCAGCGTGCCGCCCATCAGCTCAGCCAGCGCACGCGACAGCGCCAGCCCCAGGCCGGTGCCGCCATGCTGGTAGGACACGCTGGCATCGCCCTGGCGGAAGCGCTCGAAGATGGTGGCCTGCAGGTGCTCGGCGATGCCCGGGCCGGTGTCCAGCACATGCACCAGCAGGCGCTGGTCCTGCACCTCGGCGGCGATCGTCACCCCGCCCTGCTGGCTGAACTTCAGCGCGTTGGACAGCAGGTTGTTCAGGATCTGCTTGAGCCGCAGCTCGTCGGCCTGGATCAGCTCGGGCAGGCCGGGCGCCAGCTGCAACGCCAGCGTCAGCGATTTCTCGGCCGCGGTGATCGCAAAAAACGCCGCCGTGCCCTCGAGCAGCGGCCGCAGCGCCATAGGTGCAGCGGCGATGCGCATCGCGCCGGCCTCGACCTTCACCAGGTCCAGGATCTCGGTCAGCAGCTGGTTCAGATGCTCGGCGGCCTTGCGGATCATGCCGGCCTGCTCGCGGTGGCGGGCGTCGGGTGAGCGCTTTTCCATCAGCTCGGAAAAGCCGCGGATGCTGGTCAACGGTGTTCGCAGCTCGTGCGAGATCGCCGCCAGGAACTCGGTCTTGGCCTGGTTGGACGCATGGGCCTGCGCCTCGCTGGCGCGCAAGGCCTGGTTGCTGCGCTCCAGCCGGCGCACGCCCAGGCCGATCAGCAGCGCGGTGGCCAGCGCGACCAGGCTCAACAACGCCGTCAGCACCAGCGCCATGGTACGCGTGTCGCGCCAGGCGGCCAGCGCCTCGTCGGTGCTGCGCAACACCACGACATACAGCGGGTAGTCGCCAACGCGGTGGAATGAGAACAGCCGGTTCTGGCCATCAACATGGCTGCGCGACTCGAAGCGCCCGCTCAGGCCCTGCAGCCGGCTGGGCTGGCCGGGCCGGCTGACATCGCTGCCTATGCCCTGGGCGCGGCCGCCGATGACGCGGGCCCGCACCACCTGGTCGCTGCCGTTGAGCGACACACCGCCGTACTCACCCAGCGCGACACCGCGGTACAGGTCTTCGAAATAGGCCGCGTCCAGCGACGCCACCACCACGCCCAGCAGCCGGCCATCGGCCGCAGCGATGCGGCGCGACAGCTGGATCGTCCACTTCTTGGACACCTTGCCCAGCACCGGCTTGCCGATCAGCAGGCCGCTGGTCGACAGCGGCGCCGCGTTGGGCAAGGCCTGCGGCGCCAGATGGGCGCGCACATGCTCACGATCGGACAGGTCGA
>Ga0302291_10000650_pt1 | contig 10109 bp, 7 predicted proteins | sample III_Fen_N1_4_FD_194548 | JGI IMG/M metagenome (GOLD analysis project Ga0302291, IMG submission 194548) | Peat permafrost microbial communities from Stordalen Mire near Abisko, Sweden - III_Fen_N1_4 | ecosystem: Environmental > Terrestrial > Soil > Wetlands > Permafrost | place: Sweden: Abisko... | reverse complement strand
GCGACCAGCCGGTAGCCCTTCGCCTCGATGCGTCGGAGCACCTCGCCGACCAGGCCGCGGCGGACGCCGTCGGGCTTGACGAGGACGAGGGTGCGCTGCGGTGCGTCGGTCATGGACCCGACCCTACTGGCCGCCCGTCAGCGCAGGCGCCGTCGCAGCGGCTCGACCGCGTCCGGGTGCGCGGCGTCGAACTCCGCCCGCTCGCGGTCGATCTGGCGCCCCAGCCGCAGCAGCACCACCCAGAGCACGACGAACACGAACCCGATGAACCACATCATCGGCACGACGAAACCGCAGGCCAGCACGAGCACCTGCGCCGCCGACCCGGCCGTCGGGCCCCAGCTGCGCCGCTGCAGGCCGGCGAGCACGAGCAGCAGCACGCACAGCCCGCCCCCCGCGCCCCAGACCACCGCGGGGGACGCGAGGCCGAGGCCGTACGAGACGAGCGTGGCGAACAGCACGACGAACGTCTCGAGCAGCAGCATCGTCTGCGTGAAGGTCAGCGTGGCCGGACGTTTGCGCCGGATCGACGCCGCACCGGTCGGTGCCGCACCCGGTGCCCCGTCGGTCGACGCCGCACCGGTCCCGTCCTCGCCCGACCCGTCCTCGCCCGTCACGTCCACCGCTCGGCGGGCGTGCGGAGTGCCGCCACCGCCAGCGTCAGCGCGCGCTCGGCAGCCGGGCCCCAGGCCTCGACCTGCACCTCGTGGCCGCCGACGGTCCGCAGGGACATCAGCTCCAGCACGCTCCGACCGTCCGCGCCGTCGATGCGCACGTCGGCGTCGAGCGGGGCGAGTCGGGCCGCCAGGGCGGCGGCCGGTCGGGCGTGCAGCCCGTGGGGGTCGGCGAGCACCACGAGCGCCCGCACCACGGTGCCGGCGCAGGCCGTGCTCCTGGGGAGCTTCGCAGGCGGCTGCGCGCCGAAGAAGCCCGCTGCGCCGGCCGCTGCCCGGGCGACCCCGTCGAGGTCCGCGCCGGACTGCGCGGCCACGGCAGCGGCCACCGCACCTTCGACGAACGGAGCGTCGACCATGCGCAGCCGCGACGGCAGGGTCGCGTCCCGCTCGCTCAGCATCTCCAGGACCGTCTCCGCCGTCATGGCCGCCGAGCCCAGGTCGGAGAGCAGTACCGCTCCTGCGGGCGCCGCGCCGGCCCGCAGCACGGCCGCCTCGACCACGTCGAAGCCGGTCCCGAGCCGGCCGTCGGAGGTCCCGCCCGCCGGCAGCACCAGCACGTCCGGCGCCATCTGCCCGGCGAGCTCGGCAGCTCCCGCCGCGAGCGCGCGCGAGTGGCTGACCAGGACGAGCGCGACCGGGCTCATCACGGGGCCACCCCGTGGGCGGCTGCGGCCTCGGCGGCATCGGCGGCGGCGCGCAGGATGAGCTCGCTCGAGCGCGCGCCGGGGTCGAGGTGGCCGGCGGAGCGTTCCCCGAGGTAGGAGGCACGGCCCTTCGTCGCCACCATCGGGGTCGTGGCCAGGGCTCCGGCCCGCGCCCCGTCGGCGGCAGCGGCGAGGACGGCGGAGGCGGGCGCGCCGTTGTCGGCCGCCGCCACGGCCGCCTCGACCGCGGGCGTCCAGGCGTCCACCATCGTCTTCTCCCCCGGTGCGGCCTTGCCTCGCTGGACGATCCCGTCCAGGGCCGCCTCGAGCAGCACCACCGTGGCGGTGCCGTCGAGGGTGCTGACCGCGCTCGCCCGGGCCGCGCGAAGGTAGGCGGTGCCGAACAGCGGCCCCGCCGCGCCGCCGACGGTCGACATCAGCGTGGTGGCCACCAGCCGGAGCACGTCCCCCACCTGGGCGGGCGGCTCGGTCAGCGCGTCCAGCCGGTGCAGCACCGCGGTGAAACCGCGGTGCAGGTTCTCCCCATGGTCGCCGTCGCCGATCTGCCGGTCCAGCTCGACGAGCTCGTCACGGTGCTCCGCGATCACCTGCGCCGTGCGGCGCACCCAGTCCAGCGCCCAGTTCACGTCCAGCGTCATGGCGTCACCACCGCAGCCTGGCCGTGGTGACCGGTGCGTCCCACAGCGCCGTCAGCTCGTCGTCCAGCCGTAGCACCGACAGCGACGCCCCCGCCATGTCCAGCGAGGTGACGTAGCTGCCGAGCAGCGCGCGGTGCACCAGCACACCCGCGGCGGTGAGCAGCGCGTGGGCCTGGCGGAACACGATCGCCAGCTCGGCGTCCGGTGTGCCGCCCATGCCGTTGACGAGCAGCAGCACCCGCTCGCCGGCGGCCAGGCCCAGGTCCTCCACCACCGGCGCGAGCAGCATCGCCGTCACCACGTCGGCCGGTGCCGCGCTCACCCGCCGCCGGCCCGGCTCGCCGTGGATGCCGATGCCGATCTCGATCTCGTCGTCGGGCAGGTCGAAGCTGGGCCGGCCGGTGTGGGGCACGGTGCAGGCCCGGAGCGCGACGCCCATGGTCCGCACGCCGGCCACGGTGCGCGCGGCCACCGCCGCGACGGCGCCCAGGTCGTCACCGCGCTCGGCCGCGGCGCCGGCGATCTTCTCGACGAGCACGGTGCCCGCCACCCCGCGCCGCCCGGCGGTGTAGGTGGAGTCCTCGACGGCCACGTCGTCGTTCACCAGCACGGTGCGGACCTCGATGCCGGCCTCCGTCGCGAGCTCCACGGCGATCTCCGCGTTGAGCACGTCGCCCGTGTAGTTCTTCACGACGACGACGACCCCGGCACCGCCGTCGGCGGCGGTGATCGCCGCGAGGAACTGGTCGGGGGGCGGGGAGGTGAACACCTCACCCGGCGCCGCGGCGTCCAGCATGCCCCGGCCGACGAAGCCCACGTGCAGCGGCTCGTGCCCGCTGCCGCCGCCGCTGACCAGGCCCACCTTGCCCGGCACCGGCCCACCGGCTCTGCGCACGACGAACGGGTCGCGGCTCAGGGCCACCAGGTCGGCGTGCGCCAGCACGAACCCCTCCAACGACTGCGCGACCACGGTCGCCGGATCGTTGACGAGCTTCTTCACGCTGAGCCGGTCCCTCCCGGTCGATGCCGTCCTCGTGTCATGTCACTGTCGCCCGTGGGCAGGTTCCCACGCAAAACCGTCCGCCGCCGGGTCAGGACCGGCCGAGCAGCGTCCGCGCCTCGCCGACGAGGTAGAGCGAGCCCGTGACCAGCACACCCACCCCCCGCTCGTCGGTGGTCTCGGCGCGCTCGACGGCCAGCGTCAGCGCGTCGTCGAGCCGCTCCGCGCGGTGCACCCGATCGGCACCGAACACGTCGATCGCGACCTCGGCCAGCTCGTCGACGTCCATCGCCCGCGCCACGGACGCGCGCGTGACGACGACCTCGTCCAGCACCGGCTCGAGCAGGCCGAGCATGGCGTCGGGGTCCTTGTCGGCCATCACCCCGACCACACCGATCAGCCGGGTGAACGTGAACGCCTCGTCGAGCGCCGCGGCCAGGGCCTGGGCCCCGGCGGGGTTGTGCGCGCCGTCGACGAGCACGGTCGGGCTGGTACGCACCACCTCGAGCCGCCCCGGCGACGCGGCATCCCCGAACGCGGCCTCGACGATCGGACCGTCCAGCGCGGCGCCGTCCGTGAGCAGCGCCTCCACCGCCACCAGGGCCAGCAGGGCGTTGTGCGCCTGGTGCTCGCCGTGCAGCGGCAGGAACACGTCCGCGTAGATCGCGCCGAGGCCGCGCAGCGTCAGCAGCTGACCGCCGACCGCGACCGTGCGCTCCAGCACCTCGATGTCCGTGCCCTCGCGGATCACCCGGGCACCGCGGGTGGCCGCCTCGGCGAGCAGCACGCCCTCGGCGACCTCGCCCTGCTGGGCGAGCACCACGGTGCCGTTCTCCTCGATGATGCCGGCCTTCTCCCCCGCGATCTCGGCCACGGTGTGCCCGAGGTAGCGCTCGTGGTCGAGCGCGACGGGCGCGATCACCTGCACCTGGGAGTGCACGACGTTCGTCGCGTCCCAGCGCCCGCCCATGCCGACCTCGATCACGGCCACGTCGACCGGCGCGTCCGCGAACGCGGCGAAGGCCATCACGGTGAACACCTCGAAGAAGCTCAGCCGCGGCTCGCCGCGCGCGGCGCTGCGCTCGTCGACCATCTGCACGTACGGGGCGACGTCCTGCCACACCTCGACGAAGCGCTCGTCGCTGATCGGCTCGCCGTCGATCGCGATGCGCTCGGTGACCCGGGTCAGGTGCGGGCTGGTGAACCGGCCGGTGCGCAGACCGTGCTCGCGCAGCAGGCGTTCGATCATCCGGGTGGTCGACGTCTTGCCGTTGGTACCGGTCACGTGCACCACGCGGTACGCGTCCTGGGGGTCGCCCAGCAGGTCGCAGACCTGCCGCACGCGGTCGAGCGTCGGGTCGATCTCGTGCTCGGGGGCGCGCGCCAGGATCGCGCGGTAGACCTCGTCCGCGGCTGTGCGGGCCGTGGCCCCCTGATCGCCGCGCCCCGCGTCGTCCCCGGTGCCTCGCATCGCCATGCCTGCCATTGTCGTGCACCGACCGTCGATGGGCCGCCCTCCGCGACCGCCGATCACTCGCCGCTGCCCGCCCGCTGCACGGACGCGACCGGTTCGGCGCCCGTCCCGACGACGACGCTGACCGCGGTGGCCAGCGTCTCGCGCGCCACCATCGCGGCGTGCGCCTCGACGGCGGCCACCTGCGCCGCCGGCACCGCGACGGTGAGCGTGATCCGGTCGGACACCTGCAGGCCGGCCGCCTTGCGGGCGTCCTGCACCACGCGGACCACGTCCCGGGCATAGCCCTCGGCGCGCAGCTCGTCGTCCAGGGCGAGGTCCAGCACGACGAACCCGGCACCGCCGGGCAGCACCGCCGCCGCGACGTCGGCGCCGGCCTCGCCGGCCGTCACCACCGTGGTCAGCTCGTACTCACCGGCCTCCAGCGGCACATCGGCGCCGTCCACCTCGACCACCACGACGCCGGTGGCGTCCTCCCGCCACGCGCCCGCCCTCGCGGCCCCGATCACGCCCTGCACGGCGCGGCCGAGCCGGGGACCGGCCGCGCGGGCGTTGACCGCCAGCCGACGGGTGATGCCGAAACGCTCGGCGCTCGCCTCGTCGTCGGCCACCAGCACGACGTCCTTGACGTTGAGCTCGGTCGCGACGAGGCCCACGTAGGGCGCCGTCGCCGCCGGGTCGGTCACCGCGACGGTCAGCGTGCGCAGCGGCTGGCGCACCCGGACCTGGTGCGCCTTGCGCAGCCCGAGCGTGGTGGAGACCACGGCCCGGACCTGGTCCATCGCGGCCGTCAGAGCGGGGTCGTCCACCAGCGCGCCGTCCGGCGTGGGCCAGTCGGTCAGGTGCACGCTGCGCCCGCCGGTCAGGCCGCGCCAGATCTCCTCGGCGACCATCGGCGCCAGCGGCGCCATCAGCCGGGTCAGCACCTCCAGGGCGGTGTAGAGCGTGTCGAAGGCGTCGTCGTCCTCCACCCAGAACCGGTCCCGCTGGGTGCGCACGTACCAGTTGGTCAGCACGTCGAGGTGCTCGCGCACCAGCGCACAGGCCGCCGCGATCTCGTAGGCGTCCAGCGCCGTGGTCGCCGCCGCGACCAGCTCGCCGGTGCGCGCCAGCAGATAGCGGTCCATCGGCGCCATGCCCGGCACCCGGTCGGCCGCAACGGTCTTGGCCCGGTACCCGGCGCCACCGCGGGACGCCCCGGCGTAGAGCGTGAAGAAGTACCACGTGCTCCACAGCGGCAGCAGCACCTGCCGCACGCCCTCGCGGATGTTGTCCTCCGCGACCACCAGGTTCCCGCCGCGCAGCACCGGCGAGGACATCAGGGCCCAGCGGACGGCGTCCGAGCCGTAGGTGTCGAACATCACCATGGGGTCGGGGAAGTTGCGCAGCGACTTGCTCGCCTTGCGCCCGTCGTCCCCGAGCACGATGCCGTGGCACACGCACGAGAGGAACGCCGGCCGGTCGAACAGGCCCGTGGCCAGCACGTGCAGCGTGTAGAACCAGCCGCGGGTCTGCCCCACGTACTCCACGATGAAGTCGCCCGGGTAGTGGTGCTCGAACCAGTCCGAGTTCTCGAACGGGTAGTGCACCTGGGCGTACGGCATCGACCCGGAGTCGAACCACACGTCGAGCACGTCGCTGATGCGGCGCATCGTCGAGGCGCCCGTCGGGTCGTCCGGGTTGGGCCGGGTCAGCTCGTCGATCCACGGGCGGTGCAGGTCGGGCTCGCCGGCCTCGTTGAGCGGCAGCCGGCAGAAGTCGGCCTCGAGCTGCGCGAACGAGCCGTACACGTCGATCCGGGGGTACGCCGGGTCGTCGGACACCCACACCGGGATCGGCGTGCCCCAGTACCGGTTCCGGCTGATCGACCAGTCGCGTGCGCCCTCCAGCCACTTGCCGAACTGTCCGTCACGGATGTGCTCGGGGGTCCAGGCGATCTGCTGGTTGAGCTCGACCATCCGGTCCCGGAAGTCGGTCACCTTGATGAACCAGGACGACACCGCCTTGTAGATCAGCGGGTTCCGGCACCGCCAGCAGTGCGGGTAGGAGTGCACGTAGGACGCCAGTCGCAGCAGCCGGCCGTTCTCGCGCAAGCGCCGGACGATGGTCGGGTTCGCCTCGAACACCTGCACCCCGAGCAGGTCGGGCACCACCGCGGTGAACTTGCCCGCGTCGTCGATCGACAGCAGGGTCGGCAGGCCCGCCGCGTCGCAGGCGTCCTTGTCCGTCTCACCGTAGGCGGGCGCCAGGTGCACGATCCCGGTGCCGTCCTCGGTGGTGACGAAGTCGGCGATCAGCACGCGCCAGGCGTCGGCGGTGCCGAACCGCTCGGCGTCGGCGAAGTAGTCGAACAGCCGCTCGTAGTGCACGTCCGCCAGCTCGGCACCGGTCAGCTCGCGCTCCACGGCCGCCGCCGCGTCCTCGGGTGAGCCGTAGCCGAGGTCCTTGGCGTAGGCCGCGAGCAGGTCGCGGGCCAGCAGGAAGCGACCCTCACCCGCGGAGGTGCCGGCCGGCCCGGCGGGCACGACGACGTACGCCAGGTCGGCGCCCACCGCGAGCGCCTCGTTGGTCGGCAGGGTCCAGGGGGTCGTCGTCCACGCCAGCGCCTGCACGCCGACCAGGCCGCGCTCCGCCGCCAGCTCGCCGACCAGCGGGAACGTCACCGTCACGGTCTGGTCCTGACGGTCCTGGTAGACGTCCGCGTCCATGCCCAGCTCGTGGTTGGACAGCGGAGTCTGGTCGCGCCAGCAGTAGGGCAGCACGCGGTAGCCCTCGTAGGCCAGGCCCTTGTCGTACAGGGTCTTGAACGACCAGATCACTGACTCCATGAACGTGGGGTCGAGCGTCTTGTAGTCGTTCTCGAAGTCCACCCAGCGCGCCTGCCGGGTGACGTACTCCTGCCACTCCGCGGTGTACGTGAGCACGGAGCGACGGCACGCCGCGTTGAACGCCGCGATGCCCATCTCCTCGATCTGCGACTTGTCGGTGATGCCCAGGATCCGCTCGGCCTCGAGCTCGGCGGGCAGGCCGTGGGTGTCCCAGCCGAACCGGCGCTCGACGCGCTTGCCCCGCATCGTCTGGTAGCGCGGCACGACGTCCTTGACGTAGCCGGTCAGCAGGTGGCCGTAGTGCGGCAGGCCGTTGGCGAACGGCGGGCCGTCGTAGAAGACGAACTCGTTGGATCCGTCGGTCCCGGCCGGGCGCGCGTCGATGGACGCCTGGAAGGTGCCGTCGGCGGCCCAGTAGGCCAGCACGTCCCGCTCGAGGGCCGGCAGGTCGGGCGACGCGGGGACGCCGGGTGCGGCGTCGGACGAGCGGTGCAGCGGGTACGCCACGGCAAGCCTCCTGGTCAGCCGCTCCCGGAGGAGCGGCAGGACACGGACCACGAGGACGACATCGCCCGGACTGCCCGGACGGCACCGCGGTACCACCTCGCTTGTCGCGCGCCTCGCGGCGTGCGGCCTCTCGCCAACGGCTGTGACGGGCCTGCCCCGTCCGGTTCTACTGAGGCACCGCGACCAGGCGGCACCCGTTCTTCCGGAGGCTCGCCGGTGATGGCCGGGTCGACGCCTGTGCCCCCATGCTAGACGAGGCCGCCGGGCCGGGCCGCGAACGCGGCCAACCAGGCGAGGGCGGCGTTCCAGTTGACGGTCATCTCGTTGAGCGAGAACGCCTGGATGTCGTCGACGTAGCAGCGCTGCGCGGGCGTTCCCGGGGGCAGGGCGGCGGCGACCGGGTCCTGCCGGCCGGTGTTGGGACCGCCGGCCAGCGTGCCGCGCGGCGGCGGCGGCAGCGCCGGGTCGAGCTCCGGGCCGTACCAGCGCGAGTGCTGGTGGTGGGCGTAGCGCGTGCCGTAGCCGGTGACGTAGCTCAGGCCGAGCGCGTTGCGGCCCAGCAGGTAGTCGATCCCGGCGAGCGCGGCGTCCCGGTGCCGGCCGTCGCCGGACACCTCGGAGGCGCCTGCCACCAGCGCCGCGCAGTTGGCCACCATGGCGTTGGACCCCCACGCGTAGGCGTCGTCGGCCGGCGCGTACAGGTGACCGAACGGCTGGCGGTCGCCGATCGCGGCCAGCCGGTCCGCCTCGGCGAGCAGCCCGGCGCGCACCTCGTCCCGCTCGGGCAGCGCGCTGGGGACCGTCGCCAGCTGCAGGTGCGCCCACGCCGCGACGTCCTGCCAGTCGAAGCCCTTCGCCGCGTACGGGTGCTTCGCCCCACCGACGTGGAACGGGTTGGCCCGCAGGTCCGCCAGGTACCCCTGCTCCCCCGTCGTCAGGTACAGCTCGGCGGCGGCCCAGTACAGCTCGTCGTCCAGCTCGGGGTCGTCGTAGGGGCCGCCACCGGCGTTCGCGAGCACGTTCGTGTCGGGGAACGCCCAGCGCGGGTTCGCCAGGGCGGCGGCGTAGGCGGTGCGGGCGGCGGCCAGCAGCCGGGCGGCGAAGGTCGGGTCGTCGGCGGCGAGCACGCGGGCACCCTGCGCGGCGACGGCGGCGAGATTGGCGGTGGCCGCCGTGGACGGGCGGTGCAGGAACCGCCGCTGCGGGTCGAGGTGCGGCAGCGTCGGCAGCGGCGTCCAGTGCTCGTCGGTCAGCTTGTGGTGCACCATGCCGGCCAGCGGCAGGCCTGCGGGCACCTGCATGCGCAGCATCCACTCCAGCTCGAAGCGCGCCTCGTCGAGCGCGGCGCTCACGCCGGGGCCGCCGAGGCGCAGGTCGCGCTCGTGGAGGCCGAGCAGCTGGGCGACGGCGATGCCGCCGTTGACCACGTACTTGCCCTGGTCACCGGCGTCGTACCAGCCGCCGCGCCCGTCGATCACGTAGTCGCCGGTCCAGCCCTCGTACAGGTCGACGCCGCCGGGCGTGGTGGCGGCGCCGGCGGGCAGCGGGCCCACCGCCCCGTCCCCGCGGTTCGGCGCGACGTCGACGTGGCCGGCCGGGCGCGCGTAGCCGGCGCCGAGCCGGTCGTCGATCGGCACGCCGCTGCGCTGCCCGACGAACATGGCGATCGCGTCGTCGCGCAGCGGGGCGTACAGGTCGTCGCCGACGGCGAAGGGCGGGCTCGTCGCCCCGTCGGCCACCAGGCGCAGCCCGGTCCCGGGCGTGCTCACGGCCGAGAAGTCGATCACGTGCACGGCGGCGCCGGCGGTGGGCTCCACGCCGCGCGGCTCGGTGCGGCCGGTGGCCAGCGCACGGCCGTCCGGCCCGACGAGCACGAAGACGACGCTCTCGTCGGCGGCGCTCTCCAGGGTCGCAGCCTTGGGCCCGCCGGTCAGGTAGCCGAGCTGGTTGACGTGCAGCCGCTGCGGCGCGGCCGCCTCGGTACTCATCGGACCGCCACCACCGGGGGCAGCGCGGACCACGGGAACGTGATCCAGCGGTCGGTGCGCTGCCACACGTAGTCGGGGTCGACCACGGCGTGCGGCTTGAGGTAGAGCACCGCGGTGCGCGCCTCCTCGCAGTGCGCCGCGATCAGCCGCTGGACCAGGGCGAGCGTCTCGCCGGTGTCGGCGACGTCGTCGACGACGAGCGCGCGCAGCCCGTGCAGCGCGTCGGTGTCCAGCAGCGGCGGCAGCACGGCGGGCTCGTCGAGCCGGCTGTCGACGCCCGTGTAGAACTCGACGTTCAGCGTGCCGACCGCCTTGGTGCCCAGCGCGTAGGC
>Ga0302291_10000648_pt1 | contig 10115 bp, 10 predicted proteins | sample III_Fen_N1_4_FD_194548 | JGI IMG/M metagenome (GOLD analysis project Ga0302291, IMG submission 194548) | Peat permafrost microbial communities from Stordalen Mire near Abisko, Sweden - III_Fen_N1_4 | ecosystem: Environmental > Terrestrial > Soil > Wetlands > Permafrost | place: Sweden: Abisko... | reverse complement strand
CGGTGGTCGACGCCGCCACGGCCGGCGGCGCAACCGGGATCGCCCCGACCGCCGGAGTCCCGCACCCGATCTCCTGGGCCGTGGCGCTCTCGTTCACCGACGGGCTCCGGTTCGCCCTGGTGGCGGCAGCGCTGGTGCTGTTCGTCGGCGCCCTCGTGGTGCTCCGTCAGATGCGGCCGGAGACCGGCGGGTCGCCCACCCGGACATGTGCTGACCAGGAGCGGGAACACGAGCCGGAGCAGGACGCCCCGCTCGTCGACGCGGCCCGGGAGTAGGCCCGCGCCCGCCGGACCCCGGGCACTCGTCGTGGCGGCTGGGCGGCACGCCGGCCCGGCTAGATGCCGCTGACCCCGAGCAGGCGCCCGACGCCCCAGGTCACGGCCATGGCGGCGGCGCCCCCGACAACCAGCCGCAGCACGGCGCGCCGCTTACCCGCACCGCCGAGACGGGCGCTGACGGTGCCGGTGACCACGAGCGCGAGGAGCACCGCGACGAACGTCACGATGATCCGGATGTTGGCGGGCGCCAGCGTGATGGCCGCGATCGGCAGGATCGCCCCGGCGGTGAAGGCCGTCCCGGACGAGATCGCGGCATGGGAGGGGTTGGTGAGGTCGTTCGGATCCAGGCGGAGCCCGGCCTCGATGTGGGCGGCGAACGGGTCCAGCGCGGTCAGCTCCGCGGCGACGGCGTACGCCGTCTGCGTGGACAGGCCCTTCCCGCGGTAGACGCCGGCGAGGATCTCCAGCGCGCCGTCGGAGTGCTCGGCGAACGCCTGCCGCTCCCGCTCGATGAGCGCCCGCTCGGCGTCGCGCTGGCTGCTCACGGAGACGTACTCCCCGAGCGCCATCGACACCGCCCCCGCGACCACGCCCGCGACACCTGCCGTGACGATCGGCCCGATGGCGGTCGTCGCCCCCGCGACACCGACCACCAGTCCCGCGGTGGAGATGATCCCGTCGTTCGCGCCGAGCACGCCGGCGCGGAGCCAGTTGAGCTTGGCGGCGTGACTGGTGCCGCCGCTGGTGGTCGGCTCCTTGGTGGTCGGCTCCTCGGTGGACGGTTGCGGGTCCAGGGGGGCGGGGGCGCCGCTTGTCGTCATGAATCCGACGCTAGTTGCCGCGGCGATGCCCCGACCAGCAAGGACAGGCTCCGCTCGCCCCCGCCCCCGGCCCGGTCACTCCTGGCCCAGCCGGGCTCACCGCCCCGTGTGATCAGCCCTTGTCGCTGTCCCCGGACCCGCTGGCTGGGGTCGAGCCCATGTCCTCGGACCACACGGCCGTGGCGCCGCTGTGCCCGACGCGCACGGCCTGGACCACGGTCCCGGTCGAGGCGACGACCGCAGCCACTGCGAGGACGACAGCGACCCACGTCGGCGCGCGGCGCGTGGTCGCGGTGCGCTCGTCCCAGTACCACCACAGCATCACGGCCGCGACGACGACGAGCCCGGCCACCCAGGGCAGCAGGTTCTCGGCGAGCTGGGCGTGGGTCTCGATGAGGTCGTTGCCGCCGACCCGCGTCTCGAGCGACTCTCCCGACTCGGTGGAGATGGGGACGAGGATCAGGGCGATCAGGGCGAGCGCCAGCGGCAGGTAGTGGGCCCACCTGCGGAACCGGGGCCACAGGGCTGCGAGCGTGACGGCGATCGCGGCGGCGGGAACCATCACCTCGGTCGCATGCACGATCAGGGGGTGCAGCGGCAGTCCGAAGAACGTGTCGAACACTGAGACTCTCCATTCGGTTCGCCCCGACGACATCACCTGACGGCGGGCCGACAAGCCGGTGCGACTGTGCCCATATCTACGCACGTCAGAGGGGTCGTCGTCGGCCTTCGTGCGCGTGTCCGACGAGTCTGCTCGCACCCGTTGCTGCGCGCGCGACCATCGCGCCGTCGCGGAGCACCGCGTGACGTGCGCCGTCCCACCGGGTCCATGCCGGGCGGTGCCACGGACTGGCCGGGGCCGCATGGGAGCATGTGCCCGTGACCGCTGATCAGCCCCCTCCCGCCGGGTCGGCAGCCTCGGACCCGACCACCCCGGCGGCGAGCGCCCCGACGTCGGACGCCTCGGCCGCGCAGCCGCCCGTGCTGCGGCCGCCCGCCCACCCGTGGCGGCGGGCCTTGCTGCGCGCGGTGGTATGGATCGCCATCGCGGCGCTCGTCCTCTACGCGGTGCGGGTGCTGCGTCGCGTGGACTGGTCGTCGGTGGGCGCGGCGATCGGGCAGCTCGTCTGGTGGCAGGCCTTGGTGCTGCTCGCCCTGGTCGCGGTGCGGCAGGTGTTCTCGTCCGGTCCGCTCGCCTTCTTCACCGAGGGCCTGGGGCTGCGCCGGGCGGTGGCGAACGACCTGGTGGGGACTTTGGTCGCGAACGTCACCCCGGCGCCGGCGGACGTCGTCGCCCGCGCCTCGCTGTTCCGGGCGTGGGGGGTCGACGTCTCGCGTGGCCTGGCCGGGCTGGTCCTGAACTCGATCCTCTTCTACGCCGTGCGCCTCGCGCTGCCGGTGGTCGGCGCCGTGATCATGCTCTTCACCGTCGGCGACGAGACCGCCGTCGGCTGGACGGCCGTCGTGTCGGGTCTCGCCTCGGCGACCATCGTCGTCGCGCTGACGATCGTGTTCCGGGGGTCCGCGTCCGCCGCCACACTGGGACGTTGGGCCGGACGCACCTCGCGCCGGCTGCGCTCCAGCTGGCCCGGTCCCGACCAGCTCGAGCAGCGCGCGGTGGACTTCCACGCGAACGTCGCCGACCGGTGGGCGCGGTACTGGCCGCACTCGATCGGCTCGCTGCTGGCGATGGCCCTGACCGAGGCCACCATCCTGGTGGCGGCGCTGCGGTTCGTCGGGGTCCCGCCCAGCATGGCGCCGCTGTTCGTCATCGTCGGCGCCTTCTTCTCGCTCTACCTCCTGATGGCGATGCCGTTCTTCGGTCTCGGCGTGCTGGATGCAGGGCTGGTCGCCCTGATCTCCGACAACGCGTCCGCGGACGCGTCGAGCCTGGTCGCCGGGGTCATCGTGTGGCGCGTGTGCGTGCAGCTGGTGCCGTTGGTCGCCGGCCTGTTCCCGCTCGCGTCGCTGCGCCGAGGCGAGCGCGCCGGGGACGGCGCCGCAGCCACCAGCTGACCCTCGACGCGCGCCGGCCGGGGCGCGGCGCCTACGTCCAGCGGAACAGCCGCGCCGCCACCGGGATGCCGACCACGGCCCAGCCGGTCATCACGAGCAGCTCCATCGTCGGGAACGCCCCGCCCACCCACGCGGTGGTCATCGCCTGGCTCGCCGCCCCCAGCGGCGTCCAGGCCGCGATCGCCTGCACGGCGTGCGGCATCAACGGCAGCGGCAGCCACACCCCGGCGAAGAACATCGACAGCATGTACAGGGTCTGCCCCACCCCGTTCGCCGCGCCGACGGTCGGCGCCCACGCGGCGACCAGCGAACCCACGGCGAAGGCGGACAGCACCGCGAGGACGAAGGCGAGCAGCACGACGGCCGGCCGCCGCGGCAGGGTGACCCCCAGCAGCAGGCTCCCCGACGCCAGCGCGAGCGCCGCCGCGGCCAGCAGGGCGACCACGTACACCACGATGAGGGCGACGAGCAGTCGGGACGGGCCGATCGGCGTCGTCGACAGCCGGCGCAGCACGCCGCGCTGGCGGTAGCCGGCGACCACCGCCGGGAACAGGGACAGCGAGACGGTGGCCACCGCCAGGGACAGCACGATCGGCGTGTAGCCGGTGATGGCCGTGATGCCGGCCAGCTGCGGGTCCGTCGCGGAGTAGGGCTGGTCGGCCCAGGGCATCACCAGCCCCAGCACGGTGAGCAGCACCGCCGGGAAGGCGAGGGAGAAGAACATCGCGGCGGGGTCTCGGACGAAAAGCCGCGCCTCGCACCCGACGAGCCGGGCCGTCGCCCGCCCCGGGCGACGGCGGGACCCTCCGGGTGCTGCCGGCAGGGCGTAGGTGGTGGTCATCTCAGGCCTCCGTCGCGGCGGTCGGGGGGAGGGGTGTCGACAACGGGTCCACGTCGGTGAGCGAGACGAAGGCGTCGTCCAGGGAGGCGCGGTCCAGTCGTACGTCCCGGGCGTGCACGTCGGCGCGGTCGAGGGCGACGAGCACGTCCTGCACCATGCGAGCGCCGCCGCGCACGACGAGCGCGCCGTCGTCGAACACGGCATCGCGGACCCCCGGCACCCCGGCGACGACGGCGAGCAGGGCATCGTCGGCCACCGCACGGTCCGGGCGCACCCGCAGCACCTGCTCCCCCGCGGCGAGCGCGACCACCTCCTCCGGCGTGCCCACGGCCGCCACGCGGCCGGCGGAGATCAGCGCTACCCGGTCGCACAGCCGCTCCGCCTCCTCCATGAGGTGGGTGACGAGCAGGATCGTCACACCGGCGTCCCGGACGGCCTCGACGACCGCCCACGCGTCGCGGCGGGCCAGCGGGTCCAGGCCGGTGGTCAGCTCGTCGAGGATGGCCACCTGCGGGCGGCCGACGAGCGCGAGCGCGACCGACAGCCGCTGCTTGAGCCCGCCGGACAGGTCGCGGAACGCGGTGTCGGCCTGCTCCGTCAGCCCGAGCAGGTCGAGCAGCCCGCCCGGGTCGGCGGGCTCGTCGTAGAACGAGGCGTAGAGGTCGAGGGCCTCGCGCACCCGCAACCGGTCGGGCAGCGCACTCTCCTGGAGCTGCAGCCCGACGACCTCCCGAAGGCGGGCGCGCTGGGCACCGACCGCCGGGTCCAGCCCGAGCACGCGCACCGTGCCGGCGTCCGGCGTGCGCAGGCCCGCGATCATCTCGACCGTGGTCGTCTTGCCGGCGCCGTTGCGTCCGAGGATGCCGAAGATCTCGCCGCGCTCGACCGTGAGCGACACGTCGTCGACGGCCAGGGTGGCGCCGTAACGCTTGCGCAGGTGCTCGACCTGCACGACGGGGCTGCTCATCAGGACTCCGGTCAGGACGTGGTGCGGATGGGGACGGTACGGACCAGGGCTGCGTAGGCGGCGGCCGTCAGCGCGATCACCACGGTCGCAGCGACGGCTGCGGCCGTCACCTGCCCCGCGGTGGACGACACCCCACCGATCGGCAGCGGGCCGACCCACCCGCCGGACACGTACTGGACGACGATGATCGGCCCCACGGTCAGCGGCAGCGCGAGCGTGGCCCAGCCGCTGCCGACGCGCAGGTAGACGACGCCGACCAGCAGGCCGGCCAGGTTGGCGGTGACGAACGTGATCGCCAGGTCGAGCAGCAGCACCCACGTCGGCGAAGCCTCGGTAGCCAGCTGGACATCGGTGATCCGGGACTCCCACCCGAGTGCGCCGTGCACGACCCGTTCGGCGAGCACCACGGCGGTGAGCACCACCGCATAGGCCAGGCCGGTGAGCGTGCCGACGACGAGGGTCGCCCTCGCGAAGGTGCGCCGGGTGCGCCCCGACGCGACGGCTACCCGCACAGTGCCGACGACCACGATGATCGCCTGCGAGAACGGGAACCAGATCGCTGCCTGGCGGGCGTACAGCGAGACCGCCACGTCCACGCCGCCGGTCACGCGATCCAGCACCACGGTGGCCAGGACGAGGCACGGCAGGGCGATCAGCCAGAACCAGCCGAGCATCCGCAGCTGGTGGGCGCCCAGGCGGCGGACCGTGCTCACCAGCGGGCTTCGGCGCGCGACCGGTGCGCCCGACGCGGCGGCGGTGCCCCGCGTGCCCGAGGCTCGCGGCGCGCCCGAGGAGCCCGGCATTCCCGGCACGTCGGTCGGCACGGTCGCGATCATCGGTTCTCCTCCGCGGGGACGGCCGGCCCGCCGGTCAGGTGCACGACGAGGTCCTGCAGGGGCACCGGTCCCAGCTCGAGCCCGGCGGCCCGCGCGGCGGCCTCGTCGCCCGCGTCGAGCCGGCCGTGCACGGTCGCTCGCGTGGTGCCACCCAGCCGCTGCGTGGCGAGCACCCGTCGGCCCGCGACGAACGCCTCGACGGCAGGCGCCGGGCCCGTGACGGTGACCCCGCTGCCGCGCAGCACCTCGGCGTCGTCGGCGACGAGCACGCGACCGGCATCGAGCAGCACGACGTCCTCCAGCAGCCGGTCGACCTCGTCGATCAGGTGGCTGGACAGCACGATCGTGCGCGGGTGCTCGGCGTAGTCGGTCACCAGCGCCTCGTAGAACGCATACCGGCTCGGGGCGTCGAGGCCGAGGTGCACCTCGTCGAGGATCGTCAGCGGCGCACGCGAGGCCAGACCGAGGACGATGCCGAACGCGGAGCGTTGCCCGCGTGACAGCCGTCCCGGGCGCCGGTCGCCGGTCAGGGCGAACCGGTCGAGCAGCTCGGCGGCGAACGTCGGGTCGAAGGTGGGGCGGGCGTCCGCGGCGACGGCGAGGTTGTCGGTCAGGCACCAGGCGTCGAGGACGTCACCGGACTCGCGCACGAAGCACACTCCGGGCGCGACGCGCTCGTTCTCCCACGGGTCCTCGCCGTCGACGAGCACGGCGCCGGACGTCGGCCGGCGGAACGCGGCGAGCAGCGCGGCGAGCGTGGTCTTGCCCGAGCCGTTGCGACCGAGCAGGCCGGTGATCGTGCCGGGGCGGATCTCGAGCGTGACTTCGTCGAGCGCGCGCAGGGTCCCGTAGCGCTGGGTGACGGTACGAAGCTGCACGCCCCAGCCGACATCCGTCGTCGTGGCGCTCATCGTGGGCTCCGCTCGCTCTCGACGCTCTCGACGCTCGCGGCGCTCGCGGCGCTCGCGGCGCTCGCGGCGCTCTCGGTGACCTCGGCGACCTCGGCGACCTCGGCGGTCCGGAGCTGCGCACTGCGGTCGCGCAGCCGGGCCACCACGTCCTCCACGGCCACGCCGAGCACGGCGGCCTCGTCGACCACCGGGTCGACGACCTCGGCGAAGAACCGCTGCCGGCGCCGGGCCAGCAGGTGCTCGCGGGCGCCGGCGGCGACGAACATGCCGACGCCACGACGCTTGTAGAGCACACCCTCGTCGACCAGCTCGGCGAACGCCTTCGCCGCGGTCGCCGGGTTGATCCGGAACGTCGTGGCATACCCGGTGGTGGACATCACCTGCTCCTCCTCCCGCAACGTCCCGCGGAGCACGTCCTCGCGGACCTGGTCCGCGATCTGCAGGTAGACCGGGTCACGACCGTCGAACATGCCGCGCCTCCCCGACCCGCCTCAGTGGTTCATTACATGACCAGTGAACCAGTGAACCGCCGAGTGCGCAAGGCGCGTGGGCACCCACGGGGTGGCTGGGTGTGCGGCCAGCGCGCAGCGCACCGGCGGCGGGCCGGCCCGTCGTCGGGCAGGATCGGTCCCATGGGCGCTGTCACCGACTACCTCGCGACCCTCGACGAGGCGTCCGCCGCACTGCTCGAGCGGCTCCGGGCGCGGGCCCTCGCGCTGGTGCCCGACGCGGACGAGGGCACCAGCTACGGCATGGCGGCGCTGCGCCACCGCGGCCGGCCGCTGGTCGCGGTGCTGGCCACGAAGGGCGGGTACTCGGTGTACCCGTTCAGCTCCGCGGTGGTCGCCGACGTCTGCGCCGACCTGCCCGACGTCGACGCGACGAAGGGTGGCATCCGGTTCACCGTCGCCCGGCCGCTGCCGGACGCGTCCTACGACGCGTTGGTCGTCGGCCGTCGCGACGAGATCGACCGCGCGCTCGATCGGAGCTGACCGCCCGGTGGGCACACCGCACCGTGGCACACGCACGAACGGTCGGGCGTCATGTTCCATGGGCGCCGTCCGGTCGGCGAAGCACCGAGTTGACGTGCGGTGACGACGAGCACGGCGAGCGTCCCGACGTGCACGGCCGCACTCGCGAGCATCGGGATGGCCAGAAGTTCGGACTGCGCCAAGGGGCACATCAGTCCGCTGAGGACGAGGGCAGGGAGTGTCCGTGCGTGCCGTGTGCGAAGGTACCGCGCACCGGCTGCGAGGAGGACGGCGGCGGACGTCACGAAGAGCGCCGACCGGTAGTACGGGAACCACTGGGAGTCGGTGGCGATCCGGGTCCAGGCCACGACGACGACCGCAACGGTTGCGGCGTCCGTGGCGGTGCGCCCGACGAGCCAGGCACCGACGCTGGCCAGGACGACGATGGCGCCCTGCGCGACCCGAATCTCCCAGGTGACCGCCGCGGGATGGCCCCACAGGGCCAGGAGCGGTGTCTGGAACGACGCGGGCCAGACCATGTCGAACATCCGGAACTGGCCGCTGAATGCGAACGGCGCCCACACGGCCGCGGTGCCGACGACCCAGACCGCGCCGCCTCGAAACCGGGCGCGCCACGACGGAAGCGAGAGCAGGAGCACCGGGACCGCGAGGATGGCCCAGGTCTCGAGCGCGCACGCCACCACGAGCAGCAGCGCAGTGACAACCGACCGGTCGCGGCGTGCAGCGGCCGCAGCGAACAGCCACAGTGCCGGAACCCACAGGTACGTCGGGTGCTGGAAGCCGAGCAGGTCCGCCAGCTCCCACGGGACGAGCAGCACGATGAGCGCGCCGACGGCCCCGACGAACAGCCCTCGCGGCGGGCGATGGCGCGACGCCCACAGCGAGGCCGCGTACGCGCTCGGTGCGACCACCGCGACGACCGTGATCGCGAACCCGACGGCCCCCGGCGCGTGCAGGACGTTGAGCACGAGCGCCAGCGCCGCCGCCCACACGAGCGCGAGCGGACCGGTCTGCACGGCGGGGTCACTGTAGGCGCCGCCGAAGTTGCCGGACAGGATGGCATGCCCTGCGCGAACGAAGAGGGCATAGTCGCCGTACCGGTACGACGGGTCGGCCCATGCGACGCGGTCCGGCTGGCGGCTCGCGTCGGCGTCGAAGGGCACCGCCACGGCGCACGCGGCGAAGACGACCGCGGCAGCGGTGCACCAACCCCACGACGGTGCCGCCGCGGTCGACGTCCGTAGCCACGCACGGGTGCCCTGCAGGGGGCTCCGGGACCGCGGGTTCCGGACCCGTATCAGGCTCCAGACCCGACGGATCGGTCGAACGGTGCGGGCGGGACCCCGGGCGGCCGCGGTTGACCGGACCAGGCCGACGCTGACAGTGCGGCCTTCAGGCAACTCCAAAGCGGCGGGAGGCCAGCAGCTCGGCCACCTGGATCGCGTTGAGCGCGGCGCCCTTGCGCAGGTTGTCGTTCGAGACGAACAGCGCCAGCCCACGGCCGTCGCGCACGCCCTCGTCCTGCCGGATCCGCCCGACCAGCGACGGGTCGATCCCGGCGGCCGCCAAGGGCGTCGGGACGTCGCCGTCCGCCACCCGCACGCCGGGCGCGTCCGCCAGCAGCGCGTACGCGCGCTCGGGCGAGATGGGCCGGGCGAACTCGGCGTTGATCGACAGCGAGTGGCCGGTGAACACCGGCACGCGCACGCAGGTCCCGGACACCAGCAGGTCCGCGATCTCGAGGATCTTGCGGCTCTCGTGGCGCAGCTTCTGCTCCTCGTCGGTCTCCCGCAGCCCGTCGTCGACGAGGTTGCCGGCCAGCGGCACCACGTCGAAGGCGATCGTCCGCGGGAACTTCACCGGCGCAGGGAAGCTCACCGCAGACCCGTCGTGCACCAGCGCGAGCGTGTCCTGGCCCACCGCGGCGCGCACCTGCTCGTCCAGCTCGCGCGCCCCGGCCAGGCCCGCGCCGGAGACGGCCTGGTAGGTGGACACGATCAGCCTGCGCAGGCCGGCCTCGTCGTGCAGCGGCTTCAGCACCGGCATCGCGGCCATGGTGGTGCAGTTCGGGTTCGCGACGATGCCCAGGGGGATGTCGTCCAGAGCGCCCGGGTTGACCTCGCTGACGACGAGGGGCACCTGCGGGTCGCGCCGCCAGGCCGACGAGTTGTCCACGACGATCGCTCCGGCGGCGGCGAACCGCGGCGCCTGCTCGCGCGAGGTCGCGCCGCCCGCCGAGAACAGCGCGATGTCGATGCCGGCGAGGTCGGCGGTGGCGACGTCCTCCACCACCACGTCGGCGCCGCGCCACGGCAGCGTCCGGCCGGCGGACCGCGCCGAGGCGAAGTACCGCACCGACGCCACCGGGAAGTCCCGCTCGTCGAGCAGGCGACGCATCACGCCGCCCACCTGCCCGGTGGCCCCGACCACCGCCACGTTCAGCCCGCTGCGTC
>Ga0302291_10000645_pt1 | contig 10144 bp, 6 predicted proteins | sample III_Fen_N1_4_FD_194548 | JGI IMG/M metagenome (GOLD analysis project Ga0302291, IMG submission 194548) | Peat permafrost microbial communities from Stordalen Mire near Abisko, Sweden - III_Fen_N1_4 | ecosystem: Environmental > Terrestrial > Soil > Wetlands > Permafrost | place: Sweden: Abisko... | reverse complement strand
CGGGCCTCGTCGGACAGCTCGGCGCCCTCGTAGAGGTTGGGCAGCGGGCGCAGCGCCTTGGAGGCCAGCTGCCAGGAGTCGGCCAGCACGGACAGCTCGCCGCGCCGCGAGGCGATCACCCGGCCGTGCACGAACAGGTGGTCACCGAGGTCGACGTCCGCCTTGAGGGCGGCCAGCGAGTCGGCGCCCACCTCGGCCTCCGACGCCATCACCTGCAGCCGCAGCCCGGCGCCGTCCTGCAGCGTGAGGAAGCACAGCCGGCCGGTGTTGCGTTGGAAGACGACCCGGCCGGCCAGGCCGACCTCGTCGGACGTCTCCTCGCCGGGGGCCAGGTCGGGGTGCGCGGCACGGACCTCGGCGATGGTGTGCGTGCGCGGCACGCCGACCGGGTACGGCGCGACACCCTCGGCCAGCAGCCGGTCGCGCTTCTCGCGGCGGATGCGGATCTGCTCGGGGAGGTCGTCGGGGTCCGGCGCGTCGGTCACGGCACGATCGTATCGGCGCAGTCGGCGTGAGCCGTCTGCTCGCAGTCGGCGTGAGCCGTCTGCTCGCAGTCCGCGTCAGCCGTCTGCGCGCCGTCGGCGTCAGGCGTCGCCGTCGCGCCGGGGCGGCCGCGGGGGCCGCAGGTCCAGGGCCAGGTCGAGGATCGGCGAGGAGTGCGTCAGTGCGCCGACCGAGAGGTAGTCCACGCCGGTCGCCGCCACCTCGCGCGCCCGGTCCAGCGTGAGGTTGCCCGTCGCCTCGAGCTCGACGCGCCCGGTCACCGCCTCGCCGGCCCGCACCGCGGCGACCGTCGCCGCCAGCGCAGTCGTCGTCATGTTGTCCAGCAGCAGGAACCGGGCGCCGGCCGCGACGGCCTCCAGGGCCTGCTCGAGCGTGTCGGCCTCCACCTGGATCGGCACGTCCGGGAAGGCGGCCCGGACCGCGGCCACCGCCGCCGGCACGCCGCCGGCCGCCACCACGTGGTTGTCCTTGACCATCGCCACGTCGTACAGACCCATCCGCTTGTTGGTGCCACCGCCGCAGCGCACGGCGTACTTCTCCAGGGAGCGCAGCCCGGGCGTCGTCTTGCGGGTGTCCAGCACCCGGGCGCCCGTCCCCGCCAGCGCATCGGCCCACCGCCGGGTGTGCGTCGCCACGCCGCTGGCCCGGCTGACGAGGTTGAGCAGGGTGCGCTCGGCCACCAGCAGCACCTGCACCGGGCCGCTCAGCTCCGCGACCACGTCGCCCCGCCGCAGCGTCGAACCGTCGGGACGGAGCACGGTCAGCGCCGGCTCGGCCAGGCCGAGCCGCGCGGCCACCTGCGCCAGCACCTCCGGCACGACGACCACGCCGGCCAGCACGCCGTCGGCGCGCGCCACGAGCTGCGCGGTGCCGACCTCGTCGCGCGGCACGGTCGCCTGCGTGGTGACGTCTCGGCCCGGCGCCGGGCCGAGATCCTCGTCCAGGGCGGTCACGACGAGCCTGCGCAGCGCCGCCTCGTCGGGCCCCGGGTCTCCGGCCGGCAGGCCGATGCGTCGCGCCATCCCGCCAACCTACGCTCTGGGTGGGACCGGCTCGGCGGGCCCGGCGGGGCCCGGCCACGGCGCCGTGCTGCCGCGCACGACCAGCTCGGTGGCCAGCTCGATGCGCGGGTTGGCCGGGGTACGGCCCGCCGCGAGCTCCAGCACCATGTCCATCGCGGTCGCCGCCATGGCGTGCAGCGGCTGGCGCACGGTGGTCAGCGCCGGCACCGTCCACTGGGCGATCTGCAGGTCGTCGTAACCGACCACGGACAGGTCGTCCGGCACCCGCAGCCCCAGCTCGGCCGCGGCCCGGATGACGCCGAGCGCCTGGGCGTCCGCGCCGGCGAACAGGGCGGTCGGCCGGTCGGGACGGTCCAGCAGGTCCAGCCCGTGCTGGTAGCCGCCGCTGAAGACGAAGTTGCCGTACCGGATCAGCTCCGGGTCCACGGCCAGCCCGAGCTCCTCGTGCGCCGTCCGGTAGCCGTCCACCCGGGCCCGGCTGCACAGCACGTCCAGCGGCCCGGAGATCACCCCGACGCGCCGGTGCCCCAGCCCGAGCAGGTGCCGGGTGGCCGCCAGGCCGCCGCTCCAGTTCCCGGAGCCGACGGTCGGCACGCCGATCGGCGGCTCACCCGCCGTGTCGATGACAACGCACGGGATCGACGCCGCCTGCAACCGGTTGCGCTGCTCGCGGTCGATGTCGGCCTGCACCAGCAGCACCCCGACCGGTCGGCGGGCCAGCACCCGGTCCAGCCAGGCCGTCGTCGGTCGGTGCGCCCCGCCCAGCTCGGACAGCACCACGTCGATGCCCGCGCCCGAGGCGACGCGCTTGACGCCCGTGATCACCTCGATCGACCAGGCGGAGTCCAGCTCGTTGAGCACCAGGTCGATCAGGGGCGGCAGGGTCGAGCTGCGGGCCCGGCGCCGGCGGTACCCCTGCTGCTCGATGACGGCCTCGACCCGCGCCCGCGTCTGCGCGGCCACGTCCGGGCGGCCGTTGAGCACCTTCGACACCGTGGCGACCGACACCCCGGCCAGCTCCGCGATCCGGCCGATGGGCACCGGCCCAGCATGGCGCGTCGCGTCCTGCATCGTGCTCACCCCCGCTCGCGGCGTCGCTGCGTCACGGCCACTGACGGCGGGCGCCGGGTCCGTGCGGGGTACGCCTGGTCGTCGGACCCCGCACGAAGGTTACGGCTCCTGCCGCACGCCGGTGCGCCCCGCGGTCGACGGACCGTGGGGCGCACCTGGCGGGACGTCAGCGTCGACGACGCAGAGCCGGTGCCACCAGGGAGATCGCCCCGACGACGAGGAGCATCAGGGCGAGCACCGCGAGGGCCCAGGCGTCGGTACCGGTGGCGGCCAGGTTGCCGGAGCCGCCCGTGCCCGGGTCCGCCAGGACCACGGTGATCGGCGCCGAGACCTCGCCGGACGCGGTGAGCACGCGCACCGTGTGGGCGCCGGCCACCGTGCCCGCCGGGATGGTCACCGTCGCCGCGTAGGTGCCGGTGGCCGACATCACGCCGGAGCTGAGCAGCACCGGCGTGGAGTTCAGCCACACCTGGACCGCCTCGCCCGGCTGCCCGCCGGTGACGCTGACGCCGAGCGTGCCACCGGCCTTGACCGTGCCGCCCGACAGCTGCAGCGCGAGCTTCGGCTCGGGGACGACGACCTCGGCGCCCTCGACCAGCTGGCCGACACCCCAGTGCGCGGTCGACTGGTAGCCGGCACCCGTCGGGTCCGCCCAGTTGGTGATCGTGTGCCGGGCGCCGTCGGCCGCGTCGTTGACCTGGAAGTCCAGGCCGTGGAACGTGCCGAGCCCGCCGTAGGTGAGCAGGTTCACCGCCGCCTCGACCCGGTACCCGGTGGCGGTACGCGTGACCGCGCTGGTCAGGCGGGCGGCCTGGGCGGCCTCGTCGCCGGTGCCGAACGACACCTCACCGTCCGCGTTGATGCGGATCTGGGTGTCGTCGGCGCGGTAGGACCCGTTCTTGGCGTTCCCGGCGTCGAAGTACAGCTCCACCGAGTCCTTGGTCCACGGGTCCGACCCCGTCGTGTCGATCACCGGGTCGGTGACGTCGGCGAGCACGTAGAGCGTCGACCCCTTCCACAGGGTGCGCACGTCCGCCGTGGCGCCCGCGGTACCGCTGACCACCTTCGCGGTGGTGACGGTGTTCGCGGCGGCCCAGACGTCGTCCTCCGCACCGTCGATCGCCGGCGCGGTCGGGGTCTCGACGACCTCGAGGAACGACAGCGGCTCGATCAACGTCACCGTGCCGAAGGAGCCCTCGGAGTTCCAGCCCGCGGTGGTGTCGCCGTCGACGACGCGCACGTCCAGCTGGATCGAGTCACCCTGGGCCACGTCCGTCAGCGGCAGCTCGACGACGGCCGTCCAGCCGCCGGCCACCTCGGCCGCGGTGCCGGTGAGGTCGCCGCTGCCGTCCCGGCCGAACGTGAGCACGCCGTCCGGGGTCTCCAGCACCACCGCGTCGGTGGCGTCCACCGTCGCATCGGCCACCGTGACGAACACGGTCAGCGCGTCCGGCGACCAGCGGGTCTGGAAGGCGGCGTTCTCGCCGATGTCGTTGCGCGGCAGCCGCAGCCACTGGTTCGAGCCGTTCGAGTAGTCGCCGTCCGCATCGGCGGCGAACGAGTTCGCCGTGCGCACCGTGGCCGGCAGGTCCAGCCCGGCCGCGCCGAAGAACGCGTACTTCGCCTGGAAGGTGTCGGTGAACAGCAGCGGCTTGCCGTTGTTGCTCGCCCGCCACGAGCGGCCGTCCGTCAGCCCCCACACCGTCACCGAGAACATGTCGTGCGAGCGGAAGATGTCGAACGCGTCGCGGTAGAAGTAGCCCTGGTCGATGAGCTTGGCGCGCTCCGCCGAGCCGACGACGACGTCGAGCTCGGTGACCGCCTGCACCACCGGCAGGTCCTCGAACGCGGTGAGCGCGGCGTCCAGCGAGCTGACCGGGGTGGACAGCGACAGGTGGAACTGGTGGCCCACGCCGTCCACCGGCACGCCGCGCTCGAGCAGCCGCTCGACGAGGTTGTGCAGGCGCGCCTGCTTGCCGGACTGCTCGGTGTTGTAGTCGTTGATGAACAGCGTGACCGGGTGGTCGACGCCGGCCGCGGCGTAGGTCCCGTTGAACGCCTCGTTCGCGTACTGGAACGCCAGGTCGATGAAGCTCTCGCCGAGCACGTTGTACCAGGGGCTGCGACGCAGGCCGTCGGCGTAGGTGGTGCCGTCGTCGACGACCTCGTTGACGACGTCGAACGCCACCAGCGGGTTGGTCTCCGAGCCGAACAGTCCGTAGTTGTCGGACAGGTCCTTCGCCACGTTGGTGATGTGGTCGTGCAGCCGCTGGCGCAGGATGTCCTGGTCGGCGGCCGAGCTGGTCAGCGCCGTGCCGTCGTCATGCTGGAAGAACCAGTCCGGCGTCTGGCTGTGCCACACCAGCGTGTGCCCGTACACCCGCAGGTCGTTGTCCTGCGCGAACTGCATCAGCGCCGTGGCCTCGGGGTGCTCACGGAAGTTCTTGTCCGCGTCGTACCAGGCCTCGGGCTTCATGTAGTTCTCGCTGGTCACCTGGTTGAAGTGCTTGAGCAGCAGCTCCGCGGCGGTGCCCGTCGTCTCCCGGGAGTCGATCGCCACGCCCATCGGGAAGTCGACGGTCGACTTCAGCGGGGTGAGGTCCTCGATGCCGACCTCGGGGGTGGTCTGCACGAGGATGTCGTCGACGAGGAACGTCGAGATGTTGCCGGCCTCGTCGTTCGACCACTTCGTCTCGAGGTACAGCTCGGCGACCGTGTCGAAGGCTGGCATGGTGAACGTTCCCGTCACCTTGACCCACTGGGACGACGACAGACCGGTGAGCGCCACCAGGTTGGAGTAGGCGTCGGTGCCGGCATTGCTCGTGTGTGCCGACAGCGTCATGTCGCCGGGGGTGCCCTCGAACTTGATCCACGCGGAGAAGTCGTACGTGGCGCCGGCCACTGCGGTGGACGTCACGGTGAAGAGGGGACCCTGCCCCTGCCAGGTGCGGTCGGAGACGCGCAGCCCGTAGGCGCCGGCGTGCGCGGCGTCCGCAGCGGGCGTCAGGGTCGCCGTGCCGTGGCCGTCGTCCCGCGGCGTCCAGCCCTCCAGGGTGCCGGACTCGAAGTCGGTGTCGATCAGGGCCGTCCCGGGCGCGATGAGGCCCGTGATGAGCATGTCGTCGATGAGGTAGGTGTAGGCGCTGACCCCGTCGATGTTGGAGGTGCCGACGTACAGCTGGAGCGTGGTCAGGTCGGCGTCGGCGGCGACGGTGTACGTGCCGGTGACCTCGGTCCACTCACCGGCCTTGACCGTCGTGTTGCCGATCCACGAGTACGCCGGCTTCATGACGAACCGCACGGACGTGTCCGGCGTACCGTCCGCCAGCTTCACCCGCATCGACAGGGTGTACGTCTCGCCCGCCACCATGCCGAGGGTGTCGGCGGTCGGGGTCTGGACGCCCACGTAGTCGGCGTCCCGGTCGTTGACGGCCAGGGCGTAGCCGCCCGCGCCGTCGTCGACGAAGGTGAGCGTCGTGTCGGTGCCGCCGCTCCGCGTCAGAGCCCCGAGGCTCTGGCTGTCGAAGTCGTTGTGCAGGAGCGTTCCGCTCGGGGGCGGGGTGACGCTGGGCCCGCCGGTGATGAGCACGTCGTCGATGAGGTAGGTGTAAGCGCTCACCCCGTCGATGTTGGAGGTGCCGACGTACAGCTGGAGCGTGGACAGGTCGGCATCGGCGGCCACGGCGTACGTGCCGGTGACCTCGGTCCACTCACCGGCCTTGACGGTCGTGTTGCCGATCCACGAGTACGCCGGCTTCATGACGAACCGCGCGGACGTGTCCGGCGTGCCGTCCGCCAGCTTCACCCGCATCGACAGGGTGTACGTCTCACCGGCGAGCAGGCCGAGGGTGTCCGCCGTGGGCGACTGGATGCCCACGTAGTCGGCGTCCCGGTCGTTCACCGCGACGGCGTAGCCGCCCGCGCCGTCGTCGACATAGGTCAGCGTCGTGCCGCCGCCGCCGCTCTGCGACCAGGTCCCGAGGGTCTGGTCGTTGAAGTCCACGCTGGACACCGTCGCCGGTGCCGCGGTGGCCAGATCGGCACCGATGCCGATCAGCTGGGCGGCCACCAGGCCGACGGCCACGGTTCCGACTCCGATAGTTTCGAGGACCCGACGGACGGGTGACTGCTGGCGCATCGACGCTCCCTTGCGGACATGCGGGCGAGATTGGGAGAGCGTACGACCGGTTGCCGCACCGTGGGCAGCCCCCGAACGGGATGAGAACGCTCACATCGGGTCACGGGATGGTCACGTGCCGTCGAAACTATCGGCCGCCAGTGGGTGTCGCCGACCCCGGCGGGGCATGCGAACCCACCCTGGGCGACCCGCGTCAGGGAGCGTCGGGCAGCGCCGCGCGGCTCGTCGTCAGCACGCCGTCCGGGTCGATCGTCAGCACCTGGCGCAACCGCCAGGCCTCGTCGGGCAGCGGGAAGTCGGTGCGGAAGTGCCCACCCCGGCTCTCGGTGCGCGACAGCGCCGCGGTGGTGATCGCGGTGGCCACCTGGTGCACGTTCGTCGTCTCCCACTCGGCCGGCTGCGGCTCGGCGAGGGTGCGGCCGTCGTCGCGCCGGCGGTCCGCGTCGGTGCGCACCTGCGCCAGCCGGCTCAGTGCGGTGGCCAGCCCGGGCCCGTCGCGCAGCACGCCCGAACCCTCCGTGGCGATGCGCTGGATGCGCGCGCGGGCTGCGGCCGCCACCAGCGCCGGTTCGCCGGGGCGCGGTACCGGGTCGCGCCGCACCAGGGCGTGCGACGAGACCGCGCGCGCCACGTCCGCCGCCGCGCGGTGCGCGAACACCAGGCCCTCCAGCAGCGAGTTCGACGCCAGCCGGTTGGCGCCGTGCACACCGGTGCACGCCGCCTCCCCCGCCGCGTACAGGCCGGGGAGGCTCGACCGGCCGGCCAGGTCGGTCACCACCCCGCCGGAGAAGTAGTGCTGCGCGGGGGCCACCGGGATGAGGTCACGGCCGAGGTCGAGGTCGTGCACCGCCAGCCACTCGGTGATCGTCGGGAACCGCCGGTGCAGGAAGTCGGCGCCGAGGTGCCGTGCGTCCAGCCAGACGTGGTCCGAGCCGGTGGCGGCCATCCGTCGGACGATCGCATGCGCGACGACGTCGCGCGGGGCCAGCTCGGCCAGCGGGTGCACATCGGGCATGAACCGCAGGCCGTCGGTGTCCAGCAGCAGCGCTCCCTCACCACGCACCGCCTCGGAGATCAGCGTCAGCTGACCCTTCACGCCTGCGCCGAGCCAGAGCACGGTGGGGTGGAACTGGACGAACTCGACGTCGCCCACCGCGGCGCCGGCGCGCAGCGCCGCCGCGATGCCGTCGCCGGTGGCCTGCGCGGGGTTCGTCGAGCTGCGGTACACCTGCCCGATGCCGCCGGTGGCCAGCACCACCGCGGGCGCCAGCGCGGCCCCGACCCCGTCCCGGCTGCCCTCGCCGATCACGTGCAGCGTCACCCCGGCCACCGGGCCCGGCCGGCCGTCGGCGTCGGGTGCCGCGGTCAGCACGTCCAGCACCAGGGCGTGCTCGACGACCTCGATGCCCGGGTCGTCGCGCACCGCCTCGATCTGCGCCACCAGCGCCCGGCTGATCTCCGCGCCCGTGGCGTCGCCGCCGGCGTGCGCGATGCGGTCCGCGTGGTGGCCGCCCTCGCGGGTCAGCGAGATCGAGCCGTCCGGACGCCGGTCGAACACCGCGCCGCGCGCGACGAGCTCGCGCACGCGCGCCGGCCCCTCGCTGACCAGCACCCGCACGGCGAGGGGGTCGCACAGGCCGCCGCCCGCCACCAGCGTGTCCGCCAGGTGCGCCTGCGCCGAGTCGGCCGGGTCCAGGGCAGCGGCGATGCCACCCTGCGCCCAGACCGTGGAGCCCGACGACAGCACGTCCTTGGTCACCAGCAGCACGCGGGGCACCCGGGTGCGCAGCTCGAGCGCGGCCGTCAGGCCGGCGATGCCCGACCCGACGACGATCGCGTCGGCCTCGACCACCCAGCCGGGCGCCGCGGCGGCCAGGTGCCGGGCGAGCGTGGGGGCCGCACCGGGGAAGGACGCGACAGGGGCAGGGTTCTGAGCGTCGGGCACGACGAGAAGCATCCTCCCGCGGCGGGCGCCCGCGCCCCCCGGGGCACGGACTGAGACACCCCGCCCGCGCCCCGTGGTGATCCGGGCGGAGCGCCTCGGACATCGCGCGCACAGTCGGGGGGCGCGTGTGGACTGCGGTGGCGCTGCGAGGCGGCACCATGGATGCGTGCGTTGCGACCTGAGTGCCGACCACTTCCACGAGGCCGGGCAGGGGTGGCTGGTCGCGCCTAACGGCTACCGCTACTTCCGGTGCACGACGCGTACCCAGCGCAAGGAAGCCGACCGGCTGGTCGCCGACGGTGTCCCGCTCGTTCTGTACTACTGGGCCGGGGAACAGCTCGACTGGCGCGACGGCGCGGACGCCCGAGACGAGTGGCAGGTCGTCCGGCCCCACGTCATCACCGGAGAACCCCGCCGCAAGGGCGACATCGAGTGGACCGTGGGGCGGTGGGAGGACGAGGACGGGCGCCTCGTACTGGTCCTCACCGGACACTGCTGACCACCGCGGCCAGGCGGGGGCACCGGCCCCCGGGCTACGCCAGCAGAGTCAGCTCGACGTTGTCGATCAGGCGCGTGCGGCCCACCCGCGCCGCGACGGTGAGCAGCGCCGGGCCGGCGTGCCCGGCATCGACGTCCTCGAAGGACATCGGGGCCACCAGGGCCAGGTAGTCCACCACCACGCCGGGCTCGGCCGCCAGCACCTCTGCGGCGGCGGCCCGCACCTCGTCCGCCGGGCCGCCCGCCGCGGCCCGCGCCACCGCGGCGGCCAGCGCCCGCGACAGCGCGAGCGCGTCCCGCCGCTCCGACGTGGACAGGTAGGCGTTCCGGCTGGAGAGCGCCAGCGCGTCGTCGTCCCGGATGATCGGCATCCCGACGATCCGCACCGGCAGGTCGAGGTCGCGGACCATCGCGTGGACGGCGGCCAGCTGCTGGGCGTCCTTGCGGCCGAACAGGGCGACGTCGGGCCGGGTGAGGTGCACCAGCTTGAGCACCACGGTGAGCACGCCGTCGAGGTGGCCGGGGCGGGCCGCGCCCTCCAGCACGGTGCCGAGGCGCCCGGCGGAGACCCGCACCTCGGGCTCGCCGTCGGGGTACACCTGCTCGACCCCCGGCGCGAACACCACGTCGCGCTCGTCGAGCAGACCCGGACCGGCCAGCGCCGCGAGGTCGTGCTCCAGGTCACGGGGGTAGGCGGCCAGGTCCTCGGACGGGCCGAACTGCAGCGGGTTGACGAAGATCGTCACCACCACGCAGTCCGCCTGCGCCCGCGCGCCGTGCACCAGCGACAGGTGACCGGCGTGCAGCGCGCCCATCGTCATGACCACGGCGCGGGTACCTGCCTGCGCCGCCAGCGCCGCGGCCAGCTCCTCGCGCGTGCGCGCCAGCGTCGGTCCACCCGTCATGCTCCGCCTCCTGGGGCGTCGTGCTGCCCGTCAGTGCCACCTGTGCCACCCATGCCACCCG
>Ga0302291_10000644_pt1 | contig 10170 bp, 7 predicted proteins | sample III_Fen_N1_4_FD_194548 | JGI IMG/M metagenome (GOLD analysis project Ga0302291, IMG submission 194548) | Peat permafrost microbial communities from Stordalen Mire near Abisko, Sweden - III_Fen_N1_4 | ecosystem: Environmental > Terrestrial > Soil > Wetlands > Permafrost | place: Sweden: Abisko... | reverse complement strand
ACCGACGCCTCGAACTGCTCGCGGTCCACGCGGAACCTCAGCTCGGGCTCGGCCACCTCGGGGTCGAGCACCGCCACACCGGGGTCGGCCGCCTGCGCGAGCCGCTCCTGCATCGCGTCCAGGCGGGCGAGCGCGCTCGCGTGCGCCTCGTCGACCCCCCGGTCGGTCGCATCCGCATTCACCGCGTTGGCGATCAGCCACACCGACCCGTCCTGGTGGTCCACCGCGGCGAGGTCGGTGGCCAGCAGCAGGGTCAGCTCCGGCACGCCGAGCTCGTCGGGTGCCATCGCGGGCAGGGTCGGCTCCCACTGCCGGACGATGTCCCAGCCCAGCGCGCCGACCAGCCCACCGGTCAGCGGCGGCAGGCCTGGCACGGCCGCGGTGCGCAGCACGTCCAGTGCCCCCGCGAGCACCTCCAGCAGGGTGCCGTCGGTCGGCACCCCGACCGGCACGTCGCCCAGCCAGACCGGTTCCCCGGCGCGCACCGTGAGGGTGGCCGACGAGCGCACGCCGACGAACGAGTACCGGCCCCAGGTGCCCTCGGAGTCCGCCGACTCGAGGATGAACGTGCCCGGCCGGCCGGCCGCCAGCGCCCGGTAGAGGCCCACCGGCGTGGTGCCGTCCGCCAGCAGGCGGCGCACCACGGGGATCACCCGCCGCCTCCGGGCCAGCTGCCGGAAGTCATCGAGCGTGGGCCAGGTGGATCCCCAGGGCAGCCCGGTGGGGCCGGGCGCCGCGGTCGGTGCGCCGACCGGCGCGCCGACCTGCTCGTCGGCCATCACGCCTCCCCACCCGTGGCCGGGGCGACCACCGCGGGCAGCGGGCCGCCTGCCTCGAAGCAGGTCCGCGCGCCCGTGTGGCAGGCCGCGCCCACCTGGTCGACCTCGACGAGCAGCGCGTCGCCATCGCAGTCCAGATGCACGCCTCGCACGTGCTGGACGTGGCCGGAGGTGTCGCCCTTGCGCCAGTACTCCTGCCGCGAGCGGCTCCAGAACGTCACCCGGCCGGTGGTCAGGGTGCGATGCAGCGCCTCGTCGTCCATCCAGCCGACCATCAGCACCTCGCGGGTGTCGTGCTGCTGGACGACGGCGGCGACGAGGCCGGCGTCGTCGCGCCGCAACCGGGCGGCGAGGGCCGGGTCCAGGGCGGACGGTGCACGCACCGGACCGGAGAGGGCGGGGTTGGCAGCCACGAGGGCATCCTGCCACGGGGTCCATGGCCTCGACGGGGTGCCCCGTCGGGGAGGGCTCGTCCTCTAGGCGGGCAGCCACGCCCGGGCTGCGGTCACGAGAGCCCGGACGCCGACCGACAGCGTGGGCTCGATGACCGGCGCGTAGAAGGGCGAGTGGTTCGACGGGACGTCGCGGACGATCCGGGCGATGTCCTCGATCCCGGTGGCAGCGGCGAAGGGTGTCGGGTCGGCGCCGCCGAGGAGCCAGAACACGATCGGGGCGCCCGCCTCGCTGGCCAGGATGCCCACGTCCTCGCTGCCGGTGGCCGGGCCGGGATCGACCACATGGGCCGGCCCGAACTCGGCCGCGAAGGCCGACCACGTGTGCGCGGCGGCGGCGACGTCGTTCACCACGGCGGGGAAGGCGTCGACCACGTCGATCGTCGGTGGAACGGTCGCCCCGGAGGCGGCCGCCTCCGCATTCACGATGCGCTCGATGCCGGAACGCACCCGGCCACGGACGCCCTCGTCGAACGTGCGGATGCTGATGTCCAGCGTGGCCTCGGAGGGGATGATGTTGGCCTTGGTGCCGGCGTGCAGGGAACCGACGGTGACCACTGCCGTCTCGCCGCCGGCGATCTCCCGGGACACGATGGTCTGCAACCGCATCACCGTCGCGGCCGCCATGACCACGGGGTCGATGGAGGTCTCGGGTCGCGACCCGTGCGCGCCCTGGCCGTGCAGCGTCACACGCAGCACGTCGGTGGCCGCGAAGGCCGGTCCGGCACACAGCGCGAGCAGGCCGGCGGGCAGCGGAGCCACATGTTGGCCCAGGACGACGTCCGGCACCCCGACCCGGTCGAAGAGCCCGTCGGCGATCATGGCGCGCGCACCCCGTCCGAGCTCCTCGGCCGGCTGGAACAGCACCTGCAGGGTGCCCTTCCAGGACGAGGTGTCGGCGGCGAGGACCGCCGCGGCGCCGAGGAGGCACGTGACGTGCATGTCGTGGCCACAGGCGTGCATGACGGGCACGTCGCGCCCGTCGGGGTCGGTCCCCCGCTGGCGACTGGCGTAGTCGAGGCCGGTCTCCTCGAGGACGGGGAGCCCGTCCATGTCGGCGCGCAGCATCACGGTGGGACCCGCGCCGTTGCGCAGGATGCCGACCACGCCGGTGCCACCGATCGGGGCGATCGTCTCGAAGCCCAGCGCCACCAGCCGCGTCGCGACGATGGACGCCGTGCGCGTCTCGGCGAAGCTCAGCTCCGGATGGGTGTGCAGGTCGCGGTAGACCTCGGCGAGCCCCGACACGTCGATCGCCATCTCGGCCACTGGACTCCTTCGCCGCAGCGTCCCCGTGCGTCGCACGGGCGGGTTGTGACGACGCTATCAGCGGCGCCCTCGCGGCCGGCCCGCCCGGCGCTACTCTTGGGTCTGGGCGATCCACGCCGCGTGCAGGTCGGCGTAGACCCCGCCGGCGCGGACGAGCTGCGCGTGCTCGCCCCTCTCCACCACCACGCCGCCGTCCAGCACCACGACGAGGTCCGCCGCCTCGGCCGTGGACAGCCGGTGCGCGATGGTCACCGTCGTCCGGCCGCGCGAGAGGTCCTCCAAGGCCCGCGCCAGCCTGACCTCGGTCGCCGGGTCGACGGCGGACGTCGCCTCGTCGAGCAGCAGCAGGTCGGCGTCGGCCAGCCGGGCGCGGACCAGCGCCACCAGCTGGCGCTCCCCCGCCGACAGCGCCTCGCCGCGCTGGCCCGCCGGGGTGTCAAGCCCGGCCGGCAGCTCGTCCAGCCAGTCCGCCAGGTCGAGGTCGTCCACCGCCGCGCGCACCCGGGGGTCGTCAGCGCCGCCGTCCGCCAGGCCGTAGGCCATGTTCTGCGCCAGCGTCCCGTCGAAGAGGAAGCCCTCCTGGGGCACCAGCACCACGCGGCGGCGCAGATCCGCCGGGTCGATCCGGCGCAGGTCCTCGCCGTCCAACAGCACGGCGCCCCGGGTCGGGTCGACGAAGCGGGCGACGAGGCGCGCCAGCGTCGTCTTGCCCGACCCGGTCGCGCCGACGACCGCCACCGACGTGCCGGCCGGCACTACCAGGTCGACGTCCCGCAGCACGTCCGGGCCGTCCGGGTAGGCGTACCCGACGCCGCGCAGCTCCAGAGCCGCCGGGCCACGCGGGCTCGGCACGGCGTCGGCGCCGGGCGCCGGTACGTCCACCGGCGTCTCGAGCACGCCCAGCACCCGGCGCCAACCCGCGACGGCGTTCTGCAGCTCGTTGAGCACCTCGGTGGCCTGCTGCACGGGCCCGGTGAACAGCTGGACGAGGAACAAGAAGGCGACGAGCCGTCCGGCGCTGAGATCGCCCGCAACCCCGATCCGGACCCCGACCACCACCACGGCCGCCAGCGCGAGGTTGGACAGCAGCACCCCGGAGGAGAACACCGACGCGACGAGCACCTGGGCCCGGACCTGCGCACGCCGGGTCGCCTCGACCGCCGCGTCGATCCGCCGCCGGGTCCGGGTCGCCACCCCGTAGGCGCGCACCGTCTCGGCCCCGACCACGGCCTCGGAGATCGCCCCGAGCATCTCCCCCGTGCGCTGCCTGACGGCTCCGTAGCGCGTGTTGACCCGACGCTGCAGCAGCGGCAGCACCACGAGCAGCGGTGCGAAGCAGGCCCACACCAGCAGCGTCAGCCGCCACGAGTAGGCCGTCATCACCACGCTCGCAACGGTCAGCTGGAGCACCGAGACGACGAGCTGGATGCCGCCCCACTGCACGAACAGGGAGATCGTGTCGACATCGCTGGTCACCCGGGACACCAGGGCACCCCGGCGCTCGGTGCCCTGGGTCAGCACCGAGAGGTCGTGCACGTGCCGGAACGCCCGCGTGCGCAGTGTGAGCAGCCCCCGCTCGCTGGAGCGGAAGAGGCGCACGCTGACCAGCGCGGAGCAGGCGGCACCGACCAGCAGGCCGACCAGGGCGACACCCGCCAGCGCCGCAACCCGTCGCAGGTCCGGCCCCCCCGGCGCGAGGATCCCGGTGTCGAGGGTCTGCTGGACGACGACCGGCACCAGCACGCGGCCGACGGCGGCCACCACCGCCAGCGCCACGGTCGGGACCAGGCCGGCCACCAGCTCGGGCGAGACGGCGACGCCGCGACGCAGCGTGGCCAGCACACCGAGGGTGCTCGCGGACGCCAGCCGGGCGGCGGGCGGCGCGGGCGCGCTCATCGCCGCTCCCCCGGTCCGTCGACCCGCCAGGCCGCCGTGCGGCGCGCCGACTCGCGCTCGTACGCGGTGGCGAGCTCCCGGTAGCCGGCGTCGCGGGCGACGAGCTCGTCGTGCGTGCCGCTGTCCACCACCCGGCCGCCCGCCAGGTGCACCACCTCGTCCGCCAGCAGCACCGACGACATCCGGTAGGCGACCAGCAGCACGGTCGGCCGGCCCGGGCCGCCCGCGCCCACCCCGTCGCTGGACAGCCCGGTGAGGATCGACCGTTCGACGCGGGGGTCGACCGCGGACGTGGCGTCGTCGAGCACCAGCACGCGCGGGTGGCGCACCAGCGCGCGAGCCAGGGCCAGGCGCTGGCGCTGCCCCCCGGACAGGTTCGCGCCGCGTTCGCCGAGCGGCGCGTCCAGGCCGCCGGGCAGCGCCCGCACCACGTCGTCCACCCGGGCGGCCACCAGCGCGGCCCACACCTCGTCGTCGTCGGGGGCCCCCGGGTCGCCCACCTCGGCCAGGGTCACGTTGCCGCGCACGGTGTCCTCGAAGATGAACGTCGTCTGCCCGACGAGGGCGACATGGCTGCTCAGCGCGGCGGGGTCGAGATCGCGCACGTCCACGCCGGCCACCAGCACCCGGCCCTGCGTCGGGTCGGCGAGCCGCGCGACGAGGCCCACCAGCGTCGTCTTGCCGGCACCGGTCGGGCCGACCAGCGCGACGGTGCGGCCCGCGGGCACGTCGAGGTCGACGTCGCGCAGCAGCCAGGCCGGTCCGACCGCGGTCGGCACCTGCACCCCGACGCCTTCAAGACGAACGCCGGCCCCGGTGCCCTCGTCCCGGGGGGCGTGCTGCGGCCAGGGTGCCCGGCCGGCCACCAGCTCGCCCTGCGCGTCGAGCACGGCGGCGATCCGGTCCCAGCCGACCAGGCCGCGGGGCAGCTCGCCGAGCACCCAGCCGAACGCCCGCACCGGGACGGCGAGCAGCGACAGCAGGAACGCGGCGCCGACCACGTCGCCGGCGTTCACCGCGCCGGCCGCCACCCGCGACGTGCCGACCACGAGCACCAGCAGGGTGCCGATGCCGGGCAACAGGTCGATCACCGGGTCGAACACGGCGCGCACGACGCCCACGCGGATGTTGGCGTCCCGCAGCGCCGCGGCACGCGCACCGAACCGGGCGTCCTCGCGGTCCTGCGTGCCGAGCGACTTCACCAGCACGGCCGCCTCGAAGCTCTCGTGGGCCACCTCGGCCACCTCGCCGCGCAGGTGCTGGGCGCGCGCGACCGCCGGGGTCATCCGTCGCTGGAACACGACGTTCGCGACGAGCGTCGCCGGCAGCACGACGAGGGCGGCCAGCGCCAACGGGACGTCGATGCGCACCAGGGCGACCGTGGCCACCAGCACCATGACGACGACCCCCACGGCGAACGGCAGCGGGTTGAACACCCCCGTGGCGGCCTCGACGTCCGAGCTGGCCGTGGCGAGCAGCCGGCCCGCGGGGTGCGCGCGGTGCCACGACATGGGCTGGCGCAGCAGCCGGTCCGTGATCGAGCGGCGATGGTCGGCCTGCACCGCGGCGAAGCCGATGCCGGCGAACACGCGGCGCCCGGCCACCGTCACCGCCAAGGTCACGGCGACGAGCGTGATCACCAGCCCCGCCCACCCGGTCCGCGCCCGGGCCGCCTCGTCGCCGGCCAGCGCCGGTACGACGACGGAGTTCGTCACCCAGCCGAGCACGCGGCTGGCGGCGACCGTGGTGGCTCCCCACAACGCCGACGTGCCGATGGCCAGGGCGTACACGCCGGGGTGCGCCCGCATCCCGCGCCAGACGAGCAGCGCTCCCCGGCGGGCCACCGAACCGGACAGGGCGGCCGGGGCTCGGGTGGCGTCGGGCGACGAGCGACTCTCGGGTGGCGGACCCGCCGGGCCGTGCGGCGGAGTGCTCACGTGCGGGTCATCGGCGCGGTGCTCACGGTGAGGTCAACGGACCTGGACGCCGGCTGACGCGAGTGCATCCTTCACCTGACGCACCGTCAGCGTGCCGAAGTGGAAGACGCTCGCCGCGAGCACCGCGTCGGCCCCCGCCCGTGCCGCCGCGACGAAGTGCGCGGCGGTCCCCGCGCCGCCGCTGGCGATGAGTGGCACGTGCACCGCGGTCCGCACGTCGGCGATCATGGCCAGGTCGAAGCCCGCCTCGGTGCCGTCGGCATCCATCGAGTTGAGCAGCACCTCGCCCACGCCGAGCTCGACGGCCCGGACCGCCCACGCCACCGCGTCCAGCCCGGTGCCGCGCCGTCCGCCGTGCGTGGTCACCTCGTACCCCGACGGCGTGCTGACGCCGCCCGTGGGGCGCCGCGCGTCGACGGAGAGCACCAGCACCTGCGAGCCGAACCGGTGCGCGATCTCGCCGATGAGCTCCGGCCGGGCGATCGCCGCGGTGTTCACCCCCACCTTGTCGGCGCCCGCGCGCAGCAGCCGGTCGACGTCGTCGACCGATCGCACGCCACCACCCACCGTCAAGGGGACGAACACCTGCTCGGCGGTACGTCGCACCACGTCGTAGGTCGTCTCCCTGCCGGCGGAGGAGGCGGACACGTCGAGGAAGGTCAGCTCGTCCGCGCCCTCGGCGTCGTACCGGCGGGCGAGCTCGACCGGGTCGCCGGCGTCCCGCAGGTGGGCGAAGTTCACGCCCTTGACCACCCGGCCGGCGTCGACGTCCAGGCACGGGATCACCCGCAGCGCGAGGCTCACCGGCGCACCCCCTCCGTGCCGGTGGCGAGGATGTCGATGACGAACACCACGGTCTTGCCGGTCAGCTCGGCGCTCGCGGTGGCACCGAGCCCGTACGTCGGTGGCACCACGAGCAGCACCTGCGAGCCGACCGGCTGGTCGGCGAGCCCCTCGGCCCATGCGGGCACGTCGGACAACGAGAAGGACACGGGGACCCCGCGTGCCCACGTCGAGTCGAACTCCGTGCCGTCGTCCCAGGTGAAGCCCGCGTACTGCACGGTGACGACGTCGGTGGGCTCCACCTGCGCGCCCGACCCGCGCAGCAGGGGCTGCACGACCAGCCGGGTGGGCGCCGGTGCGCCGGTGGGCGCGATCGTCGGGGACCCGTCGTCCGCGAGCGTGACCACCGGAAGGTCCGCGCGCGGCGTCACCGGCGTGCCCGTCGCGCGGGTCGGCAGCACGTCGAGCACCGTCACCGTGGTGAACCCCGCGTCCGCGGTCTCGCCGGGCGGCGTCACCTGCAGCAGCCGCGCCCCCACGCGCTGGCCGGACAGCGTGCCGTACAGGTCTTCACCGAGCTCCGCGAGCGAGAGGACGCGCGGCACCGGACTGGTCGAGTAGTTCTCCGTGACCACCCGCGCGTCGCGGGCATCCTCCACCCAGTACCGCAGCAGCACGGGGCCGTCCTCGACGAGCGCGGGACCGGTGCCCGCCCACACGGTCCGGCGGTACACCGAGTCGACGGTGAGGGGGGCCACGTATGTCAGCGTCGGACGTCCACCCGAATCCCCGGTGACGACGACGTCGGGCTCGGGGACGACCTCCGGGGCACACCCCACGAGCAGCGCACCGATCGCGACCAGCGCGGCGAGACCTATCCACCGGCGCCGCGCGACGGCGGAGCGAGGACGACGCACGGCAACCTCCTTCGTCGACAGGTGACCGCTGCGGCGGTCGGTACCTCGTGGCGACCGCCCACTGTACGCAGCCCTCACATGGATTCGATGAGCCGGTCCACCCGCTCGTCGACACTGCGGAACGGGTCCTTGCACAGCACGGTCCGCTGAGCCTGGTCGTTGAGCTTGAGGTGCACCCAGTCCACCGTGTAGTCGCGGCGCGCTTCCTGCGCCGCCCGGACGAAGGCACCGCGCAGGCGGGCCCGCGTGGTCGCCGGCGGCACCGACATCGCCTCGAACACCTCCGCGTCGGTGGTCACCCGCTCCACCAGGCCGCGGTCCGCCATGAGGTGGTACAGGCCCTCGGTGCGGGAGATGTCGTGGTACGCCAGGTCGAGCCGGAGTACCCGCACGTCGGCCAGCTCGAGGTCGTGCTTGGCCCGGTAGCGCTCGATCATCCGGTACTTGATCGCCCAGTCGAGCTCGCGGTCGATGAGCGACAGGTCGCCCGTGCGCAGCGCGCGCAGGCCGCGTTCCCACAGCTCGAGCACCTGCTTGATCTCGGGGGTCGGGTCCACCAGGTGATCGACGAGGTCGCTGACTCGGGTGAGGTACTCCTCCTGGAGGTCCACCGCGGTCACCGTGCGACCGGTCGCCAACGTCACGGGGTGCAGGCCGGTCATGTCGTGGCTGATCTCGCGGATCGCCCGGATCGGGTTCTCCAACGTGAGGTCCCGCACCGGCAGGCCCGCCTCGACGAGCCGCAGCACGAGGTCCGTGGCGCCGACCTTGAGCATGGTCGTCGTCTCCGACATGGACGAGTCGCCCACGATGACGTGCAGCCGGCGGTACTGCTCCGCGTCGGCGTGCGGCTCGTCGCGGGTGTTGATGATCGGCCGCGACCGGGTGGTCGCGCTGGAGACGGCCTCCCAGATGTGGTCGGCGCGCTGGGACAGGCAGTAGACCGCGCCGCGGGGCGTCACCAGCACCTTGCCGGCCCCGGTGAGCACCTGCCGGGTGATGAGGAACGGCACGAGCACGTCGGACACCTTGGTGAAGTCGCCCTGCCGGCGCACCAGGTAGTTCTCGTGGCAGCCGTAGGAGTTGCCCGCGGAGTCGGTGTTGTTGCGGAACAGGTGGATGCGGCCGGGTAGCCCCTCGTGCTCGAGCCGCTCCTGGGCGTCCTCGACGAGACCCTCGAGGATCCGCTCCCCCGCCCGGTCGTGGGTGACCAGCTGGCTCCAGTCGTCGCACTCCGCGGTGGCGTACTCCGGGTGCGATCCGACGTCGAGGTAGAGCCGGGAGCCGTTGCGCAGGAAGACGTTCGACGACCGGCCCCACGCGACCACCTTGCGGAACAGGTACCGCGCGACCTCGTCGGCCGACAGACCGCGACCGTCGACGGCCGCGCAGGTCACGCCGTACTCGGTCTCCAGGCCGAAGATGCGCCTGTCCACGTGGTCCTCCCCTCACCGGTCCGGGTGCTCAGGCGGTCTCGTCGGACGTCGGCCCGTCGGTCGTCGCGGCATCCGATGCGGGTTCTGCTGACCCGGCCGGCGCGGGGGCCGGAGCGGGGGCCGGCGCCGTGCCGGGCTCGTCCGACGCCCCACCGGCGGCGAGCACGTCCTCCAGCAGGGGGCCCGTCAGCCGTCGGAACGCCCGACGCGGCCGGGTGCGGTCGAGCACCGCGACCTCGAGCTGCGCGGCCGGCAGCGTCCGCTGCACCCCGCCCTCGTCGACCGGCGTGCCCAGTGCGCGCACACCGAGCTCGAGAGCGGCCGCGAGCGCCATCCCGGGCCGCCAACCGGTGGCGAGCACGGTGCTCAGGCGCTCAGCCTGGCCGCCCATCACCACCCACCCGCGCTCGTCGGCCACCGAGCCGTCGTAGGACAGCCGGTAGATCTGGTCGTCGGCTGGTGCACGACCCACCTCGGCGACGACGAGCTCGACCTCGAGCGGCTTCGACTCGGTGGTGAACACCGTGCCGAGCGTCTGCGCGTAGGCGTTGGCCAGGCCGCGGGCGGTGACGTCGACGCGGTCGTAGGAGTAGCCCCGTAGATCGGCGTACCGGACGCCGGCCACCCGGAGGTTCTCGAACTCGTTGTACTTGCCGACCGCGGCGAACGCGATGCGGTCGTAGATCTCCGAGACCTTGTGC
>Ga0302291_10000639_pt1 | contig 10210 bp, 7 predicted proteins | sample III_Fen_N1_4_FD_194548 | JGI IMG/M metagenome (GOLD analysis project Ga0302291, IMG submission 194548) | Peat permafrost microbial communities from Stordalen Mire near Abisko, Sweden - III_Fen_N1_4 | ecosystem: Environmental > Terrestrial > Soil > Wetlands > Permafrost | place: Sweden: Abisko... | reverse complement strand
CAACACGCTCGGCGGAGCGATCCTGCTCGGCCTCGAAGTGCTGGTCGCCGCCGACCTGATCCGCACCATCACGTCCAAGCCGTCCATGGAGGACGCGCTGATCCTCGGCCTGATCGTCCTGATCCGGACGGTGCTCTCGATGGCGATCCAGATCGAGATCGAGGGCTCCCTGCCCTGGCAGCGCGCGCTGCTCACCAGCGGAGCACAGGTGATGGCCGACCAGGTACGGAAGGCCAAGACCGCGGACCACGTGGCGGATGGTTCCTGATTCGGTCCAGGACCACATTGGGGACGGTTCCTATTCGGTCCACAAAAAGACGACGAAGGGCGAAAAGTGGACCGAGTTGGAACCGTCCCCAACGCGGTCCGGCATGGCTGAGTCAGTGGGCCTCGGCGGGCCACTTCGCCGCGGCGGCGTGCATGGCTTCGGGCAGGGGCACCGGGCGTCCGGCTGAATCCCCGCTGACCAGGACGGTCCGGGCCCGCGCCAGCGTGGTGCCGTCAAGGGGATCCTCCACCTGGGCGACGATCGTCACGGATGTCCGCCCGACCCGCGCGACCGCCGAGCGCACCCGGTACGGCTCGACGCGATGGTTGATCTGGCCCAGATAGTCCACGTCCTGGCGGGCGACCATCCACAGCAGGCTGTCCTGCGCTGCGGAATCCATCCGGGTGACGCTGTCGGAGTCGGGATTCATCCGGATGCGTGCCTCGGCGAGGAAGTCGAACACGCGCACGTTGTTCACGTGGCCGTACGGGTCGAGGTCCGACCAGCGGACGACGAACGAGTGCTCGTGCGCCTTGTCGCCGACATGCCAGCGACCCAGCGACCGGAACGGCTCCAGATGACCTGACTGTGCAGCGAACCACGTGCGCTCCGCTGTCGTCATCCGGCGTGGGCGTCCGGCGCCGTAGTCGTACAGGCACAGGGTCGAGTGCGCCCTCGCCAGCTCCACCCCGTCGTGCCGCAGCGAGTAGCCCAGCTGGAAGCGGGCAGCGCCCACCGATCCGACGACAAGCTCGACCTCTACCGGTTCCGTGCTGAACATCACCGGCCCGAGGAACTCGATGTGGTGGGAGACGACCATTGTCGAGGTGCCCAGAAGGTGCGCATTGGGGCCGGAGAGGAGCCAGTCGACCCGCGCCTCCTGCAGGTAGTCGGCGATGAGTGCGTTGTTGACGTGCCCCTGCGCGTCCAGGTCGACCCAGCGCAGCGGGACGCGGCTGAGGTGGCCGGTCACTCTGTGTCTGCGGGCTCGGCGTCGTACAGCGATTCCACGACGTCGGCGTACTTGTCCGCAACGAACTTGCGGCGGATCTTCATGTTCGGGGTCACGCCACCGTCGTCGACGCTGAACTCTGACGGGAGAATGGCGAACCGCTTGACCGTCTCCCAGCGCTCCAGCTTGGCGTTGGCCGAGTTGAGGAACCGCTGGACGGTCTTGCGCAGGTCGGGGTGCTGGGTCACGTCGGCGTAGTCCAGGTCGGCCAGCCCGTGGCGGGTCGCCCACTTGAACAGGTTGTCCTTGTCCATGGTCAGAAGCGCGGAGATGTACTTGCGGCCGTCCCCGACGACCACCACCTGGGAGACGTACGGGATGCTCGCAGCGATCACGCCCTCGACCTTGGACGGGGCGACGTACTTGCCGCCGGACGTCTTGAGCAGGTCCTTCTTGCGGTCGGTGATGGTCAGGTTGCCGTCGGCGTCGAGCTTGCCGATGTCACCGGTATGGAACCAGCCGTCCACCATCACCTCTGCGGTGAGCTCTGGGTCGTTGTGGTAGCCGCGCATGATCTGCGGGCCCTTGGCGAGCACCTCGCCGTCCTCGGCGATCCGAAGCTCCGTGCCGGGCAGCGCCGGCCCCACCGTCCCGAAGTGTGCCGGGAGCGGGAGGTCGACGCAGAGGACCGCGCCGGTCTCGGTGAGCCCGTAGCCCTCAACGATCACCAGGCCCGCAGAGTAGAACCACGCCTGCACCTGCGAGTTCAGCTTCGCCGAACCGGAGACGAAGAAGTCGATGTTGCCGCCCATGCGGTCCTTCAGCTTGCTGAACACCAGCCGGTCGGCGATGCCGTAGGCCAGGCGCATCGACACCGGCAGCGGCTTGTCCGCCTGGCGGTAGTCGCGGGACGCGCGTCCGACGGCGAACGCCCAGCGCGCGATCCTGCCCTTCACCCCGCGCTGCGGCGAGGCGAGCAGCACGGCTGCGCGCACCTTCTCGAAGATGCGGGGAGCGCCGCACATGAAGGTGGGGTGGACGGCGCCGAGCCCGCTGACGATGCGATCGACCCGGCCGTCGACGGCCGTGCTGAAGCCGATGCCGAGCTGGATGGTGAGCAGGTCCTTGCCGAAGACGTGGGACAGCGGCAGCCACAGGTACTGCACGGCACTGGGTTCGATGACCTCCATCGCGTCCAGCACCCGTGCCTGGTACGTCCAGCAGCGGTGCGTCAACTCCACGCCCTTCGGCATGCCGGTGGTGCCGGAGGTGTAGATCAGGGTCGCCAGGCCGTCGGTGGTCGACCCCTCGATCGCCCTGTCGACAACTCCCGGATCCTTGGCCAGCAGGGCCCGTCCGCGTTCGGTGAGTTGCTTCCAGCTGATCACATGTTCGCCGTCGCCCTCACCGTCCAGCAGCACGACCGTGCGGATCTGCGCACCGGCAGCCGTCGCGTCCTTCAGCTTGGCCAGCTGGTCGGCGTTCTCCGCGATCAGGATGACCGAACCCGAGTCGGTCACGATATGGGCGAAGTCGTTGCCCTGCGTGTTGGGGTAGACGGTTGTCGTTGCCCCACCGGCGCAGTTGATGGCGTAGTCGATGAGGATCCACTCGATGCGGGTGTTGGAGACGATCGCCACCCGCTCCTCCGGCTGCAGTCCGAGCGCGAGCAGGCCCGCGGCGAGGTCGTCGACGCGGCGTCGGGTCTCCGTCCAGTCGATCGAGACCCAGGCGTCGTTCGCGTCGGGATAGCGGAAGGCTTCCTTCGACGGGGTCTTCGCGACGCGCCACCGGAACAGGGCACCCACGGTGGGCTGGACCGACTGCATGACCGCCTCGACATCAATCATCCGTGCCGCCATCCCCTCATATCCACCGTTGGATCGTTCGTGAAGTCTAGGGGGGCCCGCAGGCACGCGAAAGGAACCGCGATGCGCATCACGGATTTCCCCGTTGGGGCACCGTCCGGTCGCCGCCCCCGAGTAGTTGAAGAGGCACCACGTCTACAGGTAGCGTCCTGCCCACACGTTGCGAACGATGGTGGCTGCATTGCCACCCCGACGAATGTTGTTGAACCGTAAACTTCTTTGCTATCATTCGCCCGTGACCACGACACTCCAACCCCGCTGGCTTGATGCCGATCAGCAGCGGATCTGGCGATCCTTCCTCAACGGCGTGGCCAGGATCAACGAGCGCCTCGAGGCCGAGCTGCGATGTTTCGGCCTCGACCTCGGCGAATACGAGATCCTGGTGCACCTCTCGGAGTCGCCCGACCGCTCGCTGCGCATGTCCGACCTCGCCGACCGCGTCCGGCAGTCCCGTTCGCGACTGACCCACACCGTCGCGCGCATGGAGACCAAGGGCCTCGTCGCACGCATGGCATGCCCCTCCGATCGTCGGGGCGTGATCGCCCTCATGACCACCAAGGGCTACGACCTTCTCGTCGAGGCGGCACCGGCCCACGTCGAGTCCGTCCGCAGGGCCCTTGTCGACCCGGTCGACCCCGACGACTTCGCAGCACTCGGGCGTGCGATGGACGCCGTGACGACCGTGCAAGACTGAGCATGTGCCAGCAGGGTTCACCGACGAGCTGACCGCACTGGTCGCTGCCGGGATCCACGCCGATACCGGGACGCTCGCGCGGGCCCTCTACTCCTCCGACGCTTCGCTGTACCGCGTGCCGCCGGCAGCCGTGTGCCGGCCGGGCACGGTCGCGGAACTCATCGCCACCGTCGATGCCGCGCGCGAGGCCGGCCTTCCGCTGACGATGCGCGGCGCCGGTACCTCGATCGCAGGCAACGCCGTCGGCCCTGGCCTCGTGCTGGACTGCTCACAGCTGGACGCGATCGCGCACATCGATCCCGGCGGCCACGCCGCCATCATCGAGCCTGGCGTGATCCCTGCCCGGCTCACGGCAGCCGTCGCCCGGCACGGCCTGCGGTTCGGCCCCGATCCGTCCACCTCCGACCGCTGCACCATCGGCGGGATGATCGGCAACAACGCCTGCGGACCGCGCGCGCTCGGGTACGGCCGCACCGCCGACAACGTGCTCGGCCTCGAGGTGATCACCGGCACCGGCGAACGGCTGTCGCTGGCCGCCGGCCACCGTCCCGACTCGCCGGCGCTCGACGCGCTCGAGGCGCTGGTGCGCGACAACCTCGGCGTGATCCGCACCGAGTTCGGCCGGTTCCCCCGGCAGGTCTCCGGCTACAGCCTCGAGCACCTCCTGCCCGAGCACGGCTTCGACGTCGCCCGGTTCCTCGTCGGCAGCGAAGGCACCCTTGCGGTCGTCACCGGGGCGCGCGTCCGACTCGTGACCGACCTGCCCTACTCCACGCTGATCGTGATCGGCTATCGCAGCATGGCGGCAGCTGCCGATGCCATGCCGCGCGTGCTGCCGTCCCGTCCGACGGCTGTCGAGGGCCTCGACTCGCGCATCGTCGATGTCGTCCGGCACCGGCAGGGCGCTGCTGCCGTCCCCACGCTGCCCGCCGGCGAGGGCTGGCTGTTCATCGAGCTCACCGACGCCGACCCGGTGCTGCTGGCAAGCAGGGCGGCCGAGCTGGTGGCTGCGGCCGGCGGGCTCGCCAGCGAGGTCATCACCGACAAGGACCGCGCTGCCCGACTGTGGCGCATCCGGGCCGACGGGGCCGGCCTCGCCAGCATCGGGCTGGGCAAGCCCGCACACTCCGGCTGGGAGGACGCAGCCGTGCCGCCAGAAGCGCTCGGCGCCTACCTGCGTGACCTCGACGACCTGCTCAACCGGCACGGGCTCCACGGGCTGCCCTACGGCCACTTCGGCGAGGGCTGCGTGCACATCCGCATCGACTTCGAGCTGTCGAGTGCTGCCGGGGTGGCCCGGTACCGAAGCTTCGTCGAGGACGCTGCAGTGCTGGCCGCGGGCTACGGCGGCTCGATGTCGGGCGAGCACGGGGATGGCCGGGCGCGCTCGGAATTGCTGGGACGGATGTACTCCAGCCAGGCCCTTGCACTGTTTGCCGCCGTCAAGCACATCTTCGATCCGCAGAACCTGCTGAATCCCGGCGTCCTGGTCGATCCCCGTCCGCTGGACGCCGACCTGCGGCTGCCCGCTGCCACCGGCTCGACCCTGCGACGGCTGGACGCGGCGTTCGCCTCAGACGTGCACCGCTGCACCGGTGTCGGCAAGTGCCTTGCCGGATCGGGAACCATGTGTCCCAGCTACCAGGCCACGGGCAGGGAGCAGGACTCCACCCGCGGCCGGGCCCGTGTGCTGCAGGAGATGGTGAACGGCAGCCTCGTGAGCAAGGGCTGGCGGGCGCCGGAAGTCGCAGAGACCCTGGACCTGTGCCTTTCGTGCAAGGCGTGCGCCAGCGAGTGCCCGACCGGCACCGACGTTGCCGCCTACAAGTCGCGGGTGCTGGAGGAGGCCCACCGTCACCGGCTGCGGCCGCGCAGCCACTACGCCCTGGGCTGGCTGCCGACGTGGGGACGGGCCATCACCGCCGTGCCAGGGCTCGCTGCCGTCGTAAACGCCACCCTCGCCGCGCCGGGCATCGGCCGGGCGTCCCGCTGGTTGGCCGGGGTCGACCAGCGGCGCAGCCTGCCGCGCTTCGCTTCCCGGCGGGCGCGCAACGGGCCTCAGCCCGATCGCAGCGGGAAGCCGGTGGTCGTCTGGGTGGACTCGTTCACCGACACCATGGACGCTGAAAGGCTGGATGCGGTGCTGGCCGTGCTTGTCGCAGCAGGCTTCACCCCGTCGGTGCTGCGCCGGACCGCGTGCTGCGGCCTGCCCTGGATCACCACCGGCCAGCGCGATCACGCGGCCCGGCTATTGCGGCACTCGCTGGAGCTGCTGCACCCGATCGTCGCAGCAGGCACCCCGATGGTCGGGCTTGAGCCGTCGTGCGTCGCGGTGTGGCGCAGCGACGCAGCCGAGCTCGTCGACGATCCTCGCGTCGCGGAGGTGGCAGCCGGGATCCACACCTTGGCCGAGCTGCTGGCGACCGCGACCGCATGGGAGCCACCTGACCTGACCGGCACCGTCGTGGTCGCCCAGCCGCACTGCCACCACTCCGCCGTCATTGGCTGGGGCGCCGACGCCGCGCTTCTCGCCCGGACGGGTGCCACCGTGGTCACCGTTGAGGGCTGCTGCGGCCTTGCCGGTAACTTCGGCGTCGAGATCGGGCATTACGAGACCTCGGTCGCCGTCGCCAACACCCACCTTCTGCCGGCCGTCGAGGCCGCCGGGCCGGACGCCGTCCTGCTCGCCGACGGCTTCTCCTGCCGTCTCCAGCTGGCCGACCTGGCCGATCGCCGCGCCCTCACCCTCGCCGAACTCCTGCTGACCGCCCCCACCCCCGCCACCACTCCCCGCAAAGTGGACACTTTCCCGGCGTAGTCACCGGTAACAGTCCACCTTGGCGGCTGGGGGGTTAGCGGGCTGCCATAGACTGGACGCCGCTCAACAAACTCCTGAGGAAGATCGCCATGCCCGAATTCGTGTTCTCCATGCACAACGTCCGCAAGAAGCTGGGCGAGAAGCTCGTGCTGGACAACGTCACCCTCTCGTTCTTCGAGGGCGCGAAGATCGGCGTCGTCGGCCCGAACGGCGCCGGCAAGTCGACGATGCTCAAGCTGATGGCAGGCATGCTGCGCGCCGACAACGGCGACGCCATGCTCGCCAAGGGCAAGACCGTCGGCATCCTGCTGCAGGAGCCGCCGCTCACCGAAGACAAGACGGTCATGGAGAACGTCTACGAGGCCGTGGCCGAGACCAAGGGCATGCTGGACCGCTTCAACGAGATCTCCATGGCCATGGGCGAGCCGGACGCGGACTTCGACACCCTGCTCGCCGAGATGGGCGAGCTGCAGACGGAACTCGACCACCGCGAGGCCTGGGACCTGGACGCCCAGCTCGAGCAGGCCATGGACGCGCTCCAGTGCCCGCCCGCCGATTCCCCGGTCAACATCCTCTCCGGTGGCGAGCGCCGCCGGGTCGCACTGTGCAAGCTGCTCCTGCAGCAGCCCGACCTGCTGCTGCTCGACGAGCCCACCAACCACCTGGACGCGGAGAGCGTGAACTGGCTGGAGGGGCACCTGAAGACCTACCCCGGCGCCGTGCTCGCCGTGACCCACGACCGGTACTTCCTCGACAACGTCGCCCAGTGGATCTGCGAGATCGACCGCGGACAGCTGCACCCCTACGAGGGCAACTACTCCACCTACCTGGAGACCAAGAAGGGCCGGCTCCAGATCGAGGGCAAGAAGGACGCCAAGCGCGCCAAGATCCTGGAGCGCGAGCTCGAGTGGGTGCGCTCGAACCCGAAGGCCCGCCAGGCCAAGAGCCGCGCCCGCCTCTCCCGCTACGAGGAGATGGCTGCCGAGGCCGACCGCAATCGCGTGGTCGACCTGGCCGAGATCAACATTCCGCCGGGCCCGCGCCTCGGTTCCAACGTGCTCGAGGGACGCAAGCTGACCAAGGGCTTCGGCGACCGCGTCCTGATCGAGAACCTGAGCTTCACCCTGCCCCGCGCCGGCATCGTCGGCATCATCGGCCCCAACGGCGTCGGCAAGACCACGCTGTTCAAGATGGTGATCGGCGAGGAGAAGCCCGACAGCGGCGAGATGCGGATCGGCGAGACCGTGAAGTTCTCCTACGTCGACCAGGGACGTTCCGGCCTCGACGAGACCAAGAACGTGTGGGAGGTCGTCTCGGACGGCCTCGACCACATCAAGGTGGCCAGCTTCGAGATGCCGTCGCGGGCCTACGTCGCATCGTTCGGCTTCAAGGGACCCGACCAGCAGAAGCTGGCCGGCGTGCTTTCCGGCGGTGAGCGCAACCGCCTGAACCTCGCCCTCACCCTGAAGATGGGCGGCAACGTGCTGCTCCTCGACGAGCCCACCAACGACCTGGACGTGGAAACCCTGCAGTCGCTGGAGGACGCGCTCCTGGAATTCCCCGGCTGTGCCGTGGTGATCTCCCACGATCGCTGGTTCCTCGACCGCGTCGCGACCCACATCCTTGCCTGGGAGGGCACGGACGAGGACGACGCCGTGTGGTTCTGGTACGAGGGCAACTTCGCCGACTACGAGGAGAACAAGGTCGCCCGCCTCGGTGTGGAAGCTGCCCGTCCGCACCGCACCGCGCACCGCAAGCTCACCCGCGGCTGAGCCCACCGGCGGCGTCGCAACTCAGGACGCCGCCCCGGCCAGCCAACGCGTTGTGCCTGCAAGCCCGACGGTGAGCGCACCGGTGGCGACCGTGATGGCCGTCAGTGCCACCAGCGGCTCGCCCGTGAACGCTGCCGTCAGTCCGTACAGCGGCGCAGCTGCGACCACGAGCAGCGCCGTCACCATCCAGCCACTGGCAGCCACGCCGCTGCGGGCGTCCAGCCGCACGAAGGTGCTGCAGATCGCAGCGCTCGCGATCATCACTGCCCACAGGCCCGCCATGCCCCGCACGGTGCGACAACTGTCGGAGCACCCGGCGACAAGGGCCCACACGAGCCACGCCGCGAGATAGGCGGACGAGGTCAGCGTCCCTGCGGTGGTGGGCCGTGCAGCCCCCAACAGCGGTCCGGCGTTCACGACGCCGGCCACCAGGTAGAGCACGCCGATCAGCACCGGCAGGAGCCAGTGGCGCGCCACGGGAGTGTTCGCGGTCGATACGGCCATCACTGCTACTCCTTGGGGTGTGGGAGTGCTCGCGTCTTCGATGCAAGCAACGAAACCCGTTCCGCGCCAGAGCGACCCGCCGATTCCGTACAGTCCCGTTCGCCGGGCTGCTCAGGCTGCGCTGGTGCCCACGTCCGCATCTTCTGCGTCGTCGGCGTCGGCCTGAGCCTCCGTCGCAGCGACCAGGTCGCTCACGCTCACCTCCTCGACCACCGGCCGGATCGCCTTCCGGAAAGCCGCCGTGCCCCGGGTCAGGTCGTGGCCGATCGAGGTCGCCTCGATGATCATCCGCTCCTGGTCGACGCCCTGGTTGTCGGTCCAGCGTGTGGTGCGGAGCCTGCCCACAACGATCACCGGATCACCCTTGCCCACGCTCGACTTCACGTGTTCGGCCAGCGAACGGCTGCAGGAGACAGCGATCCAGGTCGTCTCCCCGTCCACCCAGTCGCCCGCCTTGCGCGTTCGTGGAGTGCACGCCAGCCGGAAGCTGGCGAAGGCGAGGTCGTCCCGCACCTGCCGGTACTCCACCTCGCTGCCCACATTGCCGGTCATCCAGATCTGCGCGTCCATCTCGCGCTCCCCTCTCCTCAACGGCTGCATCGGGGAGATCTTCGGCAGCGAAAGGCAGGACGCGTCAGCCGATCCTGCGGGCTGTGGATGACGGACAGGCTGTGGACAAGCGTTCAGCCGCGCGCTGCACGCACCGCGGCCTGCGCACGCTGGAAGCGGTCGAGTTCCGCCTGCACCGGGGCGAGCACCTCGTCGGTCACCACCGCTGCGATGGCTGCTTCGAGGCTGCGCCGGGCGGCCCGGGCATGGGAGTTGGCCCCGATCTCGACCAGTGCACGGCCGAGCATGGCCAGCAGCACCCCGGCGAGCAGCCCTCCGACAAGCAGCCAGGTGCCGGCCGGAATGCCGTACCAGAGCACAGCAGGGATCGGCGGCAGCCCCAGCGCGGCAAGGACGGGGTTGGCGAACAGCCAGCCCACCCCGGCGAGGACGGCGGCGATCAGCAACCATTGGACGACCCCGAACAACGCCCACCACCAGGTGCCGCGGCGCACGGTCAGGTCCGCACCGGCGATCGCCGTGTCGAGTCGGTCGAGGAGCAGCGACTGACTGCTGCGGGACGCAGCGCGCACCTGCTGTGCCCACCCGCGCGGCAACCCGTCTGCTGCAGAATCGGTCAGCTCGCGCAGTCCCTGCTCCACGCGGGCACGCTGCACGGAGCTGGCCTTCGGCAGTGAGGTCCGGTTCACGTCCGTCGGGCTGTGGTCGGACGGCGTGAGGTCGAGGCGAAGCTTCTTCAGCGGGTCGGGACGGAGCCGCGCAAG
>Ga0302291_10000638_pt1 | contig 10216 bp, 8 predicted proteins | sample III_Fen_N1_4_FD_194548 | JGI IMG/M metagenome (GOLD analysis project Ga0302291, IMG submission 194548) | Peat permafrost microbial communities from Stordalen Mire near Abisko, Sweden - III_Fen_N1_4 | ecosystem: Environmental > Terrestrial > Soil > Wetlands > Permafrost | place: Sweden: Abisko... | reverse complement strand
GAGCCGGCAACGCACCCGCCGGTGGCGCACAAGCCGGTTGCGCACAAGCGCCGACGATCGCGCTACCGTCGCGGCTCCGCGTTCCCGCTTGCGGCTTCGCGTTTCCGCTCAATCGCCAGCTCACCTCGCCCGGCCGCGCGCCGCTAATCGCATGACCACCATCGTCTTTCTCGACCGCGCCAGCCTGCCCGCCAACGTGCGCCGTCCCGCCTTCGATCACGACTGGCGCGACTACCCCAACACCGCGCGCGATCAGGTCGCCGAGCGCCTTGCCGGCGCCACGATTGCCATCACCAACAAGGTGCCGATCGACGCCGCCGCGCTCGCCGCGCTGCCCGACCTGAAGATGATCGCCATCGCCGCGACCGGGACCGACAACGTCGATCTGGCCGAATGCAGCCGGCGCGGCATCGTCGTCAGCAACATCCGCGACTACGCGCTCGCCGCCGTGCCCGAGCACGTGTTCGCGCTGATGCTCGCGCTGCGGCGCAACCTCATCGCCTACCGCGCCGATGTGGATGCCGGCGTGTGGTCGAAATCCGACCGCTTCTGCGCCATCACGCATCCGATCCGCGATCTGGCCGGCGCCACGCTTGGCATCGTCGGGCTCGGCGCGCTCGGTCGCGCGGTGGCCGATCTGGGTCTCGCCTTCGGCATGAAGGTGCTGGTCCACAACCGCAGCATCAAGCCCGAGCCGAACCTCGAATTCACCACGCTCGACGATCTGCTCGAACGCAGCGACGTGGTCAGCCTGCATGTGATGCAGACCGCCGAAACCCGGGGCCTGATGGGCCGCGAGCAGTTCGCGCGGATGAAGCCCGGCAGCCTGCTCATCAACACCGCGCGCGGCGGCCTCATCGACGAGGCCGCGCTGGCCGAGGCGCTGCAATCCGGCCCGCTCGGCGGCGCCGGGCTCGATGTGCTCGGCGTCGAGCCGCCGCCGGCCGACCATCCGCTGCTGCAACTGCGGCTGCCGAACCTGCTGATCACGCCGCACGTGGCCTGGGCCAGCGCCGAGGCGATGCAGGGGCTGGCCGATCAGCTCATCGACAACATCGAGGCCTGGCGCGACGGCAAGCCGCGCCACCTCGTCGCCTGCTAGAACCGCGCCGCGCCGCCCAGCTTGAACGCGGCCATCGCCTCGACCAGCCGCGCGGCCTGACTGCGCAGGCTGTCGGCGGCGGCGGCGGTCTGTTCCACCAGCGCCGCGTTCTGCTGCGTCGACTGATCGAGCTGGCTGACCGCCGTGTTGATCTGGCCGATGCCGCTGTCCTGCTCGCGGCTCGCATTGCTGATCTCGGCCACCAGATCGTTCACGCGCCGCACCTGCGTCACGACTTCGTCGATCGTGCTGCCGGCCTCGGCGACGATGGCATGGCCCGCATCGACGCGGCTGTTGCTGTCGAGGATCAGCGCCTTGATCTCGCGTGCCGCCTCGGCGCTGCGTTGCGCGAGGTTGCGCACTTCCGTCGCCACCACCGCGAAGCCGCGCCCCTGCTCGCCGGCGCGCGCGGCCTCGACCGCCGCGTTCAGCGCCAGGATGTTGGTCTGGAACGCGATGCCGTCGATCACGCCGATGATGTCGCCGATCTTGCGGCTCGACGCCTGGATCTCGTTCATCGTCGCGACCACGCGCCCGACCGCTTCGCCGCCGCGCACCGCTCCCTCGGTCGTGCTGGCGGCAAGCCGTTCGGCCTGACGCGCGTTGTCGGCGCTGGCGCGCACGTTGCTGGCCATCTCCTCGGTCGAGGCGGCGGTCTCCTCAAGGCTGGCCGCCTGCGATTCGGTCCGCGCCGACAGGTCGGCATTGCCGGTCGCAATCTGCGCCGACGCGGTGGCGATGGCGTCGCTGCCCTGACGCACGTCGCCGACCATCTGCGCGAGCCGCTCGGTCATGCCGCCGAGCGCGCGCAGCAACTGGCCGAGTTCATCGCGGCGCGCGCTGTGCGGCGCGTGGGTCAGGTCGGCGGCGGCGACGCGATCGGCCGTCGCCACGGCTTCTTCGAGCGGCTGCGTGATCGAGCGCGTGACGACGCGCATCGCGATCAGGCCGATCGCCAGCGATGCCAGCGCGATGCCGCTCAGGATGAACAGCACCTCGCGATAGCTGGCACGCGACTGCTCGGTCATGTCATCGCCGAGCTTCACGTTGTAGTCGCTCCAGGCCGTGAACTTGTCGAGCGTCCTGTTGAACAGGTCGCGTCCCTCGATCAGGTGCAGGGTGCGCGCGGCGGCCGGATCGGACGCCGCAAGCGCGAGAACCTTGTCTTCAAGCGCCCAGTAAAGCGCCACGTCGGCGCGAACCTCGCGCCATAGCCGCGCGTCCTCGGCGTCGCTGGTTCGCATCTCGTAGTCGGCGAGCATCTTGTCGGTGTCGGCGCGCCGCTCGTTCAGCGACTTGTGCAGGCGTGCGTGCTCGACGTCGGTATCGACCAGCATCAGCTGGGCTTCGACCGTGCGGGCGCTGCGGGCACGTTCGATCGCGTGGCCAATGACCCGCACCGATGGCAGCAGGTTGGTGGCGAAGTATTCGGTGTTCGCGTTGAGGTGCCCGGCGAGGACGATGGCGGATCCGGCCATTGCAATCAGCATTGCAAACAGCAGGCCGAAGGCCATGGCAAGCCGATGGCCGACTTTCAGGTTGTTGAGCATGGGAAGCGGTTCGCGTTGCCGCGAGTTTTTTAGTTGTTGGAAAAGCAATAACGCTAGGCAAAGACCCGGACGCGTGAAGGGCCGAAAACCGCTGGCAGGCAGGCGCTGCAAGGACTTTTCAGCGCGATACAAAACCCGGTTTGCGTTGACGCGGTGCGGCATGGCGGCGTCAACTGCGCGCCATGCGACGCCTCTACTTCGATCTCTGGCGGCTGGCGGCGGGGCTGCGCGGCCGCATCGTCATTGCCTTTGCGCTGCTGCTGTTCTCGCAGGGCGCCAAGCTCGCCGTGCCTTGGCTGTCGGGGCATGCGATCAACACGCTCCAGGCGCGCGGCCTGCCGGGGCTGAACGAGGCCGCGCTGTGGCTGCTGGCGGTGCTGGGCGCGACGGCGCTGGCGTGGTGCATGCACGGGCCGGGCCGCATCGTCGAGCGCAACGTGGCGCTGGCCGTGCGCCAGCGGCTGGCGGCGGAACTGGTCGGCGAGATGTTCCGGCTGCCGCTCGGCTGGCACGTTCATCACCACTCGGGCGAGACCTCGCACCGCGTGCGCCAGACCAGCGAGGCCATGTACAACTTCGCGCAGAGCCAGTTCATCTTGTTGCAGAACGCGGCGCAGGTGATCGGGCCGGTGGTGGCGCTGTGGCTGATCCAGACCGCCGTCGGCGTGGTCGCGATGCTCGGCTTCGCCGTGATCTGGACCGTGATCGTGCTGTTCGACCGCCGGATGATGCTGCTCGCCACGGTCGAGAACGCGACCGAGCGGCGCTACCAGTCGGCGCTCAACGACAGCTTCGCCAATCTCGTCAGCGTGCTGGCGCTGCGCCAGATGCGCGGCGTGGCGGCGTTGCTGGAGCGCCGGCTGCTCGCCATCTACGTGCCGCTGCGGCGCTCGATCACGCTCAACGAAGGCAAGTGGTGCAGCGTCGACATGCTGAGCCAGACGCTGGCCTGCGGGCTGGTCGCGCTCTACGCCTGGCTGGCGGCGCGCGGCATTGCGGCGGCGCCGGTGATGCCGGCGGCCGGCGATGCGAACACGCCGACGCTGGCGCTCGGCTCGGTGGTGATGGTGTTTGCGTATGCCAATCAGGCGGCGAGCGTCATCACCTCGATCGCGGCGCACTACCAGAGCTTCGCGCGCCACGGCGCCGATTACGCCAGCGCCGATCCGATCCGCGATGCCGCGCGCGAGGAAGCGCAGGCGGCGCAGGCCGCGGTGGTGCGCGGCGCGGCGCGCGATTCCAGCGCCGTCTTCCCGCCCGCCGACTGGCGCCAGTTGGAACTGCGCGAACTGCGCTTCCACTATCCGAAAGGCGAGGGCGCGCTCGACATCGCCAGCCTCGTGCTCGAACGCGGCAAGCGCTATGCGCTGATCGGCGGCAGCGGCTCGGGCAAGAGCACGCTGCTCTGGCTGTTGTCGGGGCTGTACCGGCCCGAGCACGGCGAACTGCATGTCGATGGCCGTGCGCTGGCCACGGAGCCGCGCCTCGTCGCGACCGGGCTGCTCGCCTGCGCGACGCTGATCCCGCAGGACGCCGAGGTCTTCGAGGGCACGCTCGGCGAGAACCTCGAACTCGCGGCGACGCACGCCGGACCGGTCACGCGCGGCGACATCCCGCGCGCGCTGGCGGTCGCCTGCGCCGACGTATTCCTGCTCGCCGAGGCCGAACGCCCCGGCGCTGGACTGGATGTTCACGTGGCGGAACGCGGCGCGAACTGGTCGGGCGGCCAGCGCCAGCGCATTGCGCTCGCGCGCGGCGTGCTTGCGGCCGGCGACAGCTCGCTGCTGCTGCTCGACGAACCGACCGCCGCGCTCGATCCGGCGACCGAGGCGCGCGTCTACGGCAACCTGTTCGAGCGGTTTTCCGACGCTTGCGTGATCTCGTCGATCCACCGGCTGCACCTGCTCGACCGCTTCGACGAAGTGCTCGTGATGGATGGCGGCCGGCTCGTCGACCGGGGTGCGCCGGCCGACGTGATGGCCCGGCGCCACGGATGATTGCCGCTACACTGCCGCCCGATGCGCGCCGGCCCGCGCGCGCATCTGCAAAAGCGTCATGAACAAGACAGATAACCCCAATTTCAGCATCAAGAGCGCGACGTTCGACGCGGTTCGCGTCGTCGTGGCGACGGCCGATCTGGCCGCGCTGCGCGAATCGCTGGCGCAGCGGCTGGCCGCTGCCGGCTCGTTCTTCGACAACGATCCGGTCGTCGTCGATGTGATGGGCGTCGATGCGCGGCTCGACTGGCCGGCCCTCATCGAGCTGCTGCGCGAATACCGCATGCAGCCGATCGGCGCCGTCGCGATGGGCGAGAACCTGCTCGCGGCGGCCGAGGCGGGCATCGCGCCGCTGCCGCTGCGTCCGGTGCCGCCGCGCGCGGTTGCGCCAGTGGCTGAGGCGGCTGCCCCGGCCGCCCCGGCCGCCGTTGCGGATGCAGATCCGGCCCCGGCCGAGCCGTCGCCCTCCACGCTGATCATCGACCGGCCGATGCGCTCGGGCCAGCGCGTCTATGCGCGTGGCGGCGACGCCATCGTCATCGGCATGGTCAGCAATGGCGCCGAAGTCATTGCCGACGGCAATGTCCACATCTACGGCCCCTTGCGCGGCAAGGCCATGGCCGGCGCGCGCGGCGATACGTCCGCGCGCGTGTTCTGCACCCATCTCGACCCGGAGCTGATCGGCATCGCCGGCGTCTACCGCACCACCGACACGCCGCTGCCGCCCGAAGTGCGCGGCCAGCTGGCGCAGGTGCGGCTCGACGGCGACCGGCTGATCGTCGAACCGCTCAAGGCCCAGTAACCCGGATTGATATTCGTCACCCGTCGCCCCGCGCGGCCGGAACATCGACCCGATTCAGACAGGAAAGAAGTTGATGACACGCATCGTTGTAGTCACCTCAGGCAAGGGCGGCGTCGGCAAGACCACGACCAGCGCCAGTTTCTCGTCCGGCCTCGCCATGCGCGGCCACAAGACCGCCGTCATCGACTTCGATGTCGGCCTGCGCAACCTCGACCTGATCATGGGATGCGAACGCCGCGTGGTGTACGACCTGATCAACGTCATCCACGGCGAAGCCACGCTGAACCAGGCGCTCATCCGCGACAAGCATTGCGAAAACCTCTGGGTGCTGCCGGCCTCGCAGACGCGCGACAAGGACGCGCTGACGCAGGAAGGCGTCGGCCGCGTCATCGACGAACTGCGCGCGATGGACTTCGAGTACGTGATCTGCGATTCGCCGGCCGGCATCGAATCGGGCGCGCTGATGGCGGCCTACTTCGCCGACGATGCGCTGATCGTGACCAATCCCGAGGTCAGCTCGGTGCGCGACTCGGACCGCATCCTCGGCATCCTGTCGAGCAAGTCGAAGCGCGCGGTCGAGGGCGCCGAGCCGGTGCGCGAATTTTTGCTGCTGACGCGCTACAACCCGAAGCGCGTCGTCGATGGCGAAATGCTGTCGATCGGCGACGTGGAAGACATCCTGCGCATCAAGCTGATCGGCGTCGTGCCCGAGTCGGAATCGGTGCTCCAGGCGTCAAACCAGGGCATTCCGGCGATCCACCTGAAGGGCGCCGACGTGGCCGAGGCCTACAAGGATGTGGTGTCGCGCTACCTCGGCGAAGAAACGCCGTTGCGCTTCGTCGATTACGAAAAGCCCGGCTTGCTCAAGCGGCTGTTCGGCGGGAGGTAAGCCCATGTCCTGGCTCAAATTCCTGCTTGGCGAGAAGAAGTCGTCGGCCAGCGTCGCGAAGGAGCGGCTGCAAATCATCCTGGCGCACGAGCGCTCGGGGCGGAACAGCACGCCCGACTATCTGCCGCAGCTCCAGCAGGAGCTGCTCGCGGTCATCAGCAAGTACGTGAAGATCGATCTGAACGACATCAAGGTGAATCTCGAACGGCAGGACAACTTCGAGATTCTTGAAGTGAAGATCGAGATGCCGCCGCCGCCCGGTTCGGCGCCGACCGGTTGACGACCGCGTCCTAGCCCGAGCGCCGCGCCGGTTCGGCGCGGCCGTCGCGCCAGCGTTCGAGCATGGCGCGCAGCGCGTCGAGCGATACCGGCTTGGCGATGAAGTCGTCCATGCCGGCGGCGAGGCATTCGCGGCGATCGTCCTCGGTCGCGTTTGCGGTCACCGCGACGATGGCCGCCGCCTTGCGCCCGCTGCCGGCCTCGATGGCGCGGATCATCCGCGCCGCCTCGTAGCCGTCGAGCACCGGCATCAGGCAGTCCATCAGCACGATGTCGAAGGCGCGATCGCGCGCCGCCTGCACCGCCTCGCGGCCGTTCGCCGCCAGCGCGATCTCGACGCCGCAGCATTCGAGCATCGCCCGCATCACCTCCTGATTCACCACGTTGTCCTCGGCGACGAGCACGCGCAGCCGGCGCGCGTCGGGCGGCGCGATGGCGACTGCCGGCGCGACCTCGACCGCGTCGAGCGCGACCAGCGCCACCGCGAAGCCGAAGGTCGAGCCCTGGCCGGGCCGGCTGTCGAGCGCGAGTTCGCCGCCCATCAGCCGCACCAGCCGCGAGGTGATTGCCAGCCCCAGCCCGCTGCCGCCGTAGCGCCGCGTGGTCGAGCTGTCGGCCTGGGTGAAGGCATCGAAGATGCGCTCGCGTGCCGCCGGCTCGATGCCGATGCCGCTGTCGGCGACGGCGAAATGCAGCTTCGCGTCGGCGCCTTCGATCGTCACGCGCACGCGGATCCAGCCCGACGGCGTGAACTTGACCGCGTTGCCGACCAGGTTCACCAGGATCTGCCGCAGCCGCAGCGGATCGCCGCGCACCCGCGCCGGCACCTCGGCGCCGACCGCGCCATCGAGGGTCAGCCGGCGCGCCGTGGCGTCGGGCATGAAGGCGTCGATGACCTCGCCGACCAGCCGGCGCAGATCGACCGGCTCGGCCGCAAGCGTGAGCCGGTTTGCCTCGACCTTCGAGAAATCGAGGATGTCGTTGAGCAGGTCGAGCAGATGCCGGCCCGACGCCGCCGCCGCCGTGACGTAGCGGCGCTGGCGCTCGTCGAGCGCCGTGGTCGCGAGCAGCTCGGTCATGCCGATCACGCCATTCAGCGGCGTGCGGATCTCGTGGCTCATGACGGCAAGGAATTCGCTCTTGGCGCGGTTCGCGCCGCGCGCCTCGTCCATCGCATCGTGCAGGTCGGCGGTGCGCTGCTCGACCTCTTGTTCCAGCCCGTCGCGCTGGGCCGCGAGTTGGCGGTCGCGGTCCTGGATCTGGCCGAGCATCGCGTCGAAGGCGAGCGCGAGCCGGCCGATCTCGTCGGTGCGGTCGATGCCGCTGCGCTCGGCGTAGTTGCCGGTGGCGCGCACGCGCTCGGTCAGCCGCGTGAGTTCGCCGATCGGCTGCGCAATCTTCGTGTGCTCGTGCGCGAGCCGGCGCGTCGACACCGCCAGCGCAATCAGCAGCAGCAGCGCGGCGGCCACCGTGCGCAGCGCAACCCGGCCGTACAGCGGCGCGATGTCCTCGGTCAGCTCGACCGCGCCGAGCGGATCGTCGGCGAGCAGCACCGGCTCGTGGAAGTGCAGCTCGGCGACGCCGAAGCGCTCGGGCGACGCGCCGACGACGGCGTTCGCGTCGGTCTCGGCGTGCTCGGTCGCGGTGGCGGCATTGCGCGCCGCGCCGCGCGGCCCGCGCGTCAGCCGCGCCAGTTCGCGGCCCTGGCGGTCGATGACCACGGCGCCGCGCACCAGCGGATCGTCTGCGAGCGAATCGAGCACCTCGGCCGCGACGCGGGCATCGCCGAAGGCCAGCGCCGCGCTGCTGTTGCGCGCGATCAGCCCCGCCACGCGGTGGCCCGACTCGATCGCGTCCTCGCGCACGAAGTACAGCTCCGAGCCGGTCAGCAGCGCCAGCGCGACCACGAAGGTCAGCAGCGAACTGCTGCGGTTGATGCGCGCCAGCCGCGTGGCAAGCGATTCCATCGTTCGTCGGTTCATGTCAGCGCACCTCGCGCGCGAGTTGAAGCAGGCGCGCGCTGAGCACGAGTCCGCTGCGCTGGGTGGCGCCGCGGTTGATGTCGAAGGTCACGCGGTCGGCGGTCAGCACCATGTTGATCATCACGCCCATGCGCGCGAGGCCGTCGCTGTCGCCGATCGTGAGCACCGGCCGGCCGTCGAGCGCGTCGAGCACGTTGCCGAGGCTGGCGCGCGCGCTTCGGCCGATGAAGACGATCTGGCAGCCGTCGAGCGCCGCCGGCGTCGCCAGCCGGCGCAGTTGCAGCAGGTGGTTGTTGACGCGCAGGCCGTCGAGGCGCCGCGCCGGCACCATGAAGTCGTCGGCGCCGAGCAGGCACAGCGTCAGCGGCTCGGTGCGGTCGGGCCATTCGGTGAAGCCGGCGAAATTCGCCAGATAGCCGACCTTGATCTCGGCCTCGGTCGTGGCGCGCGCGGCTTGCGCCGGCAACAGCGCGGCCAGCAGCGCCGACAGCGCGATCGCCAGGGCGCCCAGCGCCTGTGCGGCCTGGCGGGATGCCGCCCGCGGGCGGCTCAAAACGCCACCCGCACTTGCATCCGCAGCAGGCGCCCGTCCTGCGGGATGGCGCGCAGACGGCGGCCGCGCGAATCGACGTTGTCGGCGCTCGACACGTCGCTGTACTGGCGGTCGAACAGGTTGAACACGCCGGCATCGAGCTCGACCCCGTGCGCCAGCCGCAGCGCCGACAGGTTGAGGTTGACCAGCACATGGCCTGCGACCGGATAGCCGCCCGGACTCTGCCGCGCCGACAGCCCGCGCAACTCAAGCGCCAGCCGCGCATCGCCAAGGCCGATCGGCCGGCTCGCCTGCACGCCGAAGATGCGGCCGGGCGTGTTCGGCACCGGCGCGCCGGTCGCAGCGGTGGCCGGACCCTCGATGCGCTGCCAGGCGGCGCTGGCGCGCAGGCGCGCGCCGTCGTCGAAGGCGAACTCGGTCTCGATATCGGCGCCGTGGCCGGTGCGCGCGCCGTTGTCGGTCACCATCGGCCCGCCGCTGGTGCGGCTGCTGGTGCTGATGAGATGCGCGGCCGAGTAGCGATAGACGCTGATCTGGCTGCGCGAGTTGTTGCTGAAGTAGTGCTCGCCGATCAGCTCGGTATTGCGGATGTGCTCGGTCGCGAGCGCGCGCGGCGGCCGCTGCTCGACGAAGATCGGCATCAGCACCTGTTCGAACTCGCTCGCGGCGCGATAGGCGTAGGCATCGACGAGCTTGATCGACGTGACCGGCGCCGGCTGCCAGATCAGCGCCGCGCGCGGGCTGAGGTTGCGCGCGCTGCCGGCCTGGTCGAGGCGCGCGCCGAGGTTGAGCAGCCAGTGTTCGTCGAGGCGCCAGCCGTCTTCGGCGTAGATGCCGGCGGAGGTCGCGGAATCGGTGTGGGTGAAGTGGCGGGCGGTGGTTTCGAGCTCTTCCTGGCGCAGCAGGTCGCGGCGCAGCTCGATGCCGCCGACCAGCCGGTGACCGCTCCAGCCGGTCCAGGCGGCGCGCAGCTCGATGTTGGCGCGATCGTTGTCGATGGTCTGGCGCGCCAGCCCGAGACGCTCGGGCGGATAGGGGTAGTGCCCCTCGCCGTGCGTCGAG
>Ga0302291_10000637_pt1 | contig 10219 bp, 7 predicted proteins | sample III_Fen_N1_4_FD_194548 | JGI IMG/M metagenome (GOLD analysis project Ga0302291, IMG submission 194548) | Peat permafrost microbial communities from Stordalen Mire near Abisko, Sweden - III_Fen_N1_4 | ecosystem: Environmental > Terrestrial > Soil > Wetlands > Permafrost | place: Sweden: Abisko... | reverse complement strand
TGCGACAGGAAGGCCGCGAGCGGCCCGATCGGCACGTCGAGCACGCCGTCGGCATCGGCGATGGCGACGGCCACGGCGGCGTTGCCGGCGGCGGCCACTTCACTGGCCGCACCGCCACCCGCCTCCAGCCCCGCCGCCGCGCCTTCCGCCAGCGCCGCCTGCTCGCTGCCCGACAACCCGCGCGGCCCGGCAATGCCGCTGACCATGCCGTCGTCGCTGACGAACAGCGCCGCCGCATTCACCAGTTCGTCCAGATTCTCCAGCCGCTCTTGGCCTTCCTTCTCGGCCTGGTAATGCTTGCGCAGGCCGCTGGTGTCGAGCAGTTGTTCGACCACTTCCGGCAGCCGCAGATGCGCGGTCTCGAAGCGCAGGCCGTCGATCATCTTCACGAAATTGCCGATGCTGGTGCCGGCCTTGCCGCCGAGAAACGGCACCGCCATGTGCAACGAGGTCTGGCGTTCGCGCGCGATGTCCGACAGCTGCTCGATCGAGCGCGCGCCAATGCCGCGCACCGGAAAATTCACGATGCGCAGGAAGGCCGTGTCGTCGTGCGGGTTCTCCATCAGCCGCAGATAGGCCAGCGCGTGCTTGATCTCGGCGCGCTCGAAGAAGCGCAACCCGCCGTAAACGCGATACGGCACGCCGGCCTTGAACAGCGCGCCTTCGATCACCCGCGACTGCGCGTTGCTGCGATACAGCACCGCAATCTCGCTGCGCCGCTTGCCGCCGGCGATGAGGTTCTGCGCCTCGTCGACCAGCCATTGCGCCTCTTGCAGATCGGTCAGCGATTCGTAGATGCGCACCGGCTCGCCGTGGCCGCGCGTCGTGCGCAGGTTTTTGCCGAGCCGGTTGCCGTTGTTCGCGATCAGCTCGTTCGCGCAGTCGAGGATGTGGCTGAACGAGCGGTAGTTCTCTTCGAGCTTGATGAGGTGCTTCACGTTGAAGTCGCGCTCGAACGCGGCCATGTTGCCGACGTTCGCGCCGCGAAACGCATAGATGCTCTGGTCGTCGTCGCCGACCGCGAACACCGCCGCGTCCTTGCCGAGCAGCTTCAGCCACTTGTACTGAAGGTTGTTCGTGTCCTGAAACTCGTCGACCAGCACATGCCGGAACCGGCGCTGGTAGTGCGTGCGCAGCGGCTCGTTGGCGAGCAGCACCTCGTAGCTGCGCAGCATCAGTTCGGCGAAATCGACCACGCCCTCGCGCTGGCATTGCGCGTCGTAGGCCGCGTACAGCTCGACCAGCAGCTTGTTGTGCGGATCGTGGGCCGGCGTCCGGTCGGCGCGCAGGCCCTCTTCCTTGCAGTTGTTGATGAATTGCTGGAGCGACTTCGGCGGCACTTTCTGGTCGTCGATGTTCAGGCCCTTGAGCAGGCGCTTGATGGTCGACAACTGGTCGCCGCTGTCGAGAATCTGGAAAGTCTGCGGCAGGTTCGCGTCGCGGTGGTGCGCGCGCAAGAAGCGGTTGCACAGGCCGTGGAAGGTGCCGATCCACATGCCGCGCAGATTGATCGGCAGCATGCCGCCGAGCCGCGCCAGCATCTCCTTCGCCGCCTTGTTGGTGAACGTCACCGCCAACAAACCGCTCGGGCTGACGCGGCCGTTCTGGATCAGCCAGGCGATGCGCGTCGTCAGCACCCGGGTCTTGCCCGAGCCGGCGCCCGCGAGGATCAGCGCCGGCTCGTCGGGCAGCGTGACCGCCGCAAGTTGCTCTTCGTTGAGGTGGTCCAGCAGGCGATCGGAGTACATGTGCGGGCGGCGGCCGGGTCGCGGCCACTGGATAAAAAATCAGCCCTGATTATAGGAGCGGGGCTGCCGCCGGCCGCGCGCTCAGATCCAGCCGGCCGCCTTCATCGCCGCCGTCACCGCGTCGGCGATCGACTTGTGGCCGCGCGAGGTCGGGTGCTTGCCGTCGGCGAACAGATAGGTCTGATCGGCGCCAGTCGCCACCAGCGTCGCGGCCGAGCACAGCAGCGAGGTGCCCTGGGTCAGCGTCAGGTTGCAGGCCGTGCCGCTCGTGTTCGTGAAGCCGTACTTGCCGGGATTGCTCAGCTCGTCATTGACCAGCGCGAAGCCGTCGACCGTCACCACGTCGAGCTTGCGCACCGCAATCTGCTGCACGAGCGTGGTGTTGAACTGCACCACCAGCGCCGAGATGACCGCCTGCAATTGCGTGCCGGTCGCAACGCCGTCGGGCGTGCGCGAGACATCGGGCAGCTTGAAGGCGACGACGTACTTGCCGCCGGTCGCGAGGATGCGTTCGAGCTGGGCCGCCTCGTCGTTCGCGGCGGTGGTCACCTCGGCCAGCGCCGTCGCCTGGTTCTCGGCCGCCGTCGCGACCAGCCCGGCGTGGAAGATCACGTCGTTGTTGCCGCCGAACACGAAGATCAGATCGGTCGCGGTGAAGTTGCCGCGCGCCAATTGCGCGTCGAGCTGGGCGCCTTGCGGCAGCGTGATCGGGCCTTGCGTCGTATCGCAGCTGTTGCTCGCGGCGACGTAGACGCAATCGACGCCGGGCTGCTTGCTGACGCGCGCGCCGCCCTGGGCGTAGCCGAAGCCGTTCTTCACCGTGACCGGCGCGCCGAAGCCGCCGGTTTCCCACGGCGTGATCGTCAGGCCGAGGCTGGTGGCAATCAGCTCGGGCCAGACCGGCCCCGGATTGGTCGTGAACTTGCCGCCGCCAACCGACGCCACCGCCGGCGCATACGTGCCGACATCGGTCAGGCTGTCGCCGAAGGCGATGACGCGGCTGAAGCTCGGCTTCGTCACTCCCGCGACCGTGGCGGAGTCGCCGCAGGCAGCGAGGCCGGCGAGCGCAAGCGCACCCAGCAAGGCGCGGAGGCGCGCGCTCGACAGGCGGGCAGCGCGACGGCAATCGATGCGAAGGGGGGAAACGGGCGTCATGGTCGGTGTGCTGTCGAATGGAAAGCGCCGACCATAACCCGCTCGGGGGATGACTTCCATGCGCGCGAACCACCGGTTCGCGGCTCAGAGCAGGCCGTTGGTGCGCTGCATGTAGCTCATGAAATCGGCGCGCGGCATGGCCTTGCCGTAGACCCAGCCCTGCACGTAGTCGAAGCCAAGCTCGCGGATGACGTCGAGATCGGCCTGGGTCTCGACGCCCTCGGCGACAGTGCGCAGGCCGAAGGTGCGGCCGATCTCGCCGCAGACCTTGGCGATCAGCCGGGTGCGCTCGTCGTGCGCGGCGCCGTGGATGAAGGCGCGATCGACCTTCAGCTCGGAGAACGGAATCGTCGACAGCCGCTGGAACGACGAGTAGCCGGCGCCGAAATCGTCGATCGCGAGGCCGAAGCCGACCATGCGCACGCGGGCCGCGTTTTCGAGCGTCGCGGCGAGGTCGCCCATCATTTCGCCCTCGGTCACTTCAAGCGTGATCCAGCACGGGTCGATGCCGTGCGCGCACACGATCGCGGACATTTCCTCGCACAGCTCGGAATCGGCCAGCTCGCCGGTGGAGACGTTGATCGCGCACGACACCGACTGGCCGAGCGCAAGGCAGTCGGCCGACAGCGACGCGGCCTGTTCCAGCATGCGCAGCGTGACGATGCTGGCCGAGCCGGTGCCGGCGAGCCCCGGCAAGATTTCCGCCGGCGACACGACGCGGCCGTCGAAATCGCGAAAGCGCAGCAGCGCCTCGACGCCGACGACCTCGCCGGTCGTGAGCTGGATCTTCGGCTGGAAGAAAGCCTCGACGCGGTTCTCGGCAATGGCCGTGGCGACGGCGCTCGAACTGAGCGGCTTGCGCGCCGCGTGCAGGCCGGTCAGCGGCTTGTTCAGCGCGTGTTCGAGCGTCGCGCGCACGACGGCGGGCGTCGCCGACTTGTCGAGCACCATCACGATCGCGAAGCCGAGCACCTCGGCGAAGGCCTGCACGGTGCGCGCGATGCTGAACGACTGCGCGCTGATGAGCACCAGCCGCTGCGTGATGCGCGCCGCCGCCAGCCGGCGCAGCAGCCCGAGGCAGTCGCCGTCGTAGACCGCGAGATTGACCAGCGCGATGTCGGTTTCGGGCAGCGACGTGAAGTCGATGGCCTCGGCTTCGGCGATCGAGCCGATCTCGTGGCGCGAGAACACGCCGAGCCGCGCGAGCCGCTGCGCCAGCTGGCCGGCGAAGAAGTTGTCGTCCTCGACGATCAGGGCCGATAGCGGCCGGGCGGCACCGGACGGCGCGCGGGAGGGCGGGGAACTCATTGCGAATCTTCCAGGGAATCGGCGCGACCGACCGCGGGCGCGTCGGCGCAGGCCAGCAGGTCGGCCAGCGCGAGGCGGGCCGCGCCGGCATCGGCGGCGGTCTCGACGCGCCGCACCAGCGCCGCGACGGTCTCGTCGCGGAACACGGCGGCGACGCCGGCAAAGCGGTGGGCGCGACGGCGCGCGGCGTCGAGCTGGCCGGCGCCGATGTCGTCGGCCAGCGCGCGCAGTTCGGCGCCGCGCTCGGTTTCGTAGGCGGCATGCAGCGCCACGTCGCGCGCCGACACGCTCGGCACGCCGCGACCGAGCGCGGCATCGAGCGCGGCGACGAAATCGGCGCGCGACACCGGCTTGCGCAGCCACGCCGCGAGCCGCTGTTCATGGCCCGGCAGCGGCCGTCGCGCATGGCCCGAGCAGACGATGACCGGCGCGGCGCAACACGCGAACAACTGGTCGGCCGCGCCGTCGCCAAGCTCGAAATCGGCGATGACGAGTTCCGGCGCCGCGTCAGGCGCGATGCCGGCGAGCAGCGCCTCGGCCGCGCGCCGGCCGGCGACCGCCGTGACCGCGCAATCGGCCTGCTCGCACCACAGCGCGAACAGGCGCCGCAGCACCGGCGAATCCTCGACCAGCAGCACGCGGCGTGGCGCCACGGTCATGCGAGCGTCTCGAACACGTTCTTGAAATCGGAGAACGAGGTCGGCTTGATCAGCAGCGCGTTGAAGCCGACGCCGAGAATCTGCTGCTTCTCCTCGATCATTGCGTGGGCGGTGTAGGCGATGACGGGCAGCGCCGCGAAGCGCGGCTCGGCGCGGATGGCGCGGCAGACCGATTCGCCGCTCATCACCGGCATGCGCAGGTCGAGCAGCACCGCGTTGTAGTAGCGGTCGCGCACGCGGTCGAGCGCCTCGGCGCCCGACACCGCCTCGTCGGCGGTCCAGCCCAGGCGCTTGAGGAAGGCGATCGCGAGCTTGCGGTTCATCTGGTTGTCGTCGACGACCAGCGCGTGGCGAGCGTCAGGCATGCGCCACCTCTGGCGCCGCTTCGGCCGGGGCCGCGAACACCAGCGGCAACTCCACCCGCACCAGCGTGCCGGCGGCGCGATGGGCATCAATCTCGATCGTGCCGTGCATCATTTCGACGAACTCCTTGGCCAGCGGCAGGCCGAGACCGGCGCCCTGCTGGGGATGAACGAAATCGTTGCTCGTGCCCTGGAAGCGATCGAAGATCCGCGCCATCGATTCCAGCGGAATGCCGACGCCCTCGTCGCTCACCTCGATGCACAGGCGCCCGGCGCCGGCCGGTCGCGCCTCGATGCGCACGCTGCCGTGCTCGGAAAACTTCACCGCGTTGCTCACCAGGTTGTTCAGCACCTGGAACAGCTTCATCTGGTCGGCATGGACGGCGGCGGCCAGCGCCGGATCGATCTCGGTTTCGACGGTCAGGCCGTGGCCGCGCGCCGCCACATCGTTGAGCTGGGCGACGCGGTCGAGCAGCGGGCCGAGCCGGAAATCCTCCTCCTGCAAGTCCATGCGGCCGGCCTCGATCTTGGCGAGGTCGAGGATGGAATTGACGAGCGCATGCAGATGCGTCGCGCTCTGGTGAACGATGTCGCCCATCTCGCGCATGTCGTCGTCGGGCGCGGTGTCGCGGATCAGTTCGGCGTAGCCGAGGATGCCGTTGAGCGGCGTGCGCAGTTCGTGCGAGACGCTCGCGAGGAACTTGCTCTTCAACTCGCTGGCCTCGTTGGCGCGGCGCTGGCTCTCGCGCAGCGCGTTCACCAGCGCGTCCTGCGCGCGCGCCTGCCGGATGACGAGTGCCGTCAGCCCGAGGCCGACGAGGCTGATCAGCGCCAGCGCGACGGCCGCCGTGTCGCGGCGCTTCTGCCATGGCGCGAGCACGGTGCTTTCGGCGACGCCGAGCACCACCGTCACCTTGGTGTCGGCTTCGGTCGCGAAGGCGTAGAGGCGTTTCGTGCCGTCGATGAAATCGGCGCCTTCGGTCGCACCGTTGCGGTCCTTGCCGATGCTGCCGAACACCGCGCTGGCCGAGACGTTCTCGCCCAGCTTCTGCGGCATGTCGCCGGCCTGGGCGCGGATGATGCCGTCGGCGCCGACCAGCGCCATCACGCTGCCGGGGCCGAGGTCTTCGGCCGCGTACAGGCCGGTGAAATAGTCGGGCGTGAGCGACACGACCACCACGCCGGCGGCCTTGCCGTCGGGCGCGTTGATGCGCCGCGTGAGCTGGAGCGACCACTTCTTCGAGACCCGGCCGATCACCGGCTTGCTGAAGAACAGCCGGTCGCTGCCAACGGGCGCGTCGAGCTGGACCCGGACGTGCTCGCGGTCGCTCAGATCGACGCGCTTGTAGTTCTGCGACGACTCGACCACATAGCCGTCGGCGCCGACCCAGGTGATGAGGTTGTACATCGGGTCGACGATCAGGCCGTCGTTCACGAAACCCTTGAGATTGACCTTGTCGCCGTGCTCCAGGATCTGGCTGCGCACGAAGCGCGCGGCCTGGTCGGCGCCCTGGATCGTGCGGTCGGTGTGCTCGGCGAAGGCCAGCACGAGGTTGCGGATGTCGCGCCGCGCGGTGTCGAGCGCCATGTCGCGCTCGTGCTCCATCTGCACCGCGAAGGCCAGCCAGACGCCGGCGAGCATCGTCAGCGAAAGCGCGGCAACGGCAGACTGGAGGCGGAATCGGAATCGCATGGGGTCACTCAGCTTTTCTTGTCGAGGCGAAGACGCATGCGCGCGCCGCCTGACGTCACTTCTGTTGACGTCGTCGGCGACGGGAACTTGATACCGACCTGCTCGGCGATGCGTCGCGCGATGAACAGACCAAGCCCGCTGCCCTGCTGTTCAAGCTGCTGCCGGTCGAACTGGTCGAACAGGCGGTGGCGCGACAGCCGATCGGGGCTGAGGCCGGGGCCGTCGTCGCAGACCTCGATCGCCAGCCCTTTCTCGTCCTGCTCGAACACCACCTCGACCCGCTCCGAACGGAACTTCATGGCGTTGTCGAGCAGTTCTTCGAGGATGGCACGCAGACCGTCGAGCGAGGTGAAGTAGCGCGCGCGCCGGGGTTTCTCCGGAGCCCGGAAGATGGCGCCGTGCTGCATCGCCGCCTCACTCGCGAGGGTGACGATGGCCTGGGTCTCGATCAGATCGGAGCGGAACAGCCGCTGGCCCTCGCGCAGCCGCGTCGCGACCAGAAAGCGTGCCGACAGCCGTCGCAGCCGCTCGGCCGAATCGGCGACGGCGCTCATCGCCTCGGTGCGTTCGAGCGAATCGAGCGGCGTGGTCGCAAGCACCTCGGCGAAGCCGACGAGGGTGTTGAGCGGCGTGTTCAGCTCGTGCGGAAACATGTCGAGCAGCGCCTCGCGATCGGCCTCCTCGTGCTCGCGCAGCGACTGCCGCAGCAGCTCGGCGCGACCGAGCCGGGCGCGCACGGCGGCCAGCACCTCGGCGCCGTCGAGCGGCTTGGCGATGACGTCGTCGGCGCCGAAGTTCATCGCGGCGCGCAACCCGGCGCGATCGGTCGCGGCGGTGGTGAACACGAAAGGCACGAAGCGCATCTGCGGCATCAGGCGAATCTCGGCCAGCATTTGCGCGCCGTTGAAGCCGGGCAGCTCGCGCGCGCAGATCACCACGTCGTACTGGCGCCGCGCGGCGGCGGCGAGCGCGGCGCGGCCGTCGGCAAAGCTGTCGCAGCGGATGTTGCCGACCGCCAGCGCGGCGGCAATGCAGCGCCGCGCGCCGGGGTCGTCATCGACGGCGAGCGCGAGCGGCGAGCTGGCAACCAGGGGCTGGGTCTGGATGGGATTCAAGGGGGGACGGCCTGACCGTGGAAACGGCGCGACAGCGCAGGGCCGGGACGGGGGCCGGCATGAGGGGAAAACGGTTCAAATCGTTAAATTCGACAAAAACGATTCTAGACGCGTTAAAACGATTGAATCGCTGGAATGCTTGGCAAAAAATCGCGCTCATGAAACCAATCACACCGCCCGCTCCCGCCGAATCCGAACGCTTCGTCACCACCGCCGAGGCGGCCGAGCAGCTCGGGCTGTCGATCGGCAGCGTCAAGCTGATGGTCGATCGCGGCGAGCTCGCGGCCTGGAAGACCGCCGGCGGCCATCGCCGCATCTCGGCGCAATCGCTCGCCGGCTGGCGCGAGCGCAGCACGCTTGGCGCCGCGCCTGCCGCCGTCACCGGCGCGCCCGAGCGCCTGCGGCTGCTGCTGGTCGAGGACGACACCGCGACGCGGCGGCTGTTCGAGCGCAAGGTCGCGTCGTGGAATTTCGCGCTCGACGTGCTGGCGGTCGGCGACGGCATCGAGGCGCTGATGAAGCTGCCGCTATGGCGGCCCGACCTGCTCGTCACCGACCTCGTCATGCCGCACATGGACGGCTTCGCGATGCTGCGCAGGCTGCGCGCCGAGCGCGAGTACGACCGCGTCGATCTGGTCGCGATCACCGGGCTCGACGACGCGGCCATCGCCAGTCGCGGCGGATTGCCGCCCGACGTGCTGCTGCTGCGCAAGCCGCTGGCCTGGGATCGTCTGCACGGTTTCATCGAGGCCCGAGTGTCGGCCCGGCTGCGGCGCCTCTGATGCACCGAGTGGCGCCGCCCGAACGGCGCTTTTCGGCGCATTGCGGAATGCGAATTCACGGTCAGATGCGGGTTGAGCAATGAGCCAGCCTTATGGGTGCCCCTGACGAATCCGACCGCCTGACCTCGCCCGACGCTATCGACTGGCCCGAACTTGCGAGCGCCAGCGCGGCCGACGGCGTGGCGAGTGCCTGCCGGCTCGACATGCTGCGCGGCGGCCATGTGACCGGCCGGCTCGCCTGCTTCACGCCCGCATCGGACACGCTGATGTTCGAGCCGGCGGCGCTCGGCAAGTCGCTGGCGATGCGGCTGTCGATGCTGCGCGCGGTGCGGCTGACTACCCCACTGCGCCCCAAGCCCGGCCGCAGCCTGCCGGCGCCGCACGAATACGCCTTGCGCTTCACCGACGACACGCGCGAGCGCGGGCTGGTCCATTCGGTGATCGACGTGGCCACCGGCGTATTCCTGTTCGTCGCGACCGAGGACGGCATCGGCCGCTGCTTCGTGCCGAAAGAGGCCATCGCGCGCTGGGAAACCGACCCGCGCCCGCTGACGGCAAACGTCGGCGCCAGCACGCTTGCCACCAGCCCGAAGACCGTTCAGGCCACCAGCGCCACGGCCACCCGGCCACCGGCCGCGCGCCCCGCGTCGACGCTGCCGCTCGCGCCGGCCAAATCGCCGCCGCTGACCCTGGCGCCGCTGCCCGCCCCCACGCTCACGCTGACGCCGGTGGTGCCGCGCTCGCAGGCGCCGCCCGGCGGCGATCCGACCGCCACCGTCCCCATGCTCGGCCAGACGATCAACATGCGCATCGGCTCGGTCGACCGGCTCTGGGCCGAAATCCAGGGCCGCGCGACGCTGCCGCTCGGCCGCATCGGCGAGCTGCTGGTCGAGCGCGGTCGCATCAGCGCCGCCGATCTGGCCGCCGCACTCGCCGAGCAGAAGCGCAAGGGCGGACCGCTCGGCAAGCTGCTGGTCGAGCTTGGCTTCATCGACGAGACCACGCTGCACGCGGCGCTCGGCGCCAAGCTCGGCATGGTCACGGTCGATCTCGACGAATTCCCGTTCGACACCGCGGCGACGCTGCTGGTGCCGGCCCAGACCGCGGGCCGGCTGCGCGCGCTGCCGATCGCCGACCGCGACGGCACGCTGGTCGTCGCGATCGACGATCCGGCGCGCGTCGGCGTCATCGACGAGCTCAAGTTCTCGACCCAGCGCAAGGTCATCGGCGTGCTGGCGACGCCGAACGCGCTGGCGACGGCGCTGCAACGCGCCTATCGCGGCGGCGCCGGCCAGGGCGACGACGACAACGGCAACGCGCTGGCCGAGTACGAACCCGGCGACGTGACCGCGCTGGCCGAACGCCTCGTCGCCGAGGACGGCAACGGCGGCATCGAG
>Ga0302291_10000635_pt1 | contig 10229 bp, 7 predicted proteins | sample III_Fen_N1_4_FD_194548 | JGI IMG/M metagenome (GOLD analysis project Ga0302291, IMG submission 194548) | Peat permafrost microbial communities from Stordalen Mire near Abisko, Sweden - III_Fen_N1_4 | ecosystem: Environmental > Terrestrial > Soil > Wetlands > Permafrost | place: Sweden: Abisko... | reverse complement strand
GGTAGCCCAGCTGGTCCGCGCCCTTCTGCTCGGTCTGCAGGAACAGCAGGACGAACAGCAGCAGGAACAGCCCCTGGGTGACGCGCCGGGCCCGCACCCGCATGTCAGGCCTCGAGCTTGCGGATGGTGAGCCGGCCCAGGTCCATGACCCCCAGGCCCCGGCGCGCGCCCTCCCGCACGCAGCCGAGGTCCGCGCCGGTGAGGCCGAACAGGGTGGCGCCGTAGGCGTCGATGGCCACCGGGTCGGTGCCGGCGATGACCGTGTCCAGCCTCTTCACGTCGCCCAGGCTGCCGCCCTGGGGCCCGTTGGCGGTGAGGACGCGCACGGCGTCCAGCAGGACGAGGCTGGGCCTGATGACCGTGGAGATGTCCACCAGGGTCACGTCCAGGCGCTGGTGGATGCGGCCGCGGTTCTCGCCCATGACCCCCATCCAGTTCTTGTGCGCCAGGGTGAGCCGGGCCAGGCCGTGGTGCTTGGCGATGGGGGCGCTGATGACCTTGTCGGCCTCCAGCAGGTCGATGTAGATGGGCCAGGACTGGACGGCCACGCCGCCCGGGATCTTCACCTCGCGGAAGCGGCGCTCGTCCACGAAGCTCACCTCGGCCCCGGCGGCCCGGGCCGCGGCCTCGATGCCGCTCTGCACGTAGCAGCGGCGCGGGTCGTTGCAGGTGCGGTCGAACACCTTCACCTTGGCCGCGCCGGCCTCCAGGCAGAGCCGCACCAGGGTGGCCACCACCTCGGGGTTGGTGGTGGCGGCCTGCTCGGGCTTGCGGTCCCAGCCGATGTTGGGCTTGACCACCACCACGTCGCCCTTGGCGATGAAGCGCCGGATGCCGCCCAGGGCGTCCACCGCGGCGCGCACGATCCGGTCCGGGGCGGGCCCGTGGACCACGGCCAGGTCCGGCCGGGCCGCGGGGGCGGCCGCCAGCAGGGGCGACACGGCGGCCAGGGCGGCCAGGGTGCCGGCGCTGTCCTGGAGGAATTCCCGGCGTTCCATGGGGCGCTCCGGTTTGGGGGGATGCGGCCATTCTACCACCGCGAGGTCCCGCCGGCAGGTCAAGCCAGGCGCAGCGCCTGGTCCAGGTCGGCGATCAGGTCGGCGGGATCCTCGATGCCGGTGGAGTAGCGGATCAGGCCCTCGGGGATGCCCATGGCCGCCCGTTCCGCGGCGGTGCACTCCACGTGGCTGGTGGTGGCCGGCGGACCGGCCACCGTTTCCACCGCCCCCAGGTTGGCCGCCCGGTGAGCGAAGTGCAGGCGCGGCAACACCCGCTTCACCGCTTCGAACCCGCCCTCCAGGGCGAAGCTGAGCACCCCGCCGAAGCCGCGCATCTGCCGCCGGGCCACGTCATGGTTGGGGTGGGAGGCCAGGCCCGGGTAGTTCACCGCCGAAACCGCCGGCTGGCCCGCCAGCCAGCGGGCAATGGCCAGGGCGCTGGCGTTCTGGCGCTGGATGCGCAGATCCAGGGTCTTCATGCCGCGCAGCAGCAGGTAGGCGGCCATGGGGTCCAGGGTGGCGCCGGTGATCTCGCGGTAGTGGTAGATCCTGGCCACCAGCTCCGGGTCGCCGCAGACCAGCCCGCCCAGGGCGTCGGCGTGGCCGCCCAGGAACTTGGTGGCGGAATGGAGCACCAGGTCCGCGCCCAGGGCGATGGGGTTCTGGTTGATGGGGGTGGCGAAGGTGTTGTCGGCTACCACCACCGCCCCGGCCCGGTGCCCGGCCGCGGCCAGGCGCTCGATGTCCAGCACCTTCAGGGTGGGGTTGGTGGGGGTCTCCAGGTAGAGCAGGTCGCAGCCCCCGGCCAGGGCGGACTCGATCTGGGCGTGGTCGGCGGTGTCGCAGAGGGTCACGGCCACCTGCAGCCGGGGCAGGAACTCGGTGAAGAGCTTGTTGGTGCCGCCGTAGGTGTCCTTCACCGACACCACCCGCTGGCCGGGGCCCAGCAGGGCGAAGAGGGTGTTGCTGATGGCCGCCATGCCGGTGGCGAAGCTGGTGGCGGCCCCGGCGCCCTCCATGATCCGGACCTTCTCCTCCAGCACGTGCACGGTGGGGTTGGTGTTCCGGCTGTAGATGTGCCCGGGCCGGCGCCCCAGGGCCACGTCGAGCCACTGGTCCAGGTCCGGATAGCCGTAGGCGGCGCTGTAGACGATGGGCACCTGGGTGGCCCCCATGATCAGGGATTCGTCCTCCCCGGCCCACAGGGCCTTGGTGGCCATGGACGCCGCGCTGACTGCCTGGGCCTGGTCCGGCCGGTTCGTGGGTTCCATGCGGTACCTCCTTCTGCTGTTCCTGTGTGTCTGGATTCTGTCCATGATAGGAAAGTTCCGGTTGCATTTGCGGCCGAAGGGAGAAAATGGGGGATTCCCCCGCTCCACCAGGCTTCCCATGTCCCACCTGACCCTCAAGGAAAGCTACCGGACCCTGTCCGACCGGCTGAACCTGTTCCCCCAGGGCGCCCCGCCCAGCGACCTGCTGTTCCAGATCCTGGAGGTGCTTTTCACCCGGGAGGAGGCGGCCCTGGTGGCCCTGCTGCCGATCCGGCCCTTCCATGCGGCCGCCGCCGCGAAGGTCTGGAAGCGGCCGGTCGCGGAGACCCGGAAGACCCTGGAGCAGCTCGCTTCCCGGGGCATGCTGCTGGACATGGAACTGCACGGCGAGCAGGTCTTCGCGCTGCCGCCGCCCATGGCGGGGTTCTTCGAGTTCTCCATGATGCGGGTGGGCAACGGCTACGACCAGAGGCTGCTGGCGGAACTGTTCCACCAGTACCTGAACGTCGAGGAGGATTTCGTGAGGAGCCTCTTCGCCGGCGGGGAAACCCAGCTGGGCCGGGCGTTCGTGAATGAAGGGGCGCTCCCGGCGGACCACACGCTGCGGGTGCTGGACTACGAACGGGCCAGCGCGGTGATCCGCAGCGCGCTGCCCATGGCGGTGGGCACCTGCTACTGCCGGCACAAGATGGCGCACCTGGGCCGGGCCTGCGCGGCGCCCGCGGACATCTGCATGACCTTCAACAGCACGGCCCAGTCGCTGATCAAACACGGGATTGCCCGCCGGGTGGAGGTGGCCGAGGGGCTGGAGCTCCTGGAGGCGGCCCGGGAGCACAACCTGGTCCAGTTCGGGGAGAACGTCCGGCACAAGGTGGCCTTCATCTGCAACTGCTGCGGCTGCTGCTGTGAGGCGATGCTCGCCGCCAAGCGCTTCGCGGTGCTGAACCCCATAGCCACCACCCAGTACCTGCCGGAGCTCCAGGCGGAGGCCTGCAACGGCTGCGGCAAGTGCGCGGCGGCCTGCCCGGTGGAGGCGATGGGGCTGGTGTCCGCCGGGGATCCCCACCGGCCCCGGCGCATGAGGGCGCGTCTGGATCCTTCCCTGTGCCTGGGATGCGGGGTCTGCGTCCGGGTCTGCCCGACCGGCTCGATCGGGCTCAAGGCGCGCAAGGAGCGGGTGATCACGCCGGTCACCACGGCCCACCGGGCGGTGCTCATGGCCATCGAGCGGGGCAAGCTGCAGAACCTCATCTTCGACAACCAGGCGCACTGGAACCACCGGGCCATGGCGGCGGTGCTGGGGGTGATCCTGAAGCTGCCGCCCGTGAAGCAGATCATGGCCAGCCGGCAGATGAAGTCGCGCTACCTGGAACGGCTCCTGGCGCCCAGGCACCTGCCGGAGCGGTGAGCGCCGGGGCCGGGACGATGCCCCGGAACTTTCAATCCGGATCGGCCCTTCAGGTCCTCCACCCGTTGGTCCAGTACCGTCAGACGTCGGCTTCTTTCGGGCTCAGGCAAAGCTGGAATCAGGCTCCGGGTGGCGACCTGGGCATCCCAAATCCGGAACAGGCTTTCCGCCTGCTCCCAGGTCAGGACTTGAATCGCCCGGCAGGTAACGAGAGCCGGATCCTCGGCCTGGAGCGCTAAAGGTCGAAGCGGCGTACCCTTGGATGCCAAGGCGCCTGGCCCGCCGCCCCGCCGCCCCATGGGCTATCATGGCCAGGAGCGGATCGAGCCTGCAGGGAGCCCCATGAAAGTCCTCGCCATCAACGGAAGCCCCAGGAAGGAAGGCAATACGCACGTTCTCCTGGAGGCGGTGCTGGCCTCCATGCGCCAGGCCGGCTGGGAAACAGACCTGGTGCAGATCGGAGGCCAGAGCATCCACGGCTGCAGGGCCTGCGGGGTCTGCATGACCCGGCGGGACCTGCAGTGCGGTTCCGGCAAGGACGTCTTCAACGAGGTGTTCGAGCGGATGCTCCGGGCGGACGCCATCGTGCTCGGCTCCCCGACCTATTTCGCCGACGTCAGCACCGAGATGAAGGCCCTTATCGACCGGGCCGGGTTCGTCGCCATGGCCAACGGCTCGGCCCTTGCCGGCAAGCTTGGCGCCGCGGTGGTGGCGGTGCGCCGCGGGGGCGCCACCCACGCGTTCGACACCATGAACCACCTGTTCTTCATCTCCCAGATGGTGGTGCCGGGCTCCACCTACTGGAACCTGGGCTACGGCCTGGAGCCGGGCGAGGTGGCGGGGGATGCCGAAGCCCTGCGCAACATGCAGCACCTGGGCCAGGCCATGGCTTGGCTGGGCACGGCCATGAAGGCCAGCGCCATTCCCTATCCGGTGCGGCGGGCCGGCGAAGCCTAGGTCGGGTCGGGTGCCCAGGCGTTCGAGATGTGCGGTTCGGTCCTCTTCCGCTTCTTCGTCCGCTAGCTCGCCTTTCCGTATGTAATCCACGTATTCGTACAACACTTCCACGAAGCTCGGTGGACCGGGCGGGGGCTCGGGCTGGGGCGGTTGGTTTGCATGGATGCAGAGCCCGGCGGACAGCGGGAGGGTCGATGCCATGGCCGAGCGGAGTGTGGAAACAATAGTCATGACTTGCTCCTTGTATTTTGGGGCGCAATGGGTTCAGGTTTCACCGGGCGATCTTGCCTGCCTCGGGACCTCTTGGGTTCGTTCTCTATTAATATTAATAATGAATTACAAAGGTTCCCCGGGGCGGGAACGATGGCGTCCGTTCCACCTGCCGGCCTGGCAGCAAAAGAGCCATGGGAGGCTTGCCCTGATCATTTTTTCAGGAGGTCCTGCATCTGCCGCCAGTGGTAGATCGCGACCGGTTCCTGCCGCCGGCCGGCCGCCGCGGCCGCCATGGCCCGGGCAATGTCCGCCCCGAGGATGCCTTTGTAGCGGTCCAGGGACCCCATGAGGAGCGGATCCAGCAGCGCCCAGGCGCGCCCCAGGAAGTCCTCCAGGGGGCGGGGTTCCGGCCTGCTTCCGAGGATCATGGAGGGGCGGAAGATGTGCGTGTGGTCGAAGCCCAGCGCCCCGATATCACGCTCCGTCTGCCCTTTTGTCCGAACGTAGAAGACCCGGGAAGCCGGGTCGGCGCCCACCGACGAGACCAGGAACACGGAGCGCGCGCCGAGCGCACGGGCTGCGCGGGCGGCGGCCACCGGGTAGTCGTGGTCGACCCGGTAGTACGCCGTTCGGTCCGGGGTGCGTTTGCGCGTCGTGCCCAAAGCGATGAAGACCTCGTCCAGGGTCGAACCGGACAGCCCTTCGCCTACGCTATCCAGGTCGCCCAGGAGGGTGTGCAGCCTCGGGTGGGCCAGACCCGGATCCCGGCGCACCACCGCGGTGATCAGCTGGTATTCGGGCCGCTCCAGCAGCTCCCCGAGCAGGTGCGCGCCCACGAAACCGGTGGCTCCGAAGACGATGGCTCGTTTCATGGGGTTCTCCGGCGGGCAGCGAAGGTTGGCGGCGGGGGCCGCGGGTCCAGGATATCCGCATGGCTGCGGGTACCGGCCGGCATGCCGCGCGCCCCGAGGCTTTCAGGTTCCCGGGCGCTGCTGAACCCGCCGGTCAGTGACCCCAGATGACCTCATCGCCGGGTGCGGGATGTTCCCTCTGGAACTGGGTCCGATAGTCCGGTTCGTTCACCTTCTCCTGGTACCGCTGCCAATCCACGTCCTGCTCGGCCAGTCGGGTGAAGGCTGATTTGAGGCTCAAGGCCTGGATGATCGCCTGATAGGCGGCCGGTTCCAGGTCCTGCAGCCGTTCGCGCACGTGGATGGGGCCGGTGAATTCCGGCGGATAGTTGCCGCCAGGGCTCTTGACCATCCTGCGGTAGGCGACGATGTGGCCGGCTGGGACCATCCCGGGCACCGCCACCTCCTGCTCGTAGGCATGCATGGAAGCCAGGGAGCGGTCGCTCCCGTCCAGGCCGCCGTTCACATAAGCGACGTAGACATAGCCTTCCTCCCGCCGGGCACCGTGCACCCCCGGCTGCAGGGCGAAGTGCCGGGCGACATGCACCGACCGGGTGCAGGAGACGAAGCCTCCGTACATGGAATTGAAGAGATAGGACTTGAGGTTGAAGCTTCGTTGCAGGTGGCTGGCATGGTCCGGTTGCTGAAAGGCCCTCTGGCCGCCCTGCCCCACGGAACGGTAGAGGCTGCTGAGGATCCCCCGTCCCGCCAGCAGGGTGGCAGGGGCGCTGCCCAGTCCCGTGAAGACGAAGCCGTGCGCCCGGCGAATGGCCGACGGGTTCCAGGCCTTGGTGTCAGGGCCGATGCTCGCGTCGTAGAGCCCACGGTAGCCATCGTCCAACGAAGCGCCATGGGGGGCGGCGGCCCGGATCAGCGGCCTGGGCAGCATGTCCATGGAGCTGAAGCGTTGCGGTGCCGCCGTGAAGAAGCCTTCCGCGTAGCCGGCGGACGCGTCGGCGGGCACTTCCCGGAAGGCCTGGCCGAAGGGGGCCGCGGACGCGGCCAGGCGTGAATGCCAATCGAAAGCTTCCTGCACGGCCCGGACCCTCGGGTCGCCTGGCGGGGTGGGGGGTGGCTGGGGGGCAGGCTTCGGCGCCTCGGTCTTCTGCCCGCCGCCACCTCCTCCGCAGCCCTGGATGAGCAGGAAGATGGCCAGAGCGGCCTTTTGCATGGTGCCTCCACGACACTATAAATAAATAATATACAAAGCCGGCTGGCCTGCCAGGGAATAATGCCGCTGGGCGTGCCTTTCGTTCCCTGCGCTACGGGCGGGAGCGGCCCACCCCCGCGGCCAGCGGACCGCCCCGGCCCGGGGTGCTTGTCTTCCCGCCGCCGCCGTGGTATCCGATGGGCACCCCCCAGCCCAGGCCGAGCCGGTCCTCCAGGAGTCCCATGCCCACTTCCACCACCCGTCTCAGCCTGCCCTCCCCCGCCCCGGGGACCGAACGGACCCTGCTGGTCCACCGCTTCGGCCAGCCCGGCGCCCGGCCCAAGGCCTACATCCAGGCCGCTCTCCACGCCGACGAGATCCCGGGCTTGCTGGTGGCCCAGCACCTGCTGCTCGGCCTGGAACAGGCCCAGGCCGAGGGCCGGATCCTCGGGGAAGTGGTGGTGGTGCCGGTGGCCAACCCCATCGGCCTGGCCCAGCACCTGAACGGCAGGCTGCTGGGTCGGTTCGACTGGGGCAGCGCCGTCAACTTCAACCGTGCCTTCCCCGATCTCACCGGGGCGGTCCTGGAGCGGGTGCGGGGCCGGCTGGGCGCCGATCCGGCCGGGAACGTCGCGCGGATCCGGGAGGCCATGGCCCTGGCCCTGGCGGAGCAGCCGGCCCAGGACGAGACCGGAACCCTCAAGCGGACCCTGCTGGGCCTGGCCCTGGACGCCGACCTGGTGCTGGACCTGCACTGCGCCGGCGAAGCCCTGCAGCACCTCTACGGCGCCCGGCGCCAGCGCGAGGACGTCGCGGAGCTGGGCGCGGAACTGGGCGCGGTGGTGGTGCTCCTGGACGACGGCACCGGCGGCACCCCCTTCGACGACGCCTGCAACAGCCCCTGGTGGAAGCTGGCCGAGGCGCTGGCGGGGGAGGGGCCGGTGCCTTCGGCCTGCTTTGCCGCCACGGTGGAGCTGCGCGGCCAGGCCGACGTGAGCGACGCGCTGGCCGCGCCCGACGCGGCGGCGCTGCTGCGGTTCCTGCAGCGGCGCGGCGTCCTCCAGGGCGATCCGGGGCCGGCTCCGGCGCCCCGGTGCGAGCCGACCCCCCTGGAGGGGCTGGAGTGGCTCACCGCCCCGGTGGCCGGGGTGGTGGTGTTCCACCGGGAGCTGGGCGAGCGGGTCCAGGCGGGGGACCTGGTGGCGGAGCTGGTGGCGCCCCTGGGCGAGCCCCTGGGCGCCTCCCGGACTCCGGTCCACTGCACGACCAGCGGCCTGCTGTTCGGGCGCATGATCGGCCGGCTGGCGCGGCCCGGGCAGCGCATCGCCAAGGTGGCGGGCGCGGAGCCCCTGGCCAACCGGGGCAAGCTGCTGGCGGATTGACCCCCAGCCAGGCCCATGGTCCAGCCGGCAAGGCTCGGGCTGGTGGGCCCTCGGGGCGGGCGGCAGGAGGCCGGCCGGGAACCAGGTCGCGTGCCCCATGGAACCTCCCCGGGGGCTCCGGCATTCAACGAAGGTCCCCGGGAGGCTGCCCATGCTCGGCATGCTCATGACCGCTCTGCTCATTCCTGCCTGGGCCTTGGCGGCGGTGCGGGTGACCCCGGGCGAGGCCCACCTCCAGGCGGGCGCCACCTGCGCCTTCGGCGCGACCCTGGACGGCGGCCAGCCCGCCGGCGGATGGCGCTGGCGGGTCCTGGCGGGCCAGGGCGAGATCGACGAAGCCTCCGGGCGCTACCGGGCCCCCGCCGGCGCCGGGGCGGCGCGGGTGCGGGCGGAGCTGCGGAGCGATCCGGCCGTGGCCGGGGAGGCCTCCGTCCTGGTGCTGCCGCTGCCCGCCGAGCTGGGCGGGGTGGTGGGCGCCTACCTGGGCGGACCGCCGCACAGCGACCGGCTGCCCTTCCTGGACCCGGAGACCGGGCGGCGCCCGGGGAACGCGGACGGAGCCTTCTCCGGCCCGGCCATCCGGCTGCAGGGCCACCGGGTGCTGGCGGGCTTCGGGCTCCCCTTCCTGCCCTTTGGCCTGCCCGCGGGACGGGGGGAGGCGCAGCGCCTCACCTACCGGGAGGGGAACGCCTGGGTGCGCGTGGACGCGGGGGATGAAGGCTGGATGGGGGCGGCCCCGCGCGGCCGGGTGGAGGCCCTGTCCATGGAGTTCCTGCACTGGAAACCGCACCTGTGGCGCAGTGCCATCCAGGAGCATGCGGTGGACGTGCGCGGCGTGTTGCCCTTCTGCGGCCACGCGCTGGCGGGCGGCCACCAGGACGGCCAGGGCGTTTCCGCCCGGTTCCAGGAGCCCTTCGGCCTCGCCTGCCTGGCCCCCGGGGCCGGGGCCGGGCGGGCCTGGCCGCTGCTGCTGGTGAGCGACCGCGCCGGCCACGTGCTGCGCACCGTCACGGCCCAGGGCGAGGTGTCGACCCTCTGCGGCCAGCCCGGCCAGGCCGGACACCGGGATTCCCCCGGGATGCTGGAGCGCCTGCGCGCCCTCTGTCCCGGCGGGGCGTCCCAGCTGCCGCTGTTCAACGGGCCCACCCACCTGGCCGTGCGCCGGGCGCCCGGGGCGAACCGCTTCTGCGCCGCCCGGGAGGAGGCCCTGGTGGCCGACAGCGGCAACCATGTGATCCGCTCCGTGAGCGCGGACGGCAAGGTGGCCACCCTTGCCGGGACCCCGGGGCGGGCCGGGCACCGCGATTCCGCCTTCGCGGAGCTGGCCGTCTTCAACGACCCCCAGGGGCTGGCGGCGCACGCCGAAGGCACGGTCTACGTGGCCGACCGCGGCAACCGGGTGATCCGGGCGATCCATCCCGACGGCGCCGTGACCACCCTGGCGGGCGCCCCGGGCGAGGCCGGGGCGGTGGACAGCGCGGACGGCCCGGCCCGCTTCACCGACCCCAAGGCCCTTTGCCTGCACCCGCGCCTAGCTGCCTTGTGCGTGCTGGACGGGCACGCGCTGCGCCTGGTCCACCTGCCCGAAGGCACGGTGGGGACGCTGCTGGGCGTGGCGGACGCGCCGGGCTTCCGGGACATCGGCCCGGGCGAGCCCGGGGACCAGGCCTGCCTGAACGATCCCACCGGGCTCGCCTGGACCGGGGAGGGGCTGCTCATCGCCGATCACGGCAACCACGCCGTGCGCATGGTCAGCCCGGATGGCCGGCAGCTGCGGACCGTGGCGGGCGACCCGGCCCAGGGCTTCACCCGCTGGGGCCTGGTGCGGGATGGTCTGACCGGCCCGCCGGATGAGCGCTATGCGGCCCTGGAAGGACCCTGGACGGTGGCTTCCCGCCCCGGGGACGCGGGGGCCTTCGCCACCAGCGGCCCCTCCCTG
>Ga0302291_10000631_pt1 | contig 10263 bp, 10 predicted proteins | sample III_Fen_N1_4_FD_194548 | JGI IMG/M metagenome (GOLD analysis project Ga0302291, IMG submission 194548) | Peat permafrost microbial communities from Stordalen Mire near Abisko, Sweden - III_Fen_N1_4 | ecosystem: Environmental > Terrestrial > Soil > Wetlands > Permafrost | place: Sweden: Abisko... | reverse complement strand
AGCACCCGAAGCACTGAACAGGCAGCCGACTCACCCAATCCGGCGGGCCGGCGGCTACGAACTCCTCCTAGAGAGACTCAACTCCTGAGGAGGAGAACCATGTTCGGAAGGAAGATGGTGGTCGACATGATCACCCGCAGTTCCGAGAACGACAACGACCGTCGCGCGTTCTTGCGCACGGCCGGGGTCGCCGGGCTGGGCGTCGTCGGCAGTGCAGCCTTGCTGGGTTCGGGAACCACGACCGCCGCAGCGGCGTCCCCCATCAGCGATGGCGCAGTGCTCAACTTCGCCCTCAACCTGGAGTACCTGGAGGCGGAGTTCTATTCCCACGCCGTCTTCGGGCATGGCCTTGCCGCCGGCATGACGGGCGGAACGGGGCAGCTGGGTGGTGTGACCGGAGGTCACGCTGTCCCGTTCAACTCACGGAAGCTCAAGCAGTACGCCACCGAGATCGCCGGCGACGAGCTCAGTCACGTGCAGTACCTGCGCTCGGCTCTCGGATCGGCACGGGTCTCCCGACCACAGATCGACCTGCAGGCCAGCTTCACGGCTGCAGCGATGGCCGCGGGACTCATCAAGCCGGGCCAGACATTCGACCCCTTCGCCAGCGACGACAACTTCCTGCTCGGCGCCTTCATCTTCGAGGACGTCGGAGTGACCGCCTACAAGGGTGCGGCGCCGCTGATCACGAACAAGACCTACCTCGAGGCCGCCGCAGGCATCCTCGCGGTCGAGGCCTACCATGCCGGCATCGTGCGGACCAGCCTCTACGACAAGGGCCTGACCGTCCAGGCGGGGAAGATCTCCATCGCCCGCGACAGCCTGGACGGGACGACCGATCTCGACCAGGAGTTGACCCGCTCCGGCGGAATGGCGAATCTCGTCCCCACCGATGCGAACGGTGTCGCCTTCAGCAGGTCGACGTCCCAGGTTCTGAACATCGTCTACCTGACCCCCAAGAAGGTCAGCAAGGGCGGCTTCTTCCCCGCCGGCGTCAACGGCACCATCAACCAGAGCGGTGCCAACGGCTGAGGTTGCCAGCTGGGGATGACGCAGATCAAGGCTCGACAGCGGTGAGCGTCGGTGCTGGAGTGCTGGCAAGACTCAGCAACCCGGGCCGACGCTCACCGTCTGGCCCGGTTCGGGCAACGTGCTGGTGCGCTGGCGGTGAGACCCGGTCTGATTCAGTCCTTGTCGTGCTTCTCGGCCTTCTCGCGCTTCTTCCGCTTCTTGCGGGCCTTCGCCCAGGCGAGCACCTTCTTCTCGTCCCACAGCGGGGTACGGGCGTCGAGCCACTTGTCGCGCGGGGCGTGGAACTCCTTGCCGTTCTTGCGCTCCTTGGACATCGCAGAGCGGAACTGCTCCTTCGGGAGGCCTACAAGTTCAGCCGCCTGGGACGTCGTCAACACACGCAGCACCCTACTGTGATTCGGGTCGCGTGCTCATCAACGGGCGCTATCAGGCTCCAGGACGTCGAGGATCGTGCGGACGTGCTGCGGCGACTCGTCGCGCCGGGATGGGTCGTCAGTGAGGAAATGGACGAAGCCCTTGATGGCTCCGATTGTCTTTGCCATGTCGCCCTCCTTGTGATTTCGATCCCAATAGCGGTGAGCTTAGCATCTCTAGAGATGCCAATCAAGCATCCCTAGAGATGCTAAGGGCTCGTCACGGAGGCCGAAGGGTGAATTGCTGGATCGATTGGTCAGACCACGACGAGGTCGAAGTCGCCCTCTGCACGGAGGACGTCGGCGTAGTGGGCACGCTGCTCAGCCGAGGGTTCGCTCAGGGGAACGATCGACGGCCGGACGCCGTGGTGGCGGAAGCCGATCACCTTCACCCGCATCCGTGGATCGACGTCTGCCAGCCACCGTCCGGTCCGGCTCAGCAGTTCGTCGGCGTCGTTGACCCCGGGCACCAGCAGGAGACGGACCTCGTGGAGCTTTCCCGCAGCAGCGAGCAGCCGGATGCTGGCGAGGATGCGCTCGTTTCCCGAGCCGGTCATGCGCCGGTGGATGGCGTCGTCCAGGCATTTGAGGTCGACCATCGCCGCGTCCATGACGGGGAGGAGCAGCTCCCAGGTTGCGCCTTCGGCGTCCCCGTTGGTGTCGACGAAGCAGGTGAGGCGGGCGAGCCCGGTGTCGGACTTCAGCGCAGCGAACAGGGCGCGGACGAAACTGGCCTGCTGCGTCGCCTCGCCCCCTGAGACGGTCACCCCGGAGAGGAACGGTGCTGCCGGACGGATCCGCGCCAGCAGGTCCGCCACAGCGAGCGTCCGCGCCTTCGGTGTGGAGTCGTACTCGCAGACGTCGATGCAGGTGTCGCCCCCCGTGCAGGTGGCTGCGTCCCAGAGCACCTTGCCTGCACCATCGAGGCTCAGGGCTCCGGACGGGCAGGAGACGACGCAGTCGCCGCAGTCGATGCAGGGGTTGATCGTGTACGGGTTGTGGCACGCGATGCAGTCGAGGTTGCAGCCCTGGGTGAAGACGACGAACCGGTTGCCGGGCCCGTCGACGGCGGAGAACTCGATGACGTCGGTGATGAGGCCGGTGGAGAGCTCAGCCAACGGGAGGCGCCGCGCTCAACTCCGCGGCGATGATCCGCTTCACCGCACGGGTGGTGACGGTGTGGTTGATCTCCGCCGTGGCGGCGAGGTAGTCGCTGGCGTGGCGCGAACCGTGCTCCTCGATCCCGACGAGGTCGCTCTTGCGCACGAGGTAGCCGGTGATCCGGATGAACTCGTTGGAGTCGAGGTTGAAGGTGAAGTCCCGCATGCCCACGCTGAACGCGCCACGGATCACGTCCACCATCGCCTGCGGGTTGGCCTGGACGGTCTCCTCGACGTGGAAGATGTCGGAGATGCCGGCCGCGAACAGGGCGTGGTGCGGTGCACAGGCCGCGATGTGCTCGCGCAGGCCCGGCTCGTCCCCGATCGGGATACGGGTGCCCGCGGTGGTGCCGAGGTCGAGGTCGATCCCGCTCTGGCTGTGCAGGTAGGCGAACCCGTTGCCTCCGCCGCAGTAGGGCAGCGGACGCGCGGCGACCAGCTCGGCGACCCGACGGGTGAGCCGGTAGGCGGCGGCGTTGGCGCGGTCGTCGTGGCCGTAGCGGGCGTCGGTGAGCCCTTCGCGGACCATCAGGTCGTTCACGCACTCGGCAAGGCCGAAGATGCCGAACATCAGCGAGAACCGGTCGAGGTCGATGAGCCCTTCCGTTGCGAGGAAGTTCGTCTCGAAGAACCGCGCGTGCTCGACCAGTGAGCGGATCCGGGCCTCGCCGAGCTCGGCCGTCAGCTCCACCCAGTGCGGCAGTGCCTCGTCGCAGAAGGCGTCGATGCCGCCGACGTGCCGGGCGACGGCTTCCTTCAGGTTCAACCGCACAAGGCTGTGCGCGCCACCGCGGGTCTTCAGCGAGTTGTAGCAGCTGACCACCGCGTAGTCGGTGCCATGGTCGGCGACCATCATCGGGTGGTTGACGAAGTGCGGCTTGCCGGTGACGAACACCGTCCGGACGGCGTCCTCGATCAGGTCGTCAGGGGTCTCAGGGGTCACCTTCAGTGTCAGGTTGGGCACCACCTGGCGGAGCGACCGTTCCACGCGCCAGATCGAGCGCACGATGCGGCCGTCGCCGGGGCCGACGTTGGCGTGCACGAACGCGTCCGGGAGCATCCGGTCGAGCTGGATCCAGAAGCGCCTCAGCCTGGCGTCGAGCTCAGCGTCGGCCAGCTCGGCCGGGACGAACGGCTCCAGCAGGGCGTCGAGGTCGCCGAGGTAGACCGGGTAGGTCGTCACCGACGGCACCTGGCTGTAAAGGATCGTCAGGAAGGAGAGGGCATCGTCGAGGTTCGTGGGCGGCTCGAGTTCGAGGTGCTGGACACCGTTGCGGAGCGCCTTGGCGTAATCAGGCAGCACGTACCGCGGCGAGAACGGTGCATTGCCCTCATACATGTCGCAGATCACGCGCGCCTGCAGCGCCTCTGCACACAGCGGCGAGAGATCCGGGTAGGGGAGCGCGCTCACTGCGAGCCCGGCAAGTCGCCGGATCTTCTGGTCATAACCGAGCGCTGCGCTGGTGACCAGCTGATCAGCTTCTGTCCTGAACGACTCCATGTCCACCCGCCCAGCCTACCGTGGGCGGGCCTCGCAGTTTCGTTTCGGTAACGGTTCGTCACAGGTGCTCAGACGCGGTCCGGACGACTCCCGGCGAGCACTAGAGTCATGCCGATGAGCGCGGCTTCCGCGCCAAAAAGAGATTCCAAAAGGAGACACCGTGCGACAGGTGATCAAGATCGCTATCGCGGCAACAGCCGCCTTTGCCCTCGCTGCATGCAGCAGCGCCGCGCCTACCCCTGCGGCCAGCGGCAGCAGTGCACCCGCCAGTTCCTCGGCTGCGGCCCCGGCCCTCAAGGTCGGCATGGCGTATGACGTCGGCGGCCGTGGCGACCAGTCCTTCAACGACTCCGCTGCAGCCGGCCTGGACAAGGCCAAGAGCGAGTTCGGCCTGGAGACCAAGGAAGCCGCAGCAACCAACGGCGAGGCCGAGTCCGCTCGCGCCGAGCGCCTCCAGCAGCTGATCGATGCCGGCTACACCAACATCGTCGCTGTCGGCTTCGCCTACGCCACCGCGGTGGGCAAGGTCGCCAAGGAGAACCCGGATGTCAAGTTCGCCATCGTGGACGATGCCTCCGAGGCTTCCACCGGCGCCAACATCATGAACATCACCTTCGCAGAGAACGAGGGCTCGTTCCTCGTCGGCGCAGCCGCTGCACTGAAGACCAAGACCGGCACGATCGGCTTCATCGGTGGCGTCGAGACCGACCTCATCAAGAAGTTCGCAGCGGGCTACGTTGCCGGCGCCAAGGCTGCCAAGCCTGACGTCAAGGTCGTCTCCAAGTACCTCACCCAGCCGCCGGACTTCTCGGGCTTCTCGTCCGTCGACAAGGGCAAGGCTGCCGCTGAGGGCATGTACCAGGGTGGGGCGGACATCGTCTACCACGCAGCCGGCGGTTCCGGCGGCGGCGTGTTCACCGCTGCGAAGGCTGCCAAGAAGCTGGCCATCGGCGTCGACTCCGACCAGGCCCTCACGGCTGCTGCTGACGTCCGCTCCGTCATCATGACCTCGATGATCAAGCGCGTCGACGTGGGCGTGTACACCTTCATCAAGTCGATCAAGGACGGCAGCTTCAAGGCCGGCAACACCGTGTTCGACCTCAAGGCAGACGGTGTGGGCTACGCCACCACCGGCGGCATGATCGACGACATCAAGGACAAGCTGGAGGCTTACAAGGCCGACATCATCTCCGGCAAGATCGTCGTCCCCGCGAAGTGACCTCACCCGTGGGACTCCCGTTCCACAGCTGAAGAAACATCCGCCGGCCCGGGCAACACGTCAGTGTCGCCCGGGCCGGTTCGTTCCCACTAGAGTGCCGAGAAGGCGGTCCGGGCAGCCGGTATCGGTGCCAGAACCGCCCTCGAACCTGACGAGGAGCCCAGCCCATGTCGAGTGCCGTCGAGGCTGCAGAGGTCACGGGCGCAGCAGCCCAGCCTGACCTGGCGGTCGAACTTCATGGCATCACCAAACGCTTCCCCGGCGTCGTCGCCAACCGCGACATCGCCCTCAGTGTCCGCAGGGGCACCATCCACGCCATCGTCGGCGAGAACGGTGCCGGGAAGTCGACGCTGATGAAGATCCTCTACGGCGTGCAGCTGCCGGACGAGGGCACCATCGCCATCAACGGCACCCCGGTCGTGCTGAAGAGCCCCATCGAGGCCATCAAGGCCGGCATCGGCATGGTCTTCCAGCACTTCATGCTGGCCGACAACCTCACCGTCCTCGAGAACGTCGTCCTCGGCGCAGAGGGACTGCACGGGATCGGGGATGCGGCGCGCGCCAAGATCCGTGAGCTCTCCGGTGAGTACGGCATGGCCATCGACCCGGACGCGCTGGTCGCGGAACTCGGTGTCGGCGACCGCCAGCGCATCGAGATCATCAAGGTGCTCTACCGCGGCGCGAAGATCCTGATCCTCGACGAACCCACGGCCGTGCTCGTACCGCAGGAGGTCACAGAGCTCTTCGACCACCTGCGCGAGCTCAAGGCGGAGGGACTCACCGTCATCTTCATCAGCCACAAGCTCGACGAGGTGCTGTCCGTCGCAGACGACATCACCGTGATCCGGCGCGGCACCACCGTCGCTGAGGCGGACCCGAAGAAGGTCACCGCCCGGCAACTGGCAGAACTCATGGTCGGCTCGGAGCTGCCGTCCCCGCAGACCGAGGAGTCAACGGTCACCGACCAGGTGCGCCTGGAGCTGCGTGGCGTCGACCTCTCCAGTGGCGGCGAGCGCAAGGTGCTGGACGGCATCAGCCTTGTCATCCACGCCGGTGAGGTCCTTGGCATCGCGGGCGTCGAGGGCAACGGCCAGGCCGAACTCGTCGAGGTGATCATGGGCATGCGCCGGCCCACCGCCGGTGAGGTGCTGCTCGAGGGTGACGACATCACAACGGCAGGCGTCCGCGAGATCCGCGAGGCCGGCGTCGGCTACATCCCCGAGGACCGGCACCGGCACGGCCTGCTGCTCGAGGCGCCGCTGTGGGAGAACCTGATCCTCGGTCACCAGACCCAGGCCCCGAACATCAAGGGCCCGCTCATCGACGCCAAGGCAGCCAAGGCCGAGACGGAGCGGGTGGTGCGCGACTTCGACGTGCGCACGCCGTCGATCTTCGTGACGGCCGGCTCGCTGTCCGGTGGCAACCAGCAGAAACTGATCGTCGGCCGCGAGATGAGCCACTCCCCACGGGTTCTCGTCGCAGCGCACCCCACCCGGGGCGTCGACGTCGGCGCGCAGGCAGCGATCTGGGACCTGATCAAGGCCGCCAGGCGCGAAGGCATGGGGGTGCTGCTGATCTCGGCAGACCTCGAGGAACTCGTCGGCCTCTCCGACACCATCCGCGTGATCCTGCGCGGCAGCCTTTCCGGCGACTTCGATCCCGACGTGGTCACCCGGGAGGAACTCGGCGCAGCCATGACTGGCGCCGTCAACCGTGAGGAGGAGCGGTGAAGTTCGACCTGCGGAAGGTGGCGCTGGCAACAGCTGCCCCACTCCTGGCGATCGTGGTGGCACTGCTGTTCACCTCGCTCATCCTCCTTGCCGCCGGCGACCCGGTGGTCGCGGTCTGGCAGGTGTTGTTCAAGGTGCCGCTGCCGCGGCAGATGGTCGCCATCCTCAACGAGGCGACCGTGCTCTACCTCTCCGCCGTCGCCGTGGCGATCGGGTTCAAGATGAACCTGTTCAACATCGGCGTCGACGGCCAGTACCGGATCGCATCGTTCGCTGCTGCCGTGTTCGCGGGGGCGCACTTCCTGCCCGGCTGGCTGAACATCGTCGTGTCGATCCTCATCGCCATGGTCACCGGGGCCCTGTGGGCGGCCATCGCCGGCTTCCTGAAGGTGGGCCGCGGCGTTTCCGAGGTGATCAGCACGATCATGCTCAACTACATCGCCACCTACTTCGTCGCCTACATGCTCAAGAGCGCTGCGGTGAAGGTGGAGGGCAGCAACGCCACCAGCACGCAGATCCTTGCAGAGGACTCCCGGGTACCCGGCATCAACCTCCAGGTCTGGCTCGGCACCGGCCGTGAGGTCTACGGCCTGATCTTCCTCTCGATCATCGTCGGCATCCTGTTCTGGTTCGTGCTCAGCAAGACCCGCTTCGGCTTCGACCTGCGGGCGACCGGCCGTTCGGAGACCGCGGCCATCGCCAGCGGCGTCAACGTCAAGCGCATGGTGGTCACGTCGATGGTGCTCTCCGGCGCGATCGCCGGCCTCGTAGGCATGCCCCTGCTGTTCGGCCAGGACTACGGCTACGGCGACACCGTCCAGGCGGGCCTCGGTTTCGCCGGCATGTCGGTGGCGCTGCTCGGGCGCAACCACCCCGTCGGCATGGCGTTCGCAGCCATCCTGTGGGGCTACCTGAACCAGTTGAGCAACGGCCTGCAGATCAGCGCCGGCGTCTCGGACAAGCTGGTCCTGATCATCCAGGGCATCATCGTGCTCTCCGTCGTCATCGCCTACGAGGTCGTCCGCAGGGCGGGGCTGAGGATGGAGCAACGCAGGGTCGCCCGGGAACTCGCAGCAAAGCCCGCGCCGGTAGCAGAGGGGGTGGCGGCATGAGCACAACAGCCCCTGCCCGTGAGCAGAAGCTCCGCGCGTCGATCCGCACCGGGCGTCCGTCCTGGTACTGGCCGGTGCTGATCCTCGGTTCCGTGCTCGTCCTCTCCACCGTCCGCGTGCTGACCGGTGCCAACGACCTCGATTCCTCCGGCGCGCTCGGCGCTGCGATCGGGCTGGCCATGCCGCTGGCGCTCGCCGGCCTCGGTGGCCTGTGGTCGGAACGGGCCGGCGTCGTCAACATCGGGCTTGAGGGCATGATGATCCTCGGCACCTGGGGTGCCGCCTTCTTCGGCTTCCTCTACGGTCCGTGGGTCGGCATCCTCGGCGCCGTGGCGATGGGCGTCCTCGGCGGGGCCATCCATGCCCTCGCGACCGTCGTCTTCGGCGTCGACCACATCGTCTCCGGCGTGGCAGTGAACCTGCTCGGCGCCGGTGCCGGTGCCTACCTTGCCGTCCGGACCTTCACCGGCATGCCCGGCGGGGGTCCCACGCAGTCGCCGCCACTGGACAAGCTGCCGTTCCTCTCCGTGCCCGGGCTGGGTGACTGGCTGCTCGGACTCGAGCAGTCGCACACCTGGCTGGTTGCCGACGTCGCCGGCATCCTGCGCACCCTGACCACCGACGTGAACGTGCTCTCGATCATCGCCGTGCTGCTGCTGGTCGGTTCCTGGTGGATCCTGTGGCGCACCCCCATTGGCCTGCGACTGCGGTCCTGTGGCGAGGCGCCGCACGCTGCGGAGACCCTCGGCGTGAACGTGCTGCGCTACAAGTTCATCGCCGTGCTCATCTCCGGTGGCCTCGCAGGGCTCGCCGGCGGCTTCCTCGTGCTGGTGGCGTCCAACCTCTACCGCGACGGGCAGACCGGCGGACGCGGCTACATCGGCCTTGCAGCAATGATCTTCGGCAACTGGCGGCCCGGTGGCCTCGCCGCCGGAGCGCTCCTGTTCGGCTACGCAGATGCCGTGCAGCTGCGCGGACGCGGCGACGTGATCCACGCCTACCTGCTGCCGATCGGTGTACTGCTGCTCGCCTGGGGCGTGTGGCAGCTGATCCGCGCGAAGCAGGAAAAGAAGCTGCTCGGTGTGTGGCGGATCATGATGGCGCTCGTCGTGCTGCTCTGGTACGCCGTGACCAGCGAGGTGCCGCCGGAGTTCACTTCGATGACGCCCTACATCGCAACACTGCTGGTGCTCGCGTTCTCTGCCCAGCGACTGCGAATGCCCGCGGCCGACGGCCAGGTGTATCGAAAGGGTGAGGCCAATTAGCGAAGCGGTCGACTGGGAGGCGCTGCGGTCGAAGGCACGGGAGCTGACCACCCGGGCCTATGCGCCGTACTCGCACTTCCCTGTCGGGGCCGCAGGGCTCGTCGACGACGGCCGGATCGTGGTCGGCTGCAACGTCGAGAACGCCGCCTACGGTGTGGCACTGTGCGCGGAGTGCGGCATGATCAGCGACCTCGTCGCCGGTGGCGGCGGACGGCTGGTCGCCTTCAGCTGCGCCAACGCCAACGGTGACCTGCTGATGCCCTGCGGACGCTGCCGGCAGCTGCTCTGGGAGCACGGTGGTGCAGCACTCCAGGTCGACACCCCCGCCGGCGTGATGACGATGGACCAGGTGCTGCCGATGGCCTTCGGGGTCGCGGAACTGGACGTTGTCAGCGGCCAGCAGACGAAAGCTCAGGTAGTGAAGGCAGAGGACAACTAGTGGCGGTTCCGCTCGAGCTCTGCAGGAGCCTGCCGAAGGTGGCGCTGCACGACCACCTCGACGGTGGCCTGCGTCCGGCGACCATCGTCGAAGAGGCCCGGCTGATCGGGCACACGTTGCCCACAGACGACCCGGAAGCCCTCGGGGAGTGGTTCTATGCCGCGGCGGACTCCGGCTCGCTGGTGCGCTACCTGGAGACGTTCGACCACACCATCGCGGTGATGCAGACCGCGGCGCAGCTGCGCAGGGTCGCCGCGGAATTCGTCGAGGACCAGGCGATGGACGGCGTCGTCTACGCGGAGGCGCGCTGGGCGCCCGAGCAGCACCTCACGGCCGGCCTGAGCCTCGAGGAGGCCGTCGAGGCGGTGCGGGACGGCCTGGCCGAAGGCATG
>Ga0302291_10000629_pt1 | contig 10267 bp, 10 predicted proteins | sample III_Fen_N1_4_FD_194548 | JGI IMG/M metagenome (GOLD analysis project Ga0302291, IMG submission 194548) | Peat permafrost microbial communities from Stordalen Mire near Abisko, Sweden - III_Fen_N1_4 | ecosystem: Environmental > Terrestrial > Soil > Wetlands > Permafrost | place: Sweden: Abisko... | reverse complement strand
TTCCGAACGACGCAGGACGATGTCGGGAAGGAAGAAGCCGATGAATGCCGAGACGAGTCCGATCGCTGCGGGCACCTCGAAGCCGGTGATGCCGGAGAGCACCAGCCCGAGCCCGAACATCGGCGCGACGAGCAGGCCGGCGAGCGCACACAGCACCTTGTAGGCGTAGTGACGGTCGACCGAACGTCCCGCCATCCGCAGGCGTCGCAGGGTATCGGTGGTGACGGGCCGCCGTAGTCGCCAGCGGACCCAGTTGCCGACGCGGTCGATACCGCTGCCGCTCGTCTCGGGGGCGGACGCAAGCCGGCCGTCCAGCAGGTCGAGAGCGTCGGCAAGCCGCGGCGCTGTGGGGACGAGCACGCCGACGACGGCCCAGAGCCCGAAGCCGGCCAGACCCCCGGCGAGGATCGCTAGCAGCTGGGCGTTCATGCGAGCCGCCGCAGGATGCGCTGCCGCGGCCGGGGCAGGGTGAGCCGTCGCAGGAAGAGGAGGGCGCCGAGGTAGGCGAGCACCAGTGCAGCCAGCAGGAGCTGGCCGAGCGGGGAGCCGTACGGCGCGAAGAAGGAGCCCCCGAAGGTCAGTGCCAGGCCGAGCACGACCAGCGTGATCAGGGTGACCTGGCGGACGACGATGCGCGGCTTCGCCCGCTCGGTCTCGATCTCGCGAAGCGCACGGAGCCGGTCCTGGATGTTGTCTGCGAGAGCAGCGAGGGTGGCCGTCGCGCCGGTGCCGCCACGGCCGGCCGCGAGTGACAAGGCCGCCAGGACCGCGTCAGCGTCCGGGCTGTCGAGCTCGTCGGCGAGGCTGAGCAGGGCCTGCGCGGTGGTCCAGCGGTCGTCCAGCCGGGCGGTGAGGAGTCGCAGGTGTGGGGCAAGGAGTGTCGGCGCCTGCCCGACGGACACCCGGATCGCGTCACTGATCGAGCGCCCGGTGGGCAGCAGGGACGCAAGGGACCGCACCCAGCGATCGAGGGCCTCAAGGACAGCGAGGTCACGGTTGGACGGTGCGGAGAGCACCATCGGCAACCCGTAGGCGACCAACGGCACCAGGACTGCGAGCAGCGGCCAGCCCACGATCGCAGCGGCGACGAAGCCCGCTGCGAGGGCGAGAGCCAGCTGCCACCATCGTCGCCGTACCGCCTGCCCAATGCTTGAATCCACAACCTTTTTCCACAGACCTGTGGACAACGGGGTGGAGTCCGCCGGCCGGCGACGCAGGCCTGCGGCGAACAGGATGAGCCCTCCCGCGAGCAGGACGCCGCACACGCCGGCGAGGAGCGTGGCCATCAGTCGCCCCAGGCCGAGGTGAACGGTGCCAGCTCGTCCAGCAAGCCTGCGTCCGGTGTGAATTGGTCTGGCCCGCCGTCCCCCGACCGGAAGCACAGGTGGGTCACCGGGCGACCCGATTCGAGACCGCCGGTGAGCTGCCGGATCTCGGCGACGGCCCTGGTGCGAAGGCCGCCTCGCCAGGTGTCGTCCACCAACCGGACGTGGATGAGCAGGTGGATGTGGTGGGCGATCTGGCGATAGGCCTCCTCGACCGTCAGGACGCCGCCCTGCGCGACGCGCGATGCGAGCCGGTCCATCGTGGACGCGGCAGAGTGGGAGTGCGTGGTGGAAAGAGTGCCTGCTCCAGCGGTCATGGCCTCGAACATTGCGCCGGCCTCACCTCCGCGGACCTCGCCGACGATCAGGCGGGAGAGGTTCTGCCGCAGGGCTTCGGGGATCAGGTCTGCAACGGTGAACTCGCCGAGGCGCCGGCCGTCCTGCACCTCGCCCATCCCCACCCGGGCCTGCAGCGCGAGCATGTTCCGGCGTCGGGGTTGCAGGTGGGTGAGCAGCTCGTAATCGGTTTCCAGAGTGCCGAAACGCTCGTTCTCGGGGATCGCTGCGATCAGGGCGCGAAGCAGAGTGGTCTTGCCGGCGCCCTGGTCACCGGAGATCACCATCGACTTGCGGGCCAGAACAGCCGCGTGCATGAACCTGGCCACGTCGAACGACATCATGCCGCCGTCGGCCAGCTGCCGCAGCGTCACATCGGTGAGGGTGTGCTGCCGGATGGTGATCGAAGGCCGGTAGCTCAACCCGAAGCCGATCGCATGCAGCCGGAACCGGTCGCCGAGCGCGAGCGTCATCATCGGGTGCGTGTCGTCGAACGGGCGGGCGGGCGTGACGGTCTCGCCGAGGAAGCGGATCGCCTCCACCAGCTCGATGTCGGAGTCGGCGACCGCCGGACGCTCCTCGCGCCGCCCGTCCCCGTACTGCACCACCACCGAGTCGCAGCCGTGGATCTCGATGTTCTCCGCCTCGGGGATCTCGAAGAGGGGCTGCAGCCGGCCGAACCCGAAGATCGCGTTCTCGACCGCTCGGGAGTAGGCCTCCTCGACAGCCATGGACCACAACGCCTCACCGTTGGTGCGCAGGGCCTCCACGTGCTCCCTGACGACGGCGATGATGATCGAGCGCCCCAGCAACAGTCGGTCCACGTCGGCGAGCGGTCCCGGCTTCTCGGCCATCGCAGCCGTGATGCGCTCCGAGGCCCTGCGCCGCAGCGCGACCACCAACGGCCAGTCGACGGGCGCCGCATCGTTCGGCTTCGCCTCGATCAGCCGCTCCCTGCGATGGGTCGTCTCGAGACTCACCTCCACGGCGAGCAGGTCGACCTCGGCGAGGCGTCGCATCAGGCCCGCCAGCCGTGATCCGGGAACTCCTTCGCCATCAGCGATCCCCTCACTCCGAGAGCTGCGGCATCCCGGGGTGGGTAGGCAGCTAACGAATCCGAGGATCGTAAGCGAGCCCCGACCCGATTTCCCAGAGGGGGGAGACAAGTTGTGGATAACACAGACAGGTTCGTACAGCCTGTGGACAGCCGCCCGAGAGGCTGTTGTGAGGCCCTCAGGGAGAAATCTGCACCCGGATCGCGTTGAGACGTCCAGCTCGCGCGATGGAGCCTGACGTGATGCAGATTCCTCCCAGCCGGCACCGGAAGCGTGTCCGAGAACCGTCAGGAAGGCAGCTGGAGCGCGTCCCCACGAACCTCCGCCAGCCCGTCGGCCACAACGGAAGCGATGGCGCGCTCGCGCTGCTTCACGTCGGGCCACGCCGGAATGACCTCGGCGAGGGCAACCGGTCGTGGCGCGGCCTCGCGCAGGACCTTCAGCACCGCTCCGCGCGCCTGCCGGTGGCTGCCAACATAGGCCGCCTGCTTCGGCCGTACGTCACCGGTGTCCGGATACCCGGCGGACCGCCAGGCGCATACTTCCGATAGCGGGCACACCCCACAGCGGGGCGCGCGGGCCGTGCAGACCACCGCGCCGAGCTCCATGGTCGCAGCGTTCACGGCGGCTGCGTCCGCCATCCCTTCCGGCAGGATCGACTCCATCAGCGGCAGGTCACTGCGCGCGGCCGGCCCGGGCTGGGCCCGTCCGGACAGCACCCGCGCAAGCACCCGGCGGGTGTTGATGTCGACGACCGGGTGTCGCTCGCCATGGGCGAAGACAGCAACGGCCCGCGCGGTGTACTCCCCGACCCCGCTGAGCGCGAGCAGGTCCTCCACCTGGCTGGGCACGACGCCGCCGTGCCGCTGGCTGATCTCGATAGCTGCCCGGTGCAGCCGCAACGCCCGTCGTGGATAGCCCAGGTTCGCCCACTGCCGGACGGCCTCCGCCGGCGGCTCGGCGGCCAGCGCACCCGGCGTGGGCCAACGCTCCAGCCAGGCCTCCAGGTGCGGGATCACCCGGTTCACCGGGGTCTGCTGCAACATGAACTCGCTCACCAGAACGCCCCACGCACCGAAGTCCGGACGCCGCCAGGGCAGGTCGCGGGCGAACTCGGCGTACCACTCGATCAGCGGTGGGGCGATCAGCGGCGTCGCGAGGTCGGGCACGCGGCTCAGCCTAGGTGCCTCCGGCGGACGGTCGCGGCGTACCCAGTTGCAGCCGTCGGCCGGCGGCCCTGCCGCTGAGCACATCGCCGAGCGTCCGAACGTCCTCGACGTAGCTGCTGGCCATCAGCCTCCGCGGCGCAGCCTCACCCGCAGCGAACACGGCAGCTTCAGTCGGCTGCCAGGCGACCTTCGCCCACACGTCCACCCCGAAGCGGTGCCCGATCTCCCCCGACCCGTACGGACGGCCCGGCCCAACGACGACCAGCCCGACCCGCTCGGCGCCCGCTGCTGCCACCACCAGCGGCAGGTACAGACGCAGGGCTGCAAGGTCGACCAGCCGGCTACCCGTGACCACGGCCACCCCGCTGCTCGCAGCAACGAGAGCGGGCTGCAGTCCGGCGGGCATGATCCGTCCGGCATCGACGAGCACCGTGCGGCCCGCCTCCTCGAGAGTGGTCGCCAGTTCCGGCCACACCGGCCCGAAGAGGTCCACCATGCCGGGGTGTGAGAATCCCGGCAGGAAGTCCCTCCCTTCCTCCGCGTGCAGGGGAACGGTCATGGACGGGAGGCACTCCACGAGCGACCGGCGCTCCCTGTGAGCCTGGAGCAGGCCGCCGAGGCCCCGTCCGCCCGGGTCGACGCCTTGCAGGTGGCCGGCCAGCACCGTCTGGTCCGGCTCACGGTTGGCATCCACGAGCAGCACCGGTTCCGGCCAGGTGAGCGCCAGCGCCACCCCCAACCCGGTGACGCCCGGTGAATGGCCGGCGCTCGCCAGCAGGAGCATGCTCACCGCGGGCTGCCAGGAAGGCGCACCAGAGCGAGCTGCTCGTTGGCTGCGAGCCGCACCACCCGCTCCCCCTCCGCCGCGGGGACACTCACATCGACGATCGAGGCACCGTCGGGCAGGACGGCGGCCGCCGTAGAGATCCGTGCCGCCACGCTCGCTCCCGCCGGCGGCTCCGCTCCGTCGCGTCCGACGGGGACGAGCAGCACCTCCGTACCCGGCGGCATTGCAGCGGACGGCAGCCGTCCTGCAGCAAGGCGCAGCCCGATGCGGACGCTGCCCGCCTCCACCACCGGCTCACCGAACGAGCGGGGACTCAGCAGGCTGCCTTCGACGAGGTCACTGAGGGCCGTCCGGCCGACGACGGTGTCGAGCTGGTCGGACGAGAGGGTCTCGACACCGAGCGCCGGCACTGCGGAGGTCGCGCCGAGATCGGCAGCCGTGATCACCTGGTCGCGGTACACCGTCCGCTTCACCACGAGGACGTTGTGCGCGTTGCTGAGGTTCCCGTAGAGGAGTGCGGCACCCAGCCCGCCGAGGCAGACGGCGAGCACGCCGACAGCCATCCAGCGCAGGTTGCGCCGGTTCCTCACCTGGCTAGCGCCCAGCCGCTCCTCGGCCATCACCGACCCCCTCGCGCCGGAATGGCTGGTGCCCGGGGGTGGAGCGCAGCGGTCCGGCAGTGGTGGGATCGTAGGCGGGCCGGCGGGCCGATTCCTAGACCGCTCGGAGAATCTGTGGAGAACTCGTACACCGGGGCTCCCGTCGGGGCGAGCTCGCCTGTGCAGTTATACGGCGGGCCACTAGGGTGTTTCCTGTGAACGTCGAGGCACTGGCAGCCAAGTACCACGATCTGGTGGTGACAGCCTGTGAGTGGCGCGCGATGGGCCTCGCAGACCCACACCAGATGGCAGCCGACGCCTTCGCCATGCTCGACGAACGTCGCGACCACAGCCTCCGTGACCTGTACCGGGCGATCGACAAGGTCGTGCTGGACGCCTACCGCAACTACTCCAACAAGACCAGCATCATGGATCGCCTGCGCGTCGGTGGAATGTTTGGCAGCGCCTCCCCCCGAAACCCGGCCGACGAGTTCCTCAAGGCCCTCAGCAACCTGCGCGGCAGGGACCGGCAGCTCCTGCAACTGCGCTTCTGGGACGACCTGGACGAAGCGGAGGCCGCGGAGGTGCTGGGCACAAGCATCGAAGCCACCCGCGAGCACCTGGCGAAGGCCGGCATGCGGTACCTGTCCAAGCTCACCCGCAGCCACCCCGACCTCGCGATCAGCGACATCATCGACACGCTGTCCAGCATCAAGCCCGGCGTCTACCGTCGCTACGGCTCGGCCGGCAACCTGTGAGGTTCACCCTCAAGCGGGGTTGAGGGCGAGGTAGAGGGTGGGCATCGCTACGATGCCGATCACGAGGGTCACCGAGGCCATGAACGCCGACAGCTCCACGTCCAGCCCCGCCTTGCCCGTGAATCCCGGCACCATCGAAGCGATCGGCGCGAACATCAGCATCACCAACACCACCCGGGCCTCTGCCGGGAGCGGCAGCAGCATCCAGCACGCGACGGCGACAACGGTCGAGAAGGCATAGCGGACGGCCAGGTGTCGCGCGGCGGCGAGGTACTTGTTGCGGTGCAGCCTCAGCTCCAGCCCGATGCCGATCATCAGCATCGCGAGGAACGGGTTGGCTGCCCCGACGGTAGCCGTGAACGTGATCACCATGTCCGGAAGCCGCAGGTCGAACAGCTTCAACGCCAGCAGGCCCATGTAGGTCACGAAGATCGGCGAGGACGCGAGCGTCCGGCCGGTGTCACGCCAGCGGTGCGCTCCCGGCTCCCCGGCCAGCGCCATGCCCCAGCCGTAGCCGACCCCCGCAGACCCGACGGCGTTGCCGATGTCGAACAGCGAGGAGTAGATCATCGCGTGCGGACCAACGAAGCCGGACACGTACGGGGTGGCGAACGCCCCGATGTTGTAGGTGCCCGAGTTGAGGACGGCGAACGCCTGCTCGCTGCGTCCCCTCCGGGCGGCCAGCAGGTAGCCGATGCCCTGCTGCGCAACGTTCAGCAACAGGCCGAGTGCCGTCAGCCCGAGCAGTGCTCGGTCGAGGTGGTAGTCGTTGAAGCTGGTCACCAGCGCACAGGGCAGGGTGATGCCGAGCACGAGCTTGGCAAACAGGGTGAAGTGCTCCTTGGTCACCCAGCCAAGGCGCTTGATGCCGAGGCCGATGCCGACGATCGCCACCAGCGAGAGGGCGCGTGCGGCAATCTCCAGCATGGCGGCAACTTACCGGTGACGCGCAGCGTCGCTTGCCAGCGACCGAATGCGCTGCGGTGGACGCGGGGTTTCGATCCCTCCCGGCCGGGAATAGCTTGATATCAAGATATCTGGAGGCCCCGTGACCACTGAGGAACTGCCGGCACTGTTGCGCCGGCTCGTACTCCCGGTCTACCTGCCCACGGCCCTCTACGCCATCGGCGCCGCGGCCATCGTCCCCGTCGTGCCGCTGGTCGGTCTCGACCTGGGCCTCTCTGTGCCGCAGGTTGCCCTGCTCGGCACCGTCGCGGGACTGATCACTGTTGTCGGCCCGCTTCCGACGGGGCAACTGGTGGTGCGCATCGGTGAACGGGGTGCCATGATCCTCGGCGGACTGGTGAGCGTCGTGGCCGTCGTCGGCTGCCTCTTCGCTGCCTGGTCGGACGGGAATGGCCCGGCCCCGGTCTGGGCTCCCGCCCTGTTCTGCGCAGCGATCCTGCTGATGAGCCTCGGCGACCTCACCTGGGACCTCGGCCGCCAGACCTACATCGCCGACGAGGTGCCGGTGCACCTGCGCGCGCGGGCGATGAGCCTTTTCGGCGGCACGATGCGGGTCGGACGCATCCTCGGCCCGCTGTTCGGTGCCGGGCTGATCGCCGTCGGTGGGGCTGCGTCCGCCTTCTTCGTCCACCTCGTCGCCGCGGTCGCCGGCCTCGTGCTGATCGCGATCTTCGTGCCGCCCCACCTCAGGCAGGAGATCGTCCCGGGCGCCCCTGACCCGGTGGACCTCCCGACGCGGGGAGAGGTGCTGCGGCCCCTGCTGCTGGTGGGGGCAGCTGTCCTCGTCCTCACGCTTGTTCGCACCAACCGCGACCTGCTGCTGCCCCTGCTCGGCAACGAGTTCGGACACTCCGAGGCAGTGATCTCGCTGGTGTTCGCCGGCTCTGCCGTCGTCGAACTGGCGTTCATCCTGCCGGCCGGCACCATGATGGACCGGTTCGGCAGGGCAGCCGTGCTGGTGCCCTGCCTCGCCCTGATGGGGGTCGGCTACCTGCTCGGGCCGATCGCAGCCACCGTGCCTGGCTTCATCGTGATCTCGCTGATCTTCGCCGTCGGCAACGGGCTGGGCGCTGGGATCAACAAGACCCTCAGCGCCGACATGACCCCCAGCAGGAACAGGGCCGGCTGGCTCGGGCTGTGGAACAGCTTTACCAATGCCGGAGCCCTGGTAGGGCCAGCGCTGATCGCCGTGACCGGCGCTGTGACGGTGGTCACGGCGAGCTTCGCCACCGGGTGGCTGTCACTGGCAGGGGCCGCGTGGGCCGCCTGGTGGCTCCCCCGCTTCCTGCCGGGCCGGGCGAGGATCACTCGAAGATCGGGTCGACCGTCCGCGTCCGCTTGAGCTCGAAGAAGCCCGGGTAGGCGAGGACGTTGACGAAGCCGTCCCACAGCCTGCCCGCTTCCTCACCCTTGGGTGCCGGCGACATGACCGGGCCGAAAAGGCTCTGCTCGCCCACCCGGATCACCGGAGTGCCCACCTCGTCGCCGACCGCTGCCGTCACCTTGGCCTGCTCCTCGCGCAGCGCCTTGTCGTTGGCATCGGTGTTGGCGGCATCGGCCAGCTCTAACGGCAGCCCGACCTCTGCCAGCGCCGCCTCGTGGGTGGCGCGGTCGTTGGGTTGCTTTCCCAGGTGGATCCGGGTACCGAGCGCGGTGTAGAGCTCAGCCAGCTTTTCTGGGTACTGCTGCTGGACAGCAAGGCAGACCCGCGCACCACCCCAGGCGTTGTCCATGACCTCCCGGTAGCTGCCGGGCAGGTCGCGGCCCTCGTTCAGCACCGAAAGGCTCATCACGTGGAACACAACGTCGACGTCGCGCACCTTCGCGACCTCGAGCGCCCACCGCGAGGTCATCCAGGCCCAGGGGCAGAGCGGGTCGAACCAGAGGTCAAGTGTCTTGTGATCGGTCACGTCGCGAGTGTAGGTCGCATCTGGGACCATGGGGGCGCGTCCAACCGGAGGGCTACCCTCGAAAAATGATCCGCTTCGTTGTGTTCGACCTGGGCCAGGTGTTGGCATCGCCCCCCGACATCTACCACGCCCCCGCCGAGCTGCTGGGGGTGGATCCGGACGCCTACCGGGAGCTGTACTGGTCCCACCGCCGCGCCTACGATACCGGCGGCTCTCGTGTGGAGTACTGGCAACCCATCCTCGACCGGCTGGGTGTGCAGCCCTCCGGCGAGCTGATCAGCAGCCTCGCAACGCTGGACGCGGACCTGTGGACGGAGCTGCGTCCGACCGCGGCAGAGTTGCTGCAGGTGGTGCAGGGCTGGAACGTCCAGACCGCCCTGCTGAGCAACGCCCCGATGGTGCTGGGCAAGGCCCTCCGGCGGACGGCGTGGGCGGCGGCGTTCGACTGGATCTTCATCTCCGCCGAACTCGGGGTCACCAAGCCCGACCCGGTGGTGTACGACATGGTCACCGCCGAGCTCGGCGCCGAGCCGGGCGAGATCGCCTTCATCGACGACCGCGCGCCGAACGTGGACGCCGCCGAGGCGGCCGGCTGGAACGCCCACCTCTGGGTGGACGACGAGGACTCCCTCACCTGGCTGAAGCAGGTCACCGGGCACTGAACCGCCCGGCACCGACCCTCACTCCTGCGACCCCCCACTCCTGCGACCAACCCCACAAGCTGTGACTTTTCCGCCGATGTCGGCGGAAAAGTCACAGCTTGTGGTCGCGGGGGAGGGGGAGGACGTGCGGGTGACGGGTCAGCGCATGCAGAGGGCGGCTGACGGTCCAGCGCCTTCGAAGATGCGGACGGGATCCACCATCAGCCCCTGACAGAGGTCACGAGTGATCGCGCGCATCTCCCCGCGCGCCGAAGCATCGGCGACACCGTTCCCGCTGCAGCCACCGGCCGAGGCCGACACCGGAACCTGGTCGGTCCCGACGAGCAGCAGCATCGGCCAGCCCTTGGCATCGCCGCAGGTCGCCGGCGCCATGTCCGGACCTCCGCCATCAGGAGCGGTGAGCACCGACTGCCATGCCGTGGTCGCTTCCGCCCCGGTGAGGACAACGGAGCTCCGCAGGCCGGCGGGCTCCCCCTCCCTGTCGTAGAGACAGACCGTCAGCTCGCCGGCGTCGAGACCGTCGAGTTCCACCGGCTGGACGGCGGGAAGCTGGACGGGGCAACCAGCCGGGTTCACGCCCGCCGGCACCACAACAGCCGAGTTGAGGATGCGGTCAGCGAGATCGGTGTCAGCCTTGCTGGCGGTGACCGTGATCCGGGCCTGCCCGACGATGCGGCTGTGCTGCTTCCACGTCTTCGAG
>Ga0302291_10000627_pt1 | contig 10285 bp, 4 predicted proteins | sample III_Fen_N1_4_FD_194548 | JGI IMG/M metagenome (GOLD analysis project Ga0302291, IMG submission 194548) | Peat permafrost microbial communities from Stordalen Mire near Abisko, Sweden - III_Fen_N1_4 | ecosystem: Environmental > Terrestrial > Soil > Wetlands > Permafrost | place: Sweden: Abisko... | reverse complement strand
GTGCTGATCGACGGCAACAGCGGCGTCAACGCCGCCACCTTGCTTGGCCGCGGCAGCATCACGCTGAGCGCAGCGGCCGGTGGCGTGACCACGTCCAAGCCCATCGCGGCCGACGCGGGCACCGTCAACGCCAGCACCGTTGCGCGGCCCACCGCCATCGCCATCACCGCGCGTGACGCGATCGACGTGGCCGGCGCCGTGGCCGGCACCGGGGGCATTGCCATCGACAGCAGCGCCGGCAGCCTCACGCTGCGCGACAGCTCGCTGTTCAGCCAGGGCCCGGTGACCGTCGGCGCCGGCGGCGCGGTGTCGCTGCTCGCGGGTGCCGGCATCGCCACCACCACCAACACCGGCAGCGTGTCGCTCACTTCGCGCGGCAGCACCGTCACGCTCGGCAACGGCGGCATCCGCGCCGATGGCGATGTGAACCTGAGTCTCGCGAGCCAGGGCGACCTGGCCGTCAACAGCGACATTCAAACGCACGCCGGCACCATCACACTCAACTCGGCGCAAGGCGCCGTGCAGGTGCTGGCCAGCACGACCGGCACCGATGCCACGCAAAACGCCACGCTCGATGCCGGCGCCGATGCCGTGAAATCGAAGATTGCGGTCACCGCCAACGGCCGCATCGGCGTCGGCGAAATGATCGCCTATGCCGACATCAAACTGCATTCGAACACGAGCGACGTGGTGCTGGTGCGCGGCCTCGGCGGCGGCTCGGGCAGCACCGGCTACGGCAATTTCGACCTCGGCTACCAAGACGCCTTGCGCCCCACCGTGGGCCGCCTCGTGATCGAAGCGCCGGCCGGTTCGGTCGAGCTCAACGGCCTCAACCTCGACGGCAACCGCCTTGCCACCGACACCACCGACGGCCTCACGGTGACGGCCTTTCACAGCATCGTCAGCAACGCGCCGATCGAAGTGAACAAGGGCGACATCCGCCTGAGCGCCGGCACCGCGCAGGCCACCGACGGTGTCTACCTCGGCAACAACGTCTACTCGCGCGGCTGGGATTCGGTGGGCGCCGATGGCCACCGCAACGGCGGCGACGATTCGAAGATCGCCTACAGCATCCACATCAGCGGCAAGGTGCTGGGCCTGTTCGACAACACCGCCGAGTTCGCCACCGTGTCGAACGGCACCACGCTCGTCAACGTGGAAAACCAGACCGCACCGGTGCGCACCGACCTGCAGGGCTACCTGGTCGATGTGAACGGCGTGCGCCTCACGCCGCTGCAGGTGGTGGGCGTCAACCTCAGCGGCAATTTCAGCGACCCGCTGACCATCTACTCGGTCGATGCCAACGGCGTGATCAACGCCGGCCCGGCCATCGGGGGCACGCCGATCACGGTGCACGGCACCATCGAATCGCGCGACATCGCCAAGGTCATCGTCTCGAACAACACCGCCAACTACCAGGACAACCTCAACGGCAACCCCGCCACGCCCGACACGGCATTGCGGGCGCGCCTGGTGCCCGCCAGCGGCGACGCCACGCCCAACCTGATCGACGTGTCGGTCGACACGATCGCGGGCGTGTCGAATGCCCTGCCGGCGAGCGGCCGCTTCAGCATCGACACCTTCGCGCCCACCCTCACGTCGCTCAGCCAGACACCGGTGTCGGTGGCCGCGCGCAGCGGCGTGGTCGCCTCGACGAAAGGCCTTGGCCTGAAGCTGCTCGGCTTCGAAGCCCCGGGCGATGCCGAGCTGCTGTTGTGGAGCAACCGCGTCGGCCTGTCCGACGGCTCCAAACTCTTCCAGCGTTTCGAAGACGCGGGTCTGGGCAACTTCAGCCAGGTCAACAACGTGACCTTGGTGAACGGGCGCTTCACCGTCACCACGCCGGCCGAGGCCTACCGGAGCTTCCAGATCCTCGTCGGCGGTGTCCCGCAGACGGTCTACGAATCCACCAGCGTGGTCCCCGGTGACACGACGAACATCGCGGTGGGCACGGTGACCTACACGTTCGAGCTCGGGCAAGGGCCCTTGCAGGGGCGTGCGACCGTGGTGTCGGTGGTCGGCAGCCCCAACCTTGTGTTGCCGGCCAACACCGTGCCGACCGACCCGGCTTACGTGGCGGGCTCGGTCACCGCGTGGCAAGCCGGCGGCAGCGAGAACCGTCAGCAGAGCACGGTGACGCTGCGTCTCGGCGCGCCGATGTTCTTCACGCCGCCCGGCGGCCAGGCGCACGACATCGCGGTGCGCGGTGCGCTGTACCCCGCCACGCTGTCGGTCCCGTCGACGCAAGGCGTGCAAACCGGCTCGGCTGTCAACGCGGTGATCCAGACACCCGCCACGGCCAACTTCATCCAAGGCAGCAATGGCGTCGGGGCCGACACCACCGGCCTGGCCGCCGACGTGCTGCTCAGTCGCGTGACCGTCGACACCTCGGCCAGCGGCTCCTTCAGCACCACCACCGCGGGCACGCGCGTGTTCATCTTCGACGGGCTGATCGAAACCGTGGGCAGCCGGGCCATCAACGACACCGTGGGCGGCATTGCCGTGCCGGGCTTCGGTGCCATCGGTGGCACCAACAACAGCAGCGCCGGCTTTGCCGGTGTCGGCGCAGGTTTCGGCGCGCTGGCCGGCGGCACGGCGGGTGCCGCGGGCTCGGGGGCTGCCAGCGGGCAGGGCGTAGGTGGCGTCACCGTACCGGCCGGCCAGAGCGGCGGCGGCACGGCGCCGGCAAGCGCAGACAACACGCCAGGGACCGTGCCTGTGTTGCCCGTGGCCGGCACAGACGAAACCGCGAGCGTGGCGGCCAGCGATGGCGATGTGCTCTTCGGCACCCGCGCGTCGGCGCAGGCCGACCTGGGCCGTGGCGGCGCCGTGCCGGGCTCGGCGTTCAACGTGTTCAAGTACCGCTACCGCCTGGGCAAGTCGAGCACGAGCGCGGTGTGCGCGCCCGAGTCGCTGCAGCAGGCCAAGCCGACCGATGGCAAGACCGAGCGCGACTGCCCGGCGGCGAAGTAGTGTGGTGGTTGCACGCGACCTTCGAGCACCTCCACCCGTTCGGGCTGAGGTATCGAAGCCGTGCGCTGCCTGTGCCTGAGCGGGGCTTCGATACCTCAGCCCGAACGGGTTGGGGCGCGCGTGCCGTCCTCAGTCTGGTCAGTGCGCTCGTGTGGCCCTGCTTCGCCACATCAGCCTTCGCCGCAGCCCCCAGCACCACCCCCCAACTCCGCGTGGTGCAAGAAATGCACAACGCCCCCGTCGGCCAGATCCGTTCTGACGCGAGCTTCTCGCGGCTCTACACCGTCTCGCTCGACAAGACCCTGCGCATCTGGCGCATGGCCGACCTGCAGCCGCTGCGCACGGTGCACCTGCCCGCCGAGCCGGGCCTCGAAGGCACACCGCACGGCCTGGCCGTGAGCCGCGACGGCACGCGCGCCTACGTGGCCGGCGTGACCGGCTGGCAGTGGAACCGCGCAGCGCACATCTACATCGTCGACAGCGAGCGCGGCCGCATCGTCGGCAAGATCGGCCGCTTCGACAACGACGCGGTGGTGTCGCTCGATCTCTCGCCCGACGGCAAACGCCTCGCGGTGGGCCTGGCGCGCGGCGGCCTGCATGTGGTCGACGCCGACACCGGCGCGCCGCTCAGCACCGACAACGCCTACGCCGCACCGGTGACCTTCGTGCACTTCGCACCCGACGGCCGGCTCGCATCGACCTCCGAAGACGGCTGCGTGCGCGTGTATGCGAAAGACATGGCGCTCACCTTCCGCAACCAGTACCCACCCGTGCCCGCCGGCCAGCCGCAGTGCACCGGCTCCGAGCTCGGTGGCATCCGCTTTTCGCCCGACGGCAAGTGGCTGGCCTTCGGCGTGCGCTACCGCGCCGATGGCGGCCGCTTCCAACCCGAAGTGACGCTGATGGACGCCGCCACGCTCACCGTGCGCCGCACGCTGCGCACGGCCGAGGCCGACCAGCAATCGCTGTGCTGCGTGGCGTGGTCGCCCGACAGCGGCACGCTCTACGTGAACGGCAATGTCGAAGGCGACGGCCCCACGCCGATCTACCGTGTGCGCGGCCCGCTCAGCGGCGCGCTCGAGCGCTGGAACGTCGGCCGCCAGCAGATCAGCAACATGCTGCCGCTGCCGCAGGGCCAGATCGTGCTGGCCACCACCGTGCCGTCGATCACGCGCATCGGCGCCGACGGCCAGGTGGTGATCGACCGCGACGGCCAGCCCCTGCGCGTGCTGCCCAACAACATCGACTTCTATGCGCAGCGCGCCGATGCCGAAGCCTTTCGCGTCTCGGCCGATGGCCAGTCGCTGGTGTTTGCGCGCGGCGATGCCTCGCGGCTGCGCGCCAACCTGGCCGCAGGCAACCAGCTCAAGGTGCTGGGCACCGAGGGCCTCGACGACAGAGCGCTGCTGCCGGCGCAGCGCAGCGGCGGCGCCGTGAAGGTCGACACGCAGACCGGCATCTACGCCTACCGCGACAAGACGCTCGTGAACGGCAAGCCGGTTTCGATGGAGCGCGAAGAGAGCGTGTGGAGCTGGGCCGTGCATGGCGTGCAGCCCATCGCCGCGCTCGGCACGCAATGGCGGCTGCGCGTGGTCGATGCGCAAGGCAAGCCTTTGCGCGCCTGGGAGAACCCGCCCTACCTGCCCGCTGCCGCGTACCACACGCTCATCACTGGTGACGGCAAGAAAGTGGTGGTGGCGCTGGGCGACGGCAGCATCCGCTGGTACGGCGTCGACAGCGGCCGCGAGCTGCTCGGCCTCTTCGTGCACACCAACGGCAGCGACTGGGTGGCGTGGCGTGGGGACGGCTTCTACGCGTCGTCACCGCAAGGCGACCAGTACGTCGGCTGGCTGGTGAACCGTGGCGATGCGCAAAGCCCCGACTTTTATCGCGCCGTGCAGTTCGAACGCAGGCTGTACCGGCCCGAACTCGTGCGCACCGCGTTGCGCTCCACAACGCTCGCCGCCATTGCCGCGGCCGACCAGCTGGCCGAGACGCTGCGGCAGATGGCCGCGCCGCGCGTGAGCATCGAGTCCATCACCCCCGGCAGCGAGCCCGGCACCGTGGCCGTGCGCCTCAGCGCCGAGAGCACCGGCGCCGCCATCAACGAGCTGGGTGTGTACGTCGACGGCGTGCCGGTGCTGCGCGCGGCCGACCGCCTGGTGAGCGCCGCCGATTCGCAGCGCGTCAGCCGCACCGTGAATGCACGCGTCGGCAGTGCGGCCTCGGTGATCCGCGTCGAGGCCGAGACCGAGCGCTCGCTGGGGCTGGACGAGTCGGCCCCGCTCGCGCCGCCCGTGCCGGTGCGTGCGAGGCCCGGCAAGCTGTGGCTGGTGGTCACCGGCGTGTCGCGCTTCGACAGCGTGCTTGCCTGCGAGGCCAACAAGGACCCACAAAAAAGCTGCAAGGTGCAGGTCAACCAGCTGCCCAACACCACCAACGACGCACGCGAGCTGGCCGAGGTGCTCACGCGCCACACCGGCAAGCTCTTCAGCAGCGTGAGCACCGTGTTGCTCACCGAAGACAGCGCCGACAAGCCCACCAAGGCCAACCTCGTCTCACGCCTGCAAGAGCTGGAAAAGGTGAGCCCCGACGACACCGTGCTGGTGTTCGTGGCCTCGCACGGCTTCACGCCCGACCCGGCCTCGGGCGAGTACTACTTCGTCACCAAAGACGCGAGCCAGCAAGACCTGCTCAACGTCTTCACCGCCAAGCCCGGCCAGCCGGTCGACGTGCGCGCCGCCGCCAGCCTGATGAGCGGCACCGAGCTGCACGCGCTGCTCAAGCGCGTGCCCGGCAAGCGCATCCTCGTGCTCGACACCTGCCACGCCGGCAGTGCCGACGGCCGCAGCGACCCGTATGCGCTGGCCAAGCGCAGCGCGTCGGCGCAGATCGCGGTGCTGTCGGCATCGCAAGGCGACCAGGAGTCGTTCGAGGTGCCGCAGAACGCTGCCGGCACCGCGCCGAAGCACGGCGCCTTCACCTATGCGCTGATCGAGGCCCTGTCGGGCAAGGCCGCGCCGGCGCAGGGCGGGGCGGTCACGCTGCAGGGCGCGTTCAAGTACGTCGGGCCGCGCGTGAGCGAGCTTCTGCGAAGCGTGCCGCGCAAGGCGTCGCAGGGCCCCTTGCAAACGCCCACGTTGACCGCAAATCCAGCCCTTGCCGGTGTGAGCCTGGTGGCGCCCTGAGGTGTAAGAAAAGCGCGGTCGAGGTCGACACAGCATTCCGTTCGGGCTGATCCTTCGATACCTCAGGACAGGGCCAGTCGAAGCCCTGTTGAGGCCGTGCAAGGCTTCGGTACCTCAGCCCGAGCGGTGTTTCTTCGCGAACGCCTGGCCTGCGACGGCGGGGTTGGGAACCTCAATAGCCAATCCCGCGATGAGGGTTCCAACCTGCGCGTGAGCCAGGCGGCCTCGACCGCAGTCATACTCCAAAGCCACCCTTTTTCAACGCCTTCCTCAACGCCTTCCAGAAGGGAACGACATGCCCAAGTACCAGAAAACACCCGAGGCCGTGGCCGCCTTGTCGCCGGAGCAATACCGCGTCACGCAGCAGAGCGCCACCGAGCGCCCCGGCACCGGCGAGTACCTCGAGAACGAAGAGCCCGGCATCTACGTCGACATCGTCTCGGGCGAGCCGCTGTTCGCCTCGTCCGACAAGTTCGAGTCGGGTTGCGGCTGGCCCAGCTTCACCAAGCCCATCGAGCCGACGAACGTCAACGAGCTGCGCGACACCGCCTACGGTATGGTGCGCACCGAAGTGCGCTCGGCCCACGGCGACAGCCACCTGGGCCATGTGTTCGACGACGGCCCGCAAGACCGCGGCGGCCTGCGCTATTGCATCAACTCGGCCTCGCTGCGCTTCATCCACCGCGACAACATGCAAGCCGAAGGCTACGGCGCCTACATCGACCAAGTAGAGGAAATCAAATGAGTACGACCGAACGTGCAGTGCTGGCTGGCGGCTGCTTCTGGGGCATGCAAGACCTGATCCGCAAATACGACGGCGTGGTCTCCACGCGCGTGGGCTATTCGGGCGGCGACGTGCCGAACGCCACCTACCGCAACCACGGCACGCATGCCGAGGCCATCGAGATCCACTACGACCCGGCGCGCATCAGCTTCCGCCGGCTGCTCGAGTTCTTCTTCCAGATCCACGACCCGACCACCAAGAACCGGCAGGGCAACGACATGGGCCTGAGCTACCGCTCGGCCATCTTCTACACGAGCGAAGAGCAGAAGCGCGTTGCGCAAGACACGATTGCCGACGTCAATGCCTCCGACCTGTGGCCGGGCAAGGTGGTCACCGAGCTGGCGCCGGTCGGCCCCTTCTGGGAAGCCGAGCCCGAGCACCAGGACTACCTGGAGCGCCTGCCCGACGGCTACACCTGCCACTTCATCCGGCCCGACTGGAAGCTGCCCGTTCGGGCCTGAGCTTGCCGCTCAAGCTGCTCGCTGCCTTGGTGGCGGGTGCCGTTTTTTCGGCGTCCGCCACCGCGTCTGACGCGTTGGTTGCCGAGCTGGAGCAGCGGGTGTCCACGCAGGGCGTCGACAAGGTCAACGAGTACCTGAGCGGCTCCTTCACCATGCTGACGCTCAACGACAGCACCGCCCGCTGCGAGCTGCCGGCAGTCAGCCTCTCCATCCAGTTGGCGCGGGGCAGCCGCTCGAAGGCGGTCGATGCGCACCGAGAAGCCCTGCGTGCCGCGGCGGGCAGCTGCACCGGCTTCGTGCTGGCGCTGATCTCGCCGAAAGAGGTGCCGACCTTCTGCACGTCTGTGGCCACCTGGTCGGTCAGCCAGATGGCGAGGGAACTGCGCCGCCGCATCAAGCGCATCGAAGCCGACGAGCTGCTTCGCTCGACCCAGCGCGGCAAGGCGTGCCGCGCGGCTTATCTCTACGAGTTGAACAACACCCGGGTTGGCCTGAGGGTCGGGCCCGCAAGCTCGGCTCCGCCATCGAGGTAGCAGCCATTTCTCGGTGGTCACCGCGTGGTCGCGAATCGGCGCACACTCGCCAGGCGCTATCGGTGGGATAGAAGGTTTTCTGTCGCGTCAGGGCAGCCCTTGCAAGAGAATTTGCGCGTCCCCGATCACTTTCTCTCATCCAGCAGGAGTTGCCAAATGGCCAGCGAAAAAACCGAAGCGAAGTGCCCGTTCAACCCAGGCACAGGCGGTGGTACGACCAACCGCGAATGGTGGCCCAAGCAGTTGCGTGTGGACCTGCTGCATCAGCATTCGGCCAAGTCCGACCCGATGGGCCAGGACTTCGACTACGCCAAGGCGTTCAAGAGCCTCGATCTGGCCGCGGTGAAGAAAGACCTTGCCGCGTTGATGACCGACTCGCAGGACTGGTGGCCCGCGGACTTCGGGCACTACGGGCCGCTGTTCATCCGCATGGCGTGGCACAGCGCCGGCACCTACCGCATCGGCGATGGCCGCGGCGGTGCAGGCCGCGGGCAACAGCGCTTCTCGCCGTTGAACAGCTGGCCCGACAACGTGAGCCTCGACAAGGCGCGCCGCCTGCTGTGGCCGATCAAGCAGAAGTACGGCAACAAGATTTCGTGGGCCGACCTGATGATCCTGACGGGCAACGTCGCGCTGGAGACGATGGGCTTCAAGACCTTCGGCTTCGCCGGCGGGCGCCCCGACGTGTGGGAGCCCGACCAAGACGTGTACTGGGGCCGCGAGACGACCTGGCTCGGCGGCGACCTGCGCTACGCCCAGGGCTCGGAAGGTGTCGACAAGCAAGGCGGCGTGCTGGTGTCGGACGACAAGGCCGACGGTGGCAAGCACACGCGCAACCTCGAGAACCCGCTGGCCGCCGTGCAGATGGGGCTGATCTACGTCAACCCCGAAGGCCCGGACGGCAACCCCGACCCGCTCGCCGCAGCCCGCGACATCCGCGACACCTTCGCGCGCATGGCCATGGACGACGAAGAGACCGTCGCGTTGATCGCCGGCGGCCACAGCTTCGGCAAGACCCACGGTGCGGCCGCGGCGTCGCACGTTGCAGAAGAGCCCGAGGCGGCCGGCATCGAGGCCCAGGGCTTCGGCTGGAAGAACAGCTTTGGCACCGGCAAGGGCGGCGACACCATCACCAGCGGCTTGGAAGTCACCTGGACCACCACGCCGACGAAGTGGAGCAACAACTTCTTCGAGAACCTGTTCGGCTTCGAATGGGAGCTGACCAAGAGCCCCGCAGGCGCGCACCAGTGGGTCGCCAAGGGCGGCGCCGGTGCCGGCACCATCCCGCACGCGCACGACCCTGCCAAGCGCCTTGCGCCGACCATGTTGACCACCGACCTCTCGCTTCGGCTGGACCCTGCCTACGAGAAGATCTCGCGGCGCTTTCTGGCGAACCCCGACCAGTTTGCCGACGCCTTCGCGAGGGCCTGGTTCAAGCTCACCCACCGCGACATGGGGCCGCGTGCCCGCTACCTCGGCCCCGAGGTGCCGGCCGAAGCACTCATCTGGCAGGACCCCATTCCCGCGGTCGACCACACGCTGGTCGATGCGCAGGATGTCGCGTCGCTCAAGAAGACGGTGCTGGCATCCGGCTTGACGGTGGCCGAACTGGTGTCGACGGCCTGGGCCTCGGCCTCCACCTTCCGCGGCTCCGACAAGCGGGGTGGCGCCAACGGCGCGCGCATTCGCCTCGCACCGCAGAAAGACTGGGCGGTCAACCAGCCCGAGCAACTGGCCAAGGTGCTGAAGGTGCTGGAAGGAATCCGCAACGAGTTCAACGCTGCGCAGAAGGGCGGCAAGAAGGTCTCGCTCGCCGACCTGATCGTGCTGGCGGGCGGTGCCGGTGTGGAGAAGGCTGCGGCGGATGCGGGGCATGAGGCCCAGGTTCCTTTCTCGCCCGGGCGCATGGACGCTTCTCAAGCGCAGACCGACGTGCCCTCTTTCGCGCCGCTCGAACCGGTCGCCGACGGCTTTCGCAACTACCAGAAGTCGCGCCATGCCGTGCCGGCCGAGGCGCTGCTGATCGACAAGGCGCAACTGCTCACGCTCACGGCGCCGGAGATGACCGTGCTCGTCGGTGGCCTGCGCGTGCTGGGCGCCAATGTGGGCCAAGGCCCGCACGGCGTCTTCACCAAGAAGCCAGGTACCTTGAGCAACGACTTCTTCGTCAACCTGCTCGACATGCGCACCGAGTGGAAGCCCACCTCGGGCGCCAACGAGCAGTTCGAAGGGCGCGACCGCACGACAGGCGGGCTGAAGTGGACGGCCACGCGCGTCGACCTGGTCTTCGGCTCGAACGCGCAGCTGCGCGCCATCGCCGAGGTGTACGCCAGCTCAGACGCGCAG
>Ga0302291_10000626_pt1 | contig 10287 bp, 8 predicted proteins | sample III_Fen_N1_4_FD_194548 | JGI IMG/M metagenome (GOLD analysis project Ga0302291, IMG submission 194548) | Peat permafrost microbial communities from Stordalen Mire near Abisko, Sweden - III_Fen_N1_4 | ecosystem: Environmental > Terrestrial > Soil > Wetlands > Permafrost | place: Sweden: Abisko... | reverse complement strand
ACGTCGCTCATCGCGGGTGGGCGCACCGGCCCCGCCGCGAGCCCGGGGCCGCCGGTCAGCTCGTCGTCGGTCACGATCGGCGCCGACCCGCGCCGGCGCCGAGCTCACGCGAGCGCTCACATGCCGCCGTGGCCGCCGCGACGACGCCTGCCCGTACGCCGTGCGCGTCGAGCTCGCGCACCGCGGCGACCGTGGTGCCGCCGGGCGAAGACACGCGTTCACGCAGCACCACGGGGTGCTCCCCGGTGCTCGCGGCCAGCGCCGCCGCGCCCTCGACGGTGGCCACCGCCAGCCGCGTGGCCAGCTCACGCCCCAGCCCGAGCAGCACCCCAGCCTCGGCCATGGCGTCGATGAGGTAGAAGGCGTAGGCGGGGCCGGAGCCGGAGATCGCGGTCACCGCGTCGAGCTGGTGCTCCGGCACCCGGACCACCAGACCGGTGGCCGCGAGGATCGTCTCGGCGAGGGCCAGGTGCTTCTCGCTCGCGGCGGCGCCGCCCGCGATGGCGGCCGCGCCCTTGCCGATCACGGCCGGTGTGTTCGGCATGACGCGCACCACGGGGATCCCGTCGGGCAGCCGCTGCTCGTAGAACGCCAGCGGCACGCCGGCCGCGACGCTGATCACCGGCACGCCGCCGCGCAGACTGGGGGAGATCTCGGCCAGCACCTCGCCGACGACGTCCGGCTTGACCGCGACCAGGACGATGTCCGCGAGCTGCGCGGCGCGGGCGCTCGAGCGGCTGGTGGCCACGCCGTACTGGCGGCGCAGCTCCTCGGCGCGGGCCTCGTCCTTCTCGACGACTTCCACGTCCCGCGCGGGCCAACCCGCGGTGAGCACGGCCGAGACGAGGGTCGTGCCCATCACGCCGCCGCCGACCACGAGCACCCGCGCCCGCGCCCCCTGCACCTGCTCGCCCATCGCCCGTCCTCCTGGCCGCTCCCGCCGCGCCGCAACGGCACCTGCGGCAGCGAGCCTAGACCGGTCACGTCACGCGGCGCCTGTGCCGGTCGGCGCGGCCACCGCCGGCAGACCCGCCGCGAGCAGGTCGACGCACTGCGCGAGCACGAGCGCCTGCGCGGTCAGCCGCCCGGTGGCCCGCCGAACCCGCTGCCGAACTGCCCGGCCCCACGCCCCTGCTGCGTGGTGCCGGAGAGGAGCCCGGACGACGACTTCGACGTGCTGCTGCTGCTCTTCATCACCTGGTTCCGGTCGGCGAGCACCACCACCTGGCCCGCGGTGAGGCCGGAGGTGATCTCGGTCAGCTCGGTGCCGACGGCGCCGCGCTCGACCGCCACGTCCGTCACGGCGCCGTCCGCCAGCACCTGGACCGTGACCTTCGAGCCGTCGACGTGCACGGCCGACGTCGGGACCGTCAGCACGTCGCCGGTCCCGGCGACCGTGACGACCACCTGGGCCGACGAGCCGTCGAACAGTGGCTCGCTGGACGGGTCCAGCGCGACGACGACGTCGTACTCGGGCGTGGCGGTGGACGACACGTCGAGCACACCGATGCTGCTGACGGTGCCCGTGAGCGTCTGGCCCGAGCTCGGCACCGTGACGGCCGCGGTCTGTCCCACCTTGACCACGTCCACGGAGGCCAGCGGGACCGTGAGGTCGACGACGTAGCCGTTGGTGCCGATGACGGTGATCACGCTCGTCGTCGACGACGCCTGCACGGCGTCGCCGACCGCGAGGGCCACCTGCGCGACCGTGCCGGCCACGGGCGACGTGATCGTCACCCGCGCCAGGTCGGACGTCGCGATGTCCACCTGCGCCTGCGCGGCGTCGATCGCCGCCTGGTCGGCGAGGATGTCCGCCGCAGACGGCTTCGCGGAGGTCGTGGTCGCGGAGGAGGCGCCGGAGGTCACGCTCTGCCCGCCGGTGGCACCGGCCGGGGCGGCAACGGTCGTCGGGACGGGGGTGGTCGTCGGGACGGGGGTGGCCGTGGGGGTCGCGCCGGGACCACCAGTGCCCGAGCCGCCGGACTGCGCGGCGAGTGCGGTCTGGAGCGCGGCGACGGCGGTGTCCAGCGTCGTGGCGGCGTCCTGGACCGCGCTCTGGGCCGTGGCCGTCGCGTCCTGTGAGGTGGACGTCGTGGCCAGCGCCGCCTGGCAGGCCGCGACGAGGGTCTGCGCGTCGCTGAGCGTCGGCGCCCCCGGGGTGTCGGCGGCCGTGCTGGCGCCGGTGGCGCCGGCACCTGCCGCGCCGTCGGTCGTACCGGCGTCGGTCGCGCCGCCGGTCACCGGGGTGCCGACGGGGTCGGCCACCACGGTCGTCGGGTCGAGCGCGAGCAGGGTGGCGCACGCGCTCCGGGCGTCGGCGAGCGCCGTCGTGCTCGACGCCAACGCGGCCGTGGCGGCCTGGTGCGCAGCCAGCAGCGCGGCCTGGGCGTCCTGCACGGCCTTGATCGCCGCGGTGACCGCGGGCGAGGTGGGCGTGCCCGTGGAGCCGGTGGAACCGGTGGAGCCGGTAGGCCCGGTGGAGCCGGTCGTCGACGGCGACGACGAGGCCGGCGCGCTGCTCTTGCTGGTCGTGCTCGCCGTGCTGCTCGTGCTCGTCTGGGCGTCGAGGTCGTCGGACAGCTTCTGCTGCGCGTCCTGAAGGGTGGAGACGGCCCGGTCCCGGGTGTCCTGGAGCGCCGTGGTGTCGAGCGAGGCGAGCTGCTGGCCCGCCGTCACGGCGGCGCCGAGCGCGACGTCGACCGAGCCCACCGTGCCCGCCACCTGGAACGCGACGTCGTACCGCGTGGCCGAGGCGACGGTGCCGACCGCCGAGACGGTCTGGGTGACCGTGCCCAGCGCGGCGCTCGCCGTGGTGTACCTGCCCGTGCTGCCCTGGGCAAGGGCGAAGGCGACGCCGCCGCCCACCAGGGTGAGCACGAGCGCGCCGACCGCACCGACCGCGAGCGGCCGACGCCACAGCGGGCGGTTCCGCTTCCGGGTGCGGGTCCGGTCAGCCACGGGGCGCCGTCCCCGAGGTACCCGCGGCCGCGCCCGGCCGACCCTGACCGCCCATGCCACCGAAGCCGGACCGGGTGGTGCACGACCCGTCGACGGGCTGGCTGACCGCCAGGCTGGTCGCGGCCACCTTGCCGGCGTCGTCGGCCTTGCCCCGCGCGAGCACGCACGCCCCGACCACCAGCGCGGTCGCATCGGCGCTGGCCGTGCGGTTGTACGTGGTCGCACCGTCGACGACGATGCTCGCCGAGCTCGTCGTCCCGTCCTGCGCCGTCGTCTGCACGGTGATCGAGCCGGTGGCCACGGCGGTCACCAGGCCCGCGGAGAAGCCGCCGAAGCCGCCGCCGCCCGGCATCGCGCCGCCGGAGGGCAGGCCCGTCGGCACCGACCCGCCGCCGGGCATGCCGGTCGGCATCCCTGGCAGGTCGGTGGGCAGATCTGTGGGGAACCCGCCGTCCGTCATCCCGCCACCGCCCAGTCCGCCACCGAACGAGCCGACGCTGCACGCGCCGTCGACGGCGTCGCTGATGGTCACGCTCGTGGCCGCGGCGGTCGGCGTGGCGGACGTTGTGCTGCCGGTCGCGGCGTCCGCCGACCTCGTGACAGCGAGGACGCACATGCCCGGCGTGACGTCGGCGAGGGTTCCGGCGACCTCCGAGGTGATCTTCGTGTCCGTCGTCCAGGTCACCGCGGTCTGCTTCTGGCTGTCCTGTACCTGCATCAGCGCGCCGGAGACGAACGCGATGGTGCCCGAGACGCCGCCGCCGAGTCCCTGGCCCTGCGCGCCGGCCCGCGGCCCCATGGTCGCCTGCGCCGCGGGTGCGGTCGTCGTCGGACTGGCGGCCCCGCTGCTGGTGCACGCGGCCACGGTCAGGGCGAGCACCACACCGAGGGGAGCGACGAGCCAGGCGCGGCCCGGGCGGGGGATGGTCGGGACGGACGTCATCGGAAGATCTCCTCGAGAGGTGGAGCGGGCACAGTCCAGGGGATCGCCGGGCCTGATGGCCCGACGACGCAGGGGGGCGGGCGCGCGGGTCATTCGGACCGCAACGCGTCGATGGGGGCGAGCCGGGCCGCGCGGGTCGCCGGGTAGACACCGAACACCAGGCCGATGCCGACGGCGACCACCACCGAGCCGGCCACCGCGGCGCCCGACACGACGATCGTCGAGTCGAGCACGGTGGGCAGCGTGCGGGCGGCGACCACGCCGAGGACCGCCCCGACCAGGCCGCCGACCAGGCCGAGGATCGACGCCTCGAGCAGGAACTGCCGGCGGATCGCCCACGGCGGAGCACCGAGTGCCTTGCGCAGACCGATCTCCCGGGTCCGCTCGGTGACCGAGACCAGCATGATGTTCATCACGCCGATCCCGCCGACCAGCAGCGACAGCGCCGCGATGGCGGTGAGCAGCACGGTGAGGGTGCGGGCGACCGCGGTGGCCGTCGAGACCAGCGACTCCTGTGAGGCGATGGTGAAGTCCGCGCTGCCGGAGCTGGTGATCGAGTGCAGGTTGAGCAGCAGGGCCTGCGCCTCCTGGTTCGCCGCCGACAGCTGGGCGGTGGACGCGGCCTGGAGGTAGATCTTCGACACCGCGTTCCGAGACGAGCCGCCGACGAGGTTCTCCGCCGCCGTCGACAGCGGCACGATCGCCATGTCGTCGAGGCTGGCCCCGCTGCTGGCGCCCGCCGAGGCGAGCACGCCGATCACGGTGAACTGGAGGTGGGAGATCGTCACCACCTGCCCGACGACGTTCGTCGTGCCGAACAGCTGGGTCGCGGTGTCCGAGCCCAGCACGACGACCAGCGCGCGGTCCGCATCATCCTGGGCGGACAGGAACGTCCCCGCCGTGAGCGAGCGCGAGCGCACATCCAGCCAGGAGGCCGTGGTGCCGGTGACCGTCGTGGTCCAGTTCGTGTCGCCGTTGACCAGGGACAACGAGGTGGACTTCTCCGCCGCGACGGCGCCGATGTCGGGCGCGTTGACCGTCGAGGCGAGCGCATCGGCGTCGGACCGCTTCAGCGTGGAGCCGGAGCCGAAGCCGGCGCGCAGCCCGGCCACGCTGGTGGTCGACCCGGGCGTGACGATGAGCAGGTTGGAGCCCAGCGAGTTGATCTGCGCCGAGACGTCCTGCTGTGAGCCGAGGCCCAGGCCGACCGTGAGGATCACCGCGGCGATGCCGATGAGGATGCCCAGCACGGTCAACGTCGAGCGCATCGCATGCGACCGCACTGCCGACCACGCCGTGTGCAAGGTCTGCGTCCAGCTCATCGGGCACCGCCCTCGCCGAACCGCGCCGACCGCGGCTGCGTGTTGACCTCGTCCGACCAGATCCGCCCGTCGCGCACCCGGACGATGCGGCGCGCGTGCTCCGCCACCTCGAGCTCGTGCGTGATGAGCACCACGGTGCGGCCCTGGCCGTGCAGCTCGTCGAACAGGGCGAGCACGTCGGCGGTGGACACCGAATCGAGGTTGCCGGTGGGCTCGTCGGCCAGGATCATCGCGGGGTCGCCGACGATGGCACGGGCGACGGCAGCGCGCTGCTGCTGACCGCCGCTCAGCTCACCGGGCCGGTTGGCCGTGCGATCGGCGAGTCCGACGCGGCCGAGCGCCGCCATCGCGCGCTCCTTGCGCACCGCAGCCGGCACGTTCGCGTAGAGCAGCGGCAGCTCGACGTTGCGCCATGCGGACAGCGACGGCAGCAGGTTGAACTGCTGGAAGACGAAGCCGATGCGCCGGTTGCGGATGTGGGCCAGCTCGATCTCGTCGAGCTCGGAGACGTCCTCGCCGGCCAGCCGGTAGGTACCGACCGTCAGCACGTCGAGGCAGCCCAGGATGTTCATCAGCGTCGACTTGCCGGACCCGGACGGGCCCATGATCGCCACGTACTCCCCCGCGTCGATCTGCAGGTCGACGTCCTTGAGCGCCTCAAACTCGAGGCTGCCGGTGGCGTAGGTCTTGCCGACGCCCGTCAGGTCGATCACCGGTCCGGCGCTGTCGTGAGCCTCCGGACCGGGGCCGAACAGCTCGGTCACCATCGCCCCGGTCATCCGTTGCCGCCCGTCCGGGGCAGCTGGCCGCCGGGGAACTGCCCGTTGCCGAAGTCCGGCAGCTGGCCCGGGTCGAACTGCGGGAGCTGGTTCTGCTGGCCGTTGCCGGTCGAGCCGGTGCCGGTGCGGACGTAGGTGATCACCTGGACCTTGTCGCCCTCGGCCAAGCCGGCGGTGATCTCCGTCGACGTGCCGGACGTCTCGCCCACCGTCACCTTGGCCACGGAGGTCGTCCCGTCGGCGGCGACCTTCGTCACCGTCGTGGTGCCGTCGTTGTTCGTGGTGACCGCCGCGCTGGGCACGGTGAGCACGTCGGTGCGCCGCTGGTAGATCACCTTGGCATCCACGGAGACGCCGTCGTGCAGCGCGCTGACGTCGCCCGTCACCTGGACGACCACCGGGTAGGCGGCCACGCCCGTGGAGGTGGACAGCAGGCCGATCGACCCGACGACGCCGAACACGGTGCTGGTCAGGTCCTTCGAGGTCATCTCCACCTGGTCGCCGACCGCGACCTTCGCCACGTCGGCGTCGCCGACGCTCAGGCTCACCTCGTAGGCGTCCGTGCCCACGATGACGAAGGCGGCGCTCGAGGAGCCGGACGTGGAGCCGGAGCTGGCGGCGGCGGGCGCAGCTCCCGACGAGTTCGACGAGCTCGACGAGCCGGTGCCGGTGACCCGGTCGCCGACCGCGACACCGACGCTGGTCACCAGGCCGGTCGCGGGCGCCACCAGAGTGGCGTCACCCAGCGCCGTGGTCGCGGTGGTCACCGCGGCCGTGGCCACGTCCACCTGGGCGGCCGCGGCGGCGATCTGGGCCTTGGCCGCCGTCGAGCCGTTGCTGGAGTGCTTGAGGTCGGCCAGCTTGGCCTCCGCGGTGGCCAGCGTCGCCTTCGCCGTGAGCAGGTCCGCGTTGAGCTGGAGCGTGTCGACCGTGGCCAGCGTCTCGCCGGCGGTGACGGTGTCGCCGGCGGCGACGGCCACCGCGGTGACCGTCCCGCTGACCTCAAAGCTGACGTTCTTCTGGACCGTCGGAGTGAGGGTGCCGCTGGCGCTGACCGACTTCTCCATCGTCGTCAGGCTGGCCGCCACGCTCGTCGTGGTCGTCCCCGACGTCGCCGCCGAGGCGCTGTCCCGCCCGACGAACCACCACACCCCGGTGCCCACCCCCGCGAGCACCAGGGCCACGGCCGCCACCAGTGCGACCCGCCCCCAAGGGCGCGTTGCCTTCCACCGCCTGCGCATGTCGTCCCCACGTCGATGTTCCGATGTTGAGACGACCGTAGGGACGAGGACTGGACCGTTCGGGGGACCGACCTGTGCCGAACCTGTGAATGTGCGCGCTCCCACACCCCGGTGCCGCGTGAAAGCCGCCGCTTGATCACCATTCGTCCGGGATGCCCGGCGCGGCCGGCGGCCGACGCTGCTACTGAGCCAGCCGGGAGGCGAACAGGGCCATGCCGAGGGCCAGACGCTCGATCTCGTCCGGGTGCACCGACTCGTTCGGCGCATGGATCGCGCTCGCGGGCTCCTCCACGCCGAGCAGCACGATCGAGGCCTCCGGCAGGGCACGCGCGAGCACCGAGCACAGCGGGATCGAGCCGCCCATCCCGGCGCTCACCGTGGGCCGGCCGTACGCGTCCGCCAGCGCGTCGGACAGCAGCGCGAACGCGGGCGTGTCGGTGCGGGCGGCGAACGCGGCGCCGACCGGCGAGGTCTCGACGGTGACGTGCGCGCCCCACGGCGCCGCGGCGCGCAGGTGGTCGGCCAGCGCGTCGCGTGCGGCGTCACCGTCCATGCCCGGCGGGATGCGCAGGTTGAGCCGGGCCGACGCGCGCGGCTGGATCGCCGCGGTGGACCCGACGACCGGAGGCGCGTCGATGCCGAGCACGGTCAGCGTGGGCCGGGCCCACAGCCGGTCGGCCACCGAGCCGGTGCCGATCAGCTCGACGCCGGGCAGCACGCCGGCGTCGGCGACGAACTGCGCCTCGTCGTAGCCGGCGCCTGGCCAGGTGCCGGCGGTGTCGATGCCCGGCACGGTCAGCTCGCCGCGCTCGTCGCGCAGGCCGGCGAGCAGGGCGATCAGCGCCGCGAGCGCGTCGGGTGCGGCGCCGCCGAACTGCCCCGAGTGCAGCACGCCGGTCATCGTCTCCACGTGCACGACGAGGTCCGCCGCCCCGCGGAGCGCGACCGTCAGCGTCGGCACGCCCAGGGCGATGTTGCCGGCGTCGGCGATGAGCACCACGTCCGCGGCGAACAGCTCCGGGCGCGCGACGACCAGCTCGTCGAGCCCGCCGGCGCCCTGCTCCTCGGACCCCTCGATCGCCAGCCGTACGCCGACCGGCAGGTCGTCGCCTGCCAGCGCGCGCAGCGCCCGCAGCGCCGTGAGGTGGGCGACGATGTTGCCCTTGCTGTCGGCGGCGCCCCGGCCGAACAGGCGCCCGTCTCGCTCTGTCAGCGTGAACGGCGGCGAGGTCCAGGCGTCGTCGCGCATCGGCGGCTGCACGTCGAAGTGGCTGTACAGCAGCACGGTCGGCGCTCCGGGCGGTCCCGGCCGGTACCCGACGACGGTCGACGAGCCGTCCGGCGTCAGCTCGGGGCGCGCGTCCGCGATGCCCTCAGCGCGGAACGCCGCGGCCACCCACTCCGCAGCGCGGTCGCACTCGGCACGGGGCACGATGCGCTCGTCGGCCACGGACGGCATCGCCACCAGCGCGGCGAGGTCGTCCAGCGCGCGCGGCATCAGCGCGGCCACCTGGGCGCGCAGCGCCTCGACGTCGAGCGGGTGGGCCATGGGTCTCGTCTCCTGTCCTGTCCTGTCCCGAGCCCGGCCTTGCCGGGCTGGCCGCTCGACGCTACCCCTGCGGATCCGGCGACCGCACGCCGCCCGTCTCGCGCAGGGGCAAGGATGGACGCGCGGCGTGGCGTGGGCCCACCGTGGGCGCGAGCAAGGAGGTGGGTTCCGTGCGGGTGGCGGCAGCGCAGATCGTCGTGACGATGGGCGACAAGGACGCGAACCTGCGCGCCGCGCGGGCGGCGGTCGCGGCGGCGGCCCAGCAGCGCTGCGACGTCGTGGTGCTGCCTGAGTGCCTGCTGGCCGGCTGGCTGTCACCCGCGGCGCCGGAGCTCGCCGAGCCCATCCCCGGGCCGGCCACCGACCTGCTTGCGGAGCTCGCGACGACGCACGGGCTGGCGATCGTCGCCGGGATCGAGGAGCGCGCGCCCGAGGGTCTGTACAACGCGGCCGCGCTCGTCGACCGGCATGGGCGGCTGCTGGCGCGGCACCGGAAGGTGGACGAGCTCGACGAGGGGCTGCAGCTGTACCGGCGGGGGTCGTCGCTCGGCGTGGTCGAGCTCGAGGGCGTTCTGGTGGCGGTGACGATCTGCGCCGACAGCTGGGCGGCGGCGATCACCGACACCGTGCACCTGATGGGCGCCCGGGTGGTGCTCTCGCCGTGCGCGTGGGCGGTCGAGCCGGGCGGCGAGGAGACGAACCTCGCCTGGATCGCGGCGCGGTACGCGGAGCGGACGGCGGGGCGCGAGCTGTTCGTCGTCGCCGCCGACGGTGTCGGCGTGGTCAGCGAGGGGCCGTGGCGCGGCAAGGTGCTGCAGGGCGACAGCCTGGTGGTCGGGCCGGGCGGCGTGGTGCTCGGCCGGGGCCGGACGGGCGAGCCCGATCTCGTGGTGGTCGACCTGCCGCTGTGACGGGCCGCGAACCCGCGGGGCGGCACCTGCACCGGGGCCGGCCCGCCTCGGGCATGGTCCCGTCGTCGTGCTGGCGGGTGCTCACTCGGTCGAGCGGCCCGCCCCGTCCGGGGTGAGGGCGGCCGGCGCGCGCTGGTCCTGGGTCGGGAGCGTCGCGGCGGTCGGGACCGGGGCCGGCCCCTCCGCGGGGCTGCCGGGCTTCGGCGCGTTCCAGGACGCCTCCGCCTCCAGACGACCCTCACGGTCCACGCGCGCGGCCCGCAGCCGCGAGACGATCACTGCGCCGAAGGCGATGCTCGCCGCGACCATCGCGAGTGACAGCCGCAGCGCGGTGTTCGCGCCGGCGCCGACGGAGACCGCCACCACGGCCGGCGCCACCAGCAGCGCCACCAGGTTCATCACCTTGATCAGCGGGTTGATCGCCGGGCCGGCGGTGTCCTTGAACGGGTCGCCGACCGTGTCGCCGATCACCGCGGCGGCGTGCGCGGGCGAGCCCTTGCCGCCGTGGTGCCCGTCCTCGACGATCTTCTTCGCGTTGTCCCAGGTGCCACCGGAGTTGGCCAGGAACACCGCCATCAGCACGC
>Ga0302291_10000624_pt1 | contig 10310 bp, 10 predicted proteins | sample III_Fen_N1_4_FD_194548 | JGI IMG/M metagenome (GOLD analysis project Ga0302291, IMG submission 194548) | Peat permafrost microbial communities from Stordalen Mire near Abisko, Sweden - III_Fen_N1_4 | ecosystem: Environmental > Terrestrial > Soil > Wetlands > Permafrost | place: Sweden: Abisko... | reverse complement strand
TCGCCTCCCTGGGCAGCGGCGGCAACCGCCGGGAACAGCTGCTCTCCGGCTACGAGCGGATCGAGGCGCACGAGCAGGCCCTGGTCACGCGCATGCGCGAGGCCCTGGCGGCCCTGCCCGGGATCACCCTGTACCAGGCCCCCGCCGGCGTGCGCAAGACCCCCACCGTCGCCTTCACCCTGGCCGGACACGCCCCCGAGGCGGTCTGCCGCGCCCTGGTGGAGGAGCACTCGGTCTTCGTGGCCAGCGGCGACTTCTATGCCTCGACCCTGGCCGACAAGCTGGGCATCAACCCCGACGGCTGGGTGCGCGCCGGGCTGTCCCCCTACAACAGCGACGCCGAGGTCGACCGCTTCATCGAAGGCGTCACCCGCCTGGCCGGCCAGGCTTGACACAAATAATTTATAACTGATCCTTCCCAGGCGGCCCCATCCAGGGCCGTCCGGCAGGAGCAGTCATGTCATTCCCCCGCGACAGCCTGGCAGTGCTGCTGGTCCTGGCCCTCGCGGCCTGCGCCGGCGGAGGGCGCCAGGGCAATCCCCTCCGGGAACAGCCCCGGGCCACCCGAATCCCGCCTCCGGGCCCCACGGCCACCCTGTCCGGGAGGATCACCGACCGGGACACCGGGCTCGCCCTGGTCGGCGCCGCCGTGGTGGCCCAGGACGCGGGCCGCCCGAAGATCCTCGCCAGCGCCACCACCGCGGCCGACGGCAGCTTCACCCTGGCCCAGCTGCCGCTGGGCGTGCCGATCCGGGTCGTGAGCCAACCCGTGACCGGCGCCCTGGCCTACTCGGCCGAAGCCAGCGCCCCGCTCACCCTGGCCCAGGACACCCCGGCGCCGCCGGTAAATCTGGCCTGCACGCGGGTGGCGCAGGCCGGCCGGGTGGAAGGAGCCCGGAGCACCCGCCCCGGCCCGGTGCACAAGGTGGCCCTGGTGCAGGAGCGGGACCTGGGCGGCGGCGACCGCGCGAAGCTGCTGATCCGTGTCGCGCGGACGGAGCCCGACGGCTCCTTCCAGTTCGCCTCCCTCCCGCCCGGGAACTACGAGGTGCACTTCCTGGACCGCGGCGACCACCCGCCCCGGCCGCATCACCACCACTCGCCCCATCCACCGCGCCGGCGCCCGCACCCTCCGCACGAGCGCCGGATGGGCCCCCCGCGCCCCCAGCAAACCCACCATCCCATGCCTCCCGACGCCCGGCGCCTGCCCCCCGGCGCCCGGGTCGTGATCATCACCGTGCCGGCGGCGCAGGCCACCCACGTCAGCTGGCCGGCGCGCATGCAGGGCGGGGCCGTGGAACCGGAGGAAGCGGACCTTCAGGGCGACGAGGCCTACGATCTTCCCTGAGCTGCGGCGCGGCGGCGTTCGCTGGCTTCGATCATGGGCTTCAGGTCCTGCGCGGGACGGACTTCCCAGCGGCCCATGCGGATGCCCGGGTGGTTCGACACCAGCTGGATGGCGTGGTTCAGGTCCCTGGCTTCCAGGATGAGGAGACCGCCCAGCAGCTCCTTGGTCTCCGCATAGGGGCCATCGGATATGGTCACTTTGCCGTTCTGATGGCTGAGGGTGGTGGCGCCCTGCAGGCCTTCGCCGCCCACCCAGTGGCCGTTCTTCCTCAGCCAGTCGTCATAGGCGAAGCACTGGTCCACCATGGCGTTCTGCTCGCCGGGCGACAGCTTCGCCCAGGTCTCCACGTCCAGATAGCCGAAACAGATGTATTTCATGGGGGTCTCCTTGAAGGTGGGTCCTTCACCTTCTAGTCGATCGGGGCCGGCCCGGATCGACAGGGACCCTGCCTTTTTTTTCCATCAGGCCAGTTCGCCCAGGCGCCGCTCGAGGAACCGCCGTTCCGGGTCCTGCCGGGCCAGGGCGAGTGCGGCGCGGTAGGAGGCGCGGGCCTCCTCCACCAGCCCCAGGCGCCGGCACAGGTCCGCGCGGGCGGAATGGGCCCAGTGGTAGTTGGCCAGGCCGCCCTCCCCCAGGATCCGGTCGATGAGCGCCAGCCCGGCCGCGGGGCCATCGCGCATGGCGACCGCGACGGCGCGGTTGAGGCTGATGACCGGCGAAGGGGCGATCCGGGCCAGCCCATCGTAGTACCCGACGATCAGGTCCCAGTTGGTGGCGGCGGCGCTGGGCGCCTGGGCGTGCGCCGCGGCGATGGCCGCCTGCAGGGTGTAGGGGCCGCCCCGCCCCGAGCGCAGGGCCTGCGCCGCGAGCGCCAAGCCTTCCTGGATGAAAGCGCGGTTCCACTGCGCGCGGTCCTGGTCCGCCAGGAGCACCAGGTCCCCGGCGGGGGTGGCCCGGGCCGCGCGCCGCGATTCCTGCAGGAGCATGAGCGCCACCATCCCCAGCACCTCCGGCAGCGGCAGCAGCTCCATCAGGAGCCGGCCGAGGCGGATGGCTTCCCCGGAGAGCTCCGCGCGCGTCAGCGATTCCCCCGAGGACGCCGAGTAGCCTTCGTTGTAGACCAGATAGACCACCTGCAGGACCGCGTCGAGCCGCTCCGTCCATTCGCCGGGCGCGGGGACCTCGTAGGGGATGCGCGCCTCGCGGATTCTCGCCTTGGCCCGCACGATGCGCTGGGCGACGGCGGAGGGCGTGGTGAGGAAGGCCCGGGCGATCTCCTCGGTGGTCAGGCCGCAGACTTCCCGCAGCGTGAGCGCCGAACGGGCCTCGGGGCCCAGGGCCGGGTGGCAGCAGGTGAAGATGAGGCGGAGCCGGTCATCCTGGATGGGACCGTCCTCCGCGCCCGGCTCGTCGGGCGCGATGGCGATCTGGGCTTCGGTCAGCGCGTCCAGCGGGGCTTCGAACTTGGCGCGCCGGCGGATGCCGTCGATCGCCTTGAAGCGGCCCGCGGAGACCAGCCAGGCCCGGGGGCTGGCCGGCACCCCCTGCTCGCCCCACTGCTCCAGGGCCGCCCGGAACGCCTCGTGCAGGGCCTCCTCCGCCAGGTCGAAATCCCCGAGCAGGCGGATCAGGGTGGCCAGGACGTGCCGGGATTCGGTGCGGTAGAGGGCGTCGACCGCTTCGGGGATCGGGCTTGCGGACTGCACCTAGCGCGCCCCGGCCGAGGCCCCGCGCAGGGCCGCATCGGCCAGCCGGCCGAGATCGGAACTGCCCTGGCCGTTGGCCAGGGCCTTGGCCGCGGCCAGCAGGACCGCGGTCCGGGCGTGCTCCGGCAGGTGCGGCAGCAGGTCCGCCACGGCGGCCACCGCCAGCAGCTGGTGGCTGTGGTTGAAGGCGGGGTCGTTGCCCGAGGCGGCCTCGGCCAGGGTGCGCAGCACCGGCTCCGGCCCCGCCTGCTCCAGCAGGAGCCGGGCCAGGCCCATGGCCGCCTGCGGCTCGCCGTCCAGCACGGCGTCCAGCAGGGCCGCCGCCGGATCCCCCGGGGCCTGGCGCGGGGCGGCCGGTGCCGGCCGCTCCTCCTCCTCGCCGGTGGGGAACAGGTTGACCAGGGCCGCCGCCTGCACCCAGGATTCCGGCACCACCGGAGCCTCCGCCGCGCGCCGGGCCAGGCAGGCCAGGTGCACGAAGTTCCAGGCGGTCTTGCCTTCCAGGTCGCGCCGGGCGTCCAGCTGCTTTTCCGCGGCCGCCAGCGCCAGCACCGCCAGCAGGTCGCCGCTGCCGCCGCCGGAGCGCACCCGGGCCGAGAACCGGTCCAGCAGTTCCACCAGGCCGGCGTCGCAGATCTCCCGGGCCAGGGCCCGGTGCGCCGCCTCGTTCTGCGCCGCCGCCCGGTGCGGCACCGGCGCCGTCCCCTCCAGGCGGTGGGCGGCGCGCTCGTGCCAGAAGCGGTCGTGCGGCTCCGAAGCGCAATGCCAGGCGCTGAGGGCGAGCATCAGCCGGCCGGCCTCCTGGGGCTGGTCCAGGGCCAGGAACAGTTCGCCCAGGAGCCGGGCCAGGGCGGACTTGTGCCCGACGTTGGCCATGTCCGCCTCCGCGGCCCCCTCGAGCAGGCGGAAATGCTCCCAGCGGACTTCCGCCACCGCCCTCGCTTCGCCCCAGGCGATGCCGGGCCGGTGCTGCGCCAGGGCCATGCGCAGGTTGTCCCAGTTGCCCGAGCCGCGGCCGATGGCGCCCAGGCTGCGGGCGCCGGGGCAGCGGCTTTCATGGGCGAAGGCGTGCAGCTGGGTGGCGAGCGCGCGCAGGAAGCTCGGCTGCGCCAGCAGGGGGCGCAGCCGGTAGACCGCCTGCAGTCCCAGCAGCCCGTGCGGGATGTGCGGCAGGTAGGCGGCCCAGTCCACGGCCGGGGCCAGCCGCAGCACCGCCTCCCGGCCCGCGTCGGCGGCGCCCGCCGGGGTCCCGGCGAGGGCGGCGAAGGTCCGGAAGAAATCGGGCGAGGGGTGGTCCAGCTCCGCGAGCCAACGTTCCAAGACCGATTCGCCCATGACGGCCCCCTGCCACCCAATCCTACACCTTCACCCGGGGATGCCCCAGGCTTCGCACACGGTCCGGCTCCAATGGTGGTCCCAGGCGCGGCGCCAGACCAGGGTGCCCTCGACCAGGCCGGATCCGGCCAGGCGGCTGGCCAGGGCCGCGCGCATGGCCGCGGCTTCGTCCCCCAGGCGCTGCTCGGCCTGGGCCACCAGTTCCCGGAACAGCTTGCGCTCGGCGTCGTAATGGTCCAGGAAGCCGGGGGCGTCCGGAGCCGGGCAGGCGCCCTGGAGCCGCCTCCAGTCGGCGAACAGGGCGCGCACCCGCAGGTCCGAGCGCAGCGGCTCCCGGACCCCGTCCCAGCCCGCCGCCTCCTGGGTTCCGGCCCGGTCCAGGGCCGCGCGCAGGGTCATGGCCTTGGCCACGTCCTTGGCCAGGTGCGAGAGCGCCACGAAGCTCCGGGCCTTGGCGCGCTTGGCCCGGCGGGTGAAGTAGGCGTCCATGGCGTTGACGATGGCATCGGCCGGCACCGCCTCCCCGGCCCAGGCCTGCAGCTGCAGGAAGTCCTCCCGGCTCATGAAGGCCGAGCGGCCGTGCAGATGAAAGGCCCATTCAGCCTCCATCCAGTCCAGTTCCTCCCGCGTATAGGTCACAGCGGCGCTCAGGGCCGGGCCCGTTTTTTCATGACATTCTCCCCATGCTCTGGATTCTAGCGCCTCGCGTTAGACTTGGGGCAGACGCGCTGACCAGGCTTCGCCTGATCAGCGCGTGGGGGAGCACGAGGGGGGACGTAGAGGGAGCAAAGCGACCGAGCGGTCCCGCCTCGTTCATGTCAGGGAGCAAGCTGTGGCAATCCGCGAACAGATCAGATACAAGAGCAGGAAAGAGATGGAAAAGCTCAGGGAGGCCGGGCGCCTGGCCGCCAATGCCCTGCGGGTGGCGGCGCGGGCCGCCAAGCCGGGGGTCTCCCTGCTCGAACTGGACAAGCTGGCCGAGACCTACATCCGCAAGCAGGGCGGAACCCCCAACTTCAAGGGCTACCACGGCTTCCCGGCCACCCTCTGCACCTCGGTCAACGACCGGGTGGTGCACGGCATCCCCAACAACTACGTCCTGCGGGACGGGGACATCATCGCCATCGACTGCGGCGCCAAGCTGGACGGCTTCCACGGCGACACCTGCCTCTCGGTGGGCGTCGGCCAGGTGAGCGAAGCGGCCCGGCTGCTGCTGCAGGCCACCCAGGTGGCCATGTTCATGGGCATCGACTACTGCCGCACCGGCTTCCGCCTGGGCGACATGGCCACCGCCGTGCAGACCTTCGGCGAGGAGCGCGGCTACAGCATCGTGCGCGAGTACATCGGCCACGGCATCGGCCGCGACCTGCACGAGGACCCCCAGGTGGTCTACGCCGACACCCGGCCCGGCACCGGCTTCCGCATGGAGGTCGGCATGACCATCACCATCGAGCCGATCTTCAACATCGGCGGCCAGCGCTGCCTGGTGGAGCCCGACGGCTGGACCGTGCGCACCGCCGACGGATCGCTCAGCGCCCAGTTCGAGCACGCCGTGGCCATCACCAAGGACGGCCCCTGGATCCTCAGCATGCCCGACCCCGAATTCGAGCTGGAGGACGGGCTCTGAGCCGCGCCGGCTTCGCCCTCACCGTCATGCGGGACCTCCCATGCAGCTGAACGCGCCCGCCAAGCTCAACCGCTTCCTTGCCGTCCTGGGCCGGCGCGGCGACGGCTACCACGACCTGGAGCTGGTCACCACCGTGCTGGAAGGCGTGCCCGGGCTCAGCGACACCCTGGAGGCGGAGCCCGCCGCCGTCCTCGGCCTGGAGCTCAGCGGCCCCGACGCCGCGGGCCTGGCGGTGGACGAGCGCAACCTGGTGCTGCGCGCCTGGCGCCTGCTGGAGCGGGAGGCCGGGCGCGACCTGCCCGCCCGGATCCGGCTGCACAAGCGCATCCCCCACGGCGCCGGCCTGGGCGGGGGCTCCAGCGACGCCGCCGCGGCCCTGAAGCTGGGCGACGCCCTCTTCGGGCTGGGCCTGCCCGCGTCCCGGCTGCTGGCCCTGGGCGCCGCGCTGGGCAGCGACGTGCCGCTGTTCCTGCTGGGCGGGACGGTGCTGGGGCTGGACCGCGGCGACCGGGTCTTCCCCCTGCGCGCCATCCCCCTGGAGCCCATCCTGCTGGTCCATCCCGGACTCTACGTCGCCACCCCCAGCGTCTTCAACTCCATCGCCCGGGTCGGCTACCCCCTGCCCACCCCCTGTGCCAGCCTGCCCGGGGGCGCGCCGCCGGACTGGCGCAACGACCTCACCGGCGCGGCCATCTGGGCCTGCCCGGCCCTCAGCGAGGTGCGCGCCGCCCTGCTCGACAGCGGCGGCGAGCCCCTGCTCTGCGGTTCCGGCAGCTGCTGGGCCGCGCGCTATCCGGACCCGGGCGCCCGGGACGCCGCCCGGGAAGGCCTCGCCGCGGCCCACTCCGGCTGGCGCTTCTGGAGCCTGCCGTGACCGCCCCGGCCCTGCGCGTGCGGGGCATCCGCAAGACCTATCCGCGCGTCGTGGCGGTGGCCGGGCTCGACCTGGAGGTCCAGCGCGGCGAGGTCTTCGGCCTGCTCGGCCCGAACGGGGCCGGCAAGACCACCACCCTGGAGATGATCGAGGGCCTGACCCCGGCGGACGCCGGCAGCATCGAGATCCTCGGCCTGGACTGGCGCGGCCACGGCCGGGAGATCCGCTCCCGGATCGGCGTGCAGCTGCAGAGCACCAGCCTGTTCAACAAGATCACCCCGCGCGAGGCGCTGGAGCTGTACGGCAGCTACTACCCGAAGCGCCGCTCCGCCGGTGAGCTGCTGGAGCTGGTCCAGCTGACCGACAAGGCCGACGAGTACCACGTCACCCTCTCCGGCGGACAGATGCAGCGCCTGGCCCTGGCCCTGGCCCTGGTGAACGACCCCGAACTGGTGTTCCTGGACGAGCCCACCACCGGCCTGGACCCCCAGGCCCGGCGCGGGCTGTGGGAGGTGGTGCGGCGGATGAAGGCGGAGGGGCGCACGGTGATCCTCACCACCCACTACATGGACGAGGCCGAAGCGCTCTGCGACCGCCTGGCCATCATCGACCACGGCAGCCTGCTCACCGAAGGCACCCCCATGGGCCTGATCCAGGCCAGGGCCATCCCCAGCGTGGTGGAGCTCACCTTCGCCGGCGCGCCGCCGGACCCCGGCCCGTTCCGGGCCCGGCTGGGCATGGCGGTGACCAGCCGGGGCGACTTCTGGGAGATCCCCACCCCCGATCCCAAGGCCGTGCTGCCCCGGCTGCTGGAGGCGGCCGAAGCGGCGGCGGTGCCCTACGTGCAGATCCACGTGCGCCGCGCCACCCTCGAGGACGTCTTCCTGCACCTCACCGGGCGCAGCCTGCGCGACTGAAAGGCACCCCATGCTGCTGCTCGGACAGTTTCTTATGGAGTGGAAGCTCTACAGCCGCGACCGGGTGGCGCTGTTCTGGGGCTTCGCCTTCCCCGTGCTCATGCTGGTGGGCTTCGGCACCATCTTCCGCTCCGGCTCCGCGCCGGCGTTCACCCTGGTGGTGAGCGGCGGGACCCGGGCCACCCAGGCCGGGCGCGACCTGCTGGGCGCGCTGGAACGGACCCCGCTGAAGCTGCTGGAACTGCCCGCCGCCCAGGCCGACACCCGCTGGAAGAAGGGCGACACCGCCGTCCAGCTCGAGCCCGCGGGCCCCGGATTCGCCCTCCGGGTGAACACCTACCTGGCCGCCCAGGGCCAGATGGCCGCGCAGATCGTGCAGCAGGCCAACCTCGCCGTGCAGCTGCGCCGCTCCGGCGCCGAGCCCCAGTGGCTGCCGGTCCGGGTGGAAAGCCCGGGGTCGGCCCACGCGTCCAACTACGCGGCCTTCCTCCTGCCCGGCCTGCTCGGCCTGAACCTCCTGAGCGTGGGCCTGTTCAGCGTCGGCATGGTCAACGTCTCGTACCGGGAGAAAGGCAAGTTCCGGCGCCTGGCGGTGACCCCGCTGCCCAAGTGGATCTTCCTGCTCGGCCAGATCCTGCACCGGCTCAGCGCCGCCTTCCTGCAGGCGGCGGTGATGCTGGTGGTCGGCCGCTTCGCCTTCGGCATCGCCAACCAGGGCTCCTACCTGCTCCTGGCGGCGGTGATGAGCGTCGGCACCGCCTGCTTCATGGCCATGGGCTTCGCCCTGGCCGGCTTCGCCCAGACCTCCGAAGGCTACGCGGCCATCTCCAACGCCTTCTTCCTGCCCATGACCTTCCTGTCCGGGGTCTACTTCACACTCGATTCCGCCCCGCGCTGGATGCAGCAGGCGGTGGTGGTGCTGCCGCTGTCCCCCTTCCTGAAGGCGCTCCGGGCGATCTTCAACGACGGCACCGGCCTGGCCGGGCACGGGGCCGGACTGGCCGTCGTGGCGGCCTGGACGGCCGGGTGCTTCCTGCTGGCGCTGAAGCGCTTCAGGTGGGCCTGATGCCTTACTGAAAGTCAACTTTGCATTTAGACGTCTATATGATAAGTCCGGTGATCTGGAATGGGTGGCCCTGCCCATGGAAGCCCTGCGAGAGGAACTCGCGCAACCTTGAGCCGTGGCGGCCTGAAACCGGACTTGCGCCGGGGAATATGTTAATTAATTTTTAATATATTCTCCCGGGGTCCGGTCCATGCCCTCCATCTGCCTCAACATGATCGTCAAGAACGAAGCCCCCGTCATCCGGCGCTGCCTGGATTCGGTGCGGCCCCTCATCAGCACCTGGTGCATCCTCGACACCGGCTCCACGGACGGCACCCAGGAACTGATCCGGGAGCACTTCCGGGACCTGCCCGGGCAGCTGCACCAGTCGGACTGGAAGGGCTTCGGCGCCTCCCGCAGCGAGGCCATCCAGCTGGCCCGACCCCAGGCTGATTATTTATTTTTCATAGATGCGGACGCCGAACTGATCCTGCCCGCAGGCTACCGCCTGCCGGAGCTGACGGAGCCCTGCTACGAGTTCGCGCACCGGCTGGCGGACACCACCTTCTTCCGCCGGGACCTGGTCTCGACCCGGCTGGACTGGCGCTACGTGGGGGTGCTGCACGAGTACATCGACTGCGGCCTCCCCAGCCCGCCCAACCCGATCCGCGGCCCCCTGGTGCAGGAGCGGCCCGAGGGCGCGCGCAGCCGGGATCCGCTGAAGTACCAGAAGGACGTGCTCACCCTGGAGCGCGCCTTGCGGGACGAGCCGCAGAATGAGCGCTACCAGTTCTACCTGGCCCAGAGCCAGAAGGACGCCGGCCAGCTGGAGCGGGCCGTCGCCTCCTACCGCCGGCGCGCGGCCATGGGCGGCTGGGGGGAGGAGGTCTACATCTCGCTCCTGCGCGTCGCCGAGCTCCTGGAAGTCCTGGACCGCCCCGAGTCCGAGGTGCTCGGCGCCTACCTGGACGCCCACGAGGCGCGCCCGGCCCGGGCCGAGTGCCTGGCCGGCCTGGCCCGCTACCTGCGCGGCCGGCGCAAGTTCCACCTGGCCGCCCTGTTCGCCGGGGAAGGCATGGCCCGGCCCATCCCCGGCGACCGCCTGTTCGTGGTGGAGTCCTGCCACACCTGGCGCTGCCTGGACGAGTTCGCCGTGGCCGCCTACTGGTGCGGGCGCCACCAGGAATGCCTGGAGGCCTGCGACCGGCTCCTGGCCGAGGGCTTCCTGCCGGCGGAGGAGGTGGAACGGGTGCGGGCCAACCGCGCCTTCGCGGCCCGGGCGCTGGGCCTGGTCGCTGAACCGCCGGATCCGCCACGAGCGGAGCGTACGCTAGAATCGGCCTGAACCGTACGAGGCCCACGCCATGCTGCTTCCGCACCGAGCACCCGCCCGCAGGGTCCTGGCCTGCCTGGCGCTCGCGCTGGCCTTCAGCGGCTGCCGGGGACCCGCCACCCGCG
>Ga0302291_10000622_pt1 | contig 10335 bp, 7 predicted proteins | sample III_Fen_N1_4_FD_194548 | JGI IMG/M metagenome (GOLD analysis project Ga0302291, IMG submission 194548) | Peat permafrost microbial communities from Stordalen Mire near Abisko, Sweden - III_Fen_N1_4 | ecosystem: Environmental > Terrestrial > Soil > Wetlands > Permafrost | place: Sweden: Abisko... | reverse complement strand
CTACTGGATCTCCACCTACGGCGACCGGATCTTCGCCGAGCCCAACACCATCACCGGCTCCATCGGGGTCTACGGGCTGCTGCCCAACATCCAGAAGCTGGCCGCCGAACATGGGGTCAGCTGGTACCGCATCCAGACCTCGAAGCTGGCCGACCCCACCACCCTCGCCCGGCCCAAGACCGAGGCCGAGCTGGGCCGGATCCAGGTGGTCGTGGACGACATCTACGAGCAGTTCCTCGCGCGCGTCTCGACCAGCCGCAGGATGACCCGGGACCAGGTGCACGAGATCGCCCAGGGCCGGGTGTGGTCCGGGCGCCAGGCCCAGAAGCTGGGCCTGGTCGACGAGCTGGGCGGCATCCAGGACGCGGTGCGCTTCGCCGCGAAGCAGGCGAAGATCGAAGGCGATTACCGGGTGGACGGCCCCGCCGAGCCGCGCTCCCTGCCGGAACGGCTGTTCCGGATGCTGAACGGCGGCGACGACAGCGGCCTGAGCGAATCCAGGGGGGCGGCGGCGCAGCTGCGCGGCCGCTTCGAGGAGGCGCTGGGCGGCCTGCAGGCGCTGAACGACCCGCGCGGCGTCTATGCCCGCATGCCCTTCGACCTGAACCTCCGGTGATGCGGACCCGGACCTTCGGCCCCGGCGATTTCCGGGTCATGCCCTGGAAGAACGGGGCGGGGTCCACCACGGAGCTGCTCATCGAGCCGCCGGGAGCGACCCTGGCCGGAGGCTTCCGGTGGCGCCTCAGCATGGCCGCCGTGGCGGCGTCCGGGCCGTTCTCCAGCTTTCCCGGCTACGACCGGACCCTGCTGCTGCTGGAAGGGCGGGGGCTGGAACTGGATCACGGGGCCCACGGCAGGGCCCTGCTGCCGGGCCCGCTGGTGCCGGCGCGCTTCCCCGGCGAATGGGCCACCCACGGCCGCCTGCTGGACGGGCCCTGTCTGGACTTCAACGTCATGTCCAGGCGGGAAGCGGCACTACATGATTTAACAATCATATTCCCAGGCCCGCCGGCGCCCCTGCCGGAAGCGGAGGTGGTGCTGGTGTTCTGTGCCGCCGGCACGGCTTCGGTGGGCGCCGACCTGCTGCGCGCAGGGGAGTTGCTCCGCGTCGACGGCCCGGGCGCCTCCGGGCTCCTGGCGCGGGCCACGGACGGGGAAGCCGCGCTGGTGGTGGTCGCCCTGGGCGCCGCGCCGGGTTGCGGGGATAAGTGAGCCTATATTGACGAATTTGAGTAGTACGCGGGGACCAGCGCTGCCGCTACTATGGTTATGAGTCTTCTTGCCAATGGGTCCTTGCATGTTCAACTGGATGCTATCTGCCCGGGCAAGGTCTCTTTGCCTGCTGAGGGTCTGCTGCCCCGCCTGCTGGCGGGCCGGAGCCGTGTTTTTCCTCGTGGCGGTCGCACTGTCCGGCGCTCCGCGGCCTGCCGGGCTCCCCGGCAGCGCCGGGATCAAGGCCGGTCCGGGCCCCATTGCATCCTTGCTGCAGCCTGTCGGATCTGCCGGGTTTGATGTCGATTTCATCGATACCGGGATCCATGCGGCGAACATGCCTATGTTCCTGCTGGCGGGCGGCGGCGCTGGGGCCGCGGGCATGCCCGTCCCGGACCGGCGCTCCGGCTGGATCGCCCTGGGCGCGCTGCTGCTGGCGGGCGCGGCGCTCGGAGGGTGCTGGTCGCTGCGGCGCCAGCTCCGGCAGAAGACCGGGGAGCTGCGCAAGGCCACGGACGCGATCCGCGCCAACGAGCAGTACCTCAGCCGGATCATGGAGGCGATGCCCCTGGCCCTGTTCGGCAAGGACCCCAGCGACCAGTTCCGCTACGTGCTGTTCAATGCAAAGGCCGAGGAGGTGTTCGGACTCCGCCGGGACCAGGTCCTGGGCCGCACCGATTTCGAGATCTTCCCCGAGCAGCGGGCCGAAGACTACTGGGAGGTGGACGAGGGGCTGGTGGTCCGGGGCGGGGTGGTGGCGGTGCCCGAGCGGATCGGCTCGGGCCAGGGCGCCACCCACCTGCATACCCTCAAGGTGCCGATCCTCGATGAGGAAGGCCGGGCCAGGCTGGTGCTGGGCATCACCGAGGACATCAGCGGGCGCAAGCGCATGGAGGGGGACCTGAAGAAAAGCCGGGAAAGCCTGGCCAAGGCCCAGGCCCTGGCCGAGATCGGCAACTGGGACTGGGAGCTGGCCACGGGCGAGGTGCAGTGGTCCGACCAGATGTTCCGGATCCTGGGCTGGGAGCCGGCGGCCGTGGCGCCTTCCCTGAAGACCATCATGGAACGCACCCACCCCGCGGACCGGCCCGCCTTCGGCCGCGCGCTGCGCCGGCTCCGGGTGGGCCGGGAGGTGCCGCCCATGGAGTTCCGGGCCGTGCTGGCGGACGGTTCGCCGCGCTTCTTCCACTCCGTCCTGGAGGTGGAGCGGGGGCCCGAGGGCAGGCCGCTGCGCCTGCGCGGCACCATCCAGGACGTCACCGCGCGGCGCAACACCGAGGAGGCCTTCCGCCAGGCGCAGAAGATGGAGAGCCTGGGCGTGCTGGCCGGAGGCATCGCCCACGACTTCAACAACCTGCTTTCGGCCATCGGCGGCAACCTGGAGCTGGCCCAGATGAACATGCGGCCCGAGCCGGCCGCCGCGCCGTTCCTGCTCAAGATCGAGAAGATCCTGAAGCGGGCCTCGGAGCTGACCCACCAGATGCTGGCCTATTCGGGCAAGGGCCGGCTGGTGGTGCGCAAGCTGAGCCTCAACCAGATCGCCGAGGAGATGCCGCACCTGCTGGACGTCTCCATCTCCAAGCGGGTCGCCCTGATCTACCAGTTCGCGCCCGGCCTGCCGCTGATCGAGGCGGACGCCGCCCAGCTGCAGCAGGTGATCATGAACCTGGTGACCAACGCCTCGGAATCCATCGGCGACCGGGATGGCACCATCACCGTGAGCACCGGGGTGGAGCACCTCGCCGCGCCCCATGAGCAGGTGGAGAGCCACGGCTGGACCCTGGCGCCCGGGCAGTACGTCACCCTGGAGGTGGCGGACACCGGCTGCGGGATGAGCCCGGAGACCCGCAGGCGGCTGTTCGACCCGTTCTTCACCACCAAGTTCTCCGGGCGCGGCCTGGGCCTTTCGGCCATGCTGGGCATCCTCAAGGGGCACAACGCCGGCATCCGGATCCGTTCGCGGGAAGGCGAAGGTTCCTGCTTCAAGCTCTATTTCCCGGCCAGCCAGGGCGGGGAAATGCCCCAGCCGGCGGCCCCGCCGGCCTCGCGCCCGGCGCCCGTCACCGGGCGGATCCTGCTGGTGGACGACGAGCCCGACATCCTCGAGGCGACCGCCGAACTGCTCGCCGCCATGGACTTCAAGGTGACCCTGGCGCGCGACGGGCTGGAGGCGCTGGAATCGTTCAAGGCCGCCCCGGCGGACTACGCCCTGGTCCTCATGGACCTCACCATGCCGCGCATGGACGGCCGGGAGGCCTGCCACCTCATGCGCAAGCACGATCCGGGGCTGAAGATCGTGCTGTGCAGCGGGTTCAACGAGACGGACGTGGCCAAGGACTTCCCCCACGACAGCCTCTCGGGGTTCCTGCAGAAGCCCTACACCTTCCAGATGCTGAAGGACGTGGTGCAGCAGGCGCTGGGATCCTGAACGACGGGGCCCGCGCGGGCCCGGCTACCGCTTCGCCGCGCCGATGGCGGTGCTGGCGCTCTGCTCGTTGTTCTTGGCGTCGATCACCCGCACCAGCACCCGGCTGCCCTTGACCCGGTCGCGCGGGACCAGGGCGCTGAAGGTTTTCTCCCGGGCGTCGAAGATGCCGTCATCCGGCACCAGCTCCAGCCAGGCGGCGCCGTCGGCGGACAGGGCGGCCGACTTGAGCGTGGAGGTCTCGTCCCGGGCCTTGAAGGTCACCCGGACGCCGTCGCCCTCGGGCACCGCGGCCAGCGCCGAGATCACCGGCGGGGTGTGGTCGATGGCGAAGGGCGGGGTGCGCCAGAGGGCGCTCAGGGACGCGTTGAACGGCTGGGTGGCGGCGTCGGAGGCGGTGACTTCCAGGCGGTACTTGCCGTCGGGCACCACCAGCGTGTCGAAGGTGAAGAAGCGCTCCTTCCAGGCGGCCTCCAGCTCCATGGGGGCGCCGGTTTCCGGCAGCAGCCGGATGCGGAACTGGAGCTGGTCCGCGTTGGGCTCGGTGACCCGGAAGACGAAGGCCTGGGCGCCCCGGCGGAAGCTGCGCTTCTCGCCGCCGGCATAGGCCAGCGCGGGAATCAGCTTCTGGGTCTCCAGCGGCACCCGCTCGATGCCGATGTCCTCCGGCGGGGCGTTGCGGGTGATCACCAGCCCCGGCGGCATGATGTCCACCCCGTCCCAGACCGGCGGCAGGTTGCGGTTGGCCCAGTGCACGACCACGCTTTCCACGGCCGGGGTGGCGCCGCCCCGGGTGCTGGCGAGCTTGAGCCGGAACTGGGCGAAGCGCGCCGGGGGCAGCGCCGGGCGCTCGCCGCTGCGCAGCGGCGGAGTCCAGGGGGACCAGGTGCCGTCCGGGATCTCGGTGGCGCCGGTGCGGGTCTGCAGGGTCACGCTGGTGCCGGCGGGGGTGTCCGCTTCCAGGTAGGCCCGGCCCCAGTCGGCCAGGGGCGCGCCCTTGAGGATGCGGCTCTCGATGGTGCCTTCGGTGGCCTGGGCCTCGCCCAGCAGGTGCAGCTCGGCGGGGTTGGAGCCGACCACCAGGAGGTCCGCGCCCAGGTTCAGGAAGGCGGTGGCCTGGGCCGTGCCCAGGTCGTCCAGGGCGCTGAACGGGTTCACGCCGCCGGCCTCGGACAGCGGGATGGAAAAGAGCCGGGAGCGGTTGCCGGTGCCCACCAGCAGCTGGCCGTTCCACACCGTGAGCGCGAAGATCTGGCTCTGCCCGCTCTGCCACAGGGTCTGGGGCACCCGGTCCGGGTTCAGGCGGATCACCGCCGAGCGGGTGGCGGCGCTGGTTTCGGCCAGGTAGCCCTCCCTGCGCTCCAGGACCCCCGAGCTGATCCTGCCGGTGCGGCCGGAGGTGGCCCCGGCGTACACCTGGCCGTTGTGGACCGCGAGCGCGCGCACCTCCTCGAAGCCGGTGGCCATCAGGGTCTCCAGCCGGTCCCCGGTGCGCACCCCGGTGTAGCGGAGCAGCAGGCCGCGGCCGTGGGAGCCCAGGTAGTAGCCGCCCCGGCCGTCCGGGACCAGGCAGGTGAAGGCGGTCTCCTCGGGCAGGTCCGCCAGCTTGCGGCTGCTGCCCTCCCGGGCCAGGACCAGGGTCGCGCCGCGCTCGCCGCCGCCCGCCACCACCACGTCGGTGCCGTCCACGGCCAGGGCCCAGACCAGCTTGGCGTCGATGTCGGCGAACGGCTTGACCTCGCCGGACGGGGTGACCCGGAACAGCTTGCCCTCGCCGCTGGGCGCCACCACCAGGTCCTGGCCCATCCGGGCCATGGCGAACACGATGCCGCCCTTGACCTGGGCCAGCGGCTTCATCTGTCCGGCGACGTAGTGGAACAGCTTGCCTTCGTTGCCCGCGCTCAGGTAGGCGCCGCTGGCGCCGTCGGAGACCGCGGCCCACACCACCCCTTCGGGCAGCTGGGCCACCCGGCGCAGGTTGGGCCCCAGGCGCAGCCGGCCGTCCGCCTCGATCCGCACCCCCCTGAAATCGGAACTGGTCCAGTCGTTGAAGGAATTGAAGGTGGCCGACGGCTGCTCGGCCCGGACCGGACCGGCGCTGGCGATCATGATGGCAAGGAGGCTGGCGGCCATTCTCATCGGTACATTTCCCCTTTCGGCATGCCTATTCAATTTCCAGCTCCAGGCTGACCAGCCCGCGCACTTCCCGCTCCAGCGGCAGCACGCCGCGGCTGATGATGCGGCGCTGCAGCACGCTGCCGGTGGCGTCGCCGTCGCTGCCCAGGAGGCTGCTGACGGTCGGCGGCACCCCCTCGATGCGGCTGCCGCGCAGGCCGAGGCCCGGCGTGGTCTGCACCAGGAGCCCGTAGACGTGGTTGTTCTTCATGGCGCCGTTCAGCACCCGCAGGACGTCGGCCAGGTTGTTCAGCTCCACCGAACGCTCGTCCGGATCGGCGCTGACCAGGCTGAACCCGTCCCCCACCATCAGGGTGGCCTTGCCCAGCTTGGCGCTGGGCGGCACGAACAGGTTGAAGGTGGTGGTCTCCCGCACCCCCTGGATGTTCTGCAGGGTGACCAGCACCGGCAGCGCCTCGCCGCGCTTCACCCGGGCCTTGAGGGTGCGCACCGAGGCGATGGCGGCGAGGTCCAGGCGCTCCTCGGCCTTGACCGTGAGCGAGATGCCCTCCACCACCGGCCGCTCGAACGGGTTCAGGGTGAGGAACTGCAGGATCGAGCCCAGGTAGGAGGCGATCCGGCTGGCGCTGAGATCGGCCACCACGTTCTCGATCTCCAGGGCCGGGTGCCCCGCCAGCTTGATGTTGCCCTGCAGGGAAAGGCTCTGGAAGCCCTGGCCGCGCACGTAGGTCGACAGGGTCTGGGCCAGCACGGTGGCGGCCAGGTTGGGGGTGATGACCGGGTGGTCCATGAGCTCGTACTTGAAGTTCAGGATGCGCTTGCCGCCCAGGTTCAGGCCGATGCGCAGGGGCACCATGCGCGCCTCCGCCCCCAGCAGGCCGGCCACGCCCGCGCTGCGGTCCAGGCGCAGGGCGCCGATCGGCGCCACCGGGGCGGCCAGCTTGAAGGAACTCTGGTAGCTGGGCATGGAGGCCGCCACGGTGGCCGACCACAGCGGCAGGTCCAGCTCGCCCAGGTTGAACATCTGGTGGCCGAACAGCAGGATCTTCTTGTGGTCGACGTAGGTGATGGTGCCGGACCCGGACATGACCATGTCGCCCTGGACCAGGTTGATGGCGGCCATGCCGCCGGGCTCCAGCGGGCTGGCCTCGCCGCCGCCGGCGGAGGCGCCGGCCTGGGCGGCCATGAAGCGCATCGGCGTGCCGGTCCAGAAGGCCTGGGCCTCGGGGGCCAGGTCGGCGCCGAACACCGGCATCGGGATCATGGCGCCGCCGCCGGCTTCGCCGCCGCCGCCCAGGAGCAGGGCCATGGGGATCATCTGCCCGGTCAGGGCGTTCTTCAGCACGGTGGGCGGGCCCAGCTTGGGCAGGATGAGCGGGGTGCGGCTGGGCGGCAGGTCCGGCAGGTCCCTGAGCTGGTCGAGCATCTCGGCGATGGGGGTGATGCCGCCGATGGGCTCCTTCTCGAACGGGAAGGCGATGGCCAGGGCCCCCACCAGCTTGCCGTCGATGTAGCAGGGCGATCCGCTCATGCCCTGCATGATGCCGGTCTCGGCCAGGGGGCCGCCGCTGCAGCGGACCATGATGAGGCTGCGCCCCGGGGCCAGGTTGCGCTGGACGCCCAGGACCTCGAAATTGAAGCGCTCGATCTTGCCGCCCAGGAAGACGGTCCGCCCCTGGCCCTTCATGCCCGGACGGATCTCCTGCACGGACAGGGTGGCCGGGGTCTGGGCGCCCAGGCAGGTCACGAGCAGGAGGATGGGGAACAGGCGGAAGGGATTGGGCATGCGCGACTCGATCCAGGAAAAGCCTAGCAGGGGAATGGAGCGGACCAGCGGAGAGGGTAACAGACACGACAGGCATGCGCCCAGTTGCCCCGCGGTGCCCGGAAATTTTCAAATATCACATCTTTTCCATTGTCGCACACCCCCGGGGGGGGACCCGCTGGCGGGACCGGCTCCGGGCCTGCTAGAGTGGCTCCATGCGAATTCTCATCCTTGGCGACGTCGTGGGGGAGCCGGGGCGGAGGCTGGTGGAGGCCCACGTGCCGGCGCTCCGGCGCGAGCTGGCGCTGGACTTCGTCGTGGTCAACGGGGAGAACGCGGCCCACGGCAACGGGATCACCGAGCGCATCGCCCGGGAGTGGCTGGACCAGTACGGGGTCGACGTGATCACCACCGGCAACCACGCCTTCGACGTGAAGGACATCGGCCTGTGCTTCCAGAAGGAGCCGCGCCTGCTGCGGCCGGCCAACTACCCCCCCGGCACCCCGGGGTCCGGCTACGTGAAGCTGCACACCCCCGAGGGCCTGGAGGTCCTGGTCATCAACCTGATGGGGCGGGTGCACATGCCCATCTGCGACGATCCGTTCCGCTGCGCCGACGCGGTGCTGGCCCGGGAGCGCGCCGACCTGGTGCTGGTCGACATGCACGCGGAGGCCACCAGCGAGGCCCAGGCCATGGGCTGGCATCTGGACGGGCGGGTGGCGGTGGTCGCAGGCACCCACACCCACGTGCCGACCCTGGACGCCAAGCTCCTCCCCGGGGGCACCGCCTACGTCACCGACATCGGCATGGTGGGCCCCTACGCCGGGGTCATCGGCATGAAGAAGGAGAACAGCCTCAGCCGCTTCCTCAAGGCCAAGGGGGACCGCTTCGAGGTGGCGGAGGGGGACCTGCAGCTGCACGGGGTCCTGGTCGTCACGGAAGGGCGCAGGGCGCTCTCGATCCAGCGTATCCTTAGGACACTCTAAGGATAATCCGCCTTGCCCAAACCCCTCGGCCACTTCAAGATCCTGGACCTGTCCCGCATCCTCGCCGGACCCTTCGCCACCCAGCTGCTGGCCGACTTCGGCGCCGAGGTCATCAAGATCGAGCCGCCCACCGGCGATCCCACCCGCGGCTGGGGGCCCCCCTTCGACGCCGGCGACCGGGGCGAAAGCGCCTACTTCCGCTGCGCCAACCGGGGCAAGCAAAGCCTGCGCATGGACCTGCGCGATCCCGTCGACCGGGAGACGCTCTCCGACCTGATGCGCGACTGCGACGTGCTGGTGGAGAACTTCCTGCCCGATTCGGCCGAGGACCTGAAACTCACCTGGGAGCAGATCCACGACCTGCACCCGAAGCTGATCGTCGCCTCGATCCGCGGCTTCGCCTCGGACGTGGCCGACAGCCGCCGCCCCGGCTACGATTTCATCATCCAGGCGGAGAGCGGCTGGATGTCCATCACCGGCGAACCGGCAGGACGCCCCATGAAGGTCGGCGTGGCCCTGGCCGACGTCCTGGCCGCGCTCTACTGCGCCAACGGCATCCAGGCCGCCCTGCTGCACCGGGAGCGCACCGGCGAGGCCATGCACATCGAGGTCCCGCTCATGGAGGCGGCCCTGGCCGGCCTGGTGAACGTCGGCGCGGCCACCCTCATGACCGGCAAGGCCCCGGAGCGGCTGGGCAACGCCCACCCGCAGATCGTCCCCTACCAGACCTTCCCGTGCAGCGACGGCGAGGCCGCCATCGGCGTGGGCAGCGACCGCCAGTTCGAGGTGCTGGCCATATGGGCCGGGATCGACCTGGAGCTCGAGGCCGCCTGGCGCACCAACCGGGGCCGGGTGCGCGACCGGGAGCGCCTGGTGCGGGTGCTGGAGGAGCATTTCCGCCGGCATACGGTGGAGGAGGCCACGGCCTTCTGCGAAGCCAACGCCATCCCCGCCAGCCGGGTGCGGACGGTGGACGACGTGCTGTTCCGCCAGGCCGGGCGGGTGCACCACCTGATCCAGACCCTGTACGACGAGGCCGCCGGCCAGATGGTGCCGGTGCTGGCCTCCCCGGTGCTGTTCAACGACGAGCGGGCCTGCTGCGACCTGCCGCCGGCGCGGTGGAGCGAATGAGGCGCGGGGGCGGCGGCCTGGTTCCGCTGAGCGCCCTGGGCCGGCATCCCGACCGCGCGGCCCAGGCAGAGGCGCGCGCCGAGGCCCGCATCCGCCGGTCCTGGCTGCTGGTGGTGGGCCCGACCCTGGTGAACCAGACCCGCCTGCTGCGGGCGCACCGGGGCATCCTCCTGGTGGGCTGCTGGCACCAGGACATCATCCCCAGCCTGCGCCAGTCCGCCGAGACCATCTGGCCCCAGCTCCGGGACCGGCTGGAGCGGCTGTGGCAGCTCAGGTTCCAGCGCATGGAGATCGTCCCCTGCGACCCGCCCGCCCCGGAACCCGCCCCGGCGCGCCGGCCCGCCGATCCCCTGGAGGAAGTTCTCAACCTTTTGCGCAAGCAGGGCAAAGGGGGGTGGACCCGGAGCCCGGGATGGGATAAGCTCTAACCTTCGTCGGGGCGTGGCTCAGCCTGGTAGAGCGCTCGGTTCGGGACCGAGAGGTCGGAAGTTCGAATCTTCTCGCCCCGACCAATCAGTACAAGGGAGCACCCATCTACCGGTGCTCCCTTTCGTTTGTACCCGCAGTGGTCCTACACTGCTGGCAGGGGGAATGGATGGACGGCGATCTGCCCGAATCGGATTGGAAGCTTGTGCGCAAGTTCCATGACCTTGCCCTGGAGCGCTTCTGCCAGCGCGTGC
>Ga0302291_10000620_pt1 | contig 10341 bp, 9 predicted proteins | sample III_Fen_N1_4_FD_194548 | JGI IMG/M metagenome (GOLD analysis project Ga0302291, IMG submission 194548) | Peat permafrost microbial communities from Stordalen Mire near Abisko, Sweden - III_Fen_N1_4 | ecosystem: Environmental > Terrestrial > Soil > Wetlands > Permafrost | place: Sweden: Abisko... | reverse complement strand
CGCGGTGGCGGAGCCGGCTGCGCCGCGCAGACGCAGCATCGGCCTGGCCGCCAGCGGCGGTGACTGGCGCAGCGCCAGCGTGACCACAGGCGCAGGCGCCCGGCTTTATTGGCTGTATCGGCCGCCGCAGCTGCTGGCCGATGAACGACCACCGTTGCTGGTGATGCTGCATGGCTGCGACCAGGACGCCGAAGGTTTTGCCGCCAGCACCCGCATGAACCGACTGGCCGCAACGCAGCGCTTTGCGGTGCTCTATGTGCAGCAGGACCGCTTGGCCAATCGCCACGGCTGCTGGAACTGGTTTGACACCCGGTCGGGTCGAGCACAGCTGGAGGCCGGGCTGATTCTGGCGGCGATCGACCAGGTCTGTGCCCGCCATCAGGCCGACCGCCGGCGCGTCGTGGTGGCGGGGCTGTCGGCCGGTGCCGGCATGGCCGCACTGGTCGCCGCGCTGCACCCGGACCGCTTCAGGGCGGTGGTGATGCACTCTGGCGTGCCCCCGGGCAGCGCCAGCACCGTGATGACGGCCTTGTCCGCGATGCACGGCCGCCGGCAGCTGCGTGGTGCAAACACCGCCGCCGCGCTGTTGGCCGGCACGGCGGCGGCCCATGCGGCTGGCCAATGGCCGCCGTTGTTGGTGATTCACGGTGACGCCGACACGGTGGTCGCCGCCAGCAATGCGCAGGATGCGGTGGCCTTGTGGGCCGGCGTGGCCGGTGCCAGCGCCGGCCCACCGCGCCACCTGCAGCGTGGCCAGCGCCGCGCCATGACGGTGACCGACTACCGCGTGCGCACTGCCACTGTCGCGCGCCTGGTCACGGTGGCCGGGCTGGGTCATGCCTGGAGCGGTGGCGCCGGCAAGCTGAAGTTCGGCGACCCTGCCGGCCCCGACGCGTCACGCCTGGTGTGCAGCTTTGCGGCGCAGCAGTTCCGGCGCTGAACCGCCGCCGCTCAGATACGCCCCATCAACAGCAGCACCACCACCACCAACAGCACCAGGCCCAGGCCGCCGCTGGGTGCATAACCCCAGCCCCGGCTGTGCGGCCACGCGGGCACGGCACCGACCAGCATCAGCAGCAACACGATCAACAGAATGGTTCCCAGACCCATGACAGACTCCTTGGCGGCCGACATGGCCGAGCCACCAGGCTAGGCGGGCATGGCCGGCCTGTCGGTGCGAAGGCGCACCGAACAACGCAGTCAGCGGCAGCGCCGCTGCGGTGCTCGACCCTGCGTGGCGCGAGCCAGCCGCGGCGGCGGCGCCGCAGGATGGGCGATGATCGCCTGCAGCGGCCGCGCCGGCCGCTGCGTCACCGCCACCCGCCACCGCCCGCCGAGTCCAACCGCATGCGCTTCACCGCCGCCATCCTGCCGCCCGCCCAGCCCACGCCCCAGGCCTGGTGTTTTGCCTTTGTACAGCGCGACCTGCTACTGCCCGAGGCCGCGGTGCCGACGCTGCAGCCGGTGCCCGCCGCCTGGCTGGCAGACAGCGTCAGTGCCCGCCACTACCTGGGCACGCTGGCCGGCCACGATTGCTGGGCGCTGGCCTTGGCGCAAGCCCCGGCGGGCTGGCAGGCCACGCCGCTGCGCGCCGCGCTGCAGGCCTTGGACGCACCGCTGGCGGCGCTGGCCGGCCGCGCCGCGCAACTGCTGGAGTGGGACCGCAGCCACCGTTTCTGCGGCGTCTGCGGCACGCCCACCGCATTGCAGCCGGGTGAGCGCGCGCGGGTCTGCCCGGCCTGCGGCCACAGTGCCTACCCGCGGCTGAGCCCGTCGATGATGGCGCTGGTGTGGCGGCCGGGCGAGCTGCTGCTGGCCCGTTCGCCGCATTTCCGCGCCGGCATGTACAGCGCGCTGGCCGGCTTTGTCGAGGCCGGCGAGACCCTGGAGGACTGCGTGCACCGCGAGGTCGCCGAGGAGGTGGCGCTGCAGGTCGACGAACTGCGCTACTTCGGCAGCCAGAGCTGGCCGTTCCCGCACAGCCTGATGGTGGCCTATACCGCGCGTTACCTGGCCGGCGACATCGTGCCGCAGGCCGGCGAAATCGAGGACGCGCGCTGGTTTGCGCTGGACGCGCTGCCCGAGATCCCGCCGCGTTTCTCGATCGCCGGCCACCTGATCCGCGATACCGTGGCGGCGCTGCGCGCCGCGGGCTGAGCGCCGCGCGGCGGCTCCGTCGGCCGGGGCCGTCATCTGGCGCCACGCCAGCGCTGTTCGTCGCCAGGCGATGGCTGACGGCCGCCCACGCGCCTACGCTGCAAGCCTGTCTATCCACTTTTGCCAGGCCGCCACCATGAAACCGATGCGCTGGATTCTCTCGCCCGTGCGTGACCTCAGCCGCGCCGTGCTGCTGCCATTCAAGGCGCTGTTTGTGGTCGGGCTGTGCCTGGTCATCAACCTGGCCACGTCGCCACATCACTGGTGGTTTCAGTGGGTGGCGTTGGGCATGGGCGTCGCGGTGCTGCTGGCCTGGGGCCGGGCTGCGCGCACGCTGATCTCGCTGGCCATCGTGGCCTATGTCGGGCGTTGGGTTTACCGCCGCTACGGTGAGTCGGCACGCCGCCAGTTCGACGACTGGGTCGCTCGCACCCAGCCAGCGCAGGCGCAGGTGCTGTCAGTGCTGCGCGGCGCACCGGGCCGCTGAGCGCGTTGGCGTCCGACGCGCGCGGCGGGCTGGCGGCAGGCCGCTATGCTGCGCGCCGATGCAAAAAACAACCATCTTCACCACGCCGCTGGTCAACAGCGTTTTGCGCGGCCTCTCGCTGGCCGTGCTCAAGCTGGCCGGCTGGCGTATCGAAGGCGTGCTGCCACCCGAGGCCAGTAAATGCGTGGTGATCGCCGCGCCGCACACCAGCAACTGGGACCTGCCGTTCACGCTGATGGCCGCGTTTGTGCTGCGGCTCAACATCCACTGGATGGGCAAGGCGCAGCTCTTTGGGCCACCGTTTGGCGCGCTGATGCGCTGGCTGGGCGGTGTGGCCGTGCGGCGCGAGCAGCGCAACCAGCTGGTCGCCGCGTCGGCCGCCGCACTGCTGGCCGCCGAGGGCCCGGTGCAGTTGATCGTGCCACCCGAGGGCACACGCGCCAAGGTGCGGGTCTGGAAGACGGGGTTCTACTACATCGCGGTCGGCGCCAAATTGCCGATCCTGCTGGCCTACATGGACTACCGCGACAAGCGCGCCGGCCTGGGCCCGCTGTTCCACCCCAGTGGCGACATCGAGCGCGACATGGCCGAGATCAAGGCCTTCTACGCGCCGTTTCAGGGCAAGAACAGGCGGCAATTCAGCGCTGAGTGAGGCGGCGCAGCGGCGTCACCAGCGGCAGCCGTTGTCCTTCAGCGCGTCGGCGGCCAGCGCCGGAATCGCCAGCAGGCCTTTGTCGGCGTGGGCGTTGCGGCAGTCGGCGCGCACCGAGCGCTCGATGTCCTTGGCCAGCTTGTCGGGCAGCTCGGGCGGGCGCGGCATCACCGCCAGCACGCCGGCCGAGCGCCGGCCGGACAGTTCGCCGCCGCGTGGCCGCACCAATTCCAGGTTCAGCCGCGTTGCGCTGGCCGGCAGCGACGCCGCGGTGGCCACGTCATGGCCCACGCGGGCGCCGGCATCGGGCGCAGCGCCGGCTGGCGCGGCAGCTGGCCGGCTGGCTGCCGCTGCGCCGGCGGCTTGCGCTGCGATCGCGGCCTTGGGCTCGGCCTTGGCAGACGGCGTGGTGGCACTGGCGAAGTTGGGCGTCGGCGTTGTGGCGGGCACAGGCTCGGGCGCCGGCGCCATTGCTGGCGTTGGCGTTGGTGTTGGTGGCGGTGGCGGTGTCGGTGTCGGTGTCGGTGTCGGCGTGACGGCCGGCGCGGCGGGCGGTGCTGGCGCCGCGTGCACCGCCAGCTTGGTGCCTGGCTCGGGTGGTGCGGGCGGCACCACGGCCGGCGCTGGCGGTGCGATCAGCACCGGTCGCGCCGGCGTGGGCATCGCCGCGGCGCTTGGCAGGCTGGGTGCTGGCAAGGCCGGCAAGTTCATCGTCGGCAGCGCCGGCATGGTCAACGCGGGCGCCGCGGCGGCGGTGGCGACCGCTGGCACTGGCATGGGTGCCGGTGTTGGTGTTGGTGTTGGCGTCACGCTGGTGCCGGGCGGGGGCGCGGCTGGTGTCGCTGGCGGCGCCGGCAGCGGCACGGCCGGCGCGCCGCCGCTGGTTTCGGCGCTGTCCGCGGTCACGGCGGTCGGCGCGGGCGCGGGTGGCGCGACGGGGCCGTCGACCCGGCGCGCTTGCCACTCGCCCAGCCGCGCTGCGCCGGCTTGTGGGTGGTTTTGTGCCGCGTCGGCGGCGTCGCGCACCTGGCCGCCCCAGCGCTGTTGGCTGGCCTGGCCGCGCGGCCCGCTGTAGGCGTCGGCGGCCACATTGGCCGCGGGCTGGGCGTCGGCGGCGCGATCGGGTGTGCCCATCAGCCGCACGTTGAAGCGGCCCCACACACCCTGGCCTGGTTGCGCGCTGCCGCCAGGCGCGCTGCCCAGCATCAGCAGGGCCAGTCCATGCAGCAGCGCGGCCAGCAGCAGGCACTGGTGCAGCCGGGTGGGCGCACCCGGTTGTGGCGTCCAGGGCGGTTGGAGGGCGGTCGGCGTCACGACGTGAAGGGCACAGAGCGTTTTGATTGTGCGGCAGTGCTGGCCGTGCAAAGCCCGATGAAGCGCCGCGCTGGCGGCCGACTTTGGCCGCCGGCGCGCGCTGCCCGCTGGCCCAGGCCGCGCAGGGCCAGCGCGCGCAACGGCCGGCGCGTTCGGCTCGGGACATGTCCGCATGGCGGCCGCGAACCGCGCAGGCTAGGTTCAGCCATTGATCCGGAGACATCTTGATGACCATCGCCCCAGCCCTGCGCCGCAATACCCTGTCGGACCTGCTGCGCCGCACCGCGCGGCGCGCGCCGCACAAACCCGGCATCGTCTGCGCCGACACCGTCTGGACCTGGGCCCAGTTCGACGCGCTGGTCAGCCGGCTGGCGGCCGGCCTGCACCACCAGGCCGGCGTGCAGGTCGGCGACCGGGTGGCGGTGCTGGCGCGCAACAGCCATGGTTTTGCCGCGCTGCGCTTTGCGCTGGCGCGGCTGGGCGCGGTGCTGGTGCCGGTGAACTTCATGCTGCAGGCCGACGAGGCCGCGTTCATCCTGCGCCATGCCGGGGCCAGGCTGCTGGCGGTGGACAGCGCGCTGGCCGCGCTGGGCCAGGCCGCGGCGGCGCGCGACACCGGCGTGGCGCAGCTGCTGTGGCTGCCGTCCGAGGCGGCGTCCTCTTGCCCTGAGGGGCTGCTGAACTTCGACCAGCTGGCGGCCTGCAGCGAAGCGCTGCCCGAGCTCGACATCGGCGACGACGACCTGCTGCAGATCGTCTACACCAGTGGCACCGAGAGCAGCCCCAAGGGGGCGATGCTGAGCCACCAGGCGGTGATCAGCCAGTACGTCAGCTGCATCGTCGCGGGCGAGATGAGCGAGCGTGACGTCTGGCTGCACGCGTTGCCGCTCTACCACTGCGCGCAGCTTGACGTGTTTTTCGGCCCGGGCGTGACGTTGGGCGCGACCAACCACATCACCGCCACCCCGACAGCCGAGAACCTGCTGGCGCTGATCGCGCGCCAGCGCATCACCGCCTTCTTCGCGCCGCCCACGGTGTGGATTGCGCTGCTGCGCTGCCCGGCCTTTGACAGCAGCGACCTGTCGTCGCTGCAGCGCGGCTACTACGGCGCGTCCATCATGCCGGTGGCGGTGGTTCGCGAGTTGATCGAGCGCCTGCCGGCACTGCGTTTGTTCAACCTCTATGGCCAGACCGAGATCGCGCCGCTGGCCACCGTGCTCAAGCCCGAGGACCAGCTGCGCAAGCCGGGCTCGGCCGGCCGGCCGGTGCTCAATGTCGAGACCCGGGTGGTCGACGACGACATGGTTGACGTCGCGCCCGGCCAGGTCGGCGAGATCGTGCACCGTAGCCCGCAGCTGATGAGCGGTTACTTCAACGACCCCGAGCGCAGCGCGGCTGCGTTTGCCGGCGGCTGGTTCCATTCGGGCGACCTGGCGCTGATCGACGACGAGGGCTACATCACCGTGGTCGACCGCAAGAAGGACATGATCAAGACCGGCGGCGAAAACGTCGCCAGCCGCGAGGTCGAAGAGGCGCTCTACCTGATGCCGCAGGTCAGCGAGGTCGCCGTGGTCGGCCTGACGCACCCGCGCTGGATCGAGGCGGTGACCGCGGTCATCGTCGCCAAGCCCGGCACGCCGCCCAGCGCGGCCCAGGTGCTGGCGCACTGCGCGCAGCACCTGGCGCCGTTCAAATGCCCGAAGGCGGTGGTGTTTGTCGATGCGCTGCCGAAGAACCCCAGCGGCAAGCTGTTGAAGCGGCAGCTGCGCCAGCAGTTCGAGGGGCTTTATAACCAGCACTGAGCCGGCGTGCGCCGGCCGGCCGCTCAGTGCAAGCTGGCCTCCGGGTCGGCTTCGTCGTGGGCGATGCGCCGGTGCACCCGGCGCAGCACCAGCCAGGCACCCAGGCCCAGCAGCGGCACGGCGGCGCCGGTCACCAGGTCGGGCGACAGCGGCAGACCGCCGGCCTTCAGCGCCTTCGCGCCATAGCCGACCAGACCGGCGCAGTAATAGACGATGGCCGCCAGCGACAGCCCTTCCACCGTCTGCTGCAAGCGCAGCTGCAGCTTGGCGCGGCGCGCGGTGGCTGCCAGCAGCGCCTGGTTCTGCTGCTGGCGGCTGATGTCGACCCGGGTGCTGAGCAGGCTGCTCGCCTGGGCGACACGCTCGCTCAGGTCGTGCAGGCGCTGCGCCGCGGTGGCGCAGGTGGCCAGCGCCGGGCTCAGCCGCCGCGCCATGAACTCATCGATGGTCTGTAGACCCTGGATGCGCTGTTCGCGCAGCTCGCCGATGCGCGTGGTGACCAGCGCGTGGTAGGCCCGGCTGGCACCAAAACGCGCCTGGCTGGCGGCCAGCGCGCTTTCCACCTCGGCGGCCAGCGCCATCAGCTGCTGCAGCAGCGCCTCGTCGGCGCCGCTGTTGTGGGCGATGCGCTCGGTCAGCTCGGCCAGCGTGCGCTCGATCGCCAGCAAGCGCGGCCACAGTGCGCGCGCCATCGGCAGTGCCAGCAAGGCCATCATGCGGTAGGCCTCGATCTCGAACAGCCGCTGCAGCATGCGGCCGGCCTGGCGCGCGGTCATGTCCATGTCCAGCAGCAGGAAGCGGGCAAAACCGTCGTCGTGGCTGACGAAGTCGGTGAAGGCGGCGCCGGCACCGTCGCCGATGCGCGCCCCGACCACCACGTTGGCGCCGAAGTGCTGTGCCAGCGTGGCGGGCCCGGGCAGGCCGGGCGGGCCAGACGGGCCGGCGTCAGCGGGCCGGGCCGCGGGTTCGTCAGCGGTGAGTTCTGTGGCCGCCACCAGCTTGGCGTGCGCGGCAAACACCGTCAGTCCGGGCACGCCGGACAGCCAGCCGGCGGGCAGCAACGAGGCCACGGGTTGCGCAAACGGCTGCGCGCTCAGCCCCGGGGTGAAGAAGGTGTAGCTGGAAAACTCGCCATGCCGCTCCCATTTGCAGCGCACCTCGCCCAGCGTGGCCGCCCATTGGGTGACGCCGGGCTTTGGCGGCGGCGCGCCGAAATGGCTGCACAGCGTGGCCAGGTGCGCCGCCTCGCGCGCGCGCGCTTCGGCCTCGATGCGCACCGCGACATAGCTGGCGCGGCTGGGCGCGGCCAAGGGTTCGGGCGGCCGCGCATGCACCTCGGCCGCCAGGCTGGCGCGGTCGGGGTGGTCGGGCGGCAGCAGCGGGCTGGGGGCGTCTGGGGCGGGATGCGGCATGGTCGGGTCGCCAGTGGGCGTGCGGCCAGCTTACGTCAACCGCCGTGTCGCCCCGGGTCCCGAGATACCCCGGCTGTCGCGCCCCAGTGACAGCCGGTACCCGGCCTTGGGCTACAGCAGCGGCAGGCCGACGTAGTTCTCGGCCAACGAGGTCAGTGCGGACTGCGAGCTGAACAGGTAGTCCATCTCGGCCACCTGCATCTTGTGGCCGAAGGCGCCGTTGTCCGGGAAGTTGTGCATCAGCGAGGTCATCCACCAGGAAAAGCGCTCTGCCTTCCAGATGCGGGCCAGCGCGCGCTGCGAATAGCGGTCGATGCCGACGCTGCTGCCGCCGTAGAAGTCGGTCAGCCCCTGCCACAGGTAACCGACATCGCTGGCCGCCAGGTTCAGCCCCTTGGCGCCGGTGGGCGGCACGATGTGGCCGGCGTCACCGGCCAGGAACAAGCGGCCGAAGCGCAGCGGCTCGGCGACGAAGCTGCGCAGCGGCGCGATGCTTTTTTCCAGCGACGGCCCGGTCACCAGCTTGGCGGCGGTGTCGGCCGGCAGGCGACGGCGCAACTCGTCCCAGAAGGCCTGGTCCGACCAGGCCTCGACCTTGTCGGTCAGCGGGCATTGCAGGTAGTAGCGGCTGCGCGTGGTGCTGCGCTGGCTGCACAGCGCGAAGCCGCGGTCGTGGTGCACATAGATCAGCTCTTCATGCACCGGCGGCGTGTCGGCCAGCAGGCCCAGCCAGCCGAAGGGGTAGACCTTTTCGTACTCGGTGATCGCGCCGGCCGGCACGCTGGCGCGGCAGACACCGTGAAAGCCGTCGCAGCCGGCGATGAAGTCGGCCTGCACCTCGACCCGCTGGCCGTCCTTGACATAGCTGACGCTGGGGTGCGCAGTGTCGAAGTCGTGCACGGCCACCTGGTCGGCCTCGTAGACGGTGGTCTGGCCGCTGGCGGCGCGTGCGTCCATCAGGTCGCGGGTGACCTCGGTCTGGCCGTACACCATCACCCGCTTGCCGGTCAGCGCATGCAGGTCGACGCGGTGCAGCTGATCACCAAAGCACAGCACCACGCCGTCGTGCGGCAGGCCTTCGCGGCCCATGCGCTCGCCGATGCCGGCCTGCAGCAGCAGGTCGACGGCCGTCTGTTCCAACACGCCGGCGCGGATGCGGCCCAACACATAGTCGGGGCTGCGCTGCTCGATCACCACATTGGCGATGCCGCTCTTGGCGAGCAGTTGGCCGAGCAGCAGGCCCGAGGGGCCGGCACCGATGATGGCAACCTGGGTCTTCATGGCAGTCTCCGAACGGTCTTGATGGGAGTCAAAGCGTAGGGGATGCCGGCGTCGACGCCAATGGACGGATGCGGCGAATGCTTGAACAATTCGAACATGCGTGAGTCCGTACTTACCCCTATCTCGACCGGCCTACCCAGCTACGCGCTGTATGGCGAGCAAGGCCAAACCCAGGCGACCGACTGGCTGCATTGCGAATCCATCGCCGCGCGCAGCCAGCAACACGACTGGGAGATCCGCCCGCATACGCACGAGGTGCTGTTTCAAATTCTGCACATCGAGCGCGGCAACGCCACGGCTTGGCTGGACGGCCGCCACACCACGCTGACCGGCCCTTGCGTGCTGCTGGCGCCGCCGCTGGTGCCGCATGGCTTCCGTTTCGAGCCCGACATCGACGGCACGGTACTGACGGTGCTGGACGCCCACTTCAACCGCCTGCTCGCCGCAGCGCCGACGCTGGCTGGTGTGCTGGGGCGGCCGCAGCATTGCGGCTGGCCGGAGGCTGCAGCGAGGGCAGCCAACGCCGACGAGCCGCCGGCGCTGGCGTCGCGTCCGCTGCCCGACGCTGAAGCTGCCGCTGCGGTGGCCGCCGCTGTGGCCGCGCTGCGCGCGGAGTTCTTCGGCACCGCGCCCTGGCGCGAGTTGGCGCTGGACGCCGCATTGCTGCATCTGGCCGTCACCTTGGGCCGGGTGCTGCCTTCGGCGTTGGCGCAGCCGGTGGCCGGCAGCGTCAGGGCACTGGCCCATGTGCGGCGCTTTCGTGCGCTGGTCGAGGCGCAATACCGCCAGCAGCCCGGCCTGGCCGCGCTGGCCGGCACGCTGGGCATCACCGCCACCCAGCTCAACCGCGTCTGCCACCAGGTGCTGGGCCATTCAGCGCTGGGTGTGCTGCATGCCCGTCTGGTGTTGGAAGCGCAGCGCGACCTGGCCTACACCACGCTCAGCATCAAGCAGATCGCGCTCGGCCTGGGTTTTGGCGACGCCGGCTACTTCACCCGCTTCTTCCAGCGCCATACCGGGCAAACGCCGACAGCCTGGCGGGCGTCGGCTGCGCGGTGATGGTTGGCTGGATTCTTCGCGTTGCTGTCTTTCTTGTTTTTGGATAGCTGACGCTCGGCGTTCGTAGATTGGCATTCGGAGATTGGCGCGTGCCAAGCCGCGCCCGGGTGAGCTGCGCCGCTCAAGCTGCTGGGTCCTTCGCTGCGCTGCGGACTCCCTTCCGGTACTCAGTTTCGC
>Ga0302291_10000617_pt1 | contig 10374 bp, 8 predicted proteins | sample III_Fen_N1_4_FD_194548 | JGI IMG/M metagenome (GOLD analysis project Ga0302291, IMG submission 194548) | Peat permafrost microbial communities from Stordalen Mire near Abisko, Sweden - III_Fen_N1_4 | ecosystem: Environmental > Terrestrial > Soil > Wetlands > Permafrost | place: Sweden: Abisko... | reverse complement strand
CCTGGGTCCAGCCGGCCTGGGGCATTCCGGCCATCGGCGGCGGCACGCTCATGCGGAAGCCGGGACCGGCGGCGGCGAGCATCGGCTCGACCTGGCTGCGCGTGCCGAAGAAGGCCGCGATCGCACCCGACTTCAGGTCGGCCGGCGCGGCGTCGGTGTTCACGTAGTGGCGCACCGTCGCGCGCAGCCGGCCGCCGTCATGCGACATGAGCGCCATGTCGGTGATCGAATCGCCCTCGACGCCGAGCGGCTTGCCCTCGGCCGGCAGCAGCGTGTCGAGATCGGGCAGCGCCTCGGTGTTGCGCACGACGGCCATCGTCTCGCGGTAGTACGGCGCCGAAATGCTGACCTGCGGATTGCGCGCCATGAAGGTGGAATCGACCGGCACATGCAGCATCACGTCGGCGGGCGCGCGGGCGATCGCGGTCGTGCCGCCCTTCCAGACGATGACGCGCAGGTCGTCGTCCATGTTGTCGCCGGCGTCGTAGCTGCGCACCTCGGCGCGCACGCCGAGCTTTTGCGCCAGCGCCGTGGCGAGGTCGATGTCGATGCCGTGGCCGTCCTGCGAGAACGGCGGGAAGTCGCGGTAAACGCCGACGGTCAGCGCGCCGCGCTGCTGCACGTCGGCGAGATCGCCCGCGAATGCCGTTGCGCATGCCGCGCAGGTGGCCCATGCGGCCAGCCAGTTGAGTTTCATCGCGTCGTTTCCTGGTTCGGTCCGCCCGGTTGAGCAGTCGATGCCGAGGCTAGCGCCGCGACGGGGCGCGACCGCAGGGCAGATCGCCCGGCGTGGGCGGGGAAATTGACCGACCCACCGATGGTTAGCCAGACCAGACCAGCCATGCCATGATGGAAGCTCGTTCTCCCGTCCGCCGCCGCCATGACCCCCGTCAACATGCTCGAAGCCAAGACCACGCTGTCCCGCCTTGTCGAGGCGATCGAGCTTGGCCGCGAAAGCGAGATCGTGATTGCGCGCAACGGCCGGCCGGTCGCCCGGCTTGTGCCGATCGAGGCGCCGGTAGCCGGGCCGCGCATCGGCATCGCGAAGGGGCGTTTCGAGCTGCCCGAGTCGATCGACGACCACAACGATGAGGTCGCCCGGCTGTTCCTCGGCAGCGGCGACGCGGCGTGAACCTGCTGCTCGACACCCATGTCGCGCTCTGGGCGATCGCGGACAGCCCGAGACTGACATCCGATGCGCGCCGCCTGATCGAGTCGCCACGCGCCACGGTCTGGGTCAGCGTCGCGTCGATCTGGGAGATCGCGATCAAGCATTCGCTCGGTCGCGGCGACATGCCGGTGTCGGGCGAGGACGCACTCGGCTATTTCCGCGACTCGGGCTACCGGCTGCTCGCGATCGAGGCCGAGCACGCGGCCGCCGTCGGCACGCTCGCGCCGCATCACCAGGATCCGTTCGACCGCCTGCTGGTCGCACAGGCGCTCGTCGAGCCGATGCGGCTCATGACCCATGACGCGACGGTCGCGCGTTATAGCGACACGATCATCCGGGTCTGAAACCACGGGAACTTCGATCGATCAGCGCCCTGGCGGATCGATCACCCCGTAGATCCGCGTCGTGCCGATCTCCAGCAGCGGCGACTGATAGCGATTGCTGCGCCGCTTGCGCTCCACGCCGCGATGGTCGGCGAGGACGATGCGCTCCTGCGTCGGCGCACAGGCGAGCACCAGTCCGCCGGCGTAGAAGCGCACGCGCTGCGGCTTCTCGGCCCAGGCCGTGTACACGTGCGCCGCGAGATCGACGAAGGGCTTGTGCGTCACCAGCCGGCCTTCGGGATTGGCGTGGGTCCAGAGCCGCAATTCCTCGAACTGCTCGGGCGTGATCGGCAGCCGGGTGTCGGCGACGAGATCGGTCGCGGTCGCGTGGCTGCGCGAATCCTTCGCCTCGGTGCGCACGAGCGTGATGCTCTCGACGCCGAACAGCACCTTCGGCAGCTTCATCCAGCGCGGCACGCGGCCACGGCAGTTGTCGTTGATGTGCGCCTCGATCGACGCGCACAGCCCGCACAGCGCCTCGGCCCAGCCGCGCACCGCGTGATCGCTGCCGTGAAAGATCGGCAAATCCTCCACCAGCCGCGACAGTCCCGGCGGCTCGGGATTCCACCATTTAGAGCGCCAGGCCTCGATGTGCGTCAGCGGCGGCGCATCGGCAAACGGTTTGCCGGCGCGGTGCTGCGGAATGGCGTCGGCGTCGGGCTCGGCGAGTGCTAGCTGTTCGTGTGTCGCCATGGCGGCCTCCGGGGGTACGACCTGAAAGCTCCAGCTTAGGTTATCGGCGCGCGGCGTCCAAGCGCGATGACCCGAACGCCGCGCGTTCGCGGCCTCAGCCGACGAAGCGGTAGCCGACGCCGGTCTCGGTCAGCAGATGCCGTGGCTGCGACGCGTCGTCCTCGATCTTCTTGCGCAGGTTCGCCATGTGGACGCGCACGTAATGCGTGTCCTCGGCGTGGCCCGGTCCCCAGACCGCGCGCAGCAATTGCTGGTGCGTGATGACGCGGTCGGGCTGGGCCGCGAGATGCGTCAGCAGCCGGTACTCGATCGGCGTGAGGTGCAGCGGCTGGCCGGCGCGCTCGACGACGCGGCGCGCGAGGTCGATGCGCACCGCGCCGAATTCGATGCTTGCGGCGCCGTCGTCGGCGCGGCCGGTCTGGCGCCGCAATTGCGCGCGGACCCGCGCCATCAGCTCGCCGGCGCCGAAGGGCTTGACCAGGTAGTCGTCGGCGCCGGCGTCGAGCGCGGCGATCTTGTCGGCCTCGCCGCTGCGCGCCGACAGCACCACGACCGGCGCCGCCGACCAGCCGCGCAGATCGCGGATGAAGTCGACGCCGTCGCCATCCGGCAGGCCGAGGTCGAGCACGACGAGATCGGGCCGGCGCGTGCCGGCGTCGATCAGCCCGCGCTTCATGCCGTCGGCGTCGAAGACCTCGTGGCCCTCGGCTTCGAGCGCGAGCCGCACGAAGCGACGGATCGCGGCGTCGTCCTCGACGATGAGGATGCGGGCGGGAACGCTGGCAGCGGTGGCGGTCATGGGTGGCGGGAAAGCTTGGCGGGCGCAGCTTGCGCAAGCGGCGAATCATCCGCTGCGCCCGCCTCGCTGCCATCGTCGCGCGGCGGCTGGCCTTTCGGCAGCGAAATCACGAAGCGCGCCCCGCCGCCCTCCTCCCGCGTCTCGCCGCGAATGCTGCCGCCATGCGCCTGCACGATCGCGCGGCAGATCGCCAGCCCCAGGCCCACGCCCGGCGTCGCGCTCTCCTTGCGTCCGCGCTCGAACTTCTCGAACAGCGCTTCCTCGCGTCCCGGCGGCAGTCCCGGCCCGTGGTCGCTGACCTCGATCAGCACCCGCTCGCCCTCGGCATGCGCGGCAATCTCGATCGGCGTGCCGGCCGGCGTGTACTTCGCGGCGTTTTCGAGCAGATTCGCGAACACGCGCTCGAACAGCACCGCGTCGAGGTGCAGCAGCGGCAAATCGTCGGGCAGATTGGTCGTCACCGCGCGACCGGCGAGCGTGCCGGCGCAGCCCGCGAGCGCGCTGCCGACCACCTCCTCCAGCGGCTGCCATTCGAGATTGAGCCGCACCGCGCCCGATTCGAGCCGCGCCATGTCGAGCAGGTTGTTGACCAGCGCATTCATGCGCAGCGCCGACTGCCCGATCGCCACCGCCGTCTCGCGCGGCCCCGGCGGCAGCGGCGGACGCGCGAGCTGGAGCGTGTCGGCGAGGCCGATGAGCGCGGCCAGGGGCGTGCGCAAGTCGTGCGAGATCGCCGACAGCAGCGAGTTGCGCAGCCGCTCCGATTCCATCTGGAGCGTGCTGTCCTGCGCCACCTCGATGTAGTGGATGCGCTCCAGCGAAATCGCGAGCAGCGCGGCGCAGGTGTCGAGCAGCCGGCGCTGCTCGGGGTCGAGCGGATGCGTATCGGCCGGCTCGACCGCGAGCACGCCGCGCACCCGCATCGGCGCCTTCAGCGGCAGCGCGAGGCAGGGGCTGGCGGGCAGCGTGTCGGTGCCGCGCCCGGCCGGCGTGGCGCGGTCGAAGGCCCATTGCGCGACGCCGGCATCGAGCGTGGCGGTGCCGCCGGCAAGCGTGACGAGCCGGTCGGCCGCATCGGCGACGAGCAGGCTGCTGCGCGCCTTGAACTCGGCCGCGAGGAAGCGCGCGCCGATGTCGGCTACCTGCTCGGGCAGCAGCGCCGCGCCAAGGTCGCGCGACATGTCGTAGAGCCGGCGCACGCGGCGTTCGCGTTCGCGTGCCGACTCGGCCTGCGCCTTGAGCCCAGCCGTGAGCTGGCCGACGACGAGCGCGACGACCAGCATCACGGCGAAGGTCACGAGGTATTGCGCATCGCTGACCGCGAAGGTGAAGCGCGGCGGCACGAAGAAGAAGTCGAACAGCGCGACGCCGACGAAGGCCGCGAGCACCGCCGGCCCGCGTCCCTGCGTGAGCGCGATGCCGACGACCGCGAGCAGGAACAGCATTACGATGTTGGTCAGCTCGAACACGTCGACCAGCGGCGTCGCGAGCAGCGCGATTGCGCCGCAGGCGGCCAGCGCCAGCACATAGCCGCGACCGCCGCGCGGCAGCGTCGGCTCGACGGTGGACGCGGCGGGCGGCGGTGCGGTCGCAAGCGCGGCGACCTGCAGCACGTCGAGATCGGCGGCGCGCGCGGCGAGCGTGGTGGCCGTTGCGGGCCGCAGCAGCCGCAGCCAGAACGGCCGCCGCACCGGCCGGCCGACGACGAGGCGCACCAGGTTGTGTTCGCGTGCATAGCCGACGAGCGCGCCGGCCACGTCGGTCGCGCCGAGCAGCGCGGTCGTCGCGCCCAGTTCTTCCGCCAGCCGCAGCGCACCAAGCGCAGCCTCGCGGCCCGGGCTGCTGCGGCCCTGGGCCGCGCCGGTCGGATCGACATGGACCGCGTGCCACGCAAGATCGAGCTGACCGGCAAGCCGCGCCGACGCGCGCACCACTTTCTCCGCCGCCGCGTCGGGGCCGATGCACGCAAGCAGCGCCTCGCGGTTCGGCCAGACCGGCGCGCTCGCGCTGCGGCGGCGCCAGGCCTGCATCTCGCTGTCGACGCGGTCGGCGGTGCGGCGCAGCGCCAGCTCGCGCAGCGCCAGCAGATTGCCCTTGCGGAAGAAATTGGCCGCCGCGCGCCCGGCCTGCGCGCCGAGATAGACCTTGCCGGCCTTGAGCCGCGCCAGCAGTTCGTCAGGCGGCAGATCGACGACGACGACCTCGTCGGCCGCGTCGAACACGTGGTCGGGCACGGTCTCGCGCACGCGCACGCCGGTGATGCCGCCGACGATGTCGTTGAGGCTGTCGAGGTGCTGGACGTTGAGCGTGGTCCACACGTCGATGCCGGCGGCGAGCAGTTCGTCGGCGTCCTGCCAGCGCTTCGGATGGCGCGAGCCGGGCGCGTTGCTGTGCGCGAATTCGTCGAGCAGCACCAGCGCGCCGCGATGCTCGGCGCCGAAGGCAAGCGCCGCGTCGAGATCGAATTCGTCGAGCGCGCGACCGCGATGCTCGACGTGGCGGCGCGGCAGCAGCGGCAGATCGCGCGTAAGCGCTTCGGTCTCGACGCGGCCATGGGTCTCGACGATGCCGACGATCAGCGGCCGGCCGGCGTCGCGCGCGGCGCGGCCGGCGCCGAGCATCGCGTAGGTCTTGCCGACGCCGGCCGACGCGCCAAAGAAGATGCGCAATTTCCCGTGCGCTGCGCGCGCCGACTCGGCGTTGAGGTCGGCGAGCACGCGGTCGGGATCGGGGCGGGTATCGGTCATGAAGCTTAGGTTAGGGATGGGTCGGTGCAGCTGAACGCCGACCGCCGCCGCTCAGCGCGCGGCCGCGTCATCGTCGAGCGCGAGGTTCAGCTCCAGCACGTTGACGCGCGGCTCGCCGAGCCAGCCGACCAGCCGCGTCTCGCTGTGCGCCTCGACCAGCGCGCGCACCTGCGCCTCGGGCAGCCCACGCACGCGCGCAACCCGCGCCACCTGCCAATCCGCCGCCGCGCGGCTGATGTGCGGATCAAGCCCGCTGCCCGACGCCGTCACCAGATCGACCGGAATCGGCGCCGCATTGCCCGGATCGCCCGCGCGCAGCGCCTCGACGCGCGCCTTCACCGCCTCGCCCAGCGCCGGATTCGTCGGCCCGAGATTCGACCCGCCCGACGCCGACGCATCGTAGGCATTCGGCGAAGTCGCCGACGGCCGGCCGTAGAAATGCCGCGCATCGGCAAACCCCTGCCCGATCAGCGCCGAGCCGACGACATGCCCGTCGCGCTCGATCAGGCTGCCGTTCGCCTGCGCCGGAAACATCACCTGCGCCAGCCCCGTGACCGCCAGCGGATAGACCAGCCCGGTGACAATCGTCAGCACCGCGAACAGCGCCAGCGCCGGCCGCAGCACGCCCGCGCGCTCGATGACGGCGGGCCGCGCCGCCGCGTCGGAAGCAATGAAATGCGTACTCATGATTTCCACTCCTCGAAGGTTCAGGCCAGGCCAAGCGCAGCGACGAACATGTCGATCGCCTTGATGCCGATGAAGGGCACGATCACCCCGCCGATGCCATACACCAGCAGGTTCCGCCGCAGCAGCAGCGCCGCGCCGACCGCGCGATAGGCCACGCCCTTCAGCGCCAGCGGAATCAGAAAGATGATGACCAGCGCGTTGAAGATGACCGCGCTCAGCACCGCCGAAGTCGGGCTTGCCAGCTGCATCAGGTTCAGCGCGCCGAGCTGCGGATAGGTCCCGACAAACGCCGCCGGCACGATGGCGAAGTACTTCGCCACGTCGTTCGCGATGCTGAAGGTCGTCAGCGCGCCGCGCGTCATGAGCATCTGCTTGCCGGTCTCCACGATCTCGATGAGCTTGGTCGGATTGCTGTCCAGATCGACCATGTTGCCGGCTTCCTTCGCCGCCTGCGTGCCGGTATTCATCGCGACCGCGACATCGGCTTGCGCCAGCGCCGGCGCGTCGTTGCTGCCGTCGCCGGTCATCGCGACCAGCCTGCCCTGCGCCTGATGGTCGCGGATCAGCTTCAGCTTGGCTTCGGGCGTGGCCTCGGCGAGGAAGTCGTCGACGCCGGCCTCGGCCGCGATCGCGGCGGCGGTCAGGCGGTTGTCGCCGGTCACCATCACGGTCTTGATGCCCATGCGGCGCAGCTCGGCAAAGCGCTCGCGGATGCCGCCCTTCACCACGTCCTTCAGCTCGACCGCGCCGAGCGCCCGGGCGCCATCGGCGACCACCAGCGGCGTGCTGCCGCGCCGCGAAATGTCATCGACCGCCGTCCGCAAGGCCTCGGGCAGATGGCCGCCAAGCGCCTCGACGTGGCGCCGGATCGCATCGGCCGCGCCCTTGCGCAGCTGGCGGCCGTCGGCCAGATCGGCGCCGCTCATGCGCGTCTGCGCGGTGAAGTGGACGAAGCGCGCGCCAAGCGCCGCCACGTCGCGCTCGCGCAGCGCAAACCGCGTCTTCGCGAGCACGACGATGCTGCGGCCCTCGGGCGTCTCGTCGGCAAGCGAGGCCAGTTGCGCCGCATCGGCGAGTTCGGCCTCGGTCACACCGGGCGCCGGAATGAAGGCCGCCGCCTGGCGGTTGCCGAGCGTGATCGTGCCGGTCTTGTCGAGCAGCAGCACGTCCACGTCGCCGGCGGCCTCGACCGCGCGGCCCGAGGTGGCGATGACATTCGCCTGCATCAGCCGGCTCATGCCCGCGACGCCGATGGCCGACAGCAGCCCGGCAATCGTCGTCGGGATCAGGCAGACCAGCAGCGACACAAGCACGGTCAGGCTCACGGTCTCGCCGCCGCCGGCCGCGCCGACCGCGAAGGCCGAGAACGGCAGCAGCGTCACGACCACGCCGAGGAAGACGATGGTCAGCGCCACCAGCAGGATCGTCAGCGCGATCTCGTTCGGCGTCTTGCGGCGCTTCGCGGTCTCGACCATCGCGATCATGCGATCGACGAAGGTCTCGCCCGGATCGGCGGTGACGCGCGCAATCACCCAGTCCGACAGCACGCGCGTGCCGCCGGTAATCGCCGAGAAATCGCCGCCCGACTCGCGGATGACCGGCGCCGACTCGCCCGTGATCGCGCTTTCATCGACCGACGCCACGCCCTCGACCACCTCGCCGTCGGCGGGGATGGTGTCGCCCGCTTCCACGAGGATGAAGTCGCCCTTGCGCAGGCTGTCGGCATCGACCTCCTGCCAGCGCAGATGGGCGATGGCGCGGCCGGCGAGCCAGTCGTCGAGCTTGCGCGCGCGGGTCAGCTGGCGCAGGCCGCGCAGGCTCGCGGCTTGCGCCTTGCTGCGGCCCTCGGCCAGCGCCTCGGCGAAGTTGGCGAACAGCACCGTGAACCAGAGCCACAGCGCAATCGAGATCACGAACGGCCCCGGCTGCGCGACCGCGAGCAGCGTCGTGAAACCGCTGCCGACCCACACCACGAACATCACCGGATTGCGCCAGGCCGAGCGCGGATCGAGCTTGCGCAGCGCATCAAGGGCGGCCGGACGCGCTAGCGCCGGATCGAACAAGGACAACGCGGCGCGGCTCATGAGGCGCTCCCGAGAAAGTGTTCAGCCACCGGCCCGAGCGCGAGCGCCGGGACGTAATTGAGCAGCCCGACCAGCAGCACGATGCCGATCAGCAGCGCGACGAACAGCGGGCCGTGCGTCGGCAGGCTGCCGGCGGTCGTCGCTAGCCGCTTCTTTGCCGCGAGCGAGCCGGCCAGCGCCAGCACCGGCACGATCACGCCGAAGCGCCCGAACCACATCACGACCGCGAGCAGCGCGTTCCAGAACGGCGTGTTCGCCGACAGCCCGGCGAAGGCGCTGCCGTTGTTGTTGGCGGCCGAGGTCAGCGCGTACAGCACTTCCGAGAAACCATGCGCGCCCGGGTTCAGGATGCCGGCGCGACCGGCCTCGGTCAGCACCGCGATGGCGGCGCCGCCAAGCGCGAGCAGCGGCGTCACGAGGATGGCGATCGAGACCATCTTCATCTCGTGCGCCTCGATCTTCTTGCCGAGGTATTCCGGCGTGCGGCCGATCATCAGGCCGGCGACGAACACCGCCAGCAGCGCGAACACGAGCATCCCGTACAGCCCCGAGCCGACGCCGCCGAACACGACCTCGCCGAGCTGCATCAGCACCATCGGCACGGCGCCGCCAAGCGCGGTGAAGGAGTCGTGCATGGCGTTCACCGCGCCGCACGATGCCGCCGTGGTGATGGCCGCGAACAGCCCCGACGCCGCGATGCCGAAGCGCACCTCCTTGCCCTCCATATTCCCGCCCGACTGCGCGACGCCCGCCGCCTGATCGAGCCCGAGCGCCGCGAACTGCGCGTTCGGCTGCTGCTCGTAGCTCATCGCCGCGATGGCCGCGACGACAAAGATCAGCGCCATCGTCGCGAAGATGGCCCAGCCCTGGCGCGCATCGCCGACCGCGCGGCCGAACACGAAGCACAGCGCGGCGGGGATCGCGAAGATCGACAGCATTTGCAGGAAGTCGGTCAGCGCGGTCGGGTTCTCGAACGGATGCGCCGAGTTGGCGTTGAAGAAACCACCGCCGTTGGTGCCAATCATCTTGATCGCGAGCTGGGACGCGACCGGCCCGACCGCAATCGCCTGCTGGCCGCCTTCGAGCGTGGTCGCGGCGACCGGGCCGGACAGGTTCTGCACCACGCCGCCGCCCACGAGCACCAGCGCAAACACGAAGCTCAGCGGCAGCAGCAGCCACAGCGTCGCGCGCGTCAGATCGACCCAGACGTTGCCGATGGCCGGCGCGGCACGGCGCGTGAAACCGCGGATCAGCGCCAGCGCCACGACGATGCCGGTCGCGGCCGAGAGGAAGTTCTGCACCGCGAGGCCGAGCATCTGCGTGAGATGGCTCATCGTCGCCTCGCCGGCATAGCCCTGCCAGTTGGTGTTGGTGACGAAGCTGACGGCGGTGTTCAGCGCCGAGTCGGCCGACACGGCGCCGAAGCCTTGAGGGTCGAGCGGCAGCGCGCCCTGCACCCGTTGCAGCGCATAGACCGCGAGCACGCCGAGGCCGTTGAACACGAGCAGGCCGAGCGCGTAGTGGCGCCAGCTCATGCCGGCATCAGGATTGATCCCGAGCAGGCGCCAGAGCGGCGCCTCGACGCGACGCAGCACGCCGACGCGGCCGTCCATCGCCACGTCGATGAAGCGCGCCAGCGGCAGCGCGATGGCAAGCAGCGCGCCGAGATAGACGACGAGCAGCAACCAGGCGGCGGAGGTCATGAGAAGTCCTCCGGCCGCAGCAGCGCGACGACGAGATAGACCAGCAGGCCGGCGGCGAGCGCGCCCGCAATCAGCGTGAGCGCGCCGCTCATGGCTGGCTCGCGGGA
>Ga0302291_10000616_pt1 | contig 10384 bp, 9 predicted proteins | sample III_Fen_N1_4_FD_194548 | JGI IMG/M metagenome (GOLD analysis project Ga0302291, IMG submission 194548) | Peat permafrost microbial communities from Stordalen Mire near Abisko, Sweden - III_Fen_N1_4 | ecosystem: Environmental > Terrestrial > Soil > Wetlands > Permafrost | place: Sweden: Abisko... | reverse complement strand
CACCGGCACGACGGCGTAGGGCTCGCGCGCGAGGCTGGCGATCCAGTCGCCGGCAAGCGCGCCGGGCAGCACGCCGACCTTGACGTAATCGACGCCGCAAGCCGCGACGGCGCGGGCACGGATCAGCGCCGCGTCAAGCGCGTCGGCGGGCCAGTCACCGATGGTGGCGCTGATGCTGGCGTGGCGGTCGGGTGCGCCGCCCGATGCCGCCGGCCGCCCGCACGCATCGCGCACCGCCGCGACGATCGCGGCAATCGTCGCGACGTCCAGCCCGCCGAGCGCGCCGGCTGACGGCTCCTTGCAATCGATGAAATCGACGCCGGCCGCCGCCGCCAGTTTCGCCTCGTCGGCATTACGGACGCTCACGAGCACGCGCATTACGCTGCTCCGAGCCGATGCTGCATGACCGCCTCGATCAGCCATTCCCAGGCTTCGATCTCGGCCGGCCCGGCGGTGCGGTCGATCGCGATTTGCAGGTAGGCCATCTCGGCATCGACGCGCTCCGGCGGCAGCAGATCGAGCCGGCTGACGAGCACCGCGCCTTCGATCACCGCGCCCTGCGCGCGGTTGTAGCCGGGGAAATCGGCATGCGTCGCGTCGAACACGCGGGTCATGTGCAGCACCGGCCGCTGCGCGTTTTCCTCGACGCGCTCCAGCGTCAGCTCGCTGTGGCCGAGCGCCGCCTCAAGCCGCACGCCGTTCACGTGCTCGACCGCCTCGGTCGGCCAGCCCTTGCGGCCCGTGACGCAGCCGGCAAACACGCGCACGTCGGTGACGATGTTCAGCACCGCGCAGCGCGTCGCCAGGATGTTGCCGAGCGTGACCGACGGCCGGAACGGCGCCAGCACGATCTCGCGGCCCTCGCGGCGCACGCCCATCGGCGCGACATGCGGGTTGCCGTCGACATCGACGGTGGTGATGACGGTTTCGTAGATCTGCGGCAATCAAGGCTCCTGCGGTGCGGATGAGGTGGCGTCGGTGGCAAGCCCACTGGCGCGCGCAGCTGACTTTTCGGCGGACGTCTTCATCGTCGGCCCCAGCGCGCACCAGGCGCCGAGATTCTCTCGGACCGGGTCGATCGCGCAGCCCCAGCGCAGCGGCTGGTCCTGCACATAGCGCTTGCCGAGCTTCCACGCGATCTCGGCGCGCGCCAGCTCGACGCCCATGTAGAAGGCATGCGCGCCATCGCCTTCGAGCTTCAGTCCGGGCCAGTGCGCGAAGGCGTCATTGGCAATCCGATGCCCGTCGCGGTTGTAGACGTGGACGCCATCCTCGGCCGCCTGCACGCGAAAATTCGGGTCGCGCACCGACTGCGCAATCACCGCAATTTCCTCTGGCGTATCGGGGAACGGCCGCTTGCCGTGCACCGTCATCAGCTCGTCGCTGATGCCCTTCGGCAGCCGGCTCTGCTGCCACGCCGCGAACATCACGCGGCGCGCCACGTCGGCCTCGCGGATGGCGCGGCGCGCGTGGCTGCTGACCTGCGTCGTCAGCACGGCGGCCACATCGAGCTCGGCGCAGATGCCGAACAGCACGGCGTTGATGCCGCTCGTGTCGGCCTCGGTCAGCTCGGTCACATTGCCGACGCCCATCATGATTTTTATGTCGGGATAGGCGTCGCGCAGCGCCTGATAGCGCGTGACCGAGCGCGTGAAGCCGAACGGGATCGGGTCGAGGATCGGGTCGGCGATGAAGTCGCGGCCCTTTGCGCGCAACGCGTCGATGACGGCGTGCAGCGAGGCGGTATCGCTCGGCTCGCGCGGGATAAGGATCGGCGTCGATGCGACCTCGTCGGCGATCCACAGGTTGTCGAGGTTCAGGCTCAGCAGATAGTCGGCGCCGGCCTTGCCGCCGCGCAGCAGCTCCTGCGAATCGACCGAATCGACGCTGACCGCAAAGCCCGCCGCCTTCAGCGCGCGCACCGCGTCTTCGAGATGCGGGAAATCGGTCGACGGCAGGCAGCCGAGGTCGATCACGTCGGCGCCGTCGGCCGCATGCAGCCGCGCGCGCGCGACGATTGCATCAACGTCCAGTCGCGGCGCATCGACGATCTCGGCAAAAATCTTCGTGCGGTACTGGCTCAAGTCGACGTGCTGCGCCGCGTGCTTGAAGTGCTGCGGAATGTCCTTCAGGTCTTCCGGCCCGCGCTCGACCGGAATGCCGTAATGCGCGCTCAGCGCCTCGATATCGCCGCGACAGCGCCCCGGCAGAATCATCCGGCTCGCGGCCACCGGCGTCGGCACGCGGCGCTTGACCATGTCGGCCGTCATCAGCGCCGCGACCTGCAGGCCGATCTCGCGCACCTCCCAGGTGAAGCTCGGCGGCTGCATCGAACCCAGCACGCGCACCAGGGCCGGCTCGGCGAGCCGCCCGGTCAGGAAGACGAGATGTTCCATTCGCGGCCAAGCTCGCCGAGGCGTTGCGCAAGCGCCGCTTCCAGCTGTTCCACCGTGCCGAGCACCGAGCAGTACTCGAAGCTGCGCAGCACTTCCACGTGCGCCAGGTCAACCGCGCGCGGGCGCACCTCGAACCATTCGCTCGGGCTTTTGGTCACGACGACCGGCTCGGTATCGCAGGCGAAAACCAGCGTCGGAATCGCGCGCTTGCCGGCCTGGGCGAACAGGTTGGTCGGCAGCGTGTCGGCAATACCGAGCGCGCACTTGGCGACCGTGTTGCTCGTGGCGGGCGCCACGATGACCGTGTGATAGACGCGCTCGTACAGCAGGCCGACCGGCACCGCGCTTGCGGTCTTGTCGCGGAAGACGCGGAAGCGCTGGCGCAGCCGGTCGAGCGGCCAGCCGTACATCGTCAGCACTTCCTCGGCGGCGGACGAGAGATAGACATCGACCTCGGGCAGGCGCGCGCACAGGTCGAGCGACTCCTCGATGTAATGGCCGGAGCCGGTCACGCACCAGGCGAAGCGGCTGTCGGTACCGCCCGCGCCGACGGGCGACGGGCTGTCTTCGGAAAACGATGGATCGAACTGCACGATGGACGGCGGCCTCGGTGGAGGTGGATGAAATTGTTCTTGCCCGGGCGCCGACGCCGCATGCGGCGCCCGGGTGTTGCTGCGCGCGCTCAGGCGCCCGGATCGTCGGGCTGGAGTGCGATCTGCGCCGTGCGCATGCGCCGGTAGAGCGTGTTGCGGCTGATGTCGAGGTGCTTGGCCACGGCGCTGATGTTCCAGCGATGCAACTCCAGTGCCCGCAGCAGTTCGTCGCGCGGCGTGAGATTGGCCTCGGCTTCGTCGTAGCTCGGCGGGGGCGCGACTTCTCCGGCCGGGTCGCCGTACATGCCGCGCATCGAGCCTGCCGCCGGCGGCAGCGTGGTCGGCAGCGACAGCGGCGCCATGCCGAGCGTCGGCATGTGCTCGGGCCGGATCAGGCCGTCGTCCGACAGCGCGGCGGCAGTCCGCAGCGCATGCCGCAACTGGCGCACGTTGCCGGGCCAGGGATGACGCAGCACCAGCGCCTCGGCCTCGGGCGTGAGCCGGCATTCGGCGCCTTCCAGTGCCAGCAGGCGGCGGATCAGCTCGGCCTTGTCGGCGCGGTCGCGCAGCGGCGGCAAGATCACTTCGATGCCGCAGAGCCGGTAGTAGAGGTCTTCGCGGAACAGGCCGCGCCGGACCAGATCGGGCAGTTGCCGATGGCTCGCGCTGACCAGCTGGAAATCGACGCGGATCGATTCCTCGCCGCCGAGCGGCGTCACCTGACGCTCGTCGAGCACGCGCAGCAAGCGCGCCTGCAACGACAGCGGCATGTCGCCGATCTCGTCGAGGAAGAGCGTGCCGCCGTTGGCCTGCACGATGCGCCCGCGCCGGCCGCCGCGATTGGCGCCGGTGAAGGCGCCGGTGCTGTAGCCGAACAGCTCGCTCTCGATCAGCGTCTCGGGCAGCGAGGCGCAATTGATCGCGACCAGCGGGCCATGGGCACAGGGACTGTCCTCGTGAATGGCGCGCGCAAACACCTCCTTGCCCGAGCCGGTCTCGCCATGCAGCAGCACCGGAATGCCGCGCGCGATGGCGCGCCGCGCCACCAGCCGCTGGCTCGCGAGGCGCGGCTCGCCGTACTCGACCACCGTGCGGCCGCCGGCACGCGCCAGCTCGGCGCCGGCCAGCGGCAGGCCGGCAGGCTGGGCCACGACGGCGCCGGTCATCGGGCCGCGCGCCACCGGCGTCGGCTCGGCGGCACGCGCCGCCGCCACGCGTCCGACCGCGCCCTGCACGCGCGAGGCCGGGCGTTGCGCAACGGCGTAGATCGGATTCGGGGCGTTAACACGCATCGTCGGTACCGGGTGGAAGGAGCTTTCGATGCTGGCGCGCAGCAAGTCGTCGAGCGTGGCCTGGAACACTTCGTCGAGCCGGCGGCCACAGAGTGCGTCGACGCTGTTCACGCCGAGCAGGCCGAGCGCCGTGCGGTTCGCCGCGAGGATGCGACCGTCATCGCCCACCACCAGCTTGCCGCCGTGGTTGCTGTTGACGAACTCCGAGCGCACATGGAAGTGCACCGGATAGGCATCGCGATGGCCGCGCTCGATGAGCCGGTTCTCGATGGTCTGCGCGGTAATGCTCAGCAGCGCGAGCGAATGCTGCTGGTGATGGCGCGACCGGCTCGTCACGTCGAGTACCGCCGCGAACTTGCCGTTGTGGTCGAACACCGGCACGGCGGCGCAGGTGAGCGCGGTGTAGGGCGCGTAGAAGTGTTCGTCCTGCCGGATGGCCAGCGGCGCCTGCGCCACAAGGCAGGTGCCCATGCCGTTGGTGCCGACCTGGTCTTCCGACCACAGCGCGCCCTTGCGAAAGCCGATGGCGCTGCCGTCGCGCGCGAACTGCGGCGACGACACCATGTGCAGGATCAACCCGTCGGCATCGACCAGCACCACCGCCGCCTCGGGCTCGGAAAGCTGCTGGTACAGCGTCGCCATTTCGAGCCGCGAGCACTGGACCAGATCGCCGGAGCGTTCCAGCCGCTCGTTGAACGCGGCGGTATCAAGGATTTCCGGCGAGCGCGGGCGCGCCGGGTCGAGTCGGTATTCGTTGACGCAGCGCGTCCATGAACTGATCACGAAATCGCTGGTGCCACCGTCGGCGCCACGGCTCACGACATCAAGAATGTGATGTGCGTGGCCCTCGGCTGCCTGCCAGGAAATGCTCATCAACCTGCCTCCTTCCTTACCCGGGACAGCGCATGGAATGGTCGGCGCGTAATCCCTCAGTGGCGCGGATGTTGCGTCATTCCGGCCGCGAGCACAGCTAGTGCAGATGCGTATCCGGAGACCGACCACATGCCCTCAATTGCGAGCCTGCGCGGCGATATGAATGCCGTCGCGGGCGCCACCGGCAGCGCCGTCCAGGCGCCGCTCGACATCATCTACATCGACGGCTTCGTGGGGGAAACCGTCATCGGCATCCACCACGACGAGCTGCACGACACCCAGCCGGTGCGCATCGATCTCGCCATCGGCGTGGCGCGCGCCCTCGCCTGCGACACCGACCGCATCGGCGACACCATCGACTACAGCGTCGTGCGCCAGTCTCTGGTTGACCTGCTGCGCGACCATCGGTTCCAGTTGCTCGAAGCGCTGGCCGAGCGCATCGCGCAAATTTTGCTGACCGACTTTGGCGCGCGCTGGGTCCGCGTCGGCGTGGCCAAGCCGCACAAGTTCCCCGATGTCGAGGCGGTCGGCGTGATCATCGAGCGCTGCCGCACGGTCGATCGCGCGGTGCCGGCGGCGGCGCCGCGTGGCGGCGATGCATCGGTGCTGTCGCTGATCGGCGCCGGGCTGGTACCGGGGCGTCCGCGCTGAAAGGCCGCAACGGGCGCGGCCACGAGGCGGCGCTTGTTGCCCGGGCCGCACGAAATTCCGGCAAACAAAACAGAACGGCCGCGCTTCCTCTCAAAAGCGCGGCCGTTCTGCATTCAAGACCCGTCGCGGCCGGCGCACAGGGCGCCGGCTGCCTGCTTACGCAGCGGCGAACGGGTGGGCGGCGGTGCCCTTCTTGGCGACGACATCCGCGGCGCTCGGCTCGCGGTTGACGGCGCGCTTGATCGATTCGCGCGTGGCTTCGTAGTTGTACTGCTGGATCTTCTTGTCGTCCTCGGCCATCCAGTGGATGAAGACGCCAACGCAGATGAACAGGTCATCGGCTTCGTCGAGGGGAATGGTGCCGTCCTCGACGCTGTCGGCAACCGCCATCGCGACGCCGCGCTGGGCCGGGCCGAACATCTGGACCGCCTGCTTGGCGCCCTTGATCGTGACCTTGTTGAACATCACGGTCGCCGGCTTGGTGACCAGGTTGGGCGCAACGACGGCGAGCAGCGAGGTGAAGCCATCCTTGTTGTTGACCAGGGCGTTCGCGAACGCGGTTTCAGCGGCGCTGCCACGCGGTCCGATGAGCAGGTCGATGTGGGCAACTTCGTTGCCGTCACCGATGAGCGATTCACCAATGAGCATTCGATCGATTTTGGCCATTCGTTATCTCCGTAGCTGATTTTGAAACACCGGAACTATTCCGGTGCTTGGCTACTTCAATCACTTTCCATGCCATCGATTCCGGCAAGCGCCGCCGGCACACGCTGCCTCAGCGATGGATCAACGCAGGCGGCCAGAAACGCGCTTGCAACGCTCAAATCGGCCGTGGTTCCAGGGTTCATACCGAGGGCTTTGAGGCTTGCGTCCCAGTCGGCCAGGGCTTGCGGCGGCCGTGACGATGGCAGGCGGCTTTCCGGCAGCCAGAGCCGCGCCGCCTGATCCGTGACAGTCTGAGCCGCGACTGTTCCGTACTTGCGTGCAATGTGTGAATCGGGAAAACGCGCCAGCAAGCCCATGAAAACCGCCAGCATCGCGGCCTCCGGCGGGCCATCGGCGAAACGCCGCGCGGCGGTCAGTACTTGCGGGAACCCGTCGGCGTACTGGGCCGCGATGAGGTCGCGATCGGCTGCGAGCCGCATGGCCGCGCGCAGGTCGATGGTCGGCTCGGCAAGCACGCTCTGCTCGGGCGCATCGCCCAGTCCGCCGGGGCTGGCGTGGGCGATGGCGCGGTAGGCGGCGCGCGCGTCGGCGACCGTGAGTTCCGCCAGCACGGCGTCGAGCGCGGCGACGAAGGCGGCGGGGATGAAGCCATCCGCGTCGTCGTCCTGCGGCATGCGGGAGCGCGCCGGATGGGCGGCGGCCAATGCCGCATCGGGCAACGCGATTTCATTGGCGCGCCAGCGCTCGACGGCCGCCGCAATCGGCGCGCACAGCAGAAGAATCCCGAGATTGGTGTTGCAGCCGGCGGCCGCGCGCGTCGCGACAACCGCTGCCTCGATGCGCTCGCCAACTGGCCTGCCCGGCTCCAGCAAGCCCGGCGCGGCGGCGCGCGCGCTGTCGAAGAACATGTGCGCCTCCATGCCGTGGCCGGCCGAATGCACGCTGACGTTGCCGGGCTTGGCGACGGCAACGTCGAGCGCGCAGGCCCACAGGAAGGCCGCGCGCAAGCCGGCCGCGTTCATGCGCTGCGGTCGAGCGCCGCTTGCGGCGCGGCCATGCCCAGCCGCCGATCGAGCAGGTCGTCGACGAGGCATTGGCCGATGTCGAACGGCGTCACGCGCTGCAGGCCGCGCCACGCCGCCACGCCGTTCACCTCGATCACCTGCAAGCCGCCCGCGTTCGGCGCCGGCACGACATCGACGCCGGCGTAATCGAGCCCGACCGCCGCGCTTGCGCGTTCGGCCAGCGCGGCCAGCGCCGGCATCAGCTCGCAGCGCTCGCATTTGGCGCCGCGCGCGATGTTGTGAATCCAGTGCTCGCTGACGCGGCGCATTGCCGTGACCGCCTTGCCGCCGACGACCAGCACGCGCCAGTCATGGCCCGGCGTGCGCGCCTGCGGCACATAGCGCTGCAAGTACGCCAGCCGCCCGAAGCCGGCGAGATCGGGCAGCGGCCGATGCACGCCATCAACCAGCCCGACCAGCTCGATGCCCTTCCCCTGCGATCCGAACAGCGGCTTCACGACCACCGCATGCCCGGCCGCGCTTTCGCGCATCACCACGCGCTGCGCCTCGGCCGGCGATTCGGTGACCCAGGTCGGCGGCGTCGGCACGGCGGCCTGATGCAGCAGCAGGCTCGTCGCGGCCTTGTCGACCGCGCGCTCGATCGCACGCGGGTCGTTGTAGACCGGCACGCGCAGCGCCTCCAGCGCATGCAGGAAGCCGAGCCGCGTCGTCACCGCCTCGAACGTACCGCCGGCAATGCCGCGCACGATGACGGCGTCGGGCAAGTCGCGGCCGAAGCCGGGAATGACCAGCCCGTGCGCGCTGCGCGTGGTGTCGATGCGGCAATCGGCCAGATCGACGCAGCGCCCTTCGTGGCCGCGCGCACGCAGCGCCTTTTGCAGCTTGCCGGTGTGCCAGCCGGTCTCGTCGGTCATGATCGCGACGCGCAATCCGCCGCGCCCGCCAGCGTCGATCGACATCAACCCTCCGCGAGCCAGAGCGCGCCGAGCAGGTTCATGTCGAGCCGGCCCGCATGCCAGGTGCGGCCGCTTTCGAGGCTGCTGACCCAGACCTCGGCCGGCGCGAACAGCGCGCCATCGATCTTGTAGAAATCGAACTCGACGGCCTTGAACACCTCGGCGAACGAGCGGCCGTAATCGCGCGAATTCAGCGACGGCAACTGGCGCGCCAGATCGCGCGCGGCGGCGTCGTCGGCCCCAACCGTCAGGTGCACGCGGCCGCCGTAGAGGATGGCGTCGTTCGTCCGCCCCATCGCCTCGACGCCGTCGCGGCTCGGCGGCGGCAGCGGCGCGCTGGCATTGCCCTCGACGATCAGATCAAGCGGAAAGCCCAGCACATGCGCCTTGTGCAGCGCCACTTCCAGTACCCGCGCGACCACCTGCGTGGTACCGGCCAGACTCGTCGTCGGCGTGAGGATGATGGTGAGCTGTTCGGGCGCGAGACCGCAGTCGCGCAGCAGCTTCTCGACGATGACCGGCGGCGGTCGCCGATCGACTTCCAGCACGATGGCGCTCAGCCCCGGCGCGTCGCGATAGCCCAGCTCGGCGAACAGCGGCTCCTTCACCGCCAGCGCCCGCGCCGGGCCGGAGCCGAGCGCGAAGAACTTGCGTCCGCCGCCCTCTTCCTTGCTCGCCGCGAGGCTCCAGCCGGCGTACTGGCTCGCGAGGCAGGCCAGCACCGGCTGCGAGCTCGACACCTCCAGCCAGCTGGCCCAGCCGGCTTCCGTTCGCGCGCTTAGGCTAACGCTGCCAAGCCCGCCCATGCAGATGCGCGCGACGATCAATCCGGCCTCGATGCTGCCGCGCACGTCGATGCCGGCGTCGATGACGGTGACGCCGTTCTCCAGCCGATCAACCTCGATGCCGAGATCGTCGGCCCGCTCGACCAGCGCGCGCACATGGACCGCCGCATTGGCGTTGACGCTGCTGACGGCGCCCGCAAAGGCTGCGATGGATTCAGTCATGGGCTTGCTCCGGAAAGGAAGTGATCGTCGCGATGACGGCATCGCGGCGGATGGCCAGCAGCCCGGCGACGGTGTCGGCGTCGGCTGCATCGGCGCTGACCGTGCAGATCGGCTGGCCGGCGGCGAGCGTCGATGCGGCGGCCGGAATGTCGTGGCACCAGGGGCGCCGTTCCAGCCAGTCGATGGCGCCAGCGACGAGCCGCAACGGGCCGTCGGCGAACACGGTTTCGCAGCCGCGAATCAGCGTGCGATGGGTGGGGTGGAAGTCGCGCGGCGGCAGGCGCCGGGCGCGGCAGGCTTCGACGTGCGCATGCAGCAGGCCGCCCGCGACCGCGTCGTCGTGCAGCGCCATGCTCGATGACGGGCGCGGGTTGATTTCGAGCACGGAGAAGTCGTCGCCATTGGCCATGAAGTCGAGGCTGTTCAGGCCGACGAGACCGAACTCGGCGACCAGCGCGCGGATCGCATCGCCCAGCCGCGCGGCCATCCGCGCCGCCACCGCGACCGGGCCTATCACGCCGCGATAGACATAGGGCCGGTCGCTGATCGCGCCGACCAGCTGGCGGTTGAAGCCGACGATGCGCGCATCGCTGCCGTTGGCGATGAACAGCGCCGACATCGGCACGCCGGGCGCGACGCGCTGATGGAAGCAGCCGGCCGGCGCCGGGCCGATCGCGCATTCGAGCGGCTCGACATGCCAGCCGCCAGTGCCGTTGGCGCACTTGCGCAGCCAACCTTCGCCCTCGGCGGGCGGATCGGCGCGCGTCTCGGGATGGGGAATGCCAAGCGCCGTCAGCCGCACGAAGAAGATCGACGGCGTCTTGACGCGGCGCCAGACGCAGGCCGGATTGCCGAACAGCATCGCCGCCGCTGCGCCGCGCTCGATCAGCGCGGGCTCGGCCTCGAAGCCGCCGCCCGGCACCCA
>Ga0302291_10000613_pt1 | contig 10403 bp, 5 predicted proteins | sample III_Fen_N1_4_FD_194548 | JGI IMG/M metagenome (GOLD analysis project Ga0302291, IMG submission 194548) | Peat permafrost microbial communities from Stordalen Mire near Abisko, Sweden - III_Fen_N1_4 | ecosystem: Environmental > Terrestrial > Soil > Wetlands > Permafrost | place: Sweden: Abisko... | reverse complement strand
GCAACCGGGTCCTGGACGGGCTGCGACTGCTGGATCTCCAGCGCCTCGTTCAGCAAGCTCAGTGCCTGCGCCGCTGCGCCAGGGCGGCGGCTCAGCAACTGCGCCAGTTCGGCGATCTCACTGGCATACAGAGCACTGCGCCTGCCCGGCGCTGCGCCGTACTGGGTGAGATTGCGGCGCAGCAGGGTTTCGGCCTCGGCGTCGTGGCTGCGGCCCTGGCGCTGCAGCGCGCGTGCCAGCGCGGTGCGCGTTTCGGCGGCAAATACGCTGGCCTCTCCATGCACGGCGCGGCGCTGCGCCAGCACCTGGCGTAGCAGGGCCACGGCGTCATCAGTGCGTTGCTGCCCCAGCAGGCTCAAGCCCAGGCCGTGGCGCGAATTCAGCACATAGGGATGGGTGGCAGGCAAGAGCTTGGCCTTCAGTGCCAGCGAGCGCTCGAAGAAGTGCTGCGCGTTGGCGTAATGCTCCTCGCGTTCGGCCAGCGAACCCAGGCTGTGCAAGGCCGAGGCCACCTTGGCGGAAGCCGGGCCATCGCTGGCCTCGCGCACCTGCAGCGCCCGCTCGTAGACCGGGCCAGCTTCGTCGTAAAAGTTGAGCCGCGTCAGCACCAAGCCCAGAGCGGCCAGTGAATCGCCCAGCAGACTGCCATTGAGGGGCTTGGCCTGCTCGCGCAAGCGCAGCGCCTCGCGCGCCAGCGGCAGCGCTTGGGCGGCCATGCCGGCATTGACCATGGCGACCGTGGTCTCGTGCAGGGTGGTGGCCTCGGCCACCAGATCGCGTTGCGGCAGCGCACGCTGCAGGGCCAGGGCCTGTTCGAACAGCGCAATGGCCTCGGTCGAGCGGCCGCTGCGCTGGTAGACCAGGCCCAGCACATGCTTGAGCTCGGCCTGCACCTGCGGCTGGCGGCTCAGATCGGTGTCGACGCGGCGGCGCGCCTCGTCGATGAATTCGCTGAAGCTCTTGGGCTCGCGCCCGATGACGAAGGGATCGAAGTCTTCGAAGATGCCAATCATCACCTTGCTGACCCGCTGGGCCTTGTCGGCCTCGTCTTGTGCCAGCCGTCGTGCGGTCTCGGCGCGATCACGCTCACTCACCAGACTCAGCGTGAAGCCGGTGCTCAGGCCCAAGATGAGCAGGCCGACCAGGAACCAGGGCCAGCGCCGCCGCAGCAGCTTGCGCAGGCGATAGCGGCGGCCGTTGGCACAGGCGCGCAGCGGCCGGTGCTGCCCGTAGGCGCGCAGGTCGTCCTGGAGCTCGGCCACATCGCGGTAGCGGCGCTGCGGCTCATGCTCGCAGGCCCGCTGGATGATCGCGGCCAGCTCAGCACGCCGGGACTTTGACAGCGCCCGGTAGTCCGGCAGCAGTTCCAGCAGTTCCTTCAGCAGGCAGCCCAGGCTGTAGATGTCGGACACCGTGCTGGCCGGCTGGCCCGCCTGTTGCTCAGGGCTGGCGTAGCGGGGTGTCAGCGCGGTGGTGCGCGCTGTCTCCAGGCCCGGCAACTGGGCAATGCCGAAATCCAGCAGCATGGCGCGGCCCTCGGCATCGACGAGCACATTGCCGGGCTTCAGGTCGCAATGCACGATCAGCTGCCGGTGCGCATGGGCGACGGCTTCGCAGATCTGCTGGAACAGCGCCAGGCAGGTGGCGAGGTTCGGGGAGTAGGTTTCGATATAGCTATCGATGCGCTCGCCGACCACATGGTCCATCACCAGATAGGGCTGTCCACCGGGTGCGGCACCGCCATCGATGAGGCGGGCGATGTGCGGGTGCTTCAACGAGGCGAGGATCTGCCGCTCGCGCGCCAGCTGCGCCATCGCGTCCGGGCTGTTGATGCCGCGCAGCAGCTTGATGGCCGCGCGCTGCTCGTAATGCCCGTCGCTGCGCTCAGCCAGGTAGACCGTGCCCATGCCGCCTTCACCCAGGGGGCGCAGCAGGGTCCAGGCGCCCAGGCGGCTTCCGGTAGGCAGGGGGGGAGCGCCGCCAGGGGCTTGGCGCGGCAGGAGTTCAGTTTCCTGGGTCAGGTCTTGACGGTCCGCCGGCAGGGCGGGGCACGCATTCAATGGCTCGTTCATCAACTACTCGGCGTGGCAGCGCTGTGGGCGGGCAAGGTGTTCCTACACCTCGCCCCCCGTTCTGGTTCAGCCGCCATGGTAGGCGACGGACTGGCGTTGCCTGAGCTGGTGCGGCCCGGTCAGCCGGTGTTGCGCAGGCCTGCTGCGATACCGTTGATAGACAAGTGGATGCCGCGCTGCACGCGCTCCATCGTCGGGTCTTCGGCGCGCTTGTCGGGCGCTACCGCACGGTAGCGGCGCATCAGCTCGACCTGCAGATGGTTCAGCGGGTCGATATAGGGGAAGCGGTGCTCGATGGAACGCGCCAGCGCCGGGTTGGTGGCCAGGCGTTTGCTCTCGCCGGTGATCAGGCTCAGGGCCTGCTGCGTGCGCTCAAATTCGGCCTGCACGGCAGCAAAGATCTTCTTGCCCAGGCGCTTGTTTTCCACCAGATCAACGTAGCGTGCCGCGATGTCCATATCGGTCTTGGCCAGCACCATGTCCAGGTTGGAGAGCAGGGTACAGAAGAAGGGCCATTGCTTGACCATGCGCTTGAGCAGGGCCAGGCGCTCTTGGCGCTGCAACTTGTCCTGGCCCAGGAAGGACTCGATGGCCGAGCCAAAGCCGCACCAGCCCGGCAGGGCCACGCGGGCCTGGCCCCAGCTGAAGCCCCAGGGAATGGCACGCAGGTCTTCAATGGCGCGGGTGGCCTTGCGCGAGGCCGGGCGCGAGCCGATGTTCAGCTCGGCAATCTCGCGGATCGGTGTGGTGGCGAAGAAGTACTCGGCGAAGCCGGGCGTGTCGTAGACCAGGCCGCGATAGGCCTTGAAGCTGGCGTCGGACAGGAGCTGCGCGGCGTCCAGAAAGCTCTTGGGCGCGCTCTTGGTCGGATGCAGCAGCGTGGCTTCCAGCGTCGCGGCGACGAGGGTTTCCAGATTGCGCCGGCCGATCTCGGGGTTGGCGTATTTGGAGGCGATCACCTCGCCCTGCTCGGTCAGGCGGATCTGGCCGTTCACCGTGCCGGGCGGCTGGGCCAGGATGGCCTGGTAGCTCGGGCCGCCACCGCGCCCCACCGTGCCGCCGCGGCCGTGGAAGAGGCGCAAGGTGATGCCATGGGCCTGGCGCAGCGCAGTGAACAGCTCCACCAGCGCGATCTCCGCGCGATACAGCTCCCAGGAGCTGGTGAACACGCCACCGTCCTTGTTGGAGTCGGAGTAGCCCAGCATGATGTCCTGTTCGGCGCCGCTGCGCGTCACCAGGGAGGCAATGCCGGGCAGGGCGTAGAACTCGCCCATGATGGCCGGCGCCTCGCGCAGGTCGCCAATGGTTTCGAACAGCGGCACGACGATCAGATCGCTGATGGCCCCCTTGTCCGATTCATCGTCCAGCGTGCCGCGCACCAGCCCCACTTCCTTCAGCAGCAGCAGCACTTCCAGCAGGTCGCTGACCGACTCGGTGTGCGAAATGATGTAGTGGCGCAGCGCTTCGCGTCCGTAGCGCTGCAGCGCTTCCCGGGCCGCTTCGAAGATGGCGATCTCCTTGAGGCTGCTCTCACTGTAGTCGGCACCATGCACGCGCAAGGGGCGCGAGTCCCGCAGCAGGCTGAGCAGCAACTCGCGCCGCTGGGCTTCGTCCAGCGCGGAATAGTCGGCCTGGATGCGCGCGGTCTTCAGCAGCTCGGCCACCACGGCCTCATGCTGGTCGGAGCTTTGGCGCAGGTCCAGTGTGGCGAGATGGAAGCCGAAGACCTGCACCGCGCGGATCAGCGGCTTCAGGCGCTGGCCAACCAGGGCCTGCGCATGGTGGCTGGCCAGCGAGGCCTCGATGATGCGCAGATCGACCAGCAAGGCCTCGGCATTGGGGTAGGGATCCTGCGGCGCCACGGCATGACGCAGGGCCTCGGTGCCGGTGAGTTGCTGCAGGGTGGCGGCCAGGCGCGCATATATGCCGGTCAGCGCACGGCGATAGGGCTCGTCCAGGCGGTGTTCATTGCGGTCCGGGCTGCGCTCGGCCAGAGCCTGCATCTCGGGCGAGATGGTGGCCAGACGCAATGAAATCGACAGCTCGGCACCCAGCTCGTGCAACTCGGTCAGGTAGTGTCGCAGCGCGGTCTCGCTCTGGCGCGACAGCGCATGGCGCAGGGTGGTGGCGCTGACGTTCGGATTGCCGTCGCGGTCGCCGCCGATCCAGTGGCCCATGCGCAAGAAATTGTTCAGCGCGTGGCCCGGCAGGGCTTCTTCCATCTCGCCATAGAGCTTGGGAATCTGGCGCAAAAAGGTCGCGTGGTAGTAGGACAGCGCGTTCTCGATCTCGTCGGCTACCGTCAGCTTGGAGTAGCGCAGCATGCGCGTCTGCCAGAGCTGGGTGATGCGCGCGCGCAGTGCGAGTTCGTTGTCGCGGCGCTCGCGGTCGGTGTGCAGGGCATCGCGCTGCTCGATGAGCTGCGAGACGGCGCGCTCGGCGTCCAGGATGCTCTTGCGTTGCACTTCGGTCGGGTGCGCGGTCAGCACCGGCGAGATCAGGGCGTGCTGCAGGACATTGGCAATCTCGTTCGGGCGCACGCCCGCTTCATGCAGGCGCTCCATGCAATAGGCCAGCGAGCCCGGCTGCATGCTGCCCGAGCGCTCGTGGTGCTCGCGGCGGCGCACATGGTGGCGGTCTTCGGCGATATTGGCCAGGTGCGAGAAATAGCTGAAGGCGCGGATCACGCTGACCGTCTGCTCGCCGGACAGGCTCTTGAGCAGCTTGTCGAAGCTCTTGCCGGCATCGGTGTCGCGCTTCAGGCGGAATGCCACCGAGAGTTTGCGCACCCGTTCGACCAGCTCATAGGCATCGCGCCCTTCCTGTTCTCGGATGACCTCGCCGAGGATGCGCCCGAGCAGGCGAATGTCGTCCATCAGCGGTTGATTCTTGTCGCTTGCTTCGCGCTGGCTGCGTACAGCCTTGGCGGGCTTGCCTGGCTTTGTAGCGGCACGCGGTGACACGGAACGGGTGGGGGCGGCGGGTCGTGAGGGCATGGCAGGGCTCAAGCAGAATATGGGCCAGGGGAGGGGCGGCGCGGCGTAGACCGGGTGTGCATGCCTAGCGTGTACTTGCGTACGGCGATGTAACCAAGTTACGTAAAACTGACTTTACCAGTTTCTTTGAGGGCTGCCGAGGCGCTCGCGCCACATTCTGCTGGTGGCCGCTTGTGGTGCCGTGGCAGCAGCTTGACGGGCGGTGCCCGCGCGGCCTGCTAGCATGACGAGATGACCGAATTCGTAAAGATCGCGACCCGCGAAAGCCGGCTGGCCCTTTGGCAGGCCGAGCATGTCAAGGCCCTGCTGCAGCAGTCCCTGGGGCTGCAGGTCGAACTGCTGGGCATGACGACCCGCGGCGACCAGATTCTCGACCGCACGCTCTCCAAGGTGGGTGGCAAGGGCCTCTTCGTCAAGGAGCTTGAGACGGCGCTGGAAGAGGGCCATGCCCATCTGGCGGTGCACTCGCTGAAGGATGTGCCCATGGATCTGCCGCCGGGTTTCGAGCTGGCGGCGATTCTGGAGCGCGAAGATCCGCGCGACGCCTTCGTCTCGAGCCGCTATGCCAATCTGGCCGCTCTGCCGCAGGGCGCGCGCGTCGGCACCTCCAGCCTGCGGCGCGTGTCGCAATTGCTCAGCCTGCGCCCCGACCTGACGATCGAGCCGCTGCGCGGCAATCTCGACACGCGGCTGCGCAAGCTCGATGAAGGCGGCTACGACGCCATCGTGCTGGCCGCTGCTGGTTTGAAGCGTCTGGGCTTGGGCGAGCGCATCCGCGCGCTGTTTGAGGTCGATGAAATGATCCCCTGTGCGGGCCAGGGTGCCCTGGGCCTGGAGGTGCGCGCCGACGCGGACGCGTTGCGCAAGGGGTTGGGCTCGCTTTCGCACCATCCGACCTGGCTGGCTACGCAGGCCGAGCGTGCCGTGTCGCGTGCGCTGGGCGGCAGTTGCAGCATGCCGCTGGCCGCGCACGCGCGCTGGGACGGAGCGCGCCTCACCATCACGGCAGCGCTGGGCGATGCCGAGGTGCCCAGCCGTCCGCTGCTGAAGACCGCGCAAGCCGCCGAGGTGCAGACCGATGCACAGGCTCGCGCTCTGGGCGAGCAGGTGGCGCAGGCGCTGCGCGCGCTCGGCGCGCAAGACTATCTGCCTGCGGCCTGACGCTGAAGCCATCTCACAAGAATCATGCCGCTTGAGCAGCGCGTGCCGACGCTGATCCTGACGCGTCCGCGCCAGCAGTCGGCCGACTGGTTGGCGCGTCTGGAACAGCTGCGGGTGCCGGCGGTTTCGCTACCGCTCATCGACATCGTGCCCGCGCCGGATCTCGCGAGCGTGGCGAGGGCCTGGCAAACGCTCGGCGATGCGGCACTGGCGATGTTCGTCAGCCCGAACGCGGTGGAGCAGTTCTTTGCGGCGCGTCCGCCCGGCGCGATATGGCCGCAAGGTGTGCTGGCCGCCACGGTCGGGCCGGGCAGTGCGCAGGCTTTACGCGCCGCGGGCGTGCCGCCCGAGCAGATCGTGCAGCCGCGCGCGGATGCGCCCAGCCTGGACTCCGAGCACCTCTGGCCTGAGCTCGCGCATCTGCCCTGGACCGCCAGGCGGGTGCTGGTGCTGCGCGGCGATGGCGGGCGCGACTGGCTCGCCGAGCAATTGCGTGCGGCCGGTGCCCGTGTCGAATTTCTTTCGGTCTATCAACGTCGCGCGCCCCGCCTTGACGAGGCTGGCCGCACCTTGCTCAGGGCCGCCTTGAGCCAGCCCGAGCAATATGTCTGGCTCTTCAGCAGCTCCGAGGCAATCGGCCATCTGGCGGCGCTGGCGGCAGCGTTGGCCCTGCAGGTGGACGCGGGCCGCTCGCGCTGCCTGGTCACCCATGTGCGCATTGCCGAGGCGGCGCGAGCGCATGGTTTTGCTCATGTGGTTTTGACGCGACCCGATGCGCATGCCGTGGCTCAGACGCATCTTGCTGCGGCAGACGCCGACCTACAATGATTTCCAACGTGAGCGACCCAACCCCCACCCCTAGTGAAGCCCCGGTGCCAATAAGTGCCGAACCCGCTGTCGAGCCTGTGGCGAGCCGGGCGTCGGCGCAGCCTGCTTGGCTGCCCTGGGCCGTGCTGGCTCTTGGTGTGGCGGTGCTGGCGGCGCTGGGCCTGTCCTGGCAGAGTCTGACGCGCTGGCAGACGCTGGAGCAGGAACTGGTGCGCCGGCAGGAAAGCAGCCAGGACGACGCGCAAGAGGCGCGGACCATGGCCAAGCAGAGCCAGGAACTGACCCGCGAGACGGCGGCCAAGACGGCCTTGCTGGAGGCGCGCCTGGCCGAGGTGGCACTGCAGCGCTCGCAGCTTGAGGAGCTGATCCAGTCGATGTCACGTTCTCGCGATGAGAACGTGGTGGTCGATATCGAGGCTTCATTGCGCGTGGCGTTGCAGCAGACCAGCATCACGGGCAGCGCCGAACCCCTGGTGGCCGCTCTGAGACAGGCCGATGAACGGCTGGCGCGCTACAAGCAGCCGCGCATGGAAGGCGTGCGCCGCGCCGTTGCCCGCGATCTGGATCGCGTGCGTGCGGTCAGCGTGGTCGATATTTCGACGCTGACGATCAAGCTTGACGAGGTCGTGCGTCTGCTGGATGAGCTGCCCCTGCTGTCAGCTGCCGACAAGAGCAGCGACCTCGGTCAGGCTCGGCAAGCGCGCAATGACAAGCCGGGCAATTCGAGCAAGCTGCAGCCCATGCCCTCGATCACGGAGGATTGGTCTGGCTGGTGGCAGGCCGCACAACTGCGCTGGAACGAGGTGGCTCATGCAGTCTGGAGCGAGGCGCGCTCGCTGCTGCGCGTGACGCGCATCGAGCATCCCGAGGCCATGCTGCTGGCACCTGAGCAAGCCTATTTCCTGCGTGAGAACCTCAAGCTGCGATTGCTGAATGCACGGCTCGCGCTGCTGAGCCGGCAGTTCGACACCGCTCAGACCGATCTGCGCGACACGTTGACGATGCTGGACCGCTACTTTGATGCGCGCTCGCGCAAGGTTGTGGTCGCGACCGAGCTGCTGCGCCAGGTGCTCGGCCAGGCGCGTCAGGTGGTGGTACCTCGTCCCGACGATACGCTGAGCGCGTTGGCCGCCACGGCGGCGGGCCGCTGAACCCCGGGCGATACAAGCATGCGCACGGTCATCTGGTTGATCTTGTTGTTTGCGGTGGCGGTCGTCGCCGCGTTGACACTGGGCAGTAACGACGGGCTGGTCAGCGTCTACTGGAATGGTTGGCGGCTGGATGTGTCGCTGAACCTATTTCTGCTGGCCTTGGTCGGCAGCTGCTTTGCGCTGGTGACGGCGATCCAGACGATTAACTCGCTCACCACCTTGCCGCGCCGAGCGCGCGAGTGGCGCCTGCAGCAGCGCGAACGCGGCGCGCAACTGGCACTGCGGGAGGCGCTAGGCGAATTTTTCGGTGCGCGCTACAGCCGCGCCCAAAAGGCCGCGCAGCGTGCCCTCTCGATCCAGTCGCAGACGCCGGAGTTGTCGCAAGACGCCGGATTTCTGACGCTCGGCCACTTGCTGGCGGCGCACAGCGCGCATCGCCTGCAAGACCGACGCGGCCGAGACGAGCAGTTGCAACAGGCGTTTGAGTGGAGCTCGCGCTCGACCCAGGGCAAGGCCCAGGCCGAGGGCGCGCGCCTGCTGGCGGCCGAATGGGCCCTGGATGATCGCGATGCGCCGCGGGCGCTGGCTTTGCTGGGCGAGCTGAGCCCTGGCGTGGCGCGCCGCACGCAGGCCTTGCGCCTGAAGCTGCAGGCGGCGCGACTGGCCAAGCAGTCGCTCGAAGCGCTGCGCACGGCGCGACTGCTGGCCAAGCATCAGGGCTTCTCCAAGGTCGCGGCGACGGGTCTGCTGCGCTCGCTGGCATTTGAGGCTCTGGAGGGAACGCGCGACGCCGATCAGCTGCGCAGCGTCTGGATGCAGCTCGACGCTGCCGATCGACGCGATGTCTTCGTTGCTGCGCGTGCGGCCCAATGTGCCGCGCAACTCGGCGCACCTGAAGACGGGCGAGGCTGGCTGCGTCCGTTCTGGGATGACGTCAACGAGCTGGCTGCGGACGAGCGTGCCGCCCTGGCCGAAGCCCTGGTGCCAACCTTGCTTGGGGTTGGCCCGGAGTGGCTGCAGCGCCTGGAGAGCGCGGTACAGCGCCAACCGCGCGACATGATGCTGGTCTATGCCCTGGGTCAGACCTTGGCCGAGCGCCAGCTTTGGGGCAAGGCGCGACTGATGCTTGAACAGGTCTGTGATGATCGCAACCTGCCGATCAGTGCGCGCCGCCGCAGCTGGCTCACCCTGGCCCAGTTGGCGCAGCGCGACGGCGATATGGAACGTCGGGCGCGCTGCCACGAAGCGGCTGCCATGCTGGCTTGATGGGCACTTTTCGCGGGGAGCCTTAAAATTAATGCTATACTGCGAGGCTCAGCGGCTGTAGCTCAGTTGGATAGAGTACTTGGCTACGAACCAAGGGGTCGTGGGTTCGAATCCTGCCAGCCGCACCAGAGAATCAAGGTCCAACCTACCACGACGGGTGGGGCCGGTTGAAGAAGTCAAGTCGTGCGGCTGTAGCTCAGTTGGATAGAGTACTTGGCTACGAACCAAGGGGTCGTGGGTTCGAATCCTGCCAGCCGCACCAAGAGATCAAGGGGTCAGCAACGCAAGTTGCCGGCCCCTTTGTCATTTTCACCTGCATTTTGCGTATTCAGCTCGGTGCGAGTTCCGCAATCTGCTCGGCCGTGAAGCCCAATGATCCCAGCAGTTCGGCGCTGTGCTCGCCGGCAGCGGGTCCGATCTGCGGCCTGCGGGCCGGCGTACGCGAGAAGCGCGGCGCCGGTGAGGGTACCCATTGGCCGGCAAGCTCGACGAAATTGCCGCGGGCCTGGTTGTGCGGATGCTGCGCTGCCTCGGCCAAGGTCAGCACCGGCGCAAAGCAGGCATCACTGCCTTCGAGCAAGGCCGTCCATTCGTCGCGCGTCTTTTCCCTGATGCGTGTGCTCACGCGTTCCTTGAGCGCGGGCCATTGCCGGGGGTCATGTTGTGCCGCCGGGTCCACTTCCACGAGGCCCAGGCGCTGCAGCATCTCGCGGTAGAAGGCCGGCTCGATGGCGCCCAGCGTGATGTAGCGGCCGTCGGCGCATTCGAAGCTGTCATAGAACGGCGACTGGTGCAGGAAGAGATTTTTCTGCGGCTGATCGCTCCAGAAGCCGATGCCACGCAAGGAGTGCACCAGTGAGGTCAGCGCGCTGAGGCCATCGATCATCGCGGCGTCAATCACCTGACCCCGCCCGGAGCCCTTCGCTTCG
>Ga0302291_10000610_pt1 | contig 10422 bp, 12 predicted proteins | sample III_Fen_N1_4_FD_194548 | JGI IMG/M metagenome (GOLD analysis project Ga0302291, IMG submission 194548) | Peat permafrost microbial communities from Stordalen Mire near Abisko, Sweden - III_Fen_N1_4 | ecosystem: Environmental > Terrestrial > Soil > Wetlands > Permafrost | place: Sweden: Abisko... | reverse complement strand
GCCCGCCTGACCCTGGGGGACGTTCGGTCTGGCGTCCAGAGCACCGTCGTCATGGGGGGTTGCGGCCCACGTCAGATCACGTGGTGCGCCTCAGCGGATCCCCGTGTCGTACTCGAGGTCGATACGCTCGACCTCGCTCGGGGAGGAGAGCACGACGCTCACCGGTTCGGGGGGCCGGGCGAGCCCGGCGACCGGCTGCGCCGTGATGAGCACGGTCCCCGTCTCACCGACGACCAGCTCGTAGGAGCCGTCCGCGGCGCTCGTGGTGCGACCGACCTCCTGGCCGCCTGCGTCCGTCGCGACGATGATCGCGCCGGCGACCGGCCTGGGGGCGCATTGCGGGTCGGGAGGGATCTGCTCGACCGGGCAGACGGGGCCGGCGGAGACGGTGCCCGCCACGCGGGGCGGGCCCCCGGCCGGCGAGACGAACGGCGAGGGGCTGGGCACTGCTGAAGCCCCGCTCGCCGGGCCGCAGGCTGCGGCCAGTACACAGGCCACGAGCGGGAGCAGCCCGACCACGTTCATGCGCCCACGACGCCGGGGAGGCTCCTGCGGTTGCACGCATCCATGGTGCGCCCTGCGGCATGGACGGACGACTCGAGCCTTCATGACAGGACGAGCCTTCATGACAGGATGAGTTCGCGCAGCGGGTGGCGAATCTGACGGCCGCGATGGGCGCCTGGGACGACCGGCAAGTCCGACGCGCACTCCCGCGTCACTCCGATCCCCGAGCGCGCGTCATCGCTGCCGAACAGCCACGAGCGCGGACGCCATTTGCAGCGGGGACAGGCGATCATCGGGACGGCGGCGCCCAGCACGAACACCACGGCCCGGCCGTGAGCGCGCGCGTGCGGCTTCGGCCGGGGAAGCCGCGCCATCCCCTCCTGTCCGCGCTGCGCGCCCGGCAGCGTCGTCTCGCGCGTGTGCTGCGCGATCACCTCGCGCGCACGCGTTTCGCGGACCGGCAGGCGGCGGACCCGCTGCCCGTCGTGGTGGTGCGCCACGCCTCTCCGCTGCGGCGGCGGCTCGCCGGCACGGACCCGAGGCTCCAGGAGACGAAGATCGAGAACCTTCGGCTGGCCACGGCCTCGCTCGATCTTCTCGTGCTCGCGCCCGGTGAGACGATGTCATTCTGGCGCCGCGTGGGGAGGCCTTCCGGTGCGCGCGGCTACCGCGAGGGGCTGGTGCTCGTCGGCGGACGGCCCGGCGTCGGGACCGGCGGCGGGCTCTGCCAGCTCTCGAACCTGCTCCACTGGATGGCGCTCCACACCGAGCTCGAGGTGACCGAGCGTCACCACCACAGCGTCGATGCCTTCCCGGACGACCGCCGTGAGCTGCCGTTCGGGACCGGCGCGTCAGTTGCCTTCGATCTCACCGACTTCCGGCTCCGGAATCCGACCGACCGGTCGTTCCAGGTCGAGGTCCGGGTCGGTGACGCCGACCTTCTCGGTGCGATCCGCACGACCGAGGAGCCGCCTGTGCGGTTCGAGGTCGTCGAGGTCGGCCACCGGTTCCGGCGCGACGGCGACGTCGTCATCCGGTGCAACGAGGTCTGGCGCCGGCGGTTCGACGCCGTCACCGGTGCGGCGCTCGGCGAGGAGCCGCTGCTGCGGAACCGGTCGCGGGTGGCCTACGCGGTGGACGAGGCGGTGCTCGCGGCCGACGCGGCGCCGCGCGGCCTGGCATGAACGGGGGCGCGCTCCAGGCGGCCAGCCGCGCGGTTCGCGCGGACCACTCCTGCGGGCGCCTCGACGTGTGGTCCGGCCCGCCCCTTCTCGGGCCGATGTTCAGTCCCGGCTGCATCGGGCGACTGCAACTGACCGCGGAAGGCAGTTTGGGATCTGCCACGACCGAGCCCAGGAGTGCTTCGGATCTCCTTGACGCTGCGCACCCGCCAGCCGACGATGGGCGCGAGGACCTTCTGCCAACCTTCTGGGGGGACCGTGGATCACGAGTCGAGCGACACGCCCGCGCCGGATGACGCGCCGGCGGCCACGAAGGCCGGCCGCCGCAGCGGGGGCCTGGGCTGCGTGGTCGAGGTCGTCGAGACCCTCGCCCTCACACTGGTCATCTTCTTCGTGATCCAGACCTTCGTGGCGCAGCCGTTCCAGGTGCAGCAGCACTCGATGGAGCGCACGTTCGCCCAGGGCGACTATGTCCTCGTGGATCGCCTGACGGGCCGTTGGAGTCCCTACACCCGAGGGCAGGTGGTCGTGTTCCAGCCGCCCGCGGGCGCGGCCGAGGGAAAGAGCCCGTTCATCAAGCGCGTCATCGGCGTCGGCGGCGACACCGTCGAGGTCCGGGGCGGCAAGGTGCTCGTGAACGGGGTCGCGCTCGACGAGCCCTACCTGTTCCGCGACCAGGCCGGCGTGGTGCAGCCGACGGAGACCGGCGGCCAGGCCCGCTGGGTCGTGCCCGAGGGCGACCTGTTCGTGATGGGCGACCACCGGCAGGTGTCCGAGGACAGCCGGGTCTTCGGTCCGATCCCCGTCTCGTCGGTGATCGGGCGCGGCGTCCTGCGCTACTGGCCGCTCTCGGGGCTCGGGATCATCGCGACCCCGTCCTACCAGGACGTGCCGGCCCCCTGAGGTCCCCGCAGCCGCACCATGGTCGCTGGTCGTGCCGCACCGCGTCAGCGGCGTCTCGAGGGTGGCACCCAGGCCGGGCCCCCGCCGTTCGGCAGCCATCCGCCGACCAGCTCCTTGCCCTCACGCTTGTACTGGTCCTCGACCTGGATCCAGGCGACGGCCGGGCTCGGCCAGTAGCCTGTCTGGACGGTGAGCATCCAGGACGCCACCACGTAGTCGAGGTAGGCGCGCGAGTACCAGACGATCTTGGGCAGGTCGTCCGCAAGCCAGCCGTCATACCAGTCGATCCTGGGACTCGCGGATGGCGACACGATGTCATGCACGCGGATCGCCCGCAGGGTCGTCGGGAACGGGCCCGGCCCGGCCTCGTCGTCCTTCGCCGCGATCGAGAGATCCTCGCCGCCTGGACCCAGGGTCATGGTGCCGGTGCCCCGGTCGGCCTTCTTGGCGGCCGCATAGGATCCCCCGCGCCACCAGCGGAAGGCGACGCTGTGGCCACTCACCGTGCCGGAGAGCGAGATGCCCATCTCCGAGGTGCCGGAGAGGGACGAGCCGCGCTGGACGAGGTCGATCCCGCTGGTGCCCGCGATGGCCCAGTGCCCGGTCAGGCTGACGGCGCCCGATGCCTCGGGCGACGGCGTGGCAGACGCCCCGGAAGGCGGCAGCGCCAGTGCGCCCAACAGGACCGCCAGCGCGGCGCAGACGGCCCGCAGGCGGATATGACCTCCGCCACGCCGGCCGGGCCCGGCAGGATCCGCGGTGGCACCAGCTCGTCCGATCTCACCGTTCACTGGGCGGATCCTCCTCCGCTGCACGGCGGGGCCATTCACCGGGGACTCGATTCAGCCGAGGAGGGGGAAGCCGCGCAAGTGCCGTGCGAGCATGGGCACGGTGGCCAGCTGGCCCCCAGCAGGCAGGTGAGGCCTTGTTCGCCGCGGCGTTCCCTCAGGGCCCGTTCTGCGGCAGGATCGGCTGGTCGATCCCCTCGCAATGCAGCGACCAGTTGATCCGCGCGATCCCGCCCTCGGGGATGATCGAGCAGTCGAATGTCGGCGACGGACGGGGTGTCGGTGGTGCGGCGCTCGGCATCCCGGACGGTGGGGGTGCCACCAGCTCGAAGCGCTGGAAGTCCACGAACTCCCACTTCGCGCCGACCTTCCCCTCGATATACACGCCGAGATCGTTGATGCCGTTGCCGAGCTGCACGGTGCCAACCTTGCCGCCGTCCACGGTCGTGATCGGCTTCGTCCCGTTGTAGAAGGTCGCGCGGAGGGTGGTCCCCCGCACTGGGCTGAAGCTGAGCCTGGGCCTGGTGGTGGTGATCGGGCCCGAGGCAAGCGGCTCGTACGTCTTCTGGCCGTTGGCGTCCAGGACCTCCTGGTCCACGATCACGGAGGGGTACCGGTCCGCCCCGATCGTGCCCGCGTCCAGCTGCGCCCACCGTGCCCCGACAGCGCCCCAGTCGACGAGGGCGGTCTTGCCCAGCAGGCCGATGAGGTCGTAGTTGTGGTCGCTGTCGGCTGCCGTCGACCCGGAGGCGTACGGATCGAACTCGAGGGTCTTCGCGTTCCAGGCGATGTGCCGGAGCTCTCCCGGGTAGTTCGGGTCCGCGACCCACAGGCCGCTCGGGGTGGCGGCGTATCCGACGATCGCGTGGCCACCGGCCTTGTCCGACTGCGACAGGCCGACGTACTGCGGCTCCCCGGTGACCAGCATCGCGTAGCGGAACGCCGACCACTGGATCCGGTCCAGGTTCGCCTTGCGGGCGAAGATCTGCAGGCGGGGAGAGAGGGCGTCCCAGTCGAGGTCCCCCTGGACCGACCCCGTCAGCCGGTACTCGCCGGCGTCGTCCTGCCAGAACGGCATCGTCCCGCCCCGCCCGAGGTTGTCGGTCAGGCCCCAGAGGGCCGGGGATCCACCGGCGCGGCGCTCGAGGAAGTACCACATGGCGGAGATGGACTGCCCCGCACAGGCCCCGAACGGCGCGGCGTACGAACCGTAGTTGGCCGACTGGAAGTCGTCCTCGCGGACCCGGAAGCCGGTCCCGATGTTCTCCGGCAGCGCGGCCTCCGCGACGGCGAGGACCAGGAACGAGCTGAAGTGGCGGGTCGCCACGGTGACCGATGTGGCCGTCTCATCGACGAGGGGCATCGCCTCGAGGGTGCCGTCGCCGTGGTGGAAGAATCCCATCGCGAACATGCCCTTGGGGATCGTGACCGGGATCGTCACGGTCATCGGGGAGGCCGCATAGGCGCCGCCGTTCTCGACGGTGATGAGATCCGAGAGCGCCGTGACCTTGCCGCCGTATCCCTTCACCGTGACGGGGCGACCACTCACGGCGAACTTCACCGGTGCGGCGTAGGCCCCCGCCGGGATGCTGAGCGTGAGGCCCGGGTCGGGGCCCCCTGCCGGGGCGGTGAGGGTGACGGTGGAGGTGGGGCTCGAGGTCTTGCTGCCGATCGGCCGCTCCTTGCCCGGGGTGATCGTGCCCTCCAGCGGCTTTGTGGCCGGCGGGAGATTGCCGGTCGTGATTCCGCCGCTGGCGCTTGGCATGGAGCCACCCGGAGTGCTGCCGGAGTCGCGGAAGAGACCGTTGAAGGCTCCGCCGATCGCGGCCAGCCCGGCGAGGGTGACGATGACGAGCACGGCGAGGACCAGACAGCCGCAGCCGCAGCCGCGTCCGCGGTTCCGTGGTGGTTGTGCGGCGTTCCAGCCGGGCACCGCGCCGGGGGCTGCGGTCGGCCAGGTGGCTGGCGCGGGCTGCACGGGCGGGGGAGCCGAGGGTACGGGCGGCGGCGCAGGCGGTTCGTCGGGCGAGGTAGTCGTCTCGGCTGGTCGTGGGGCGCCACAGCCCGCGCAGAAGCGGGCGTCCGCGGCTATGGCCGCGCCGCATCCATCGCAATACCGGACCGTCATCGAGGAATGGGCTCCGCGAGGTGACGGGACGCACCATCCCAATCATCTGCGGACGGCGGAAGCCGTCTATCCCACGAGTGACCCCCTACCGTCGGCGGAGCGGCCGTTCAGGACCCGTTTCCGCCGATGCCGGCACGGGTCCGCACCGACGGTGCAGCGAGGGTGATCGCCAGGAGCACGAACAGCACCACCCCGGTCACCAGCCAGTAGAGCGCCGGGGCCTCGAGCAGCGCGGGATCGAGTGCCCCGGCGAGCCCGGCCGAGGCCGCTGCCAGGACGCCGACCACGAAGACGGCCAGGCCCGCGGCCCAGCCCCATCCCGCGCCGAGCCAGGTTCCGACGGCCGCCGCGATCGCCAGGATGCCGTACACGATCAGCGTCCCGAGCGTGACGAGCAGCATCCCGAGAGGCACCGTGTCCGATCCTCCGACGGCTCGTCCGACGATGCCGGCGGCAGCGATCGCTCCCGCGCCGATGATTCCCAGGACCACGGTGCCCGTCATGGCGGCACGCGGAATCCTCCCGGGCATGGTTCCTCCTCCTACCGGCGGACGAGCGTCCGGAACAGGTGCTGGAGCGTGGCATCCGGGTCCGCGGTGAGACCGGTGTGCACGGCCGATGGCTGGATGATCGTGGACGACGGGGACACGAGCCAGTGGAATCGCTCCGGGGCGGAGAGCGCGGCGATGGGCCCGGCCGCGGGATCGCCCTGTGCGATGCCGACGATGGATGCCAGGTGGTCGCGGACGATCTCCGGGTCGCAGTCCGGCGCCATCGCCGCGAGCAGCCCCGCATCCAGCTCCACCCGTGCCCCGAGGTACCGGAGGGCCCGAGACATGAGCACGATGCCGGCGTTCAGCTCCTCACCCCGCTCCACGCGCGGCATCACCCGGACGACTGCGTACTCGAACGGGCTGAGCTCCCGGGCGGCGGGTGGCATGGCATCGGGTGGCAAGGCGTCAGGCGGCGCGGTCACGATCCGCCTCCTCCACGAACGCCTGCCGCGCCCCGAGACGCGTGACGAGGTAGTCCACGTATGCCCGCCGGTGGGCGTCCGGGTCCGGGAGGCCCGTCTCGGCCCGCAGCCAGTCGTCGGGGATCGAGGCGGCCATCGCCTCCAGGGTGTCCCGGTCCAGCTGCGACGCCAGCCGCGCGTCCGCGTCCGCGATGGAGCCCGCGAAGGGGAGGAGGACGTGGTCCCGGATCTGGACGAACGGCCGCCGGGCGTGGGCGTCCGGTTCCTGCCAGCTGTGGTGGATGTAGAGCGCGGACCCGTGGTCGATCAGGTGGAGGCGCCGGTGCCAGACGATGAGGTTCGGGTTGCGCGGCGTGCGGTCCACGTTGGTCGTGAGCGCGTCGAGCCACACGATGTCCGCGGCCAGGGCCGGCTCCGGACGCGGCCCCACGGCCGGGGCGAACGGAAGCGATCCGGGCAGGAAGTCGAGGCCGAAGTTGGTGCCGGCCGACCGCTCCAGCAGGTCCTGGATCTCCTGGTCAGGCTCAGCCTTCGCCAGCTCCGCGGCCAGTTCCACGAGGACCAGGTCCGGGACCGGCAGGCCCAGGTGGCGGGCGATCTCGCCGGTGAGCAGCTCCGCAACCAGCGCCTTCCGGCCGTGGCCTGCGCCCAGCAGTTTGACGACGTACAGGCCGTCATCGTCCGCCTCCACGAGCGCGGGCACGGAGCCGCCCTCGCGCAGGGGCGTGACGTAGCGGGTGGCGACGACGGTCCGGAGCATCACGGGGAGTGTAGGCCCGTCGGTCCGGCGCTTGTGGCAGGCGCCACCCGAGCGGTATGATTGCGTGTGCAACTACAAATCCGGCGGGCCCGAGCCCCCGCCGCCCTCACCCCGGAGCTACACCATGGACGACACCATCCGCGCCGCGCTCGGCCACAGCCAGGTCATCGACATCACCACCACCGGCCGACGCAGCGGCCAGCCCCGGCGGATCGAGATCTTCCTTCACAACCTCGACGGGCGGCTGGTGATCAGCGGGATGCCCCGGCCGGGTAGGACGCGCGCCTGGATCCACAACCTGGATGCGGACCCCGCGCTGACGCTCCACCTCAAGGGGCCGCAGGCAGTAGCCGACGTGGACGGGACCGCGCGGGTCATCACGGATCCGGCGGAGCGCCGCGAGATGCTCACGGGCGTCGCCCGGAACTGGAGGCGGACGGACCTGGACGCAATGGTGGCGCACAGCCCCCTGATCGAGGTGACGGTTCCGGGCTTCCCGGCCTGAGGTCCGCGCACCGTCCCCGACGCGACCGATCGGTGTGGCGGACCGATCAGCCGGGCTCGGCGTCCATCAGCGCACGGAACCGCTCCATCGACGCCGGCAGCTCCGCCTGGATCCGCCGCTCCGCCTCCCTGGCGATGAACCCGAGGAACGGCGGCGTGGACAGGTCGAGCTCCAGGGTGATGCGCGTGGATGCATCGCCGAGTGCCTCCAGCCGCGTCCGCACCTGGACCTGGAGCGGCCCGCCGGACCCGGCGATCACCAGCTTCGAGGGCTCCGACAGCTCCGAGACCGTCCCGGTGATCTCCGCGCCACCCGTCGCGGGACCCAGCGTGAGCCGGACGCGGCTGCCGGCTCGCAGCGTCGGGTCCAGGAGCTCCGCGGTCACCACCTCGGGCAGCCACCTCGGGAGGTCCGGGATTCGGGTCGCGACGCGGAACACGTCCTTGATCGGGTAGGGGAGCTCGACGGCGGCGGTGATGGTGCCCATGCGGGCATGGTACGCGGCCCCCGCGGTCAGGCCCCGTCGGGCTCCGTCAGGCGGAGGACCAGCTCGTCCAGCTCCCGGTCGGTGATGCCCTGGCCGCGGAGCAGGCTGCGGGCGCCCCCGTGCGCCTCGTCGAGGTGCTCGAGCGCGCTGGCGATGAACTCCGGCGGGCTGTCCACCACCAGGCTCCCGTGGCGCCAGTCGTCGAAGTCCATCCGGGCGACCGGCGAGGCAAAGAACGCGGCGGACAGCGCGTAGTCCTCCACGATCACGTCGCGCGGCACGCCGCACAGGTCAAGCAGGAGGGCGATCGTGACGCCGGTCCGGTCCTTGCCCGCGGCGCAGCCGATGACCGCCGGCAGGCCGCCTTCCGCCAGCAGGGCCAGGACCACCTCGCCCAGCTGGGGCGCCCGGGCGTCCAGGACGTGGCGGTACATCCCGGCGAGGCCCGCGTGCGGCGTCGGGTCGTCCGCGAGGAGAGGGATGCTCGTGTAGCGCACGTCCGGCGAGCCCTCGAAGGCATTGGGCGAGATGACGAGCTCCTCGGGCCAGCGGAGGTCGATGACCTGGCGCAGGCCGAGGTCCAGGAGCGCGTCGAGGCTCTGGTCCGGAAGCCGGGTCAGCTCGTCGGAGCGCAGGAGCGTCCGCCAGCGCATCCGCCGGCCACCGGCGACCGGGTAGCCGCCGACATCGCGGACGTTGCGTGTGCCGTCCAGGGGGAGGTGGCGGGTGGGCTCGGTCGTGGTGGTCTTCTCGTCGGTCGTGGTCATCGCCCCAAGAATATCCCGCGCGTTCGTCAACCCGTCCCGCTGCCGCCATCGAGCGTGGACGGGCCGTGCGGCCCCCTCCGATCCCTCCCATTCGTCCATGAAGTCCCATGACCCTTGGCCGATCGACGGACCGCCGGCACCGGGGTACGTTTCGCCCACGAAACGGACCGCCAACATTCGGACCAACTCGGGCGTCGCGTCTTCCCTCCGGCGGGATGTCGGGCGGCGGCGGAGCCCGGAAACCTGTCCCCCAAGGCGGTCCGTTCTCGATTCCCCGGGACCCGTGGACGCCGCGGAATCCTGACCCTTCGTCGGATCCCCTGCCCGGCGTCAGCCCGTGGACCGCCTTATCGCGGGGGATCCCCCTCGAACGCCCGCTTCGCCCCCGCCGCCTCGGCCCGCACGCTGCGCGCCACCGGGATGGCCGAGACCGCCTCGTGCAGCCACCCGAGCGGGCCCCACAGCCCCGACCGCAGGGCCGCGACGTGGTGGACCCAGGTCCCGGTGCCGCGGGCCTCGAAGCGGAGCGCCAGCGTCACCTCGAGGCCGCGCGTTCGCGTCACGTGGACCTGGCTCGACGGGCGCCGGTACTCGACGATCTCCCACTGCTCGGCCCCTGGCAGCCCGACGAGCCGGCCGCGCTCGCGGTAGACCGTGCCGACCCGCGAGGGTCCCGAGACATAGACGATCTCGCGGACGAACGGCACCCAGCGCGGCATCCCGGAGATGTCGTCATACAGCCGCCAGACCTCGTCGCGCGAGGCGCCGACGAGCGCCTCGGCCTCTACGCGTCGCATCGCGACCAGTATCCCGCGCCCGCGTGCCGCTGCATACCCGGTCACGGTGGAACCCGCCGGTCCGCGAGAACCTCCCGGACCCTGAACCGCAACCCGGACCCTGAACCGCAACCGAACGATCACTTCCGGAGTGCGTGTCTCGCCTGCGGCCGCAACCTACGCTCACGGGCCCACCAGAGGGAGAGAACGCGTTGCCCGAGTCCCGCACCCTGTACGAGCCGTCGACCGAGCACGACGCCTGTGGCTTCGGGTTCGTGTGCGACATCGCCGGGCGCCCGTCCCACGGGATCGTCGGGGACGCCCTCACGGTGCTCGTCAACCTCGAGCACCGCGGGGCGAGCGGCAGCGAGCGCAACACCGGCGACGGGGCCGGGATCCTGACGGGTCTGCCGCACGCATTCCTCCGCGCCGCGGCCCGGGAGGCCGGCCTGGACCTGCCCGCGGGCGGTGGCTACGGCGTGGCGATGGTCTTCCTGCCGCGTGACGCGGCCAGCCGCGCGGCCACGGTGGCCTTCTTCGAGCGGACCCTCGCGGACGAGGGCCTGGTGTTCCTCGGGTGGCGCGATGTGCCCACGGACCCGATGGGCCTCGGCGAGTCTGCCTCGGCCAGCCGCCCGGTCATCCGG
>Ga0302291_10000609_pt1 | contig 10430 bp, 9 predicted proteins | sample III_Fen_N1_4_FD_194548 | JGI IMG/M metagenome (GOLD analysis project Ga0302291, IMG submission 194548) | Peat permafrost microbial communities from Stordalen Mire near Abisko, Sweden - III_Fen_N1_4 | ecosystem: Environmental > Terrestrial > Soil > Wetlands > Permafrost | place: Sweden: Abisko... | reverse complement strand
CGCGCCCGTTGCTCGACCTCACCTACCAGCTGCTGTCCATCGGCTTCGCGCTGGTGCCGGTGGCCCTCGCGATCTACCTGCTCTCAGAACCGGGGCGCTCCGCGCTGCGCCGGATCGGGCTCGACGCGGCCCGGCCCTGGCGCGACCTCGCCGTGGGGCTGGGCCTCGCCGGGGCGATCGGCGTGCCCGGCCTGGGCCTGTACGCCCTCGGGCGTGCGCTGGGCATCACCGTGCAGGTGCAGGCCAGTGCGCTGAACGCGGCCTGGTGGACGGTTCCCGTGCTCGTCCTCGCGGCGCTGCAGAACGCGCTGCTGGAGGAGGTGATCGCGGTCGGCTACCTGTCCGAGCGGTTGCGGGAGCTGCGCTGGCCGGCGCCGGCCGTCGTGGTGGCGAGCGCGCTGCTGCGCGGCGCGTACCACCTGTACCAGGGTTGGGGGCCGTTCGTCGGCAACGTCGTCATGGGGCTGGTGTTCGCGGAGTACTACCGGCGCACGCGACGCGTGGCGCCACTGGTCGTCGCGCACACCGTCATGGACGTCGTGGCGTTCGTCGGCTACGCGCTGATCCCGGCGGGCTGGCTGACCGCGCTCGGCCTGTCCTGACAGCGACGCGGTTGCTGACCCGGACGGCGCCGGCGCTCAGACGGTGGCGGACGGGCGGTGCAGCTGGCTCATCAGCGACCGGGTGGCGAGCCCGCCGACCAGCTGGATCACGCCGCCGACAAAGGCGAGGATGCCGAGCAGCACCCCGAACACCGCGACCGAGAAGTCCTTCGCTGCCGGGTGCACCACGAGCACCAGGCCGAAGGCGAAGGTCGCCAGGCCGAAGGCCAGGGTCCAGTGCCAGCCCGGGTCCTGCTCGCGGTACAGCCGGATCGCGGCGAACAGGGCGACCAGCCCCACCACCAGGGCCCACACGGCCAGCAGGTAGAACAGCACGCTGATGGTGGTGTGCGGCCAGGCCAGCACGACGACACCCAGCACTAGCCCGGCCAGACCCTCGATGACGAACCAGATCCCGCCCGGCTCCTTGAGGTTGGCCAGCCCGATGATGGCGGTGAGCAGGCCGTCGACCGCCGCGAAGAGGCCGAACACCCAGAACGCGAGCGCCACGGACAGGTGCGGGTCCACCAGGATGAACGCGCCCAGGACGAGCATCACCACCCCGCGCAGCAGGGACAGCCACCAGAGCCGCTGCAGCCCCGACGTGACCTGCTCGGTCAGTTCCTCGGCCATCTGTCCCATCCCCGTCACGTGCGGACCGCGCGCGCTGCTCGCGCACATCGTCGGGCCGCTCCGAGCGACACGGTAGTGGGCGCAGGGCGGGCACGCCCGGCGGCCACGCGCGTCGGCGCAGCCCAGGCCCGCTGCGCGGGCGTTCAGCGCCCGGTGCCACGGTCCGCTGCCTAGAATCCCTGACATGACCGTCTCGACCGCGTCGGCGGAAGCGGCCGGCGAGGCGCGCGACGGGCCAGTGCTCGTCGAGGTCCTTGACATCCCGGCCACCCGCGTGCGGCACCCCAGCGACCTGCTCGCGGTGGTGCTCAGTGCGCTGGGGCTGCTGCTCGTCCTGGTGCTGGCGACGTTCGCGCAGAACACCACCACCGGAGTGGCCGAGGACGTGCGGACGTTCGCGAGCGTGCTGGGCCGGGTGCTGTTCGTCCCGGTGAACGTGCTGGTGGCGCTGGTCACCCTGCTGGTGCCGGTCGGGGTGCTCGCCGACCTGGCGATCCGCCGGCGGCCGCGTCTGATGCTCGAGACGGCCGCCGCGGCCGCCGCCGCCGCGGTGCTCAACGGCGCGGCGCACTGGGCGCTGGTGCGGTTCGCCACGCCGGAGCTGGTCCGCACGATGTCCGTCTGGCTGGACGGCTCGTGGCAGCTCACGCTGCCCGGCTACGTCGCCGCGGTCGCCGGGCTGCTCACGCTGGCGGGGCCGCGATCGGTGCGGCGCTCGGTGCGCTGGTCGTGGAACGCGCTGTGGATGACCGTGGCGATCACCCTGGTCACGGCCCAGGTCTCGTTGCCGGGAGTGGGCATCTCGCTGCTGATCGGCCGCCTGGCCGGGATGGGTCTGCGCTACCTGACCAAGGTCGAGCCGCAGCGTGCCTATGGCGACGACCTGGTGGCGGGGGTGCGCCAGTCCGGTTTCCACCCGGTGGCGCTGACCCGGGTGCCCGACGCGGAGACCCACGTGGCCGCGGCGCACCACCCCGACGGGGCGCCGGACCTCCCCGAGCCCGCGCCCGCGTCCGTCGCCCTCGCGCGCACCACCCGTGCCCGGGTGTACCAGGTGCGCACCGTCGACGACGAGGTGCTGGACCTCGTCGTCCTGGACGGCGACCGCCAGGTGGTCGGCCTGCTCACCCGGGCGTGGCGCTCGCTACGGCTGCGGGGCATCGAGGGCCGTTCGGTGGTCTCGCTGCGGCAGGCGACCGAGCGGGCCGCGCTGCTCGCCTATGCGGCCCGCGCCGCCGGCGTGCGGACCCCCCGCCTGCTGAGGATCGGCGCGGCCGCCGACTCCATGCTGCTCATCCAGGAGCACCCCACCGACTCCGTCCCCCTGGCCGACCTCGACCCGGCCGATCTCACGGACGAGCTGATGCGGTCGATCTGGGCGCAGCTGCTCGGCGCGCACCGCGCCGGCATCGCGCACCGCGCGGTCACCAGCGACGTGCTGCTGGTGGCCCCGCCCGACGCGTCGGGCCACCGGCACGTGTGGCTGACCGGCTGGGAGCTGGGCGACGTCGCCTCCTCCGAGCTCGCCCGCCGCATCGACGTCACACAGCTGCTGGCACTGCTGGCCGCGCGGGTCGGCGCGGAGCGCGCGGTGCGGTCGGCCGCGCACGCCATGGCGGGCGACGACCTCGCCGCCGTCGGCCCGCTGCTGCAACCGATCTCGCTGCCGCGGCGTACCCGCGAGGAGATCGGCTCGCGCAAGGAGGTGCTCGCCGACCTGCGGACGCAGATCGTGGCGCGACTGCCGGAGGCCGATGTCGAGCCCCAACGGCTGGTCCGGTTCGGCGCCCGCACGGTGCTGACCATCCTCATCACGGTGGTGGCGGCGTTCGTCATCCTCACCACCATCAACGTCCGCCAGATCGGCGAGGCGCTGGCCACCAGCGACTGGCGGTACAGCCTCCTGGCCTACGGGCTCGGGCTGGCGACGCTGGTCGCCTCGGCGCTCACCCTGGTCGCCTTCTCGCCCGTGAAGTTCGGGTTGTGGCGGGCCACGCTGGTGCAGACCGCCGGTACCTTCGTCGCCCTCGCCACCCCCGCGGGCATCGGGCCGGCGGCGCTCAACCTGCGCGCCATGACGCGGCGCGGGGTGTCGACCTCGCTGGCCACCGCGACGGTGGCGCTGATCCAGGTCTCGCAGTTCGTCATGACCGTGGTCGTGCTCGTCGTGCTCATGGTGACGTCCGGCACGCAGCAGCAGTCGGTGCTGCCGCTGTCACCCACGGTGCTCATCGTCGTCGCGGCCGTCGTGGCGCTGGTCGCCGCGACGCTGCTGGTGCCGGCGGTGCGCCAGTGGATCTCCGCGCGGGCGATGCCGACGGTGCGCCAGACGTGGCCGCGGTTCATCGAGGTCGTCGGGCAGCCCAAGCGCGTGCTCATGGGACTGGCCGGGAACGTGGCGATGACCCTGGGCTACGTGCTGGCGTTCGATGCGTCGCTGACGGCCCTGGGCCAGCACGTCAGCCTGGTCCAGGTGGCGATCGTGTACCTGCTCGGCACGACGCTCGGTTCCGTGGTGCCGACGCCGGGCGGCGTCGGCACGGTCGAGGCGGCGCTCGCCGCGGGCCTCGGCACCGTGGCCGGGCTGAACCCCGGCGTGGCGTTCTCCGTCGCCGTGCTGTTCCGCGTGCTGACGTACTGGCTGCGGATCCCGCTGGGCTGGGCGGCGATGCGCGGCCTGCAGCGGATCGGCGAGCTGTAGCGCACCCCGGCACCTCCCGGGAGAGACGTGCGCGCAGCGGGCAGCGCGTCACGGGCGGGTGGCACGGCAAAGGCCGCCCCGGCGCGTCCTCGAGACGCGACGACGCGGTGCGGTGGCCGTCTTGTTGCCGGACCCGCGCGGCCTGCGGCGTCAGACTGCGACGTCAGACCGCGGCGACGTCAAGCTGCGACGGAATCCTGGTGCGGGAGCTTCGTCATCGCGCCGAGCCGGCCCGCGACCACAGCCCACGACTGCAACCGTGACGATGGGGGGGTGGCGATGCTGGGGGAGCTCCCCGCCTCTGCCGCTGTCTCACGCTGGTCCATCTGACATCCCGTCTGTTCGGCGGCCCGGCTGACCTCAAGGGTCCCGTGGCTTTGCGTCCCCACCTCGCGGCAGGTTTGCCCGTTCGCTGACAGGTCAGACAGTAGACGATGACCGGCCGTGGGCGGAAGGCCCAGTTCGACCGATTGTGAGCGATCACAGGGATTTCACCCGCTGAGGTCCTCGGCGGCCGAGGATCTTCTGCTAACGGGTTCGGGGCCGAACCGGGACGGAACGCCGCAGGGCGACCCGTCCCGGTCCTCTCGCCGCCCGGCGGCGTGCCGCCGACGCGGGCGTGCGGGCGTCAGTGCAGGGCGTCCTTGACGTCGTCGCCGGCCTGCTTCAGGTCTGCGGCGGCCTGGTCCTTCTTGCCCTCCGCGACGAGCTCGTCGTCGTGGGTGACCTTGCCCCAGGCCTCCTCGGCCTTGCCCTTGCCCTCTTCGGCAGCGTGCTTGATCTTGTCGTCGAGCCCCATGGGTCTCTCCCTTCGTCGGGCCGGCCCGCAAGCCGACCCGATCGAGGCTAGGTCGGGTCCGGTTCGTCCGCATCCCGACCGGAACCCGTGACGGGTCCGGGCGGTTGCTCGACGGGACCGGCTTCCGACTCGCTGCGCAGCCGCGGCTCGGTGCGCCGGGAGGGCACCAGCCCGGCCTTGTCGGCGTAGAAGGCGCGCACCACGTCCATGTCGGCGCGCACGTCACCGGTCAGCTCGATCGTCGGGCCGAGGCCGGTCGTCATCGTCGTGCGGTCGACGTAGCCGAGGGTGACCGGCAGCCCGGTGGCGCGGGCGATGCGGTAGAAGCCGGACTTCCAGCCGTTCCCGCGCCGGGTGCCCTCGGGGGTCACCACGAGGTAGAACCGCTCACCGGACCCCAGCATGGCGATCAGCTGGTCGACCAAGCCCTCCGGGTTGCGACGGTCCACCGCGATGCCGCCGAGCGCCCGCATCAACGGTCCGAACGGGCCTCGGAACAGGGTGTGCTTGCCGAGCCAGTGGAACGGGATCCCGGCCTCCCACGTGATGGCGAGCATCAGGGCGAAGTCCCAGTTCGACGTGTGCGGGGCGCCGATCAGCAGCCCGGCCCGGCCGGCGGGCAGGCGGGTGGTGACCAGGCGCCAGCGGCTGACGGACCAGTAGACGCGGGCGAGCGCGCGACGAAGCCACATGTGTGCCTAGTGTGCCCTACCGGACAGGCGCCAGACCTGCCGGCGCCAGCCCCCCCGGCGGCGGGCAGACGGGTCAGATCGACGCCCGGAACGCCATCCGTTCGGCCCAATTCTCCGGACCCGTCGACCAGGGAAGTTGCCCTGGACGCTCGTCCACGTCAGAATGAGATGTGACTCAAGCGCCCTCCAGCCCCCGCGTGCCGCTCGACCGCGTGCAGCCGCTCCGCCGTGAGCACATCCCGGTGGCAGCACGGGTCCTGGCCGCCGCCCTGAGCGACGATCCCGGCTACAGCGCGATGCTGCCCGACGTCAGGCGACGCATCCCTGAGCTCACCGCGGTCTACCGGATGACGCTGGCGGACGCCCTCAAGCACGGACGCGGCGTGGTCACCACGCTGGGGGACGTGATCACCGGTGCGGCGGCCGTCTACCCGCCCGGGACCTACCCCATGACCACCGTGCGGTGGGGGCAGCGGGCGGTCGGCCTCGTCCGGCTGGCGGCTCTCGCCCGCGAGCACAGCGCCGCGCTGTCCCGGTTCGGCCGCGTCACCAGCTCAGGCGTCCCGACGGACGCCTGGTACGTCGAGGCGCTCGGGGTGCGCCCGGACCTGCAGCGCCTCGGTCGCGGTCGGCTGCTCATCGATGCGGTACTCGCCATGGTCGACGAGGCGGGCGACGCGTCCTACCTCGAGACGACGAACCCGGCGAACGTCGACTATTACGCGCTGCGCGGCTACGTGCGCACCGAGGCCCGGATGCCGGTCGTGCCCGAGACACCCGAAGGGCCGTGGATCCTGCCGATGTGGCGGCCGTCGGCCGCGGACCGCGCCGCCCTCCCGACGAGCGAGACCACGGTCGGCGCGGTCGACTAAGGAGGTACGCCCCCGCCCGCGGCCCACGCCTCCGAGCCCGCCGTGGTCAACTGGGGGCACCGCCCGCCCACACGAAGGAGCCACCCGTGCCCACCGTGCCCGCCCTCACGCTCAACAACGGCATCGACATCCCTCAGCTCGGTCTGGGTGTGTACCAGGTGCCCCCCGAGGACACCCAGCGGGTCGTCGAGACCGCGCTCGAGCTCGGCTACCGACACATCGACACCGCGCAGATGTACGGCAACGAGGCCGGGGTGGGCGCCGCGGTCGCCGCGTCCGGACTGGACCGCGCCGAGGTGTTCGTCACCAGCAAGCTCAACAACAACCGGCACGAGCCCCAGGCCGCGCTGCGCTCCTTCGACGGCACGTTGGACGCCCTCGGGTTCGAGTACGTCGACCTGTTCCTCATCCACTGGCCGCTGCCCGCCATCGGTGACTTCGTCGACACCTGGCACGCACTGGAGGGCATCTACTCCTCCGGCCGGGCCCGGGCCATCGGCGTGTCCAACTTCCAGGCCCATCACCTGCACCGGCTGGTGGAGGCGTCGACGGTGGTGCCGGCCGTGAACCAGGTCGAGATCAGCCCGTACCTGACGCAGGGGCCGCTGCGCGCCGCCAACGAGGCTCTGGGCATCGTCACCGAGGCGTGGTCGCCGCTGGCCCAGGGCGCGGTGCTGGACGACCCCGTGATCACGGCCATCGCCGCCGCCCACGGGCGCACCACGGCCCAGGTGACGGTCCGCTGGCACCTGCAGCGCGGTGACGTCGTGTTCCCCAAGTCGATGCACCGGGACCGGATGGCCGAGAACCTCGACGCGGTGACCTTCGCTCTGACCGCTGACGAGATGGCGGCCATCACGGCCCTCGACCGCGGCCAGCGCACCGGGCCGGACCCCGACGCCTTCAACTGGGTGCCGAAGGGCTGATCCCGCCCGCCGCCGCGACACTCGGCGCGCGCGCCGGGGCGGCGGGGGTGACCATGGCGGGCATGACGGACATGACCGACATGATGGGCGTCGCCGCACCGGGCGTCGTCGAGGACCCCGTCGGTGCCGTCCGGCCCGACGGCGCGCCTGCCACGCGGGTCGCCCTGCTCGGCACCGGAGCGATGGGCTACGGCATGGCGGTCAGCCTGCTGCGCGCCGGACTGGCGACGACGGTGTGGAACCGCACCAGGGCGAAGGCCGAACCCTTGGCCCGGCTCGGCGCGGTGGTGGCCGACGAGCCGGCCGACGCCGTCCGGGACGCCGACGTGGTGCTCACGGTGCTGTTCGACGCGGACGCCGTGGCGGACGTGATGGCGGCCGCGCTGCCCGCCATGCCACGCGGCGCGGTGTGGCTGCAGAGCGCCACCGTGGGCGCGGAGGGCACGGCCCGGTTGGCCGAGCTGGCCGAGGCCCACGGCGTGGCGTTCGTCGACGCTCCCGTGCTCGGCACCCGCAAGCCCGCGCTGGCCGGGCGGCTCGTGGTGCTGGCCGCGGGTCCCGACGTGGTGCGGCCGCTGGTCACACCGGTGCTGAACGCGATCGGTGAACGCACCGTCTGGGTGGCTGACGAGCCGGGTGCTGCGTCGCGGCTCAAGCTCGTCGCGAACGCCTGGATCGCCACGCTGACCGCGGGCGTGGCGCAGTCCGTGGCCCTGGCGCGGGCATGGGATCTCGACCCGCAGCTGTTCCTCGACGCGATCGACGGCGGCGCGCCCGACAGCCCGTACGCGCACATCAAGGGTGCCGCGATGCTGTCCGGCGACTTCGAGCCGCAGTTCCAGCTGGACGGGCTACGCAAGGACCTGGCCCTGATCGTCGCCGATGCGCGCCGGGCCGGCGTGCCCACGGCCCTGGTCGACACCCTCGCCCGGGCCTACGCGGTGGCCGCCGGTGCGGACGACGAACGTGGTGGTCAGGACATCGCGGCGGTGATCGACGCGTTCCGCCCTGCCGTGGCCGTCGATCCGTCGTCGAGCGCGGACTCGCCACACGGCCGGCACGCCACCTGAGGGCCTCCGTCAGGCCGGCAGGCCGACCATCGCCGCGCTGCGCTCCCACAGGCCGCGGGCCAGGCCTGGGTCGTCGGCCATCGGCGTGGTGCGCGCGATCTTCCGCTTCACCCAGTACTGGCCGGACACCCAGTCCTCGCCCGCGGTGCCCTCCGCCAGCCAGACGAGGGTGTCGGCGCCGCGCTCGGGGGTCGCCATGAAGCGGCGTGCCAGCGAGGACCGGTACACGGCGCCCCACAGGTCGTCGGACGTGGACGCGAAGCTCGTCGCCACGCCGCCGGGGTGGAACGCCGCCGAGGCCAGACCCGTGCCGTGGTAGCGGCGGTGCAGCTCGCGGGTGAACAGCACGTTGGCCAGCTTGCTGGCGCCGTACGCGCGGCTGGCGTCGTACGACTCCTCGGAGTCCAGGTCGCCCAGATCCAGGCCGGCGCCGTACCGGGCGGCGGCGACGCTGCTCGTCGTGACGACGCTCGCGACACTGTCCAGCAGGGTCGGCATCAGCAGGTTCGTCAGCAGGAACGGCGCCAGGTGGTTCACCTGGAACGTGCGCTCGTGCCCGTCGGCCGTCACCTCCCGGTGCGCGTTCATGCCGCCCGCGTTGTTGGCCAGCACGTCGATGCGCCGGTGGGCGGCGGCGAGCGCGGCAGCGAGCGCGCGCACGTCGTCGAGCCGGGCGAAGTCCGCGAGGTGGTGCTCGGCACCGATCTCGTCGGCGACCGCGCGCGTGCGGTCGGCGTCCCGCCCGACGACCACGACCTGGTGCCCATCGGCAGCCAGCGCACGCGCGGCCGCAGCCCCGATGCCGTCGCTCGCGCCGGTGATGACGATCGTCCTGGCGGACATGGCCCCCTCCTCCACCTCGTCCTGCACCCTACCCAGGCCTGACGACCCTCAGGCTTCCACGCGCGACCGCGCGCGGCGCGGCGACGCCGTCCCTACCATCCAGGGATGGACTGGAGGGTGCTGGTACGGCGCAGCTGGGCGGTCTTCGCGCGCACCCAGGGCGCCTGGCCCGCGGCACCGGCGTCCCGTGACACCCGCCTGGACGCTGCCGTCGTGGCGGCGGGGTACGGCGCCGACGTGCTCGCGCGACTGCGCGCCAGGCTGTCCGCGCCGGGAGCACAGGCCCCCGACCAGCGCCTGGACCCCCTGCAGGCGCACCTGCGGCAGGCCACCCAGACGACGTGCGGGTCGGCGTCGCTGCTCGTCGCCCGGGCGATCGTCGACCCGGTCTACGCGATGTGGCTGCTCGAGGGGTACGACGCGCGCGCCGACCGCGCCACCGACGGGCCGGCGCAGGTGCGGTTCGCGGTCGCCGAGAACCAGGTCAAGGCCCGGACCAACGCCGTTCTCGGCCCAGCGGGGTGGCAGCTGCCGTGGCCGGTCACGCTGGGTACACCCCCGTGGGGTGCCGCCGCGGAGATGACCCGGATCAGCGGGCCGCTCGGGCCGCGCTACGCCGCCCGCGCCTTCGACCCCGACGCGGCCGTGCAGCGCGCGGCCGCCTACCGGGCGGTGGTGCAGGCGGTCGCCAACGGCTGGCCGGCGCCCGTGTACGTGGGGGACGGGGCCAGCCCCCGGCACGTGGTGCTCGCGGTGGCGGCGGACGACCAGGCGCTGCAGGTCTACGAGCCGTCCGCGGGCGTCGTGGTCACCGTCGCGCGCACGGACCTCGTCGACGGCGGCCTGGTGCTGGCCGGGTGGACGACACCCTGGGCGGTCGTCGTGCCGGCGTGACGACCCGTCGTCCAGCCCGAGTGCCCGTCCCGCCCCCGACGACTACAGGTCGCGCTCCGGGTCGCCCCGCAGCGCCGCGACGTGGTCCGGCACGTACGTGGCCAGCTCCCGCGGGGTGCGCTGGTAACCGGTGGTCGGCGTCATGGTGGTCGGCAGCTCGACCCTCTCGCGCGGCACCGCCGTGTAGGGGATCGTTGAGAGCAGGTGGGCGATCATGTTCAGCCGCGCGTGCTTCTTGATGTCCGACTCGACGACGAACCACGGCGAGGCCGGCAGATCGGTGTGGATCATCATCTCGTCCTTCGCGCGGGAGTAGTCCTCCCAGCGGTGGATCGACTCCAGGTCCATCGGCGACAGCTTCCACTGCCGCACCGGGTCGTCCAACCGGGACCGGAACC
>Ga0302291_10000606_pt1 | contig 10463 bp, 8 predicted proteins | sample III_Fen_N1_4_FD_194548 | JGI IMG/M metagenome (GOLD analysis project Ga0302291, IMG submission 194548) | Peat permafrost microbial communities from Stordalen Mire near Abisko, Sweden - III_Fen_N1_4 | ecosystem: Environmental > Terrestrial > Soil > Wetlands > Permafrost | place: Sweden: Abisko... | reverse complement strand
GAGTTCGCGCCCGGCGCCACGCTGCCGGCGCACCGCCATTCGCAGCACGAGGAATGCTTCGTCCTCGGCGGCGGCCTCGTCATGGGCGAGCTGCAACTCGGGCGCGGCGACTATCACGTCGCGCCGGCGCGCAGCCGCCATGCCGGCCTCGTCGCACCCGACGGCGCGCTGATCTATCTGCGCGGCGGCGCCATCGGCAGCACCGGCGGCGCCTTGCGCGAAATCATCGGCGCCTGGCTGCCCGGCTCGCGCGAGCACGCGACCACCGTGTTCGCCGCCGACGACGGCTGGCGCGACTTCATGCCCGGCGTGCGCGAGAAGAAGCTCTGGGCACGCGACGGCCGCAGCTCGCGGCTCTACCGCTTCGAGCCCGGCGCCACCTGCCCCGGCCACGGCCACGCCAGCGACGAGGAATGCGTGATGCTCGATGGCGACGCCTATTTCGGCGACATCCTCGTCTGCGCCGGCGACTACCAGCGCGTCGAGGCCGGCGCCATGCATGGCGAAATCAGCTCCGACGGCGGCGCGCTGTTCTTCGTCCACGGCGCCGACGACGGGCTTGCGCTCGGCCATCTCTGACCGCGTGCAAGCGCGTTCAAAAAGATGCACCGGGCTGCATCCGGAAACAGATTGGCAACGTATTGACGGGTGTGCGGCCCGCCATCCCGACGGGTCCCGACTTCCAGGAGACCCACGATGCCCGTCCTGTCCGAATCCACGCCGCCCGCGCAGTCAGCGCGGTTCTCGTCACGCAAGCGCCCGGCCCGCGCCGCGCTGGCGCTTGCCATCGCCGCCATCGGCCTCGGCGCCACAACCGCCGCCCTCGCCTCCAGCCACCGCGAGGCGCCGTTCATCACCACCGCGCCCAAGGTCGACGGCACCGACTTCTACATGTTCCAGAGCTACGAACCGGGCCGCGCCGCGTACACCACGCTGATCGCCGACTACCTGCCGCTGCAAGACCCCTACGGCGGCCCGAACTACTTCTCGCTCGACCCGAACGCGCTGTACGAAATCCACATCGACAACACCGGCGACGGCAAGGAAGACCTGAGCTTCCAGTTCCGCTTCAAGAACACGCTGAACAACCTGGCGCTGACCATCGGCGGCCAGAACGTGACGATTCCGCTGGTGACGACGGTCGGCCCGGTCGCGGCCGGCGACAGCTCGCGCATCAACGTGCAGGAAAGCTTCACGCTCGACGTGGTGCGCGGCCATCGCCGCAGCGGGCTGCACACCGCCGTCACCAACGCCGCCGACGGCAGCAAGACCTTCACCAAGCCGCTCGACTACGTCGGCCGCAAGACCTTCGGCAGCGACGCGGCCTATGCCGCCTACGCCGGCCAGTACGTCTACAGCATCAACATTCCGGGCTGCTCGGCCGGGCCGGGGCGCGTGTTCGTCGGCCAGCGCAAGGACCCGTTCGTGGTCGCGCTTGGTCAGGCTTTCGACCAGTTCAACCTGAATCCGGTCGGCTCGCCGACGGCGAATCACGACGAGCTGACCGACAAGAACGTGACCTCGCTTGAGCTGGAGATTCCGACCGCTTGCCTGACGGCGAATGGCGATCCGGTCATCGGCGGCTGGACCACGGCGAGCCTGCGCCAGGGTCGGCTGCTGAATCCGGCGCCGACCGGCAACAACCGCGCCGAACTGGTCGGCGGCGCCTGGACCCAGGTGTCGCGGCTCGGCATGCCGCTGGTGAACGAGCTGGTGATTGGCCTGAAGGACAAGGACCGCTTCAACGCCTCGAAGCCGCAGGACGACGGCCAGTTCGCCAGCTACGTCACCAATCCGACGCTGCCGACGATTCTGGAAGCGCTGTTCAAGGTGCCGGCGCCGACCAACTTTCCGCGCGCCGACATCGTTGCGACCTTCCTCACCGGCATCAAGGGCGTGAACCAGCCGAAGTCGGTGACGGCGTCGGAAATGCTGCGGCTGAACACGTCGATCGCGCCGACCGCCGCCGCGATGCAGAAGAACCTCGGCGTGCTGGCCGGCGACAACGCCGGCTTCCCGAACGGCCGCCGCCCCGGCGACGACGTGGTCGATGCCACCTTGCGCGTGGCGATGGGCGTGCTCTGCACGCTGAACGCGCCGAGCGTGTTCGGCTGCGCCCCCGGCGACGCCAAGGCCGGCTCGCTGCCGTACACCGACGGCGCCAGCGTGGACGCGAGCTTCTTCGGCACCACCTTCCCCTACCTGAAGGCGCCGCTGCCCGGCGCCGCCACCAACTGAGCATGGAGATGACGACGATGAGCGGACTTCACGGGTCTTCGGCGGCGCATGACGGCACGCGGCGCGCGCCGCTTGGGGTGCGGCTGGCCCGTCGGCTGGCCACGCGGCTCGCCGCACTCGGGCTGGTCGCCGCGCTCGGCGCGCTGGCCGGCTGCGGCAGCTCGGGCGGCGATTCGGCCGGCCCCGGGCCGGTCGCCGACGACACCGCCGTGCCGGCCTCGGCCGTGGCGAGCGTGCAGGCCTTCGGCGATTACCTCGCCGCGCTGCTGGCGGCCGACGAATCGCACGACGCGCTTGGCGTCGCCGATCTGACGCCGCCGACCGACGACGGCGCCGAACCGCGCGGGCTCTGACCATGCGAACACGCGCCGTCCTGCTGCTGGCCGTGCTGGCCCTCGCGGCCCAGCTCGCGATCATGGCCGGCGCGCGCGCCGAAGCCTTCGTGCCGGCGAACGATGCCGTCGTCGTCGAGCAGTTGCGCGAGCATCCGCGCGACGACGAGCTGGCCGACTACCGCCGGCTGCGCACGCAATTGCGCGCCCGGCCCGACGACGCGGCGCTCGCCGCCGCGACCGCGCGCGCCGCCATCGGCCTCGCGCGGCGCGATGGCGATCCGCGCTTTCTTGGCGCCGCCGAGGCCGCGCTCGGCCCCTGGTGGAACCAGCCTGATGCGCCCCGGCCGCTGCGTGTGCTGCGCGCAATCCTGCGCCAGAGCAATCACGATTTCGACGCCGCGCTCTCCGAGCTCGATGCCCTGCTGCGCGTCGCGCCCGACGAGGCCCAGGCGCGGCTGGTGCGCGCGTCCGTGCTTCAGGTGCAGGGCCGCTACGACGCCGCCGAGCGTGATTTGCACCTGCTCGCCGACCATCCGCAGGCCGGGCTGTATGCGCGCGCCGGGCTGGCCGAACTCGCCAGCCTCCAAGGCGATGCGGCGCGCGGCGCAGCGGAACTGGCGGCGCTGATGAACCCGACCAGCGACCGCGCCGCGCGCTCGTCGCAGGCCGGCGCCCCGCCCGCCTGGATCACCCTGCTCGACGCCGAAATGGCCGCGCGCCGCGACGACGCGGCCCATGCCGATCGCGCCTTCCGCGCCGCGCTCGGCGCCACGCCCGACGCCTACACGCTCGGCGCCTACGCCGATTTCCTGCTCGACCAGCGCCGCCCGGCCGAGGCCGCGCGCCTGCTCGTCGAGCACCAGCGCGCCGACGCGCTGCTGCTGCGCCTCGCGCTCGCCTGGCGCGCGATGAACGACCCGCGCTGGCAGGCCGCGACCGCCGAGCTCGACGACCGCTTCCGCGCCGCCCGCCTGCGCGGCAACACCGTGCACCGGCGCGAAGAAGCGCGCTTCCGCCTCGCGCTGAAGGACGACGCCGGCGCCGCGCTCACCCTCGCGCGCGACAACTGGCTCGTGCAGCGCGAGCCGGCCGATCTGCGGCTGCTGATCGACTGCGCCAGCGCCGCCGCCAGCAGCGCGGACACCGCCGACAGCGACGCGGCCCGGCTCGCGCTCGCCGAGGCGCGCCGCTTCATCACCGCCAACCGCCTCGACGACCGCCGGCTGCGCGCCGCGCTCGCCGTCGCCAATCCACGGCCCGCGACATGAACCTGACTCCCGCCCTGATCGCCCGCGCGCCGTCGAGGCGCATCGGCCTCCCGCGCGCCGCGCTGACCCGCGCGCTGCTCGCGCTCGTCGCACTGCTGTTTGCGGCCGCGCCGGCATTCGCGCACAAGCCGAGCGACAGCTATCTCACGCTCGCGCAGACGGCCGACAACCACGTCGCGCTGCGCTGGGACATCGCCCTGCGCGACCTCGACAACGAGCTCGGCCTCGACGCCGACGACGACGGCCGCCTCACCTGGGGCGAACTGCGCGAACGCCTGCCCGAGATCGACGCCTACGCCTTCGCGCGCCTCGGTCTGCGCAGTGCCGCCGGCGACTGCCGCGCCGCCGACGGCGCTGGAAACGCCACCACCGCCACCCCGCGCCACCGCATCGACCAGCACAGCGACGGCGCCTACCTCGTCACCGAGCGCGACTACGCCTGCCCCGGCCCGGCCGCCGCGCTCGATCTCGACTACCGCCTGTTCGCCCGCGTCGATCCGAGCCATCGCGGCATCGTCCGCGTGCTGCCGGCCGGCGGCGGCGAGCGCAGCGCCGTGCTCGGCCCGACCGATCCGCGCCTGCACATCGAACCCGCCGCCGACACGGCCCGCGCCGCCGCGCCCGACGGCCTGCGCACGCTGCTGCAATTCGGCGCCGAAGGCGTGACCCACATCTGGCTCGGCTTCGACCATGTGCTGTTCCTGCTCTGCCTGCTGCTCGGCTCGGTACTGACGCGCGCCGATGGCCGCTGGCGCGGCGTCGCCGAACCGCGCGCCGCCTTCATCGACGTGCTCAAGATCGTCACCGCGTTCACGCTCGCGCACTCGATCACGCTGACGCTCGCGGTGCTCGGCAAGGTCTCGCTGCCGTCGCGGCTGGTCGAATCGGCGATCGCGCTGACCGTCGTGCTCGCGGCGCTGAACAATCTGTGGCCGGTGCTGCGGCGCGGGCGCTGGGGCGCCGCCTTCGGCTTCGGGCTGATCCACGGCTTCGGCTTTGCGACCGCGCTGCGCGAACTCGGCCTCGCGCCCAGCGCGCTCGCGCTGTCGCTGGCCGGCTTCAATGGCGGCGTCGAGCTGGGCCAGTTGGCGATCGTTGCGGTGTTCTTTCCGCTTGCGCTCTGGCTGCGCCACGGCAGCTTCTACCGACGCGGCGTGTTCGCCGGCGGCTCGGCCGTCATCGCGACGCTGGCGCTGCTGTGGTTCGTCGAGCGCGCCTTCGATCTCGCGGCGCTCACGCGGCTCGGCTAAGCGGAGTCACGAGCCTGAGGCCGGCTTCGTGTATGACGGCTCCACAATTCTTCCGGCACGCAATCATGAATCTTCCTCTCGCCCATCCGTTCCGCCTTGGCGCGCTGGCCTTCGCTGCCGCTGCCGCGCTGCCGCAAGCGCGCGCACAGGACGCGATCCAGCTCGAAAAGCGTCAGATCACCTTCCATTACGACAACGGCGTCGGCACGTCGAGCGCCGCGAGCGAGGGCGCGATCACCGGCACGCTGATCGAGAACCGGCCGCTGCAACGGCCCGGCGAGGTGCTCGAATTCGTGCCCGGCGTGGTCGTCACCCAGCACAGCGGCGACGGCAAGGCGAACCAGTATTTCCTGCGCGGCTTCAACCTCGACCACGGCACCGACTTCGCCACCGCCGTCGACGGCATGCCGGTCAACATGCCGTCGCACGCCCACGGCCAGGGCTATAGCGACATCAATTTCCTCATCCCCGAGCTGGTCCGCCGCATCGACTACCGCAAGGGCCCGTACAACGCCGAGGACGGCGATTTCGCGTCGGCCGGCAGCGCCCGCATCGCGCTCGCCGACCGGCTGCCGGCCGGGATTGCGCAGATGACCGTCGGCAGCAACGGCTACCGGCGCGGCCTGCTCGCCGATTCGCTTGAACTTGGCGACGATCCCGGCCGCAACGGCACGCTGCTCTGGGCCATCGACGCCGGCCGCAACGACGGCCCGTGGCGCGTGCCCGAGCGCTTCAACAAGCTCGGCGGCCTGCTGCGCTGGAGCCTGCGCGACGGCGCTAGCGACACCAGCGTCACCGCAATGCACTACCGCGCCCACTGGACTTCGACCGACCAGATCCCCGCGCGCGCCGTCGCCGCCGGCCAGCTCGACCGCTACGCCAGCCTCGACCCGAGCGACGGCGGCAGCACCGCGCGGTCGAGCCTGTCGTTCAACCACCGCCACGCGCTCGACGACGGCGACTGGCAGGCCAGCGCCTACGCCATCCGGTCGCGGCTGAACCTGTATTCCAACTTCACCTTCTTCCTCGACAACCCGGAACAGGGCGACCAGTTCGAGCAGGCCGAGCGCCGCGTGGTCGCGGGCGGAAGCCTGTCGCGCGGCATCGAAACCACGCTGTTCGGCCTGCCGGCGAGCAATCGCTTCGGCGTGCAGCTGCGCCACGACCGGCTCGATCCGGTCGGGCTCTACACGACCGAAGCGCGCGTGCGCACCGGCACCACGCAGGAAAGCACGGTGCGCCAGACCATGGCCGGCGTGTTCGGCGACAGCAGCATCAAGCTCGCGCCCTGGCTGCGCGCCATCGGCGGCCTGCGCCTTGACCATGCCGATTTCGACGTGGCGAGCAGCGTCGCCGGCAACAGCGGCACGCGCTCGGCGACGCTGGCTTCGCCGAAGCTGTCCTTCGTGTTCGGGCCCTGGGCGCAGACCGAATTTTTCGCCAACGCCGGGCGCGGCTTCCACAGCAACGACGCGCGCGGCACGGTCGCCACCGTCTCGCCGCGTGACGGCGCGCCGGCCAGCCCGGTGACGCCGCTGGTGCGCAGCCGGGGCGCCGAACTCGGCGCGCGCAGCGAATGGATTCCGGGCCTGCAAAGCTCGCTCGCGCTGTGGCGGCTTGATCTCGATTCCGAGCTGGTCTTCGTCGGCGATGCCGGTGACACCGAAGCCAGCCGCGCGAGCCGGCGCAGCGGCGTCGAATGGAGCAACCACTACCGCGCCGCCGAGGGCGTGCTGGTCGATCTCGACCTCGCCGCGTCGCGCGCGCACTACCGCGACCACGCGCCCGAAGGCGACCGGATTCCGGGCGCGATCAACCGCGTGGCGTCGTTCGGCGTCAGCGGCGAGCGCGGGCCGTTCAGCGGCCAGATCCAGTTGCGCTACTTCGGCCCGCGCCCGCTGGTCGAGGACGGCAGCGTGCGGTCGGCGAGCACCACGCTCGCGTCGGCGCGCGTCGGCTGGCGCCTGCGGTCCGACCTGAAGCTGACGCTCGACGTATTCAACCTGTTCGATCGCCGCGCCAGCGACATCGACTATTTCTACGTGTCGCGGCTGGCGGGCGAACCGGCCGAGGGCGTGGCCGACCGGCACTTTCATCCGGTCGAGCCGCGCTCGGCGCGGGTGACGCTGGCGCTGGGGTTCTGAGGCCGGCGCGGGGTTGCGGCGGCAGCGTCGCGGCGATCAAGTCACGCGGATTAAGTCACGCGCGCGGCGCGTTCGGACTGGCGCGCGGGCGCGGCTTCGCGCATCTGGGCGCTGTCGCCTTCGTCCGCAAGAAAAACAGATGCCGCGTTTCCACTGCTCCTTCACATCGACGCTTGCGTCGCCGCGTCGCTGGATGCCGCGCGCGGCGCTCGCGCTTGCCTTCGCGGTGATTGCCGCCACCGCGCACGCCGAAGCCGCCCAGGCCGCAACCGCCTTGGCCGCAACTGCCAACGCCAACGCCGCTGACGCCGATCCCGCCTGCCCCGCCGCCTGCATCAACGGCACCGTCGCCGCCGGCGGCCCGGTTGCCGCCAGCGTCGTGCTGCGCGACGCCGCCGGCCAGCGCCGCGACACGGTCACCGACCGCGCCGGCCGGTTCGCGCTGCCGGTCGCCGGCCTGCGCCCGCCCTTCCTGCTGCGCGCCAGCGGTCGCAGCGGCAGCGACGCGCGCGAACTCGTGCTCGTTTCGGCCGCCACGCGCGACGACATCGGCCGCCATGTCGCCATCACGCCGCTGACCGATCTCATCGTCGGCAACGTCGCCGGCCGCGCCGCCGCCAGCTTCTTCGACACGCCCGACTGGTCGCGCGTCACGCGCAGCGAACTCGACGCCGCGCGCAACGTGCTGGCCGCCCGCGTCGGGCCGCTGCTCGCGGCCTTCGGCGTCGCGCCCGGCTTCGATCTGCTGCGCGCGCGCTTCGACGCCGATCACGGCGGCATCGACGGCGCGCTCGGCGTGCTGCGCATCAGCACCGACGCGCCCGGCCGGCGCGCCCGCATCCTCGATCTCGTCAGCCTCGTCGCCATCGAGGACGACCTCGCGCGCCGCGACGACCGCAGCGCCCTGCCCGCGCCGACGCCGGCCGCGCTCGCCGCCGCGCTGCGCGAACTCGACGCCACGAAGGACGTGTTCGCGCGCTTCAACGCGCTGTTCAAGAACCGCCCGCTGGCGCGCGACGAGCCGGCGCTGGCGCGGCTGTTCGACCCCGGCTTCCTGCATTCCGGCCGCGATCTGGGCCAGACGCTCGGCCCCGATGGCTGGCTCGGCGCGGGCAACCCCGGCGTCAGCCTTGACGCACCGCGCATCGTCGGCCGGGGCCGCGACGGCCGCACGCTGCGCGTCGCCTTCGACTGGCGCAATGCCGCTGGCGAGGCGGGCGCCGACGCCACCGAGCTGCGCCGCGCGCCCGACGGCGGCTGGCGCCTGGCCGGCAACCGGCGCCTCGCCGATGTGCATCTGACGACGCTGTCGGTGCGCCCGCCCTTCGTCGACGGCATCGTCCAGCACCACCTGCGCCGGCTCGACATCGACATCGACGAAACGCCGCGCGCGGTGCAGTACGTGCAGCTTGCCGGCCCCGGCCTGCCCGCCGAGACCGACTACCTGACGCTCGGCCGCCTGCCCGGCCTGCTGCTGATGCGCGCCGCGAGCGGCCGCAAGCGCTTCGTGCCGGTCGATGCCAGCCTCGCGCCGCTGGCCGACAACTGGGTGCCGGAATGCGGCGAGGCGGCGGCGGACACGGCCGGTGCAGCGAATGCGGCTCCCGGCGTTGCCGCCGCGCCGTCGATCTGCGTCGATTTCGCGCGGCTCGGCGGCGAGGCCGAACTCGCCGTCACCTTCCTCGATGCCGCGCGCGCGCCACTCGGCGAAGCCTCGCGCGCCGAATTCGTCGCCGACTGGTCGGCGCAGATGACCTCGTCGCGCCGCGACAACACGCGCCGCCCGCTCGATGCGCGCCCGGCCTTCGTCACCGCGAAGCTCGCCGCGCGCCGGCCCGAACCTGCGCCGCGCAAAGCCGATCCGGCGCCAAGCCGTGGCGGCAGCGATGGCGTTGTCGGCGCGACAAACGGCTCCGCCGTGCCGCTCGCCGCCGGCGTTTCACCGCTCACCGCCGCCGCGTCGCCGCCGATCGCAATCGCGCCAACCGCCGCTACTGCCACGGCCGCGCCGCCCGACCCGCTGCGCGCCACCCTCGCCGACCTGCGCGACTGGGCCCGCACGCTGCGCACGCTGATCGCCGGCAATCGCTGATCCCGCCCGGCGGCAAACGCGCGGGTCATCAGCTGGTCGTCCGGCGGAAATGCCGTGCTACTTTTCAGCCCCATGTCGTCCGCCACCGCCCGCGCCGCCCGGCGCCTCGCTCTCTGGCTCGCCTGTCTGGCGATGCTGATGAGCGTGCTCGCGCCGACGGTTTCGCGCTGGCTCGCCGCCGGCAATGCGCAAATCCGGGCCGACGTGTGCAGCACCGACGGCGCGCGCAGCCTGCCGGTCTGGCTCGGCAGCAGCGCCGCGCCGGACGACCGCGACGCCAGTCACCCGCAGCACGACCAGCACGCCGGCCTTGACCATTGCGGCTACTGCGTCAACCCCGCCACCGGCCACAGCCTTCCTCCCGGCGACATCAGCTTCGCCATCTTCAGTCCGGGCAGTCATGTGCTGCCGCGGCTATTCCTCCAGGCGTCGCACCCGCTGCGCGTCTGGCGCGCCGCCAACCCGCGCGCGCCGCCCCTCTCCGCCTGATCGTCCCTGTCCCGTCGCGCCACCGGCTGTAAAGCCGCGTCCGGCGCGCGCGTTCGCATCCGACATCAGGAGGCTTCCATGCCCCATCCCGCCAGTCACCGGCTTGCGCTGACGCTTGCCGCCAGCGCGCTGCTCGCCATCGCGTCGGTCGTCGTCCATGTCAGCGGCGGCTTCGTATCGATGCCCTTCCCGCCCGACGAGCCCTTGCCGCGCATCGCCGTTCGCGTCGATCCGGCAGCGCCGTCCGCCATGACGGCGCCGGTCGCCGCCCGCCCCGCCATCACGCCCGTCGCCCCTCGCGACTGACCGCATTCGCGGCCACACCGCCGTGCGCCAACGCGCCGGCGGCGCTGGCCCGCGTGCGCCCACTTTCCGTCTTCAAAGAGCTTTCCATGACCCGATTTCCCGCCCCCCTCGCCACGCCCGCGCGCCTCGCCGGCCTCGTCATCGCTGGCGTCTGCTCGCTTGCCGCGCCGGCCGCCCATGCCTCTTGCGGCTCGGCGTTCTGCCTCGTCAACACCGATTTCGCCGTGCAGGGCGCCTGGCTCGACCACGGCTGGCGCGGCGACCTGCGCTACGAACTCGTGCAGCAGAACCGGCTGATGCGCGGCTCGTCCACCATCAAGCCGGCAGACCTCGACGACACG
>Ga0302291_10000599_pt1 | contig 10541 bp, 8 predicted proteins | sample III_Fen_N1_4_FD_194548 | JGI IMG/M metagenome (GOLD analysis project Ga0302291, IMG submission 194548) | Peat permafrost microbial communities from Stordalen Mire near Abisko, Sweden - III_Fen_N1_4 | ecosystem: Environmental > Terrestrial > Soil > Wetlands > Permafrost | place: Sweden: Abisko... | reverse complement strand
CATGCCGCCCTCGCCGCCCGACAGGTGCAGGTTCATGAACGGCCCGAGCAGCGCCCAGCGCAGGCCGGGGCCGTGCGCAATGGCCGTGTCGATGTCGGCGACGCTCGCCACGCCCTGCTCGGCCAGATGGAAGGCCTCGCGCCACAGCGCCGCTTGCAGGCGGTTCGCGACATGGCCCTTCACCTCCTTGCGGATGCGGATCGGCCGCTTGCCGATGCCGGCATAAAAGGCCATCGCGCGCTCGACGCAGCCCTCCGACGTGCGCTCGCCGCCGATCACTTCCACCAGCGGAATCAGGTGCGGCGGATTGAACGGATGGCCGAGCACGACGCGCTCGGGATGCTTGCAGGCCGATTGCACACGGCTCACGAGCAGGCCCGACGAGCTCGACGCGAGGATGGCCTGCGGCGGCGCGAGCGCATCCATGCGCGCGAAGAAGTCGATCTTGAAATCCTCGCGCTCGGGGCCGTTTTCCTGCACGAAATCGGCATCGGCGAGCGCGGCGCCGAGGTCGGCGTCGAAGCGCAGCCGCTCGGGCGAGGCGCCGGGTGCAAGGCCCAGCTGCGTCAGCACCGGCCAGTGCCGCGCGACGGCGGCGCGCAGCTTGGCTTCGGCACCGGGCGCGGGATCGGTCGCGGTCACGTCGAGACCGGCAGCGAGAAAGCACGCGGCCCAGCTCGCGCCGATGACGCCGGTGCCGACGACCGCCACGCGGCGGATCGCGGGCGGATTCAGCGGCGCACTCATGCCGCCACCCCGAGCGGAATCACCGCCGCGTCAGTTTCCGCATCGTCGTCGTACAGCCGCTCGACGAGCGCCGCGCGCATCTCCAGTGCGCGGCGCTGGTTGATGTAGCCCTTGTCGGTGATCTCGCCGGCGTCGATGGACATGGGCGCCTCCAGCAGCAGCGCGCGCGTCGCATGCGAGGCGCTGCCGCCGCCGCCCGCGCGCATCTTCGCGAGGCCGTCGCCGACCACCGCGCGCAGCGCCGGATGCACGAGCAGTTCGGCCACCGGCGCGTCGGCCGGCAGGTCGTGCGCGAGGCGCCGGCATTCGGCGAGGTTGGGCACGATCAGCAGCCCGACCTCGTCGCGCTCGTGGCCGGCCACGACCACGTCCTGCGCGATCGGCTTGAGCGCATCGATGGCCGCGAGCCGCAGGTTGCCGACGCGCACCCAGGTGCCGCTCGACAGCTTGAAATCCTCGGCCAGCCGGCCCTCGAACAGCAGGCCGCGCTCGGGCCGCGCCGGATCGGCGAAGCGCACCGTGTCGCCGATGCGGTAGTAGCCCTCGTCGTCGAAGGCCTCGGCCGTCAGCCCGGGGTTGCGCAGGTAGCCGGCCATCACGTTCGGGCCGCGCACGCGGATCTCGTACTTGTCGGCCACCGGCACCAGCCGCAGCGAGGTGCCCGGCACCGGCACGCCGATGACGCCGGCGCGGTGCGCGACGAAATGCGCGTCGGCCGACAGCGGCGCGGTCTCGGTCGAACCCCAGCCCGACACGATCGGCACGGTGCAGCCGACGCTGGCATGCGCGAGCGCATCGAGCGCGCTCCACAGGTGCTGGGGCAGCGCCGCCGCCGCGTAGAAGATGACCTGGAGCCGCGCGAAGAAGGCATCGCGCAACTCGTCGTCGCGTTGCAGCGCCGCGACCAGCATGTCGAAGCCGCGCGGCACGTTGAAGTAGACCGTCGGCTTCACGTCGCGCAGGTTGGCCAGCGTCTGGTCGAAGGCCTGCGGCGTCGGCCGGCCGGCGTCGATGTAGAGCGCGCCGCCGTTGCACAGCACCAGGTTGAAGTTGTGGTTGCCGCCGAAGGTGTGGCTCCACGGCAGCCAGTCGGCCACGACCGGCGGCGTGGTTTCCAGAAAGCGCCACAGCCGCACGCGCGCCGCCTGGTTGCTGCACAGCATGCGCTGGGTGTTGACCACGGCCTTCGGCGTGGCGGTCGAGCCCGAGGTGAACAGCAGCTTGGCGACGGTGTCGGGGCCGACCTGCGCGAAGGCGTCATCCACCCCGGCGCCGGCCGCGAAGGCCAGCAGCTGCGCGCACGGAATCGCGCCCCGCGGCCCGTCGCCGTCGCCGGTCACGACATGCGCATCGTGAAGATCGGCCACCGCGTCGAGCGCGTCGGCGTAGCGCACTCCGTCGCCGGCATAGATGACGCCGGGCGCGAGCAGCGCGATCTGCTGGCGCAGCTTGGCGTGGTCGCGCGACATCAGCGAATAGGCCGACGAGATCGACGACACCGGCACGCCGACATGCATCGCGCCCAGCATCAGCAGCGCGTGCTCGACGCTGTTGTCGGACAGCACGACCAGCGGCCGCGTCGCCGAGGCGCCGTGCGCGAGCAGCCAGCCGGCGACGCTGCGCACGCAGCGCAGGCTCTCGGCATAGCTCAGCTCGACCCAGCCGCCGTCGGCGCCGCGCTCGGCGAGGAAGACCGCGTCGGGCGTGACCTGCGCCCAGTGCTCCAGCCGCGCGCCGAGGCTGCGGCTCGGCGCGGGCAGCTCGATGCCCGATTCGAGCACCAGCTCGCCGCCGGCGCGGCGGTTCACGATCACGCTCGGCTCGGCGAACAGCACGGCCGGGTCGCGCTCGATGGCGAGGTGACGGATCGGCGCGCGCATCAGAAGCTCCCGGTCAGCAGGCGGAAGCCGCCGTTCTCGACCCGCACCAACATGCGGGCGCGCTCGTCGAGGCCGAAGTGGTCGGTCGGGCTCATGGTGAAGACGCCGTTCGTGGCCTCGACATTGCGCAGCCCTTCGAGCGCATCGCGCAGCGCCTGGCGGAACTCGGGCGTGCCCGGCTTGGCGGTCTTGAGCGCCTCGGGCACGGCGCGTTGCACCAGCACGAAGGCGTCGTTGAGGTAGGCCGCAAACTGGTTGAAGCTGCCCGCGCCGTACTTCTCGTCATAGCGCTTCGCCACTTCCATGCCCGGCGCGCGCAGCGGATGGCCGGCCGGCAGTTGCGACGCGACCACCACCGGCCCGACCGGCAGGATTGCGCCCTCGACCGCCTTGCCGCCCACGCGCAGAAAGTCGGCGTTCGCGGCCGCGTGGGTCTGGTACAGCCGGCCCTTGTAGCCGCGCTCGACCAGCGCGGTGTGCGGCAGCGCGGCCGGCGCGCCCGAGCCGACGATGAGGATGGCATCCGGCGCCGCCGACGCCAGCTTGAGCACCTGCCCGGTCACGGCCGTGTCGTTGCGCGCATAGCGCTCGACCGTGCCAAGCGTGATGCCGCTGCCTTCGAGCGTCTTGCGGATGTCGCGCAGCCAGCCTTCGCCGTAGGCATCCGCGAAGCCGATGAAGCCGAGCGTCTTCACGCCGTTCTGCTTCATGTGCGCGACCAGCGCGCCGGCCATCAGCGCATTGCTCTGCGGCGAGCGGAACACCCAGGGCGCCGACGCCGCCGGCACTTCGACCGGGCACATCGCGACCTGCGCCACCTTGGCTTCGGCGGCCACCTCGGCGATGGCCGCGCAGCCCGGCACGTTCGACGAGCCGATCAGCACATCGACCTTGTTCTCGGTGACGAGCCGGCGCGCGTTGCGGTTGGCCGCGCTCGGGTCGGTCGCATCGTCGAACAGCACGATCTCGACCTTCTCGCCACCGATGGTCGTGGGCAGCAGCGCCGCCATGTTGCGCTGGGGAATGCCCAGTGCCGCCGCCGGGCCGGTCGCCGATACCGAGATGCCGATACGGATCTCTGCCTGCGCCGTGGCACAGGCCAGTGCGGCGGCCGCAACCAGTGCCACGCGCCTCAAAGTCATCGCCATGTCTCTCTCCAATCTCTTTGCTGTGGGCCGGTCTGCTGCCGGTGCGAGAGAATGCTAAAAGAGACTTTGACGATTGACGGTTATCACATCCGATATGACTTCGTACAAGCCCGCATTGCCCGCCGCTGACGCCGAGCCCCCGGACCGAAAGCCGACCGACAGCGACGACGATGTGCCGCTGCTCGAACGGCTTGCGCAACGCCTGCACCATCTGCGCGCCGAACGCGGCATGACGCGGCGCCAGCTCGCCGAGCAGTCGGGCGTGTCGCTGCCGCACATCGCGCGCATCGAGGGCGGCGAAGGCAATGTCTCGGTGCTGCTGCTCGACAAGCTCGCGCAGGCGCTGAGCTGCCCGATCTCGCAGCTCGTGGCCGAAGGCCGCGCCGACGACGATCTGGCGCTGATCCATGAATTCCTGCGCCATCAGCCGGCGGAACGGCTTCCCGGCATCCGGCGCTGGCTGGTCGAGGAATACGCGAGCCAGCCGATGGACGGCGAGCGGCGCATCGCGCTCGTGGGGCTGCGCGGCGCGGGCAAGTCCACCGTCGGCGCGCTGCTGGCCGAGCGGCTGGAGATTCCCTTCCTGGAGATGAACCGCGAGGTCGAGCGCGAGGCCGGCCTGAAGGTCGAGGAGATCTTCACGCTCTACGGCCAGACCGGTTTCCGGCAGTTCGAGCGCCGCTGCCTCGACCGCGTGCTGAGCACGCATCGCTCGATGGTGCTGGCGACGGCCGGCGGCATCGTGGCCGAGCGCCCGACCTACGAGCTGCTGCTGCGCCACTTCAAGACCGTGTGGCTCAAGGCCGAGGCCGAGCACCACTTCACGCGTGTGCTGGCGCAGAACGATGTGCGCATCGCCAACCCGCGCTCGCGGCATGACGCGATGAACAACATCACCCGCACGCTGGCCGCGCGCGAGGATCTGTATTCGATGGCTGATCACAGCGTGGACACGACGCGGCTCGATGCCTTGCAGGTGGTGCGGGCCGTCGCGGCGCTGCTCTAGACGCGCAGCGCGATCTTGCCGAACTGCTGGCCGCTGCGCAGCAGCGCGAGCGCTTCAAGCAGCTGGCCAGAGTCGAACACGCAGTCGACGACCGGGCGCATGCCGTGCCCGGCGATCGCCGCCGCCATCGCCTCGAAGTCGGCGCGGCTGCCGCCGGTGATGCCCTGCAAGCGCACATGGCGCGTGACGACGAGGCCGAGCGAGCCGGTCAGCTCGGCGCCGGCCAGCACGCCGATCAGGCTCACCGTGCCGCCGGTTCGCACCGCGCGCAGCGATTGCGCAAGCGTGCCGCTGCCGCCGACCTCGATGAGCTGATCGACGCCGCGCCCGTCCGACAGCTCGCGCACGCGCTTGCTCCAGTCCGGATCGCTCACGTAGTTGATGCCGGCATCGGCGCCGAGGGCCCGGGCGCGTTCGAGTCTTTCGTCGGACGACGAGGTGACGATGACGCGCGCGCCGAGCATGTGCGCGAATTGCAGCGCGAACAGCGAGACGCCGCCGCAACCCTGCACGAGCACCGTGTCGCCGGGCGCGAGCCGCCCTTCGGTGACAAGCGCATGCCAGGCGGTGACGGCGGCGGTCGGCAGCGTCGCTGCCTCGGCATCGGTCAGATGCGCGGGCACGGCGCAGGCCGCGTCCTCGTCGACGACCATCGCCTCGGCGAGCGTGCCGTCGAGCTCGGAGCCGAGGCTGAGCGACAGCTTCGCGCTGTCGGGTGGGCCGTCGATCCAGCGCGGGAACAGCGTCGGGCAGACGCGGTCGCCGACGCGAAAGCGCGTGACGCCCGGCCCGACCGCATCGACCGCGCCGACGCCGTCGCAGAGCATGACGAGCGGCAACTCCTTCATGCGCGCGCCGTAGCCGCGCAGTGGCACGACGAGGTCGCGGTAGTTGAGCGCGCAGACGCGCATCGCGAGGCGGATCTGCCCGCGGCCCGGCTGCGGGTCGGGGCGCAGCGCCGCCTTCACGTTGTCCATCGACCATTGGCCTTCGACCTGCCAGACGCGCATCGCGACTCTCCCGGGTTACGGCTTGGCGCCGAGGTCGAAGAAGCTCGTGGCTTCGAGGTCGAGCACTTCGCGGCCCTCGTCGGCGAGCAGGCGCCAGCGCCAGACCACGATGCCCAGCGTGGGCTTGCTGGCCGAGACGCGCGCCTCGATCACGTCGGCGCGGAAGGTGAGCTGGTCGCCCGCGCGCACCGGCGACGGCCAGCGCAGCCACGCAAGGCCGGGCGAGCCGAAGGACTCGGAATCGGACAGCACGGATTCGGTCGCGAGCCGCATCGCGAGGCCGCAGGTCTGCCAGCCGCTGGCGATCAGCCCGCCCCAGCGGCCGGTGCGCGCGCGCTCGGCATCGACGTGGAACCACTGCGGGTCGTAGGCGCGCGCAAAGGCGATCATCTCGTCCTCGGTGAGCGACACCGGGCCGTGTTCGATGACCTGGCCGGCGTGAAGGTCGGAGAAGTTCATGCGTGTCCCTTGAAGTCGGGTGCGCGGCGTTCGCTCAGCGCGGCGAGGCCCTCGCGCACGTCGCGGCCGGCGAAGCCGAGGATTTCGAGCGCGAGCGAATGCTCGAAGGCCGGCAGCGCGGCGCGCAGCCAGTGGTTGAGCGTGCGCTTGGTCCAGGCCATCGCGGTCGGGCTCGATGCGGCAAGCCGGGCCGCGAGGTCGCACGTGACGGCGTCGAGCTGGTCGGCCTCGACGCAGCGGCTGACGAGGCCGATGCGCTCGGCCTCCTCGCCGGTGATCGTGTCGCAGAGCAGCAGCGCCTGCTTGGCGCGCGCCATGCTCGTCAGCAGTGGCCAGATCGCGACCGCGTGATCGCCGGCCGCGAGGCCGAGCCTGGTGTGGCCGTCGATGAGCTTGGCGCCGCGCACCGCGACCGACACGTCGGCCAGCAGCGCGACCGCAAGGCCCGCGCCGACTGCGGCGCCGTTGATCGCCGAGACGATGGGCTTGTCGCAATCGATCATGCCGACCACGAGGTCGCGCGCCTCGCGCATCACGCGCAGGCGATCGCTTTCGTGCTGGACCAGCGCGGCGACGAGTTCGGGCGTGCCGCCGGCGCAGAAGCCCTTGCCTTCGCTGCGCACGAGGATCGCGCGCACCTCGGGATCGGCGTCGAGCAGGCGCCAGACGCGGGCGAGTTCGCCGTGGCCGCGCGCGTCGGTGACGGGCATGGCGCCGGGGCGGCCGAGCACGACGTGCGCAATGCCGTCGGCGATCTCGACGCGGAAATCGTCGGTGTCGAGCGGGAGCAGGCGCGGGCTCATGCGCGGGCCTCCGAGGCGATGCCGGCCCGCGACCACGCGCGCTCGCGCAGCCAGGGGCTGGCGCGGTAGCGCTCCGGGCCGGCCGTGGCGGCGAGCGTGTCGAGCAGCCCGACCACGCGGCGCACGCCAAGCCGCGCGAGCCATTCGAACGGGCCGGCCGGATAGTTGGTGCCGAGCTTCATCGCGATGTCGGCGTCGGCCTCGGCGCAGACGCCTTGCTGCACGGCGTCGGCGGCCTCGTTGATCAGCATGGCGACGGTGCGCGCGACGACAAGGCCAGGCGCATCGCCGATCTCGACCGGCGCGTGGCCGAGGCTGGCGAGCAGCGCACTGACGAGCTGGCGCTGGCGGACGTCGCAGCCAGGCGCGCAGGCGAAGGCGAGCGTGCCCGACGCGGCCAGCGGCTGGTCGAACACGGCAGTGGCCGGATGACGATCGTCGGCGGCGCGCTGGCTCGCGGGCCGGCCGTCGGTGAGCCAGAGATTCAGCCCCTCGGCGGCGATGCCGGTGTCGGCGCCGGCGCGGCGCTCGACCGCGCAGCCGGCGGCAGTCAGCGCCGCCGCGATGCGCTCGGTGAGTTCGCCGTCGCCATGGACGACGGCCGCGTCGGGCAAGGCGCCGGCGGGCGTCGTGGCTGCTGTCGCGTCACGCTCAGCCCCGCCCTCGCCGTAGCGAAAGAAGCCCTGCCCGCTCTTGCGCCCGAACCGCCCGCCGTCAACCAGCTCGCGCTGCACGATCGACGGCATGAAGCGCCGGTCGAAATGGAAGGCCTCGAACACCGACGACGTGACCGCGAAGTTCACGTCATGCCCGATCAGGTCCATCAGCTCGCACGGCCCCATGCGGAAGCCCGCCGCGCGCAGCGCCGCGTCGATCACCTCGGGCGTCGCGCGCGATTCCTGCAACAGCAGCAGCGCCTCGCCATAGAACGGCCGCGCGATGCGGTTGACGATGAAGCCCGGTGTCGAGCGCGCGCGCACCGGCGTCTTGCCCCAGCGCGCCGCGAGCGCCAGCAGCCGCTCGGCCACCGTCGCGTCGGTCGCGAGGCCCGAGACGATCTCCACCAGCTTCATCAGCGGCACCGGGTTGAAGAAGTGCATGCCTGCCAGCCGCTCCGGATGCGCGAGCCCGCGCCCGATCGCCGTGACCGAGATCGACGACGTGTTGGTCGCGAGGATTGCGTCGGGCGCGACGATGGCTTCAAGCGCGAGGAACAGATCGTTCTTGACCTTGAGGTTCTCGACGATGGCCTCGACGACGAGGCCGCAGTCGGCGAGGTCGGCAAGCCCGCTTGCCGCGACCAGCCGGCCACGCGCCGCTTCCGCCGCATCAACCGTCATGCGGCCCTTGCCGACCAGCGTGTCGAAGGTCTGGCCGAGGCGCCTGATCGCCTCGCCGGCCGCGCCCTCGCGCGCGTCGTGCAGCCGCACGACATGGCCGGCGACCGCCGCAATCTGCGCGATGCCCGCGCCCATCGTGCCGGCGCCGATCACGCCCACGACCATCGTGGCGTCGGCGTTCACGCGCGGCTCCAGCTGGCGCGGCGCTTGTCGAGGAAGGCGGCAAAGCCTTCACGCGCCTCGTCGGTCGAGCGCACGCGCGCGATGGTCGCGGCAGTCAGCTCGCGCACCTCGGCCGTGATCGGCCCGACTTCCATCTGCGCGAACAGCCGCTTGATCTCGCCCTGCGCGCCCGGCCCGTTGCCGAGCAGTTCGGCGAGTACCGCATCGACCGCCGCGTCGAGCGCATCGGCGGCCACGACGCAATGCGCAAGGCCCAGCGTCAGCGCCTCGCGCGCATCGATCTGCGTCGCCGTCAGCGCGAGCCGCCGCGCCTGCCGCACGCCGACCGCATTCACCACGTAAGGCCCGATCACCGCCGGCAGAATCCCGAACTTGGCCTCGCTGACCGCGAAGCGCGCGTGCTCGGCCACGACGACGATGTCGCAGGCGGCCATCAGCCCCACGCCGCCGCCGAAGGCCGAGCCCTGCACGCGCGCAATGGTCGGCTTCGGGCACTCGGCCACGGCCCGCATCATCTCGGCGAAGCGGCGCGCGTCGGCGCGGTTGGTCGCTTCGTCGTTCGCGCTCTGGCGCTTCATCCATTGCAGGTCGGCGCCGGCGCTGTAGGCCTTGCCGCGCGCGCCGAGCACCACCACACGCACGTCATCGCGCCGGCCCAGCTCGTCAAAAGTCGCGGCCAGCTCGGCAATCATCGTCTCGTCGAAGGCGTTGAAAACCTCGGCCCGGTTCATGTCGAGCCGGGCCACGCCGCGTTCATCGACGGCGAGTGCAACTGTCTCCATCGCGGTCATCCTCAGTAGGTTTCGAGATGGATGCGGCCCTCGGCCTGCATCGCCTGCGCGGTCGCGCCCCAGTCCAGGCCGTGGGCGGCGCAGATGTCGCGCAGTGCGTCGAGCACGCCGGCTTCCATGCCGCGCAGGCCGCAGACGTACAGGCAGGTGTCGGCGCTTTTCAGCAGCGCGGCCACGTCGGCCGAGCGTTCGCGCAGCCGGTCCTGCACATAGCGGCGCGGCTCGCCGGGCGCGCGTGACAGCGCGAGGTTCACGTCGATGAAATCCTTCGGCAGCTTCATCAGCGGGCCGAAATAGGGCAGCTCGGCCTGGGTGCGCGCGCCGAAGAACAGCATCAGCCGGCCGGTGTTCCTGGCGCCCTGCCGGCGCCGGTGTTCGGTCATCGCGCGCATCGGCGCCGAGCCGGTGCCGGTGCAGATCATCAGCAGGTTCGAAGACGGGTGATTCGGCATCAGGAAGCTGTTGCCGAACGGGCCGATCACCTGCACCGCATCGCCCTTCTTCAGGTCGCACAGGTAGTTCGAGGCCACGCCGCGCACCGGCTTGCCCGCGTGATCGGTGGTCACGCGCTTCACGGTCAGCGACAGGTTGTTGTAGCCCGGCCGCTCGCCGTCGCGCGCACTCGCAATCGAGTACTGACGCGCGTAATGGGCGCGGCCCTTGTCGTCGGTACCGGGCGGGATCACGCCGATCGACTGGCCTTCGAGCACCGGGAAGAAGCCGGTGCCGAAGTCGAGCACGAGGTGATGCACATCGCTGTCGCAGTCCTCGCCGGTGACGCGGTAATTGCCCGCCACCGTCGCCACGGCCGGTTGCTGCTGGCCGTAAAGATTCACGTAGGGGTGTGCGGCCGACCACGGTGCGCGGCGCGAGCTTTTCGGCTCGTCCTGCACCTGTTCGAGCACGACCGGCTGCTCGGCCACCAGCACCTCGCCGCCCGCGTCGAGCGGCGGCTGGTCGGGCGGCAGTTCGTCCCATGAGTACTGGTCGGCGAGACTGAAGGCATCGGCCTTCAGCATCAGCCGCCAGTTGTCGATGGCGCCCGTCGGGCAGGGCGAGATGCACGCGCCACATGCGTTGCAGACCTCAGCCTTGACGACGTAGTTGCGGCTGTCGTGCTCGATCGCATCGACCGGGCAAATGTCTTCGCAGGTGTTGCAGCGAATGCAGATTT
>Ga0302291_10000596_pt1 | contig 10560 bp, 5 predicted proteins | sample III_Fen_N1_4_FD_194548 | JGI IMG/M metagenome (GOLD analysis project Ga0302291, IMG submission 194548) | Peat permafrost microbial communities from Stordalen Mire near Abisko, Sweden - III_Fen_N1_4 | ecosystem: Environmental > Terrestrial > Soil > Wetlands > Permafrost | place: Sweden: Abisko... | reverse complement strand
ATCTGGCCGCTCGAGCTCGAGCCCGAGGTGATGCGCATCGCGGGCGAGGCCGGCGCGCTCCCGGAGGTGCAGCGCCTCGCGCGCGAAAAGGTCTTCGGCAGCTTCGCCGAGGGCGAGCTCGGCGAAGTCGAGAAGCTGCTGATGCAGCAGACGCTCTGGTCGGTGCAGTCGGATGCGACCTACGCGGCGATCGCCGAGCGCCTCTTGCGCGAGCAGCCCGCCGCGCTCGAGATGGTCTACTTCGGCGGCACCGACGTCGTCAGCCACCGCTTCTGGCGCTACTACGAGCCGCAGGCCTTCCACTGGCCCGACGATCCGGCGCTCGCGGCGCGCATGGCCAAGCCACAGGCCTGGGAGCGGCTCGCGCTGGCGATCCCGAACTACTACGAGTGGTTCGACGAGATGCTCGGGCGCCTGGTCGCTGCTGCAGGCAAGGACACGACCGTGATCGTCTGCTCCGACCACGGCTTCCACGCGCACTCGACCGACAAGCCCAACCCGCTCTTCGTCACCGGCCATCATCTCGACGGGCCTCCGGGCGTGTTCATCGCGGCCGGCCCGGGCATCGCGCGCTTCGGAGATGTCGCGCACTTCGTGCAGCAGAACGAGCTCGAGGAGTGCGGCGCGATCCTGGACCTCGCGCCGACCGTGCTGGCGCTGCTCGGCATCCCGCGCGCGGCCGACATGCCCGGACGCGCGCTGGCCGCGCTGCTCACGGAGCCCGCGCGCGCGAGCGCTACGCTGGCGCCGGTCGCGACGCACGACACGGGCTTCCGCGCGGCGCGCGAGGAGGACGTGCCCGAGGAGATGCGCAGGAACTACATCGAGCGCTACAAGCAGCTCGGCTACATCGGCAGCGAGGATCGCAAGGCAGCGAAGCCGCCGCGCTAACGCGGCTTGTCTTCCTTCTCGCCGGCGTAGCCTTCGTCGCGCAAGGCCTTCTGCCGCGTGCCATCGGGAGCCACTCGCCCGCCGGTCCAGCGCTTCTGCCGCGAGCGCCAGCGTTCGATTGCGCTCTTCAGGCGCGCGACCTCCTCGGGCTGCACGGACGCGAGGTCGCGCTCGTCGCGCGGATCGGCGAGCTCGTCGTAGAGCGCGATCTCGGGCACGGGATAGGCTCCGGGCGGAGTCTCCTGCGGCTCGAGTTTCTCGGGATTCCAGACGAGGCGCCAGCGCTCGTCGCGCGCGCTGAAGATGCGCTCGCTCCACAGGCCGACTTCGAGCGTCGCCTGCGCGGGGAGCGTCCCGAGGCCGAGCTGCGCGAGCAGCCGCGGCCGCAACTCCTGCAGGCCGACGAGTTCGCGCCTGCGTCCGGCAGCGATCGTGCCCGGATGGCGCAGGAAGAGCGGCACGTGCAGGCCGGCCGAGGTGACCGACTTCGAGTGGCCGAAGTAGGCGTTGCGCTCGCCGAGCTCCTCGCCGTGGTCGGCGGCGAAGACGAGCAGGCAGTCCCCGAGGTCGAGCCCCGAGAGCATCCGGCTCAGCACGTGGTCCGCGCGCGCGACCTCGCCGGCGTACAGGCCGCGCATGTGCTCGAGGTCGGCCGGAGCCGGCGCCGTCCCGGCTGCGTGCAGCTTGTCGGCGTACTCGCGCGAGCCGTCCGCGGGCCCGGAGTAGCCGGGCTTGCAGCACTGCGCGCGGAAATCGAAGCCGTCGAGCGGCTCGGGCGCGTAGGGCAGGTGCGGACCGACCAGGTGCAGCCAGACGAAGACGCGCTCGCCCTTGGCCGCGTGCTCGCGCAGGCAGGCCGCCGCGGCGTTGGCCATGTTCTCGTCGCGCGCGGGCGAGAAGTCGCTCTCGAAACTCGCGAAGCCCTGCTCGATGCCCGAACCGCGCACGAGCAGCTTGTTGGTCGTGAATGCGGCGGTGAAGAAGCCCTCGCGCGCGAGCGCCTCCGCCAGCGTCTCGTGTTCGGCCGGCAGGAGGTCGCCGTTGCTGAGCGCGCCGTGCTCGATCGGCGAGAGGCCAGTGAAGAGCGAGCAGAGCGAGGGAAAGGTCATCGAGCGCGGCGTGAAGGCGTTCTCGTAGAGCTCGCCTTGCGCGGCGAGTTCGTCCAGGCCGAGACGTCGCGTCGCGCCGTAGCTGCCGAGCGCGTCGGCGCGCAGCGTGTCCACGGTGACGAGCAGCAAGTGCCGCGGAGGCGCGGGCGCATGCGAGCAGGCGCTGGCGAGCAGGCAGAGTCCAAGGAGGGCGCGCATGCTGTTCATGCTATTCGCTCGCTCGCAGCGCGGGCAGCAGCCACGTGCTCTCTCCGAGCTCGCGCGCACCCGCGGCGTGCAGCTTCTCGAGCAGTTCCGCGCCCGGCAGCAGGAACAGCAACGGCCGCGTGGGAAGCCGCGCGCGCATGCGCTCCAGCTCCAGGCCGTCGAGCTCCCCGAGGCGCTCGGCGAGGTCGGGTTGTCCTTCGTTGTGGATCTGCGGCAGGTCCACGTAGAGCGCGTGGTGCAGCTTGGGCGCGAGCGGATTGCCCTGCACGAGCCCGCGCGTCGCGCGCAGCAGCTCGGGCGGCGCCGCGAAGACGATCACGGCATTCGGATCGGCGTCGCGCTCGGCCGCCGGCGGCTCGACGAGCGGGAAGTGCGTGCGCTCGCCGTAGGCCAGGTAGGCACGCACGACCGCAGCCGCGGTCGGGAGCGTTGCGAGGCCGATCAGCGCGCAGGCAATGCGCCCGCGCTTCCCGAGCGAGGCGATCCACGCTCCCGCCGGCAGCGCGAGCACCAGGCCGAGCAGGCGCGCCATCTTGTACTCGTTGCTCTGGGGCATCTCCCCGACGAGCACGAGCAGCGCCGCGAAGGCGATCGGCACAGCGATCCTCCAACGCTCGCGCCGCGCGAGCAGCGTCAGGCCGAGCAGCGCCGGCAGGAGCACGAGGTGCTGCGGCCCGAACAGGTTTGCGATGCGCGAGCCGCCGAGGGCCGGGTTCCCCGTGAGCGATGGCCCGTGCGGCGCGGGCACGAGCGAGGGCAGCAGGAAGGGCAGCGCGAAGAATGCCGCCGCCGCGCCCGCGATGGCCCAGCCGAGAGTCGCGCGAAGTCCGCTCGCGCGCGCCTCGACGAGGCGCCAGGTCGCAAGCACCGCCGCCGCGAAGCCGCCCACGATCGGATTGAGCGCGAGCGAGAACCCGAGCGGGATCCAGCATGCGCGCGGACGCGCGGCAGCGAGCCCCCAGAGCGCGAAGGGCAGCGCGATCGCGTACGAGGAGACGTTGAGGAATTTCGGGAGAAAGGCCTGCAACCTGCCGTCCCAGCCGAAGCTCTCGCTCATGAGCGTCATCGGTCCGAGCGCGTAGACCGGCGGCGCGCCGAACGGCTGGCCCTGTGCCACGAAGTAGCCCAGCCAGCCCAGCCCATTGAAGCCGAGCACCGCCGCGAGGAAGGCGCAGCGCCGCGCGGCGAACGAGAGGCCGAGCTGCTTGCCGAGCGCGTCGAGCGCCGGCGCGAGCAGCAGGGCCGCGAGCACGTCGAGCAGCGCGAAGCCCCACATCGGTCCGCCGGCGATGCGCCCGAGCAGCACTCCGAGCGCCGGGTAGAGCGTGTAGTAGCGCAGCGCAACGCCTGCGTGATACGGATTCTCCGGCAGCAGGCCGTCGCGCAGCACGGCCTCCCCCACGCTCGCGTGCAGGCAGCCGTGATAGGAAGCGCGCACGGCTTCTCCGCCGAGCGCGAGCAGCAGCAGCACGACGAGCGCGAGCAGCGCGCCCTCGATCCACGGCGCGAAGCGCCGCATCAATGCCGCTCCTTCACGAGTGCCGGTCCGCCTCCGTCGAGATCGGCGGGCCAGGCGATCCAGGGCTCCTCGGGCAGCACTTCCGGCGCACCGCGCAGGCCGCCGAGCGGGCGCGCCAAGAGGCCGCGCAGACGTTGCATGGGCGCCTCGCGGCCCGGCCCCATGCGCGCGTACAGGTCGTTCTTCTCGAGCGGATCGTGCGCGAGATCGTAGAGCGCTCCCTGCGGCGGGTTCTGCTTGTGGTCCACGACCCACTTGAGCGCGGTCTCTGCGTCGATCACGCCCCAGGCGTTGCCGCGCTTCTCGAGCGTGAGCGCGTTGTCCTGCAGCGGCTCGAAGTCGGTGTGCAGGTAGATCCAGCGCCGCTCGCTGCGCGCGCCTGTGCGGAGCAGCGGCAGCAGCGAGCGGCTGTGTCCGAGCAGCCCGCCGCGCGCAACCGAGGGCCGCGCGCCCATCGAGTCGAGCAGTGTCGCGGGCAGGTCGATCAGACTGACGACATCCGGGATCTTCGTGCCCTTGCGCGAGGGCGCCTGCGAAACGGGCAGCTTGACGATCCAGGGCACGTGCACGAGTTCCTCGTGCAGCGTCACGCTGTGGCCGATCCAGCCGTGGTCGAGGATCTCCTCGCCGTGGTCGGCGACGAAGACGATCAGCGCCTCGTCGTACCAGCCGCGGCGCTTGAGCTCCGCGATGAACTTGCCGAGCGCCTGGTCCATGTAGGCGACCTCGCTCTGGTAGCGGCCGCGCAGGAAGAGCTTGTCCTCGTCCGTGAGCTGCTTGCGTCGCGCGAGCAGGTCATTCAACTCCTCGTCGCCCTTCAGCGGTCCTGTGTAGGCCGGCCCGAAGCGCAGGCCCGCGTGCTCCTCGTAGCGGTAGTGCGGCTCGAACAGCCAGCCGAAGAGGAACAGGCCCTGGCCGGGATCCTTGGCGAGCTCGTCCGAGAATTCGAGCAGCTTCCCGAGCGCCTCGGGCGCGTGCGCGCCCTCATGGCCCTGCGCGAGCGAGTCGTCGAAACGCTCGAAGCCGCGGCCGAAGCCCTGCTTGCTCGTGGCGATGAAGTTGGTCGTGACACCCGCGGTGCGCCAGCCGAGTTCCTTCATGCGCGGAACGAGCGGCACGCGCTCGGCCGGCGCGAGTTCGAGCAGGCGCCGCACGCCGTGCTCCCAGGGCCACTCGCCCGAGAGCTGCGTGACGAGGCTCGGGATGGTCCAGGGCGCGCTCGAGTAGGCGTGCTCGAAGAGCTGGCCGTCGGCCGCGAGCGCGTCGATGCCTGGCGAAGGCAGCACGCCGTTCTCGCCGGTCGAGTGGTTGCCGTAGCAGCCGAGCGCGTCCGCGCGCAGCGTGTCGACCTCGATCCAGACCACGATGCGCGGCTTCTTCGAGCCGCAGCCGGACGCGAGCAGCGCGAGCAGCAGGCCAATGAAGCCGAGTCTCCTGGAAAGCTTCACGCGCGCACTCAGTTGGGCTTCTTCTTCTTCTTGAGCAGGCCCTCGAGGCCGCTCTCGAGCGCGCCGCCGAGCGCCTTCTTGACCACGTCGTCGAGGAAGCCCTTGCCAATCGAGAACTGCGGCTTGCTGAACGTGCCGCGGATCTCGATCGGCACGAGCGTCTTGCCGTCGATCAGGCCGCGCGCCTTGTCGAGCTCCGAATTGACCTTGCTGCCCAGGAGTTCGAGCGGGATGCTCGTGCCGAGCTGCATGGCGCCGTCGACCAGGCTGTAGCTGCCGTGGAAGCTGTACTCGTGCCCGCCGATCGGCAGCACGAGCTTGTCGTAGCGCACGACTCCCTTCTGGATCGGCACGGCGAAGGCCGGCAGCTTCACGGGCTTCTGCGCCTGCGAGCCGAACAGGCCCTTCAGCCCGGGCAGGACCGCGTAGTTGATCTCGCCCAGGTCGACGCGCAGCAGGCCGTCGAGCTTCGAGAGATCGCCGTTGAGCGGAAGCGAGAGCGCGTCCACCTCGACCGAGGCCGGCGCCGCCCCCTCGGGCTTGGTGACCTCGCACACGAGCGGCACGATGCGACCGACGAAGCGCGTCGAGGTCAGCGGCCCAAGGCCGAAGCGCGCCGACGCGCCCTTGGGCTTGGTCACGCGCAGCTCGCCCTTGCTCATCTCGCCGTCGAAGTGCACCGGGGCCTGGGGCGATACGAGGTCGACCACGAACGTGCCCGCGTCGAGCGAGATGCCGCTGCTCTCGAGCGAGAGGTCCGCGCGCGCGCCGAGCGCCTCGACCAGCAGTCCGCCCTGGCCCGCGAGCGCATCGACGATTCCGATCGGCACGCCGTGCGCGCTGCCGTGCGCCGCGATGCGGAAACGCGCGAGCCCGTTCTCCTCGGCCAGCAGTGCCAGCGCGTCGAGCGCGCGGAACTCGAAGGCGAGGTCGCCCGCGGGGTCGCCCGCGATCTTTCCGTGCAGCGCGAGCGACGATCCGGGTTGCTGGGAGAGTTTCGCCCCGAGCACCAGATCGCGCAGCTCGAGCGGCGCGCTGCCCGCTTGCTCGAAGGCGAGGTCGGGCAGCTGCACGTCGAGGCGCGCCGCGGTCCCGGCCAGCGCCTGCGTCAGCGTCTGCGTGCCCGTCGGCAGCGCGATGCGCTCGGCGTGCAGGCTGAGATCGAAGGGCCGCGGCAGGCCCGACGCGCGGCGCAACTGCGAGCCCGCGGGCAGGCGGCCCGCGAGTTGTCCGGCGAGCCAGGCATCGGTGGGCTCGAGGCGCACGTGCAATCCCGCCGGCTCGGCGAGCACGAACGCGCCCGCCTCGAGCTTGCCCGCCGCTCCGGCCTCGCCGTGCGGCGCACGCAGCGTGAACGAGAGTGCGCCACTTCCGCCGGCAGCGCGCTCGAATTGGCCCTCGAGTTCGAGCGTGTCGCCGAGCAGGCCCGAAAGCGCCGCCGGCTGGCCGATCAGCGCGTCGACGATGCTCGCGGGCAGCGCCTGGATGCGCAGACGCGCCGATCCCGACTCGAGCGAGCTGCCGCGCGCCTCCGCGTGCAGGCGCGCATCGCCCGCGCCGCCGATGCGCGCGTCGAAACCGAGCACGAGTTCGCCCTTGTCCGCGACCTCGGCCTGCAGCACGGCGTTCTCGAGCGCAGGCTCGATGCCGGCCTGCTTCGTGAGCGCATTCGTGAACGAGCAGCCCGGCAGCAGCAATTCGACCTTCGCGCGCAGAGCGGAGGCGAGCTGTGCAGGATCGGCGAGCAGGGCCGGATCCGCGGGCATGACGAGCGCGAGTTCGCGCAGGCGCAGTTCGAGCGTCGCGGCCTTGGGATCGAGCGCGAGCTGCGTACCCTCCGGCAGGAACGGCCCGAGCTCGCGCGTGAGGTCGGCGGGCTCGAGCGCCAGCGCGACGCGGTCGGTCTCCGCTCCGGAAGAGCGCCACGTGCCTTTTGCGCCTGCGAGCGCGAGACGCGCCTCGAGCTTGCTCGAGTGGACCAGCAGGTCGAGCGTGCCTCCGCGCAGATCGAGTTGTTCCGCGCGCAGCTTGAGGTCGAGCTTCTCGCCGAGCAGCGCGCTCGCGCGGCCGCCGCTCGCGATCCAGGGCTCGAGGCTGCTCGTCGGGAGCTGCGCCAGGCTCAAGTCGAACGAGAGCGGCGGCAGCACGCCGCGCGCGAGCTCGCCGATGCCGGTCAAGTCGCCCTGCAACACACAGGTCGAAGGGCCGGGCTTCACGAGCCTCAGGTCCGAGCGCAGCGCGCAGCGGCCGCCGCGCCCGAGTGAGGCGACCGTGACCGAGGTGTCGAGCGCGACTTCGCGGCCGTCCGCGAGCGTCAGGCTGAAGCCCGGCAGGCTCAGGCGCACGCTCGCCTGCGTCCCCGCCAGGCGCGCGTCGAGATCGGCGGCCTGCAGCGGCAGGCTGAAGTTCATGATCTTCGCGCCGAAGGGCTGCGCCTCGAGGCGCAACTTCGCACCCGGCGGAAGCGCGGGCCCGAGCTGGCGCTCGAGCCAGCCTGCCGGCGGCGCGAAGCGCAACTCGCAGACGTGCTCGGTCGAGCCGATGAGGTTGCCCTCGACCACGCTGCCGTGCAGGCCGAGGTCGATGTTGGCCGAGTGCAGCGTCGCTTCCAGCGTTCCGCCGGCAAGGCTCGCCTGTTCGATCGCCACGCGCAGTTCGAGCACGCGACCGAGGCCCTCGGTCAGGAAGTGCTCGCGGCCGAGCAGCGCGTCGAGCGTCGCGTTGGAGACATCCTTGATCTCGAGCTTGCCGTCCACGACCGGCAGCTCGCCGCGCGCGAGCGTCGTCCAGGGATCGGCGGCCAGCAGCTCCGCGTGCAGCGTGCCGGTCTCGCCCGCGATCAGGCGCGCGTCGAAGCTCGCCGAGAGCGGCTTCTTCGAGCCCGCGACGATGCGCAGATCGAGCCCGGAGAGCGCCGGCTGCAGGTTGATCCCGCGCGTGAGCTCGTTCTGGAAGCCGATCGGCCCGGGGATCGAGAGGTGCGCGTCGAGCTCGGCGCGTCCGAGCAGTTCCACCCAGCCCGCGCGATCCGCGGGTGCCGCGGAGGGCAGCGGCAGCGCGAGCGTCGGGCACTCGAGCTTCCAGCTCGAGTCCGTCGCGGGCCAGACCAGCGCCGTGCCCGGCGGCAGCAGCGGAGCGAGGAAGCCCTCGAGCAGCGCGCGCGGCTCGCCGAGCTCGAGCGAGAAGCCGCGCTGCTCGCTGCAGCGCAGGATCCCGTCCTGCACGCGGCCCTCGAGCACGAGGTGCGTGCGCGGCGATTGCAGCGCGCAGGAGAGCGTTCCCGAGTTCTGCGAGAGCTCGCTCAATTCGAAGGAGAGATCGAAGCGTTCTCCGAGCACCTGCTCGAGGCGTCCGTGCTGCTGCGCGAGCCCGTCGAGCATCGCGCTCGAGAAACCCTGCACCTTGCCGCTCGCGCGCGCCTTGGAGAAGCCGAGCGCTCCTTGCGTGCGCAGTCCAGCGACCTCGGCGTCGAGCGCGAGCGTCCCGGGATGCTCGCCGGCGAACTCGGCCTTGGCCTCGAAACGCGCGGGCGTTCCGGGATGCAGCGCGACGTGCACGCGCAGCCCGCGCACTTCGAAGGGCGCTCCGGCCGCGCGCGTGTGCGCATCGGACCAGGAGCACAGCGGGCTCGTGAGTTCGAGTTCGAGCTCGGGCTCGGGGCCGCTCGCGGAAGCCGCTTCCGTATCCGGCGTGTGCGCCCCCGCGGTGCTTTGCGCCGCGGCGCGCGGGGCGAGCGCGCGCTCGAGGTTCGTCACGCCCTGCTCGTCGGCCACGAGCGCCGCGCGCAACTGCGCGCGGATCGTGCCGAGGGCGTGTCCGCCGCCGCGCGCGAGCTCCACGAGGCTCGGGAGCTCGACGTCCAGGCGCGCGACCTCGTGGCCTTGCGGGTCGAAGAGCACCGCGTCCTTGAGCGTCTGCGTCCCGAACCACGAGAGCTGCGCGCCGCCGAGCTCGATCTTCCCCTGGAAGCGTTCCGCAAACGCGCGCGCGACCAGGCCGGGCGCGAACGAGCCCGCGATCCAGGGCAGGCACACGACGAGCAGCAGCAGCACGACGAGCAGCGCGGCTGCGAACTTGCGCCAGCCGCGCAGGAAGCCGCGGCGCGGCCGGGGTTCAGGAGGGAGATCGCTCACACGAGCATCCTCGCTGACCCGGGAAACGGATCAAGTACGGTCTGTGCAGGGAGCCGAAACCGGCCTCGGACGGCGCCGGGGAGGCCTCAGGTCGCGGATTGCGCCTCGCTCAGGCGCTCCTCGAGCGCTCGCACATAGCGCGAAAGCACCAGGCAGAGCTTCTCGGGCTCGCACAAGCCCCCGCGCAGCAGCAGGTCGATCACGTGCGGGCTCGCCTCGCGCTGCGTGCGCAGCGCGCGCTCGAGGTCGACCGGTGTGCACATGCCGAGCTGCACGGCGAGATCGCCCAGGCGCATGCTCGGTGCGTTGGCCTGCTCCTGCAGCAGGTCCATCAGCTGGCCCATGGTCAGCGAGCCCTGTTGGCGCAGGATCTTTCCGAGCGGGATCCAGCTGTCGCGCACGCGCGCGGCGAGGGTGTCGGCCAGGTCTCGACGCAACAAGCCCTCGTCGACGAGGAGTTCGAGCAGTCCGCTGGCGGGTTGAGGTACGTGCGACATCGGGTTCTCCGGGGAAGGAGGAGTGATCTCTGTGCAGTTGTCGTCAACTGCCTTCTCCCGCGCAAGTACGCACAACCGCCCCTTTGGTGCATTACCAACGGCTGACACGGATTCCCAGCTAGTTCCAACTCACGTCGGGTGGAAGGTCCTCCAGACCCTGTGCGTGTCTCCCGAGCGAACGCAGCACACGGCGCCAGACGAGCTGGCCATCGGGCATGAAGGCCCAGTCCGGCTGGAGCGGGGCCGGAACCCAGGCGCCCGAGGCGAGCTCGCTTTCGAGCTGACGCGCTCCCCAACCGGAATAGCCGAGCAGCATGCGCACGTTTTCCTGGGCGCGCGCGGGATCCCGCTCGATCGTGCGCGCGAGAGCTTCGAGGTCTCCGCCGAGTATCAAACCCGGGACGAGTTCGGCTCCGCCGGGAACCTGGTCGGGGAGGCGGTGCACGAACTGCAGCGTGTCGAGTCCGACCGGCCCGCCCGCATGCACGGGAAAACGCTGGCGCGAGAGGATCGGGTGGTCGGAGAGCAGCACGTTGAGCGTGATCGCGGCCGGACGGTTGATCACGAGGCCGTAGGCGCCCTCCTCGGAATGCTGCACCACCAGCACGACGGCGTGCATGAAGTTGGGATCCAGCATGTCCGGTGCGGCGACGAGCAGGCTGCCGGGCTCGACGATCAGGTCCATCGCGGCTGAGACTAGCTCTGGAATCCGCGGCAATCCACGACCGGCTGCGCGGGGTACTTCGCGTAGGCCGG
>Ga0302291_10000589_pt1 | contig 10622 bp, 10 predicted proteins | sample III_Fen_N1_4_FD_194548 | JGI IMG/M metagenome (GOLD analysis project Ga0302291, IMG submission 194548) | Peat permafrost microbial communities from Stordalen Mire near Abisko, Sweden - III_Fen_N1_4 | ecosystem: Environmental > Terrestrial > Soil > Wetlands > Permafrost | place: Sweden: Abisko... | reverse complement strand
CGAAGGCGTCCGGTTCGGACGGCCAGCGGAGCCCTTCCGCGCGATTCCAGAACGGCTCCGGATCGAGCGGGTCGTGGAGCAGGATCGCGTCCCCGAGGTCGCGCAGTTCACGGCCGGGCAGCGAGTGCACCCGTGCCTCGTGGATCAGCAGGCGACGCATCGTCGCCGCGTCCAGATCGAGCCGTACGGACCTCGCGCCCTGCATGGGCCAACGATACCGGCCGGAAACCGGCCGGGCTTGCCCGACGTATCCGGTTCGTGCGACCGTGGGACCCAGCCGGCTCGACCGGGACCGCGTCGCGTGGGAGGCTCACATGATCAGACGACCCATCCAGGCCCTGGCCCTGTTCTCGTGCCTGGCGCTCGCGGCCTGCGGCGGCGCCGGCTCGACGGCTGCCCCGAGTACGGCGGCCTCGGGCGCACCCGACGCGCTCGCCTGCGCTCCGTCCGCAGCCGCGGGCACGGTCGGCGTCACGATCAAGGACTTCGAGTTCTCGCCGAAGTCGGTCGCCGCCAAGGTCGGCGACATCGTCGGATTCACCAACACCGGCGCGGTGCAGCACACGGCCACCCTCGATCAGGGCGACTGCGGCACGGAGAAGATCGCCCCCGGCGCCACGGCCGGTCTCACGTTCAGCAAACCCGGGACCTACACGTACCACTGCGCCATCCACTCGTCGATGACGGGCACGATCGTCGTCAGCTAGGCAGGCTTGCGCACCACGAACAGCGACGCGCCCGACGGCAGGTCGACGAGATCCGCCGTGGGCAGCCCCGCCTCGCCGAACCAGGCGATGAAGCGCTCGCGAGTGACCAGCGCCGTGCCCTGGTAGAGCTCGTCGAGCTGGACCCCGGCGATCAGCTCGCCGTGGCGGGTCCGGAACTCGTCGAGATCGGACGGCAATGGCCAGTCGAGCACGAGGAGCCAGCCGTCGGGCCGCAGCGCCTGCCAGGCGGCCCGGAGCGAGCGCACCGGGTCCGGCAGCTGGTGCAAGGCGTACTGGAAGTAGGCCAGGTCGTAGGCCGCGACCTTGTCCGGCGTGGTGACATCGGCCTGGTGGATCGCGATCCGGTCCGACAGGCCCGCCGCGGCGACATTGGCGGTCGCGCGAACCACCGAATCGGGTTCGAATTCGACGCCCACCAGCTCGAGGGCGGGGAATCGCCGGGCCATCGCGATGAGCCAGCGGCCGCCGCCGCAATGGACGTCCACGACCCGGCCGCCGCGCGACAGGTCGGCGACGAGCTGCGGCAGCGCCGCCAGCGCCTCGCCGAAGAAGACCGCGATGTCCTGGACGGTGAGCCGTTCGATCGAGGCGCGGTAGCGGTCCGGCCGCTCGGCGATCGGACGGCCGGTGCGGAAGTAGTCCAGCATCCCGTCCCAGTCGAGCGAGGCGACCACCGAGTGCACGAACTGGCCGCCGAGGAACTCCGGCCGGGCCTCGTCGAGCAGGATGTCCGCGACCAGGCCGTCGACCGTCGCCCGGCCCGCGTCGATCCGGACGAGCTCGTGCGCGTCGGCGGCCCACAGCCAGGCGTCCACCGCGTTCTCGACGCAGCCGGTGGCGCTCGCGAGCTCGGATGGCGACAGGCCGGCCGATCCGGCGACGCGGAGACGCTCGAACAATCCGAGTTCGACGCCGAGGTACACGAGCCAGGTCCGATGGAAGCCGGCCAGGCTGCCGATCAGGTCGTCGAAGCGATCATCGAGGCTCATCGTGGCGCATTCTCGCACGCGCCCGACATGCCGCGACACCGCCCCGAGGGTCGGGACGGTGTCGAGCGCGTTGCGGTCAGGTGCCGGTGGCACCCGGTCGTCACTGGGGCAGGCGATGCTGGGTCGAGATCGGTCCGTCGACGAACGGACTGGCGGCGGCGTTCGAGCCGTTGATGCGCTGGAAGTAGTCCGGGAACGAGGCGGCCACGGCGGCCTGCTGGCCCTTCAGCCAGGCCTGGTACTGGGCCGCGTACTCCGAACCGCCGTACCGGCTGGTCAGGCCGGTCGCGAGCGACACGGACGCGTCGGCGTCCTTCGTCGCGGCGATGGCCGCCTGCTGGCCCTTCATCCAGGCGTCGTACTCGGCACCGAATTCCGAGCCGCCGTACTGGCTGGTCAGGCCCGTCCCGAGCGACACGGACGAGTCGGCATCCTTCGTCGCCGCGATCCTGGACTGGGCGACGATGGCCGGACCGGCCTTGGCCTGTGCCGCGGACGAGGCCCCGACGCCATGGGTGATCGCCAGGCCGACCGCGCCGACGGCGACGGCGGCGGCGAGTGCGACGGCCGCGACGAGCGGACCGACGTTGCTGGACTGGCCCGTGATGGCCGTGCTGCTGTTGGCGGACATCTGTCCATCCTCCTGACTCCCGGCTCGGGACCGGATCTTCCGGTCGACCGTCCGTGGACTGACGTCACTGTCGTCCGGCACGGTCGCGCCGCCATCGGGTCGCGTGCCTAGTGAGCGGGAGCGGCTGTCCTCATTCTTCGGGGCGTGGACCGGCCGGGTACCTTAGGGATCGCCGTGCAGACGCAACGGTTCGCCACGGCGCCGGGTTCTGGAGCTCGATGGATACCGACGACACGCTCACCGTGGGATTGGCCACGGATCTCGACGGATCGTTCGAGGGGCTCGTCCTGACGCACCAGGACCGGCTCTACTCGATCGCCCTGCGGGTCCTCGGCAACCCAGCCGATGCGGAGGAGGCGGCCCAGGACGCCTTCGTCCGGGCGTATCGAGCCCTGGCTGGATACGACGCGGCACGGATCCGCGAGCTGCGCCTCCGGGCCTGGCTGGCCACGATCGTGCTCAACGTCTGTCGGTCGCGCCGGACGCGCGGCGCCGCCACCCGCGGCACGCTGTCGCTCGACGTGGCGTTGCCGGTCGATGCCGAACCCCGGACCCCGGCGGCGCTCGGACCCGCGGCCGTCGCGGATCGCCGGGCCGGCACCGAATCCTGGGCGGACCTCCTGCTGACCCTCCCCACCGCCCACCGCGTGGCTGTCGTGCTCCGGCACGTCGACGGCCTCTCCTATCCCGAAGTCGCGGAGGTCCTCGGCAAGCCCGAGGGCACCGTGAAAGCCCAGGTCCATCGTGGCCTGGCCCAGCTGCGAGCCGCCTATGAGGCGGCCGAGCGCCTGCATCCCGAGGAGCTGACCGCATGACCCCTGACGACCGAACCCTGGAGGCGGCCATGGCCGGCCTGGCGACCCATGCCCCATCCACGCTCGCTCCCGACGTCCTCGTCGAGGTGGGCCTCGCCGACCGCTTCGCCCGGACGGACTCCCCCATCGGAGGGCTGATCGTGGCCTGGAACGGCCTCGGCGTCTCCACGGTTGACACCGAGACGGACGACGCGACGTTCGCCGCCGCCCACGCGACCCGGACGGGCCGACCGACGTATCCGGCGACCAGCCTGCCGCCGCGATTGGAGGACGCGATCCGCCGTCGGCTCGATGGCGACCGGCGGGTTCGCATCGACCTGGACCTGCGCGGCCACACCGACTTCGAGCGCGACGTCTGGGCGAAGGCCCTGGAGATCCCGGCCGGCGAGGTCCGGCCCTACGGCTGGATCGCGGGCGAGATCGGCCGCCCGAAGGCGGTGCGAGCCGTCGGGACCGCGCTCGGCCACAATCCCGTCCCGCTCATCGTCCCGTGCCACCGGGTCGTGCGCACGGACGGCACGATCGGCCAGTACTCGCTCGGCGGCCCCGCCAACAAGCGGACGATCCTGCGCGCGGAGGGCCTCGATCCGGACGGCCTGGAGGACCAGGCCCGTGGTGGGATCCGGTTCGTCGGGTCGGACACGACCCACATCGTGTGCCTGCCGACCTGCCACCACGCCAAGCGCATCACTCCCGCGCATCGGGTCCCGTTCCGCTCGTTCGGCGCAGCCCTGGGCAGCGGCTACCGGGCCTGCCTGGCCTGCAAGCCGGCGTCCGGGACGAGCCTCGCAGCCGCCTGAGGCGCGCCGGCCGAGACCCGCGACGCGGCCGTCGACATGACGGCCCCGACGTCGTAGACTGCACCCACCTTGGACCAGCACACTATGCCAACGGCACCAGCGACCCCCGCCTCGACTCCCGCGCGGTCGGCGATCTGGGCCGGCATGCTCGTCCTGTACCTGGTCTGGGGCTCGACCTACCTCGGCATCGCCATCGCGGTCACGACCTTCCCGCCGTTCGTGATGGCATCGATCCGGTTCCTCCTCGCCGGCGCGATCCTGTTCGGCTGGTCACTGGCTCGCGCTCGCGGCGACTTCATCTGGCCGACCCGCCGTGAATGGCGCGATTCGGCGATCGTCGGCGCACTGCTCCTCGGCGGCGGGATGGGACTGGTCGCCTGGGGGGAGCAGACCATCCCGTCCGGCATCGCCGCCCTCATGATCGCCACGATGCCGGTGTGGGTGGCGGTGCTCGGCGGCATCTTCCTCGGCGAGCGCCTGCCGCGACTGGCCGTGGCCGGCATCGTCGTCGGCTTCGTCGGGGTGGCCATCCTCGTCGGGCCGTCGGCGTTCGGCGGATCGGGCGCGATGGACCCAGCCGGTCTGGCGGCGATCATCCTGTCCCCGATGGCCTGGGCGACCGGCTCCCTGTTCGCCTCGCACCGGGCGCGACTGCCAGGTCGACCGCTCGTCTCGACCGCGGCCCAGATGCTGACCGGCGGCCTGGTGCTCGTCGTCATGGGTCTCGTCGCCGGGGAGTGGCAGACGTTCGACCCGGCGGCCGTCTCGATGGACTCGTTCCTGGCGTTCGTCTACCTGACGGTGGTCGGCAGTCTCGTGGCGTACACCACGTACAGCTGGCTGCTGGGCGTCGCCCCCCTGCCCCTCGTCTCGACCTACGCGTACGTGAACCCGGTCATCGCGGTCATCCTGGGCTGGGTCCTGCTGCAGGAACCGATCGACGGACGAACGATCGTGGCCGGCGCCGTCATCGTGGCCGCCGTGGCCCTGATCGTCACCGCCCGGGGTCGCATGCCACGGCCGGTGTCCAGACCGGACCCGGTCACGCCTCCGCCAGGATCGTCCGCGACACCTGCCGTGCGAGCGCCATGATCGTGATCATCGGGTTCACCCCGATGCCGGTCGGGAACAGGGATCCGTCCGAGACGTAAAGGCCCGGCACGACCGCGTCGCCCTTCGACCCCGACCGGACGCGGCCGCCCGGATCGCACGGATGCGTGGCCGGATCCGCGCCCATGCGCACGGTGCCCATCTGGTGCGCGGAGAAGACCGCAGCGCGGTTGGGCCCGAAGTCCCACGAAGCGAGGCGCTCCTCGAAGTGCGTGAACGTCGTCGCATCCCGACCGAACCAGGCCGGTGGCGTCCCAGCCACGACGATCTCCGTGGCGCCGGCCGCCCGGCTGAGCCGGACGAGCGAAACGAGCGCATGGCGGAGGGTCGCGATCCCAGTCGCGTCCAGGGCGTAGTCGAGCCGCACACGCCCCGCCTTCGTCAGCGTCGCCCGACCCTCGCCGCCGTCGCGCGTCACCGCGATCAGCGGCGCGAGCTGGCGGACGATCGACATCGTGTCCGCGTGCGCCGCCGTGCCCTCCCACGGGAGCGCGAGCGCGAGCAGGCCGGGATGGCCCGGCGCCGATTCGATGACGTAGCCGTTGCGTCCGGGTTCGTCGTCGCTGAACTGCAGGGAGCGCGCGGCCTGCATCGTGCCGCGCCACATGTCGACGGGCGTCGCCAGACGGCCGGCGACCACGGGGACCGGGTGGAGTCGGAGATGCCGCCCGATGTCGGGGTGCTCGAGCCCCGTGGCCTGCAGGATCGCCGGCGTGCGCAGCGCGCCGGCGCTCAGGACGACGATCGGGGCATGGACGATCAAGCGTCGCGTGAGCGCCTCGCCCGGGCGATCGGGGCGGTCCAGCGGCTGGCCGGTCGTGGCGTCCGTGACGAGCGCGTTGCCTTCGACGCCGCCCGCGCGGCCGCCTTCGATCAGGACTCGCAGCACGCGGACGCGCGGGACGATCCGGGCGCCCGCGGCGTACGCCTCGGCGAGGTGGACGCGGATGCCGGACTGCTTGGCGCCCCGGGTACACCCGAACGGGCAGCTGCCACAGGTCCCGCAGTCGATGGCGTTCCGGCGGATCGGCGCGGCCTCCCATCCCAGCGCGGCCGCGCCGCGCAGGATCGCCGCGTCCTTGGGCGGGATGACGGTCGACTCGGACACCCCGAGCTCGGCCTCCACGGCGGCCACATCGGCGTCCCAGGCGGATCCCGTGACCCCGCCGAGGCCGTGATCGGAGGCCCATCCGGCCCGAACGGCTTCGGGGGCCTCGATGCTGGTCATCCAGTTCACCAGCGTGCCGCCACCGACGCCACTCCCTGCCAGCATCGTGATCGCGCCGTCCCAGGTCGCGAGCAGGCCGTGATTCAGGTAGAGCCCGTCGAAGGCGTCGAGCTCGTTCGTCGGCATCGTGCGCTCGTCGACGAACGGCCCGGCCTCGAGGACGACGACGGACTTGCCGGCCCGGGCGAGCGCCGCAGCCGCCACACCTCCGCCGGCGCCCGAACCGACGATGACCGCGTCCGCCTCGAGCACCATCGGCTCGCCGGACGAGCCCGTGTCGAACGGCAGGACCGTCGGGCGGATGGAGGTCGGATCGGTCGCGATCGGTCGCGGGTCCGTCTCGTAGCCGATCCTCGCGAGTCGCGGGTTCGGGGCGTCCACTCCGGGATCCGCGTACGCGAGGAAGGTCAGCATCTTGCGGAACGCCCCGAACGCCGACCGACGCAGGGCGAGCCGCGAACCGGCCCAGCGCAGCAGGTAGCGCTCGCGGGCGTCGGGCGGGAGGGTGCTGAACGCGTGCGGGCCACCGCCGAGCAGCAGGTTGACGAGTGGACGCTCCAGCAGCCCGAGGACCAGCCGGATCTGGGCGACCTGCTCCGGATCCGCGGCCCGGGTGAAAGCCTCGGCAGCGAGCCTGGACCGGCGGACGGCGTCACCTCGGACGAAGGTCTCGGCGAGGCTGGCGAGGGTCGCGAGTTCGCGGTCCGTCCAGCCATGGACCAGCGGCGCCGCGGGCGCCGTCACGCGGTCGGGCGCTCCCAACCCTGGGCGGGCCAGGCCTCGCAGCGGAGCGGCTTGTCCTCGCGATAGCCCATGGCGTAGTCCGCCTGGATGAGCGTGTGGAGCTGGCTCGTGCCCTCGTAGATGACCGCGGCCTTGGAGTTGCGCAGGTATCGCTCGACCGGGAATTCGTTGCTGTAGCCGTTGGCGCCATGGACCTGGATCGCGTCCAGCGCGGCTTGCACCGAGTGTTCGGTCGCATGCCACTTGGCGAGGCTCGTCTCGCGGGTATTGCGGAGGCCCTGGTTCTTGAGCCAGGCCGCGCGCCAGACGAGGAGCCGGCCGATCTCGGTGCCGGCGGCCATCTTCGCGATCATCTGCTTGACCAGCTGGTGCTCGCCGATCTCCTGACCGAACGTGTGCCGCTCGTGGGCGTACTTGACGCTGGCATCGAGGCACGCCTGTGCGAGCCCGACGGCCCCGGCGGCGACGGTGAACCGCCCCTGGTCGATCGCGCTCATAGCGACCAGGAAGCCCTCGCCCTCCTCGCCGATCCGGTTCTCGACCGGGACCGGGACGTCCTCCATCGTGATGAGCCCGGTATTGCCGGCCCGGATCCCGAGCTTGCCGTGGAGCGTGCCGGTCGTGAGGCCCGCCATCCCGCGCTCGAGCATGAACGCGGTGACGCCGCGGTGCTTCTTGGCGCGATCCACGGAGGCGAACACGAGGAAGTGATCGGCGATGTCGGCCAGCGAGATCCACAGCTTCGAGCCGTTCAGGCGATAGACGTCGCCGTCGCGGCGGGCCGTCGTCTGGAGACTGCCGGCGTCCGTCCCGACGCCCGGCTCGGTGAGGCCGAACGTCGCGAGCTTCTCGCCACGGGCTTGCGGGACGAGCCAGCGCTGGCGCTGCTCCTCGGTCCCCCACTGGAGCAGGGCGAGCGAGTTGAGCCCGACATGGACGCTCTGGACGACGCGGAAAGCGGTATCGGCGCGCTCGAGCTCCTCGCACAGGATCGCGAAGCTCGTGTAGTCCATGCCGGATCCGCCGTACGCCTCCGGGATCGGGGCGCCGAGGAAGCCGAGCTCGCCCATCTTGGCGAAGATCTCGCGGTGGACCTCGCCTTTCTCGTCCCACTCGCGGATGTACGGCAGGATCTCCGCCTCGGCGAAGGCCCGCACGGCCTCGCGGACGAGCTTGTTCTCATCGGTCAGGGCGAATTCGACCACGGGTCCTCCAGCGTCGCGGATGGTCCGTCGATTGTAGGGGGCGCCGCCGGGCCGGAGGCACCTTCGCCGACGGCGGGGCCGACGGCATCCGACCCGATACACTCGCGAACATGGACACCGCCCCCAACCTCACGCCCGTCCTGGGACGTTACTTCCAGCGCGAATGGAGCCACGGCGTCGGCCACCGGCTGTACGACACGAGCGGCAAGGCGTACCTCGACTTCGCGAATGGGATCGCGGTGACAGCGCTCGGGCACGCGCACCCGAGGGTGACCGCGGCCATCCACGCGCAGGTCGACAAGCTCATCGGGCCGGTGTCGGCGCTCGGGTTCGCCGAGCCCATCTCGCGGCTCGCGACGGAGCTGGCCGCTACGTTCCCGGATCCGCTCGACTCGGTGTTCTTCCTCAACTCGGGCTCCGAGGCGATCGACGGCGCCCTCAAGCTCGCCCGGCGCGTCACCGGCCGGCCCGGCATCATCGCGTTCCGCGGCGGGTTCCATGGGCGGACGTTCGGCGCCACGAGCGTCACGACGTCGAACCTGAACTATCGAACCGGCTACGAGCCACTCCTGCCCGGCGTCCACTTCACGCCATTCCCGGATGCGTACAACGACTTCGGCGGTGACCAGGCGGCCGCGACCGAGGCGAGTCTCGCGGCGCTCCATGCGCTGCTCGGCGGGGTCATCGCGCCATCCAGGGTCGCGGCCATCCTCATCGAGCCGGTGCAGGGCGAGGGCGGCTTCACACCGGCCCCGGCTGCCTTCCTCCGGGCCCTTCGAGCCCTGTGTGACGAGCACGGCATCCTGCTCGTCGCCGACGAGGTCCAGTCCGGCTACGGCCGGACTGGGAAGATGTGGGCCTTCGAGCATGCCGAGATCGTGCCGGACGTCGTCTGCGTGGCCAAGGCCATCGCAAATGGCCTCCCGCTGTCGGCGATCGTCTCGTCGCGCGACCTGCAGGAACGCTGGGGCCGCGGCGCTCACGGTTCGACCTACGGCGGGAACCCGGTCGCCTGCGCGGCCGGCCTGGCGGTCCTCGAGACCATCCGCGAGGAATCACTCGTCGCGAACGCCGCCGTGCGCGGCGCTGAGCTGACGGCCGGCCTGGGCCGGATCGCGGCCGAGGACGAGCGGATCGGCGATATCCGTGGGCCCGGGCTGATGGTCGGCGTCGAGTTCGTGCGCGACCGGGCGACGCGGGAGCCGGACGGCCTCCTGCCCGATCGCCTGAGCGCGGCCTGCGCGGACGCCGGCCTGCTGGTGCTCACCTGCGGGCGATCCCACGAGGTCGTGCGCTGGCTGCCTCCCATCGATGTCACCGCGGCCGAGATCGCCGAGGCGGTCGAGATCTTCGGCGAGGCCCTGTCGGGGATGCCGCGGGACTGATCGGTTCGGGGGCGGGCGGCGCGGGGTCTTGACCAAGCCCGGGGCGAGGCGCATCGTGACGGCATGAGCTTCCGCAGTCCAGGCATCGTGGCCGATGCGACGCGCAAAGCGCTCGTCGTGAACGACGGCACGGATGCGCACCACAACGACATGAACGCGACTCGCGCGAGCCTGGACGAGCAGGAGCTCCACGAGCTGGAGCACTCCCTGTACTACGCGCCGCTCGCGTCGGCCGCCGCGCCCGCCGATGCGTCGGCGCATCCGGCCACGACGCCCGCGGTCACGCCCGCCTCGCGACGCAGCCTTGTCGATCGGCTCCTCCGGCGCGGATAGCGCCGCGGGGAGTGCGGCCTTGACCTCCAGCGACGCTGCCACCAGGCGCCCTTCTGAACGACTGAGCGTGGATCCGGCGCGAAACATGCCGTTCGCGCAGTCTGGACCGAAGTCCACGAGGCGTTGATGCCGATGTGCGCGTCTCAAGCGCGGACTGCAGACGCGACCAGCACGGGACCCCACAGTGCGACAAGCGCGGGCGCGCCAGCGGACGGCGTTACGTGCTGCGCGTGTCCAGCGGTCACGATCCGACAGGGCGGCACGCTCACGCGCGCATGCGCTCGGCGGCCTCGCGCACGGACCGGTATGGGAGGTCCGAGCGTCGACCGTCAAGGCAAGTCCGGATGAGCCAGTCTCGACGACGGCTGAGCGGGTCGATCAATGCCACGACTCGTCTCGGTGGGATCGGTCCGCCACCATCGAGCCACCGCAACGCCTGGGGCGCACGACCCGGGAATGCCGCGTCGAACAGCGCTCGGTTGGAGTGGAGGACCGTTTCGGTCTCGGTCGTGGCGAGGATCAGGAGCCATGTCGCGACGCGGGTCGGCCGCCAGCCCATGGACCGAGCTGCCTCTAGTGCGGACCGTTCATACCAGGCGATCTGTCGCTCGAGCGCCCCGAGATCGTCGATCCGGGTCTTGATCTCGACGATCG
>Ga0302291_10000583_pt1 | contig 10692 bp, 7 predicted proteins | sample III_Fen_N1_4_FD_194548 | JGI IMG/M metagenome (GOLD analysis project Ga0302291, IMG submission 194548) | Peat permafrost microbial communities from Stordalen Mire near Abisko, Sweden - III_Fen_N1_4 | ecosystem: Environmental > Terrestrial > Soil > Wetlands > Permafrost | place: Sweden: Abisko... | reverse complement strand
GCAACTGCGCATCGGCATGTTCGTGCATCTCGACGGTGGCTGGATGTCGCATCCATTCCCGTTGAGCAGCTTCAAGATCGGCTCGTCCGCTCAGATCGCCACCATCCGCTCGCTGGGCAAACAGCGCGTGCGCTGGAGCCCTGAGAAAAGCGATCAAACGGCCATCGAGTCCATCGCCGCCCCCAGCAGCCCGCCGCCCGAGGCGGTGCCGGTTGCCGCGGCGCCCGCCGTGCCCGTCGAAACGCCCGAGGCCGCCGAACGCCGGCTGCGGCGCGAGGCCTTGCTGGCGCAGCGCGCCTCGCTGCAGCTGTGCGAGCACCAGTTCGCCGAAGCCACGCGCGCGTGCAAGCACGCCACCGAGCAGGTGATCCTGAAGCCGCAACAGGCACGCGAGCAGACCGAGGCGCTGGCGCAGGCCTTCGTCGACAAGATGCTCGGCGAGCAGGAGATGTGCATCCGCCTGCTCACCGAAGGTGCCGGCGACAAGGCCTCGCTGCACGCCGTCAACGTGGCGGTGATCTCGCTGCTGATGGGCAAGACCTTCGGCCTGTCGGCCGCCGAGATGGTTGACCTGGGCGTGGGTGCGATGCTGCACGACATCGGCAAGATCGAGCTGCCCGAGCGCGTGCGCCACCGCGAAGAGCATTTCACGCCGGCCGAGACCCAGTTCTACCAGGAGCACGTGTCGCATGGCGTCACGCTGGCCAAGAAGATGAGCCTGAAGCCGGGCGCCACGCTGGTGATCGCGCAGCACCACGAGCATGCCGACGGCAGCGGCTTCCCGCTCAAGCTCAACAGCGACCGCATGACGACGGCCGCGCGCATCGTCTCGCTGGTGAACCGCTACGACAACATGTGCAACCCCAACGTGCCGTCGCGTTCGCTCACGCCGCACGAGGCCTTGTCGCTGCTGTTCGCGCAGGGCAAGAACCGCTACGACACCGCCATCCTCGGCGCCTTCATCAAGATGATGGGCGTGTACCCGCCGGGCTCGGTGGTGCAGCTCACCGACGATCGTTATGCGATGGTGGTGTCGGTCAATTCGGCGCGGCCGCTGAAGCCGCGCGTGATGGTGCACGAACCCCGCGTGTCGCGTGACGAGGCCCTGTTGCTCAACCTCGAATACGACCCGCGCCTGGGCATCCGCCGCAGCCTCAAGCCGCAGCAGCTGCCGCCCGAGTCGCTGGAATACCTGTCGCCGCGCATCCGCGTGGCCTATTTCTTCGAGCCCGACACCTCGGTCATGGAGACCACGCCGTGAGCGAGGCGGCGCGCGCAGCAGCCATCGAACACTGGTCGTCCCTGATGGAAGGTCTGCTCGACCCGGTGTGGCTGGTCGACGCGAGCAGCCTGCGCATCGTGGCCGCGAACACCGCGGCCGGCACGCTGCTGGGCACCGACGCCTGGTCGCTGCATGGTCGCCCGGCCGCCGATCTGAGCGCGACCGCCGAAGACATCGTGTTCTGGGGGGAGGTGGCGGCGCACCTGACCGACGCGATCCTGTCCGACACCGTGGTGCGCCGCTTCGACGGCGCCATCGTGCCCGTCACGCGGCGCGTGAGCCGCCTCGGCTCCGACGACATGCTGGTGGTGACGCTGCGCGACCTGAGCCGGCAGCGCGCCACCGATGACGAACTCGAGACGCGCCTGGCCGAGCTGCGCGCCACGCTCGAGTCGAGCGCCGACGGCATCCTGGTCACCGACCTGGGCGGCACCATCCGCAACTTCAACCGCCGCTTCGCCGCGATGTGGAGCCTGCCCGAGGACCTGCTCACACAGCGCGACGACAAGGCCGTGCAGGACTGGATGCGCCGCAGCGTTGTTTCCCATGGTGGCGATGGCGACGACTATGCGCGCCGCCTGAACGCCATCATGGACGCGGCGCTGCTGCAGACCACCGACGTGCTGACGCTGCATTCGGGCCGGGTGATCGAGCGCGTGACGCTGCCGCAGTGCAGCCGCGGCCAGCCGATCGGCCGCGTGTTCTCGTTTCGTGACATCAGCGAGAAGCTGGCCGCCAAGCAGCGCATCGAGGAGCTGTCGCACACCGACGCGCTCACCGGCCTGCCGAACCGGCGCATGCTGGCCGATCGGGTGGAGTTCGCGCTCGCCATGTCGCAGCGCAACGGCCAGCCGTTCGCGCTGATGGTGCTCAACCTCGACCGCTTCAAGCATGTGAACGACACGCTGGGCCTGGGCCTGGGCGACCGCGTGCTGCTCGAAGTGACCGAGCGCATCAAGTCATGCCTGCGCAACGTGGACACCGTGGCCCGCCTGGGCGGCGACGAGTTCGTGCTGCTGGTCCACCAGGCCGATGCGTCCGGCGCCGAGGCCACGGCGCGGCGCGTGCTCGACGCGATGGCGGTGCCGTTCAACATCGATGCGCTGAGCTTCACCATCACCTGCAGCATCGGCGTGGCCTTGTGCCCGACCGATGGCGACAGCCTCGACGCACTGATGCGCCGTGCCGACGCGGCCATGCACCGCGTGAAAGATGCCGGCCGCGCGAGCTTCCGTTTCCACCAGGCGCAGAGCGACGTGGTGCAGCGCTCGCACATGCAGATCGACCACGCCATGCGCCAGGCGCTGGTCAGCGGGCTGTTCCGCCTGCACTACCAGCCGCAGATCAACCTGAAGACCGGCGCCGTGGTCGGTGCCGAAGCCCTCATCCGCTGGCGTGACCCGGTGCTGGGCGAGGTGTCGCCCAACGAGTTCATTCCGGTGGCCGAAGAGAGCGGCTTCATCATCGCCATCGGCGACTGGGTGCTGGCGCAGGCCGTCAAGCAGGCGGCCGCGTGGCGTGCCAACGGCGTGACCTTGCCGGTGTCGATCAATGTCTCGGCGCTGCAGTTCCAGCAGCCCGATTTCATCGACCGCGTGGCGCGCGAACTGCAGGCCGCCAACCTGCCGCCGAAGCTGCTCGAGCTGGAGCTCACCGAGTCGATCCTGATTCGCGACGCGCAGGATGCGCTGCACCGGTTGGAGGCCTTGGCCAAGCTGGGCGTGCAGCTGGCCATCGACGACTTCGGCACCGGCTATTCGAGCCTGGGCTACCTCAAGCGCTTTCCGATCGACCGGTTGAAGATCGACCGCAGCTTCGTGAACCACCTGCCCGGCGACGCGAGCGACGTGGCCATCGTCAACGCCATCATCCAGCTCGGCCGCGCGCTCAACCTGCGCGTGATCGCCGAAGGCGTGGAAACCGAGCCGCAGCGGCAGTTCCTGCTCGATGCCGGGTGCGACGAATTCCAGGGCTTCCTGTACGCCCCGGCACTCGACACGCCGAGCTTCGAGAGCCGCGTGGGCGCGCCCAAGGCGCCGAAAAAGCCGGTGCGCCTGATTCAAAAGTGAACCGCGGCTGAATCGTCGGCCGCGCCACGCGCGCAAAAACTGGCCGCACGGTTCGCTGGCCATTCGCACGCAGGAATTCACGGGGCTTGACCTGGCTCAAATGATGGATGCCCCCGGCCGTGTGATGGTGGGCAGATTTCCATACGATGCTTTCGAGTGCTGCGACCACCCTGAGGGGAGTCCAAACAATGTTGGGGTGGCTTCGCGCGCTGGCTTGAAAGGCGGCGAGATGCTGGCAATCGAACGGGCCCTGGAAGAACGTCTGGCACCGCAGGGCGTGCCGCTGTCGGTGGTCTTGCCGGGAGGGCGGCGGCTCGGCAGTGCAAGACCCCTGGTGACGCTGCGCCTGCACGAGTTCACGCCGCTGGCCCACCTGGCCACCGGGCAGATCGGCCGCATCGCGCAAGACTATGTCGAAGACCGGCTCGACATCGAGGGCAGCATGCGCGACCTGATGCACGTGGCTGCACAGATCGCGGGCGACGAGCCGATTGCCGGCGAGGCGGCGCTGCCCATCGCCTGGTGGCGCCAGATCGTGCGCGCCGCGCGCTCGCGGGCCCGCCACCACGCCGAAGCCGATGCGCAGCAGATCCAGTTCCACTACGACGTCTCCGACGCCTTCTACGACCTGTGGCTCGACGAGCGCAAGGTCTACTCCTGCGCCTACTGGCGCGACGGCGGCATGAAGCTCGAAGGCGCGCAAGCCGCCAAGCTCGATCACATCTGCAAGAAGCTGATGCTGCGCGAGGGCGAGCGCTTTCTCGACATCGGCGCCGGCTGGGGCGGCCTGCTGCTGTGGGCGGCCGAACACCACGGCGTGCGGGCCGACGGCATCACGCTGTCGAAGAACCAGCATGCGCACGTGAACCGCCTGATCGACGAGCGTGGCCTGCGCGGCCGGGTCAGCATGAGCTTGTGCGACTACCGCGACCTGCCCCAGGCAGAGCCCTACGACAGCATCGCCTCGGTGGGCATGTTCGAGCATGTGGGGCATGCGCAGTTGCCGGTCTACTTCGACAAGATCCGCCAACTGCTCAAGCCGGGCGGGCTGCTGATGAACCACGGCATCACCGCCGGCACCACCCGCAACGACCAGCTCGGTGCCGGCATGGGCGACTTCATCGAACGCTACATCTTCCCCGGCGGCGAGCTGCTGCACGTGTCGCACGTGCTCAAGGTGATGAGCGAAGCGAGGCTCGAACCGGTCGACGTCGAGAACCTGCGCCCGCACTACGCCCGCACGCTCTGGGGCTGGAGCGACCGGCTCGAGGCCCAGCTCACCCAAGCCCGCCGCGTCACCCGCGAGGCGGTGGTGCGCGCCTACCGGCTGTACCTGGCCGGCAGCGCGATGAGCTTCGAGCAGGGCTGGATCTCGCTGTTCCAGATGCTCGCCTCGCGACCGAGCGGCGATGCGAATTGCGGGCCGATGCGAGGCGCACAATCGCGCTTTCCGTTCAACCGCGAGTACATCTACCGATGATTTATAAATTCAAGTCGAAGGTCACCGGTGACGTGATCATGATGGAGCCCGGTGGTGTCGCGGTGCTGCGCATCATCGGCAAGGAGCCTGCTGCGAAGGGCATCATCGAGAGTTCTTCGATGCCGGCGGCCATGAAGGCCATCGAGCAGGCCGTCGCAGCCGACGAAGCCGCGGGCAAGCCCGACGGCGACGACGCCAAGCCCGGCAAGGGCGACGGTGTCACGCTGCGCCAGCGCGCCTGGCCGCTGCTCGAGATGATGAAGCGCGCGCACGCCGCGGGCGAAAGCATCGTCTGGGGTGTCTGATGACAACACGAGAGGCAAGCACATGAAACTCTGGAGCGACAGCTGGGTCAATGGCGACCGCATCCCCACGCGCTATGCCGCCGGCAAGCCCGACGTGGCCAACGGCGTCGCCTTTTCCGACAACATCAGCCCGCACCTCGCCTGGAGCGAGGCGCCGGCCGGCACGCAGTCGTTCGCGCTGATCTGCCACGACTTCGACGTGCCCACCCGTGGCGACGACGTCAACAAGCCCGACCGCGAAGTGCCGAGCGACCTGCCGCGCACCGACTTCTTCCACTGGGTGATGGTCGACCTGCCGGCGACGCTGCAGCAACTGAAGGAAGGCGAGTTCAGCCGCGGCTTCACGCCGCACGGCAAGCCCGGCCCGGCCACGCTGCATGGTGCCCGCCACGGCCTGAACGACTACACCGGCTGGTTCGCCGGCGACCCGGCCAACGCCGGCCAATACTTCGGCTACGACGGCCCGTTTCCGCCGTTCAACGATTCGCTGATCCACCACTACGTGTTCACGCTCTATGCGCTCGGCGTGCCGCGCGTGGCGGTTGAGGGCGCTTTCACCGGGCCGCAGGTGCGTGAAGCCATCTTCCCGCACGTGCTGGCCGACGCCACGCTGTCAGGCACCTACACCCTGAATCGCCGCTTGATCTGATGACGACCCCCACGTCGCTTTGCTCCTGCCCCCCGCAGGGGGTGTCAGCCGTCTTGGGAGCGGCCCGGCGCCGGCCGATCTGATGGACGAGCCGACACGCGTCCTGGCCATCCGCCATGGAGAGACCGCCTGGAACGTCGACACCCGCATCCAGGGCCAGCTCGACATTCCCCTGAACGACACCGGCCGCTGGCAGGCCGAGCGCTTGGCCGCGGCGGTGGCCGATGAGGGCGTGACCGCGCTCTATTCGAGCGACCTGCTGCGCGCCTACCAGACCGCCGAGGCGATCGCCCGGGTGACCGAGCTGCCTGTTGCCGCCGACGCGGGCTTGCGCGAGCGCGGCTTTGGCGGCTTCGAAGGCTTCACCTACAAAGAGATCACCGAGCGCTGGCCCGATCAATCGGAGCGCTGGCGCAAGCGCGACCCCGATTTCGCACCGGGTGAGACCGGCGAATCGCTGCGCGTCTTTTTCGAGCGCTGCGTGGGTGTGGTCACGCGCCTGGCGGCGGCCCACCCGGGCGAGACCATCGCCGTGGTGGCGCATGGTGGCGTGATGGACTGCCTGTACCGCGCCGCGTCGCGGCTCGATCTGCAGGCCCCTCGCTCCTGGCTGCTGGGCAACGCCAGCATCAACCGGCTGCTGCACACGCCCGGCGGCTTCACCCTGATCGGCTGGAGCGACACCTCGCACCTCGAAGGCGTCGCACGCGACGAAAGCAACGACCGCGTGGGGCGCGCCGCATGACGATGCCGCAGCTGGGCGACCCCGTTGCGTCGCTGCTCACGCCGGCGCTGGTGATCGACCTCGACGCGATGGAGCGCAACCTCGCGCGCATGGCCGAGTTCGCGCGGCGGCACGGCCTGCGCCTGCGCCCGCACGCCAAGATGCACAAGAGCGGCCACATCGCGAAGCTGCAGATGGCGGCCGGCGCGGTCGGTGTGTGCGTGCAGAAGCTGTCGGAAGCTGAGGCGCTGGCTGCAGCCGGCGTGAGCGACATCTACATCAGCAACGAGGTCATCGAACCCGCCAAGCTTGCGCGCGTGGCCGCGCTGGCCGGCCGGGTGACGCTGGCGATCGCGGTCGATTCGGCGCTCGGCGTCTCGCGCCTCGCCACAGCGGTGACGGCCACGGGCCACCCGCTCGACGTGTTCGTCGAGGTCGACGTGGGCCAGGGCCGCTGCGGCGTGAGGCCCGCCGATGCGGCGGCGCTGGCACGGCAGGTGGTGGCGCAAGGCCTGCGCTTTGCGGGCTTGCAGGCTTACCACGGCCGAGCGCAGCACCTGCGAACACCGGCGGAGCGTGAAGCGGCGATCGGCCAGACAGTGGCCAGCGTGCGTGTCGCCCTGGCCGGGCTCGCTGCAGCCGACATCGCGTGCCCGCTGGTCACCGGTGCCGGCACCGGCAGCTTCGTCTTCGAGGCCGCGAGCGGTGTCTATGGCGAGCTGCAAGCCGGTAGCTACCTTTTCATGGATGCCGACTACGGCAGCAACCAGCCGACACCGGGCGCGCCGGTCTTCGAGCACGCGCTCTTCATCAAGAGCCAGGTGGTGAGCCGCGACGAAGCGCACGCGGTGGTCGACGCCGGCCACAAATCGCACGCCATCGACAGCGGCCTGCCGCGCGTGTGGCTGCGCGACCTGGTCTTCAGCAACGGCGGCGACGAGCACGGCATTCTTCACCCGGCGCGCGATGCGCTGCCCGAGCTCGGCGACACCGTGTGGCTGGTGCCCGGCCACTGCGACCCGACCGTCAACCTGCACGGCCACTGCGTCGCGCTGCGCGGCGGGCTGATGGGTGGTGTGGTCGAAGGCGTGTGGCCCGTGGACGCACGCGGTTGCGTCATTTGAATTGAAGCGAAGCGGCTGAACCGACCGGCATTTGACAAGAGGGAATCGCCCTCTGTGCGAGGGGGTGCCGGCGGGGGAACATGGCAGGCATGACAGGCCCGCAAATCATCGTTCTTGCCACGCCGATCTTCCTGCTGCTGATCGGCATCGAGTTCCTGGTCGGCCTGAAGCGCGGGCGCAACACCTACCGGCTCAACGATGCGCTCAACAGCATCGGCCTGGGCATCTTGAGCCAGATCGTCGAGCTGTTCGGCGCACTCTTCAAGCTGTGGCTCTACGTGCTGGTGTTCGAGCATGCGTCGCTGTGGAAGCTGCCGTCCGGCTCGCTGTGGGTGTGGCTCGCGGGTCTGGTGCTCTACGACTTGCTGTACTACTGGCACCACCGCTTCGGCCACACGGTGGCGCTCTTCTGGGCCGCCCATGTGGTGCACCACCAGAGCGAGGACTACAACCTCAGCACCGCGCTGCGCCAGACCGGCAGCGGCTGGGTTGGCGGCTGGCTGTTCTACCTGCCGATGGCCGTGTTGGGCTTCCCCCCGCTGGTGTTCGGCGTGGTCGCGCTCGTCGACCTGCTGTACCAGTACTGGGTGCACACGCAGCAGATCGGCCGGCTCGGCTGGTTCGACCGCTGGTTCTGCGCGCCGAGCAACCACCGCGTGCACCACGCGGTGAACGACAAGTACCTCGACAAGAACTACGGCGGCATCTTCATCGTGTGGGACCGCCTGTTCGGCAGCTTCACCGAAGAGGACGATGCAGAGCGCATCGTCTACGGCACGCGCGGCCCGCTGCGCAGCTGGAACCCGGTGTGGGCCAACCTGCAGTACTACGCCGACCTGCTGAAGGACTCGTGGCACGCGGCGAACTGGAGCGACAAGCTGCGCGTGTGGTTCATGCACCCCGGCTGGCGGCCGGCCGATGTGGCGGCGCGCTTCCCCAAGCCGGCCTTCGACATCGCGCGCGTCGAACGCTACGACCCGCCGATGTCGCGCCCCGCGCAATGGCTGGCCGTCGGCCTGTTCGTCGCGCTGCTGGGCGCGACCTCGCTGCTGCTGTGGAACGCGCACCGCATGAGCCTGCCGCAGCAGGCCCTGGGTGCGCTGGGCATCGTCGCGGGCCTGTGGGCGGTGGGCCGCGTCAGCGAGGCGGCCACTGGCTCGCCTCGCTTGCCCGACGGCGCCGATTCGCCGGCTACGCGCCCGTCCCCATCGCAGGGTCGCTGACCGAGTGGCGGCCGGTTTCGACCCGGCCGGCGAAGCGGCGGTAGAAGGCCGGGTCGGCATCGCAGGTCACCGCGAAGTCGTACCAGCAGCCGCTGTCGTCGATCTCCCAGTGCAGCGTTTCTTCGCCGCCACCTTTCACGCGCACGGTCTTCGGGGCGTCGTGGCGATAGGCGAGCGGCTGGACCGTGAACACGCAGGGCAGCCGGCCTTCGTTGCGCAACTGCAGGTGCACGTCGCCGCGGCGCACGTGGTAGCCGACGCGGATCTCCGGCTCGGCCGCATCGCGTGCGCGCAAGCGGTTCAGGTCGCCCTTGAAGTGGCGGTGAAAGCCGTTGGGGCCGAGCACCCACAGGTCGTAGCGGCCGCCGTCGTCGGCCATCGCGGCCCAGTCGTCGTCGAGGCGCTCGCGCGGCTCCACCATGTAGCGGCGCGGCAGCCGGTCGAGGTGCAGCTTGTCGTAGACGTGGAACACCGCGCCCGCCTCGCCGCTGTTGGCGAAGATGAGTTTCACGGTGCCTTGCACGACGTTGCTGCGCGCGCTGGTGTGCAGCTCGTAGGGCAGCGCGCGTGAAGGCCGCGTGCCGGTGGCCTGCACCGGCAGCGCGGGGTTGGCCGGCGGCACGATCTTCGGCAGCTGTTCCTGTGCAGCGCGCAGTGCGTCGGCCTGGCTCAGCGCCTTGCGCCCTTGCAGCGTGGGCAGCACCTCGTTGTTCGGCCGCTCGAAGTTGAACGCGCTGGTGAGGTCACCGCACACCGCGCGGCGGTAGCGGCTGATGTTGGGTTCCTTCACGCCGAAACGCTTCTCGAGGAAGCGCAGGACCGAGGTGTGGTCGAACACCTGCGAGTTGACCCAGCCACCGCGGCTCCACGGCGAGATCACGTACATCGGCACGCGCATGCCGGGGCCGTAGACGCGGCCATCGGGCTGCGGCTGATCTTTTGTGCCGGGCGGGTTGGGGTGCGTGAAGCGCTCGAAGGCCACATCGCTGTCGCGCAGCGTGGTCTTGCCGGCGGGCGTGCCGTCGGGGTTGATCGATGGCGCCGAAGGCGAGGGCAGGTGGTCGAAGTAGCCGTCGTTCTCGTCGAAGTTCACCAGCAGCACCGTCTTGCTCCACACCTCGGGCACGGCGGTCAGCGCATCCAGCGTCTCCTGGATGTACCACGCGCCTTGCACCGGGCTCGACGGGCCGGGGTGCTCCGAATACGTGGCCGGTGCGATCAGGAAGGACACCTGTGGCAGCTTGCCGTTCTTCACGTCCTGGCGGAAGCGTTCGAAGTAGCTGTTCGCGTCGCCATAGGTGCCCGGCATGGTGTTGGCGATGCCCTTGTACAGCGGGTTGCCGGCATCGTCGCTGGCCGGGTCGTAGGCGGGCGACAGCGCGTCGTTGCTCACCGGTTTGCCCGAGGCCTCGTTCGCCACGCGGTATGGCTTGAAGCCGGCGAGCGGGTTGTCGCCGTAGTTGTCGGGCATGTTCTGGTAGACGATCCAGCTGACCTTGGCCTCCTGCAGCCGCTCGGGGTAGGTCTTCCAGGTGTAGCCGAGGGCCGAGCTGTCGATGCTGTCCCATTCGTTGTTCAGGCTGGCCACACCGGCGCCCGTGGGGCCGTTGGTGCCGGTCCACATGAACATGCGGTTGGAGTTGGTGCCGGTGTGCATGGCGCAGTGGTACGCGTCGCACAGCGTGAAGGCATTCGCCAGCGCGAACTGGAACGGCAGTTCGGCTTCCTTGAAGTAGCTCATCGAGGCCGGCGTCTTGTAGCGCACCCATTGCTCGAGGCGGCCGCCGTCCCACGCGTTCTGGCTGTCGGCCCAGCTGTGCGGCGTGCCGCTGTTGC
>Ga0302291_10000582_pt1 | contig 10701 bp, 11 predicted proteins | sample III_Fen_N1_4_FD_194548 | JGI IMG/M metagenome (GOLD analysis project Ga0302291, IMG submission 194548) | Peat permafrost microbial communities from Stordalen Mire near Abisko, Sweden - III_Fen_N1_4 | ecosystem: Environmental > Terrestrial > Soil > Wetlands > Permafrost | place: Sweden: Abisko... | reverse complement strand
TGCGCCCCGATTGCCGGCGGGCGGCCGTGAATGCAGGCGCGCGAGCGCGCTGGTTAAAATCGATATCTCCGATTCAAGGTTGCACCGCAATGTCCGAAACGAGTCGAGCCGCATCTGCCAGTTGCGTGCGCGCGCTGACCTGGTTGCTGGCCTGCCTGATCGGACTGCTGTCGGCATGGCCGGCGGCGGCGCAGGAAGTGGCACTGGCGCCCGACGAGCAGGCGTGGATTGCCGCGCATCCGGTCGTGAAGGTGGCGCTGCTGCTGAACAACCCGCCGTACTACATGCGCGGCGAGGATGGCCGGCCGGCCGGCTATGCCATCGAGCTGCTGAGCCTCATGGCCGAGCGCGCCGGGCTGCATTTCGACTATCGCTGGTCAACGTCGGTGCGCGAGATCGCGCACCAGATTGCCGTCGGCGAGGCCGACTTCACGCCGCTGGCCGCAGCCACGCCCGAGCGCGAGGCGATTGCGCTGTTCCCGGGGCCGTTGCTGCTGGTGCAGCTTGTCACCATCACGCGCAGCGACCTGCCCGAGTTCCGCGAGCCGGCCGATTTCGTCGGCCGCCGCGTCGCGATTGCCGAGGGCCAGGTGCCCGGCGAGATGGTCGAGCGCGACTTTCCCGGCATCGACCTGATCCGCTACGCCAGCGTCGGCGAGGCCCTGCGCGCGGTCTCGACCGGCGAGGCCGACGTGGCCGTGGCGTGGCTGCAAGCCGCGCTGTATCACATCGAGGCCGACCTGCTCGCCAACCTGCGCGTGCATGCGCTGGCCGAGTCGGCGCGCACGTCGATGGGGCCGGCGGTGTCGCGCCACGCGCCCGAGCTGAGCGAAATCCTGCGCCGCGCGATGGCGACGCTGACCGTGGCCGAGCGCGCGAACGCGGCCCAGAACTGGCTGCCGCGCGGCGCGGCGGCGCGCTGGTCGCCGGGCCGCGTCGAGCTGAGCCAGGCCGAGCGCGAATGGGTCGACCGCGCCGGCTATGTGCGCGCCGGCTTCGATCAGGACTTCGCGCCGTTCACGCGGCGCACGCCGCTCGACCATTTCGAGGGCCTCGGCGCCGACATGCTGCGGCTCGCGATCGACAAGGTGGGATTGCGGCTGGCCGGCCAGGTCGGCATGCCGGGCGGCGAACTGGCGGCGCGGGCGCTGGCCGGCGATATCGACATCGCCGTCGGCCTGACGCCGACCGCCGCGCTGCGCAACGATTTCGAATTCGTCGGCCCGTTCACGCGTGCCGCCACCGTCATGGTGATGCGCAGCGGCGATGCGCGAATCTGGCGCCTGCCCGATGAAATCGAGCCCGGCGCGCGCCTGGGTCTGGTGAAAGGCCATTTCCTCGCGGCGCAGATCCAATTGCGCCGGCCGGGCGTGCAAATCGTCGAATTCCCGAGTCAGGCGGAAGTGCTCACTTCGCTCGCGGCCGGCAATGTCGATGCAATTGTCGGCAATGGCGCGGTGATTGCCCGGATCATCGAGGAGCAATACATCGGCCGGCTGCGCGTGATGGGCGTGGTGCTGAATGCGGAAAGTCCGCTCTATTTCGCAATTCCGAAAGGCCGGTCCGAACTCACCCGGCTGTTCGACAAGGGCTTTACTGCCATCACGCCCGGCGAGGCGGCCGACATCCGGCGCCGCTGGCTGCTGGTGTCGTTCGCGCCCGGGCTGACCTGGCCGCTGCTGCTGCCCTGGGTGCTGTCGCTCGGCATTGCGCTGCTGGCGGTGTTCGGCGTGCTCTGGCGCTCGAACCGGCGCCTGCGCAGCGTGCACCGCGCCGAGGCCGATGCGCGCGTGGCGGCCGAGGCCGCGACGGCGGCGCGCGGCCGCTTCCTGGCCTATCTGACGCACGAGCTGCGCGGCAATGTCTCGGGCATCCGCTCGGGCGCGGCGATGCTGTGCGAGGGCGAGGCAGTCATGGGCGACGACCCGGTGCGGCGCGCGCGGCTGGCGGCGGCGATCGAGCAATCGGCGGGCAATCTGCAGGCGCTGCTCGAAACCACGCTCGACCACGAACGGACGATGGTTGCCGGCATCCAGCTCCAGCCGCGCCGCTGCCTGCCGGCCGAGTGGTGGGATGCCACGCTCGCGCCGTGGCGCCTGACGGCCGAGCGCAAGGGGCTGGCGTGGATCGAGCAGCCGCCGGTGGGCGCGCCCGAGCTGCTGATCGACGCCGACCGGCTGGCGCAGGTGCTGTCGAATCTGGTCGGCAACGCGGTCAAGTTCACCGACAGCGGCGCGGTGACGGTTGCGGCGCGCTGGGATGGGGCGGCGTCGCTGCTCGTCTTCCGCGTGACCGACAACGGCCCCGGCCTGAGCGCGGAAGAACGCGAGCGCCTGTTCCAGCCCTACTTCCAGGGGCTGGCCGGCAAGCAGGCCGGCGCCGGCGCCGGGCTTGGCCTCGCGATCAGCAAGCAGATCGTCGATGCGATGCGCGGCAGCATCGCCGTGGTGCCGAACGATGGTTGCGGCGCCGCGTTCGAGGTGCGGGTGCCGGTCGCGCTGCCGGTTGCCATGCCGCCGGTTCAGGACTTGCCGGTCGCCGCCGAGGTTTCCAGGCTGTCCTGACGCGCGGCGTCGCCGCCGGTGGCCGAGGTCTTGAACATGGTGCTGAAGACCTCGCTGAGCTTGTCGGTCGCCTGCTTGGTGAACATGCCGGCCAGCCCGGCCATGGCGACGATGCCGAACGGATTCAGCTCGCTCGCCTGGGTGTTGGTCGAGAGGAAACCGGCGCGGATCATCGTGTAGAACACGACCGCCAGCGCCATCGCGATGAAGGGCTTGAGGCCGTACCACCAGAGCCAGCTCTTCGTGAGCTGGCGGTTGCCGACGAAATCGGCAAACGACGTGGCGGTGTGGATGAAGCTGCCGAGGCCGCCGGCAACCATCACCAGCAGCAGCAGTTGCTGGTCGAAGCTGATGGCGAGCGAATTGACCGGGCCGTAACCGAGCAGCGCGAGCGTGACCGGCTGGCAGGCGTCGCCGACGCAGGGTTTGCCGGGCCAGAGCGACGCGAGCAGCCAGGCAAGCAGGAAGCCGAGCACGATCAGGCCGGCGCCAAGCAGGTTGATGTGCCATTGCGGCGCGAGGCTGGCGCCGCGGGCGGTGCCGGCCGTGGGTTCGTCGGCGCCGGCGTCATCGGGATTGAACCTGGGCGGCGGTTGCTGCCCGAAGCCTTGTCCGGCGTCGGGAACCGCGATCGGGCTGACGGGCTGGTTGATTGCGCTGTCGTTGTTGTCGGGCATGACGGTCTCGTGGATGGGACGGCGTCCCGCCTGTTGCGGAACGCCGGCCGACGATGCCAGCGCAACCGCGATCCGCGACAGCAAGGACGCTTCCGTCATTCACCCGATCGTGCGAAATGTAAGGGCGCTGCCCATCGCCCCGCGGCGGGACTGAAATCGGGCAACCCGGCTCCGGCCGGCCCTTCTCCCGCGCCACGGCGGAGCAGCGACATGAGCGTCTTCAGCAGCATTCTTGCGGAGCTTGGCTTCGCGCAACACGACGACGCGGCAGCGGCAGCGGGCGGATCGGTCGCGCCGCCCGTGCCGGACCATCCGCAGACAGCAACGCAGCGCCGGCCGGCGGTCGCGGTCACGCATCTCGACGGCTATGCGAGCACCGCGCCGCCAGTGCTTGGCGACCGCGACGCCATCACCGCCGCCGCCACCAACGTGACGCCGCCGGCCGTGCCCGACATCGTGCCGATGCTGGCGACCGGGCCGACGCCGATCGACATCGCCGCGCGGCTCGACGCGCTCGCGACCCAGCACGCCGGCCCGCTCGACTGGCGCCGCTCGATCGCCGACATGCTCACGCTGCTCGGCCTCGACAGCAGCGTCGCGGCGCGGCACGCACTGGCGCGCGAACTCGGCAGCCCGGCCGGACTGGCGGACGGCCCGTCGCTCGACGCCTGGCTGCACGCCGCGGTGTTCACCAGGCTGGTCGAGCACGGTGGGCTGATGCCGCCCGAGTTGCTGCACTGACCCCGGCCGGCGGCGCCGCAGAGCCAGTCCCCCGCGCCGCACCGGTTACCGCGCGAAATGTAAGCACTCGCGGATCGTCACCGGCGTGGACTGAAATCGCGCCGACGCCGGCCCTTGCCGGCGCGCCATCCGGCCACAGGCAACTGGGCCTCACTCACGAAGGGACGATCACATGGGCATCTTCGCCAGCATTCTTTCCAAGCTCGGCATCGGCCACGACGACGCCGCTACGACCACCACGACCGCCACCACCGGCGACGCCTCGCAGACGCCAAGCGCGACCGGCGCGCCGCCGGTGATCGAGGGCACGGCGCCGCCGTCGGGCAGCCCGGCGCAATCGGTCGACGTGGCCGCGCATCTCGACGAACTCGCCGCGACCAACGCCGAGAAGCTGAACTGGCGCACGTCGATCGTCGATCTGCTCAAGCTGCTCGGCCTCGACAGCAGCCTCGCGTCGCGCAAGGAACTGGCGACCGAGCTGCATTGCCCGGCCGACAAGATGGGCGACTCGGCGCAGATGAACATGTGGCTGCACCAGACGGTGCTGGCGAAGCTGGCCGAGAACGGCGGCCAGGTGCCGGCCGATCTGCTGCACTGAGGCGTGGTGCGGCCGGCTTTTCAGCCGGCGTCGCCGAGCTGCGGCGCCGGCCGGCATTCATCGCGCAGCCGACCGATCAGCGCGGCAAAACCGTCCGGCGCGCGGCCTTCGAGCCGCGCGGTCGTGACGACGCGCGGCCGCGCCGACCAGGCCACGTCATATCCGCCGGCCTGGAGGCGCGCGACGAGGTCAACGTCCTCGCCGGTCGCGCGCGGCAGGAAGCCGCCGACCGCGCGATAGGCCGCCGCCGCGACGCCGAGATTGGCGCCGTGCACATGGCGATGGCCGTCGGCGTGGTGGTAGCGCGCGTCGTAATGGCGCCGCAGCGCGTGGTCGTCGGGCTGCCAGTCGCCGACGGTGACGCAGCCGCAGACGGCATCGGCGCCGAGCGCGAGCTGGGCCGGGAGCCAGTCGGCGGCGGGCATCGAATCGCCGTCGGTGAAGGCGAGCCAGCGCGCGCCGAGCGCGAGCAGGTGATCGGCGCCGGCAGCGCGGGCGCGGCCGACGTTGCGCGCATCGATGGCGAGGGCGGTGAAGCTGGCGCGCGGCGCGGGCGGTTGCGCGCCGCCGTTGGCGCTGCTGGCTGAATGACTGGCGGCCGGCGCGAACTGGCACGCGAAGCGGCGGCAGATGTCGGCCGAGCCATCGCTGCACGCATCGAGCACGATGACGATGGCGCAGGCCTCGCCATCAAGCGCGGGATTGCGCAGCGCGGCGGCGAGCGCGCGCAGGCAGTCGGCGAGCCGCGCCTCCTCGTTGTGGACCGGCACCGCGATGCCGATCATGCGAGCCCTTCGCGTTCGGCCGGCGTGCGCGCGGCGGCGCGGCCGAGGTCGCACCAGAGATCGATCCGGAAATCGGCTTCGACATGGCTGCACAGCGGCGCGCGATCGAGCCGGCGCGCGAGTTCGGTGTGGATAGCGTCGCCGCCGGCCTCGCCGTCGTCGAGCGGGCGGCGCCAGTGGCAGGCGACGAGGCAGCCGTCGGCGGCGAGCGCGGCGCGGGCGTGATCGGCGACGGCGCGGCGGCGTGGTGCGTCGAGGTAGTAGCCGAGTTCGTTGAGCACGATGAGATCGAACTTGCCGTCGGGCCAGGCGTCGGGAATCGCGGCCTGCTCGAAGCGGATGGCGTGGTTGCCGGCGCAGCGGTGGCGCGCGCGGGCCAGCGCTTCGGCGGACGAATCCCAGGCCAGCACGCTGTCGCAGCGCTCGGCCAGTGCGGCGCTGGTGACGCCATTGGCGCAGCCGGGTTCGAAGGCGCGGACGTAGCGCTCGCGCGGCAGGGCGGCGAGCAGCAGCGCGCGCTTGCGGCGCTCGTACCAGCGCGTGGCGTAGCCCCAGGGATCGTCGGCGGCGTGGAACATGGCGTCGAAGCGGGAGGCGGTTTCGGACGCGGCGGCGGGCGTTGGCGTCGCTGCTGCTGCGGCGGCGGCTGCGGTGGCGCCCGTCGGCGCGGCGGTCATGGCGCCCATGCGCACGACCGGTCGGCGGCGAGGCGGCCGAGCGCGGCGAAGTCGCGCGGGCCGTGCCACTGGCGCAGGTAGATCGGCAGATCGGCGGCCAGCCGCGCGAAGCGGGCCTCGCGGCAGAACGGCACCGGGCCGAGAATTTGCGCGGCTTCGTCGAGCACGAAGCTGGCGCTGCGCTCGATGAATCCGCGCAGCCGCAGCGCCAGCGTGATCGGCGCAATCGCCGCATCGTCGCCGCGCCCGTCGATGGCGTCGGCCGTCGCGCGCAGCAACGCAATCGCCGCCGCCAGCGCTGCATCGACGCGGCCAAGCGCGCACAGCGCCAGCGCATCGTCGGGCCGGCGCGCGACCGCCGCGCGCAGCGCATCGCCCAGCGCCAGCGCGCCGCCGAGCCAGCAGGCCGCGACGCCGGCGCCACCGTGCCAGAAGCCGGGCCGCGTCAGATAGATGCCGTCGCGGCCGACGATGCGCGCCGGCACCGCGTCAAAGCGCACGTCGTAACTCGCCGAGCCGCGCATGCCGACCGCGCGCCAGACCGATTCGTCGATCGCCACGCCCGGCGCGCGCAGATCGACCCAGGCCAGATGCGGCCCGTCGCCGGCCGCGCCCCAGACCGTGACGAGCGCCTGCGTCAGCACGCCCGCGCCCGAGCACCACGCCTTGCGCCCGTCGAGCCGCACGCGGCCGTCGGCGGTGTGCGGCGTCATCAGCACGCGCGCATCGGGCGGTTCGGCGGCCCAGACGCCAACCGCGCCGTCGGGCGGCGCGCAGTCCGGCGCCAGTTCCGCGAGGATTGCCAGCGCATCGGCATGCGCCTCGAACAGCCGGCCGAGCACGAGGTCGTGGCGCGCCACGGCGCAGAGCGCGCGGAAGCGGTCAAGCGTGGCGCCGGCGCCGGCGCCGGGCAGCGGGAGTTGATCGAGCCGGGCGGCGATGAGCGCGGCGAGCTTGTCGGCGGGGGCGGCGTGCGGAGCGAGCTGGTCGAGCGCGGCGCGCAGGCGGTCGGCGGCCGGGTCCGGCGGCGCGAGCGAGCGGGGCGGGGATGCGTTCATGCCGGCGGGTCCGTGGCGGGAGGAAGGGACCGGTCGATCAGACCATCGGCGCGGCGCGGGCGGCGTCGGCGTGGCGGCAGTTGCGCTGTCAGGTCAGGCCGGACGCACTCGCGCGGCGGCGTCCGACACGGCGCCGCAGCCGCTACAGTGAAGCCGCAGCCTCACTCCAACCACCGACGCGAGCCTTCCCATGTCCATCCTGCTTTCCGGCCCCAATCACGCGCCGCTGTCCTGCGGCAAACCGGCCTGGCTCATCGTGCTGCTGCACGAACACGGCAGCGACGGCGACCACGTCATCGAACTCGCGCTCGACTGGGCGCCGAATCTGCTCAAGGCCGAGTTCATCGCACCGCAGGCACCGCGCGGCGCCGGCAAGAATCTGCGCTGGTTCGACGCCGCCGAGGACGGTCAGCCCGATGTCGGTTCGCTCGACCAGAGCGTCGCGGCGGTGCTCGACGCCGCCGATGCCTGGCTCGCTGAACGCGGGCTGGGTGCCGAACGCCTCGGCCTGCTCGGCTTTGGCGAAGGCGCGACCGTCGCATTGCGCGCCGGCCTGTCGCGACGCGGAATTGGCGCCGTCGTCGCGGTCAACGGTGGCTGGGCGGGCGACGTGCTTGCGCCGCCCGACGGCCTCACCGCCGATGAACTGCCCGAACTGCTCTTCGTGGAAACCTCGATCGCCGCGCCGGCCGGCACGCCCGACACGGCCTCAAGCGCCGACTTGCTCGGCGCCGCCGGCTGGCCGGTGCAGCGCCAGAACAGCCCCGGCGACTGGCACGGCCTCGACGAAGCCGGGATCGACGCGATCGCGCGCTTTCTCAAGGGCGCGCTGACGCGGCCGGGTCCGGAAGGCCCGGATCACGACGACCACGATCACGACCACTGATCAGGCCTTCACCGGCTCCATGAAGGGCACGGCCTCGAACGCCGATGCGATGCGTTTCAGCTGCTCCAGCACCGCGCCGCGCATCGGTTGCTGACCGTGCTCGCCCTGGAAATTCCCGCCGATCGAGCTCCAGAAATGCTCGCGCATCCAGCGCGTGGTTTCCTCGATCGCCGCCGGCGTGCCGCTATCGGTGAAGCGCACCGAATCGGCATGGGCCGGGTCGTAATACATGTAGGACATGCCCGGCACGCGCGTCACCGGCACCACCGCGTTGTCGGCCCAGCGCATGCGCGCCAGCAGTTGCACATTGCCCTTCTGCCCCTTCGGCGTCTTGAAGACCCAGATCCGGTCCGGCATGCCGGCCTGCAGGTCGAGCAGCTTCTTTCGGTCGGCACGAAACCATCCGATGCGCCCGGCCTTGGTGTCTTCGGCGACATCGCGCCAGTAATAGAGAACGTCCATGCGGTCTTCCGGTTGTGATTGGCGCTGCGAATGGCAGCGCGCTGACCGCGGCCGGCACGGAAATGGCAAGGCGCGGCCGCCCTCGAAATCCGGGTCAGCCTGCCGATGGTACGGGGCGGGGGGGATGTGCGCCCGCCCCTGGTCAATCACACGCTGCTTGCGCGCCGATCACGCCGCCTGCTGAATCTTCTCCAGCAGCAGCGGCTTCACCTGCGCGACCCACGCGTCAAGCCGCTCGTCCGTGTGCATGCCCTGGGTGCGCTGGTCGAGCACCAGCCCGACGAAGCGGCCGTCGACCACCGCCGCCGAATGCTCGAAGGTGTAACCGTCGGTGCTCCAGCCGCCGACGATTTCGGCGCCATAGCCCACGAGCACGTCATGCAGCTTGCGCAGCGAACTGGCGAAACGCTCGGTGTAGCGCTCCTGCGCGCCGAGGCCGAACAGCGCAATGCGCTTGCCCGCCAGCGGCGTGCCGCCCGGCATCTTCATGAGGAATTCGGCCCAGTTCGATTCGAGGCAGCCGGCGGCGTGGCCCGGAATCTGGCCCACGCCATAGCTCGGCGAGCCGAGGATCAGCGCGTCGTACTGCATCAGCTCGGCCGGGCCGATGCGGTTCACGTTCAGCGGCTTGGCCGCGATGTCGTCGCCGAGCCGCGTGAAAATCTTCTTGGCGATCAGTCGCGTGGTGCCGGTTTCGGTTCCGAAGAAGATGCCGATCTTGCTCATAACTTGCCCTCGTTCTGGTTCATGCCCGTCGGCGCGAATGTCGGATGTGCCGCGACAAACGCGTCAAAGCCAATGCGCCCGCGCGGCGTTGCGGCTGCGCGGGCGGGTTTGGCGAGGCTGAGGCAAGAAGCGTGCATCGACGTGCCGCGCGCTCAGGCCCGCGCCGGCGCTGCCGTTCTTGCCCGCGCCGGGCTGCCGGCGGCAATCGCCAGCGCGGCGATGACCAGCACCGCCGCGACGCCGAAGGTGACGCGCATGCCGATGGCAACGGCGTCCGGGCTGGCGGTCGCGATGTCGTCGGTGCCGGCCGCGAATGCGAACACCGCGCCCATCGCCGCCGCGCCGCAGATGAGCCCGAGGTTGCGCGACAGGTTCAGCATCCCGGCCAGCACGCCGCGCCGGTCCGGCGCCGCGCCGGCCATGACGGCGGTGTTGTTCGCGGTCTGGAACAGCGCATAGCTGCCTGTGACGATGGCGAGCGGCAGCACATAGCCGGCGACGCAGAGCACGGCGGGCGCAAGACTCAGCGCGAGGCAGCCGGCGACCATGCCGCCGAGGCCGATGACGGTCATGCGCTGCGCGCCGAGGCGATCGACCGCACGTCCCGCCGGCACGCCGGTCAGCGCGGCAATCGCCGGGCCGACGGACATCGCGATGCCGACTTTCGCCGCGTCGAGGCCGAGCGCGCGCACCAGATAGAACGGCCCGACGACGAGCGTCGCCATCACCACGGTCGAGACGAGCGCGCTCATTGCGAGGCCGCGCAGCAGCGCCGGATCGCGCCGCAGGCTGCCGATGACATCGAAGCGCGGCTGCGCGGCCTTCGACGCGGCGCGGTCGCGCGGCAGGCAGCGCTGCGCCAGCACCAGCGCCAGCGCCAGCACGCCGAGCGGCAGCATGACCAGAAAGATCGACGGCCAGCCGAAGCGCGCAATCAGCAGGCCGCCGAGCGTGGGGCCGAGCGCCGTGCCGGTGGCGGACATCGCGCCGAGCATGCCCATCGCGCGGCCGGCGTGCGACTTCGGCACCGCCTCGCCGACGAAGGCCAGGCCGAGCGCCATCATCGCGGCGGCGCCGAGGCCCTGCGCCGCGCGCGCGGCAATCAGCAGGTCGAGCCGCGGCGCCAGACCGCAGAGGCCGGACGCGGCCGTGAACAGGGCGACGCCCGCGATCAGCAAGCGCTTGCGGCCAACGATGTCGCCGAGCCGGCCGACGCTGACGATTGACGCGGTATTGGCCAGCAGATAGGCCAGCACGACCCACTGGACCTGCCGGAACGGCGCCGAGAAATCGCTGGCCAGCGTCGGCAGGGCGACATTCGCGATGCTGGTGCCGAGGGCGGGAAGCAGCATGCAGAGCGCCAGGCTGGCCGTGATCCAGCCGGGTGACGGCGCGTGCCGTGCGGGGCCGGCGGCGGACTGATGGTTTGCCAGAACATTCATGTGAACCTCGTTTTCACCTGGCTCCGACGGTGGAGTCGTCTGGACGATAGACTCGGGTCACACATGGCGGAAGGCGCGCCAGATG